>Ga0209023_10003519_pt1 | contig 18641 bp, 18 predicted proteins | sample LakOneMetagenome_FD_187468 | JGI IMG/M metagenome (GOLD analysis project Ga0209023, IMG submission 187468) | Freshwater and sediment microbial communities from Lake Erie, Canada (SPAdes) (version 2) | ecosystem: Environmental > Aquatic > Freshwater > Lentic | place: Lake Erie, Canada...
GGGGGTCTTCAACTCGCTCGACTCGACCGTCACCGCCACGACGCCGCCGGTCGGCGCGATCGTCAGCTTGACGACGACCTTGCCCTGCAGCGAGGGCTCCTCGCGCAGCGCCCGGTTGTAGATCGCGTAGATCGAGCCCTTGTTGCGTTCGAAGACGAGCTTGATCTCCTCGATCGAGCGCGAGGCCTTGCCGCTGCCGCCACGTTGCAGGTTGCCGCCGGCGCCGTGACCGGTGCCGCCGCTGCCGCCGCCCGGGCCCCAGCCGGTGCCGTTGCCGTTCTGGCCGCGCATGCCGCCGCCCCCCGGGCCGCCACCACCGCCGCCGCCGGCCACGCCTTCGACCATCGTCGTCGAGCGCCCCGCGAGGCCGCCGCCGCCGGTATTGCGGCTGTACGACGCGGTGTTGATGCCGCCGCTGGTGCCGACGACGTTGGACGTGATCATGCGCCGATCCGGCAAGCCGGCTTCGTTGCCCGCGCCGACACCCGGCCCCGTCGTCGTGCCGACGCCCGGGCCTTGCTTGATGTCCTGCTTCAGCTGCACTGCGACCGGTGCGCCATGCATCTCGGCGAGCTCGTCCTTCATCGCCAGGAGGCCGATGCCCGCGGCCTTGCGGCGCGCCAGATCGATCTCACCCGGCGGCTTGCCTTCGATCGGCCGCCGCGCCTCGGGCACTTGCGCGCCCTTCTGCTCCTCGATCTTGCGCGGCGCCGGACCTTTCGGCGCCGGCTTGCCGTCGACCATCGGCTCGGGCTTGGGCACCACCGCCTCCGCCTTCTTCGCCACCTCGATCGGCTTGGGCAGCGCCTTCACCGTGATCGGTGGCGGCGGCGTGTTCTCCAGCACCAGCTTGGCCAGCGGCGCCGGCAGCTCCTGCGGCTGCGAGCGATCGGGCTTGATCACCGGCGACAGCAGCAGGATCAGGCAGACGATCGCGCTGATCGCGAGCACGGTGTTCGTGACGCGGCGCGAGCGGCGCAGGTCGTCGAGCGAGACCGACCACGGCAGCACCGAGGTGCGGAACGACACCATCGACGTGGTTGCGGCGGCCGCGCTCATGATTCGAACCTCTGCCGCACCGCGAACGACACGTCGGCGTAGCTCGCCTGGGCGCTCGTCGCCATGATCTTGCGCAGCAAGCGATACGGGATGTCCTTGTCGCCCATGATCGTCAGCGTCTTGCTCTTGGCCTCGTTGTCCTTGCGGATCACCTGGCGCGCGGCGTGCACTTCGAGCTCCGACCGCAGCGCGGCGATCGTGTCCTCCGGCGCGTCGATCACGTCGGCGACGTTGGCGACCTTGCGCCCGTCGACGATGATCTCGGTCGCGCTCACGACGACGACCACCGTGTCCTTCGGCTGCGCCTGCGCGACCGACTCGGGCAGCTTCACCGCCTTCGGGCTCGGCAGCGTCTCGACGCCACCCGCGCTGGACAGCAGGAAGAAGATCAGGATCGTGAACACGTCGATCAGCGACACGAGGTTCATGTCGACCATGTTCTGGTTTCGTTCGCGCCGCTCCGCGCGCCGCTCTCGTGGGGTCATGCTCATCGTGATCCCTTTGTGTATCGCTCGTTTACCGCTTCGCCGCCAGTGCGACGTTCTGCTTCGGGATCGGCGCGTCGCCGATCGAGATCTGCGGGAACAGCTCGGTGCGCACGATCTGGTGGTTCTCGATCGTGTGACCGGCCCGCACCACGTCCATCACCTGCACCAGCGTGTCGTAGGAGGTGTTCTGCTCGGACAGCACGGTCGCATCGGTCTGCTTCGGGAACTTGATCTTCAGCTCGTGGACGAGTGCGGCGAGCGTCTTGATGTCGTGCGCGCCGTTCACATCCGCAATGCGCTGGATCAGGCCGCCGATGCGGTCACCGACCTCGAGCGCGTCGGGGCGAATCACGATCTCGAGCTGCAGGTTGTCGACCTTCAACTGTTCGGCCTTGCCGGTGGTCTGCGCCGGCAGGCTCAGGTCGATCACCGCCAGCCGTGTGAACACCGCCACCGACAGCAGGAACGGCACCAGCACCACGATCAGGTTGATGAACGCGGTGATCTCCAAGTGCGCCGCGGTCTTGCGCAGGCGTCTGGCTTTCATGATCCGATCCGTCTCAGCGTGCGGCGGTCGCGGCGGACTGATCCGCACGCATGCGCTGCACCAGGTTCAGGAAGCTCACCTTCGCCGCTTCCAGCCCGTCGACGATCTCGCTCGTCTTGGCCTGCAGGAACGCGTGGATCAGCAGGAATGGGATCGCCACCATCAGCGCGAACGCGGTGTTGTTCATCGCGATCGAGATCGAGGCCGACAGCAGCTCGGCCTTCTCGGCCGGGTTGACCTGCGCGACGGCGGTGAAGCCCTTGATCAGGCCGATGATGGTGCCGAGCAGGCCGACCAGCGTGATGACGTTGGCGAAGGTGGCGATGTAGTGGGTGCGCTTTTCCAGGCGCGGCACGATTTCCATCATGCCCTCTTCCATCGCGGCGTCGAAGTCTTCGCGGCGGCCCGGGCTTTGCATGCGGTCCAGGCCGTAGTTGACGATCTTGCCGACGGCGGCGTCGGACTTGGCGGTGACGCTCTGCACGTCGCGGAACTGGCCCTTCTGCAGCATCGGCAGCACCTGCGACCAGACCTTGCGGTTCTCGCTGCGCGCCTTGGACAGGAAGATGAAGCGCTCGATCGCGATCGCGAGACCGAGTGCCATGATCAGGATGCTGGGATAGATGAACAGGCCGCAATCCTGAAAGAACTTGACGGCGGTTTGGAAGGCGTTCATGGGGACTCTCCGGTGAAAAGACGAGGGATCGGAAAACTCGGGGACTGAATGGATCGACTACTTGGCTGCGGGCGTGGCCGGACGCGCCATCGCGTCGTAGCGCACCTCGCGGCGGAACACATCGCGGTCGAGCGGCGCGAGCGCCTCGTCGAGCACGCTGACGAGCGGCCGGCCGGCGAGATCGCCCGGCGCGGGCTTCTTCCACGGCACGATGATCAGCACCTTGGGCAACTCGCGGTTGCCGATGATCTGGGTGCGGTCGATGTCGGCGCGGTCTTGCGCGAATGCGGTCGCGACGACCAGCATGCCGGCCAGGATCAGCATCGCGCCGGTGGTGTTGAGCTTGAGCTTCAAGACTTTTCCTTCTTGCTCAGCAGCGTGACGGGGCCGCCCTTGCGGTTCTTCAATTCCGCGACCCACTTCGTGACGACCGCGTCGCCCCCGGGTGCGAGCGCGAGGTAGCGGTCGTACAGCTCGGCGGCACGCGCGGTGTCGTTCAGGTACAGGTCGTTCAGGATGCCGAGGTTCAACACCGGCGCGGCATAAGCCGGATCGGCGCCGATCGCGCGCTCGTAGGCATCGCGCGACTTGTCGAACTGGCCGAGCGCGCGGTAGCTGATGCCGAGCTGGTTCAGGTAGACCGGCTGCGACGGGTTCAGCGCGACGGCTTGTTCGAGCTCCTTGACCGATGCGTCGGTCTTGCCCGCCTTGCGGTACATCACGCCGAGGTTGGCGTGCGGCCCGCCGAGTTCGGGATTGGACTTCGTCAGCGCGACGTAGGCGCGCTCGGCGTCCGCGGTGCGGCCCGCGCGCAGGGCGCGGTTGGCGTCGTCGTAGGCGCGTTGCGCCGCCGGGTTCACCGGCGCGTCGTTCACCACCGCGGGCTTGGTGGCCGCCGTCGGCGTCGCGGCAGGCGCCGTCGCGCTCGCCGGCGCAGCGGTCGCTGCCGGGGTCGAAGGCATGACCTTTTCCTTCAGCTCGGTCACGGTCGCGCAGCCGCCCAGGGCTGCCGCGATCGTCAAACCGAGCAGGGCCTTATCGAATCGCATCGATGACCTCCTCGCTCCGTTCGTTCTTTCCGTAGCGCACCGGGCGCAGTTCGCGCAGCGCGTCGAAGCTGCGCTGCACCCACTGGTCGTAGACGCCCTTGGAGGCGCGCCGCGCGTTGATCTCGTGGTACTCGGTCGCCTTCTCCTCGAACGGGAAGGACTGCTCCTCGAGCAGCACGTCGTACTGCTCGCGCTCCACCTTCGAGAGCTTCTTCGGCCGCTCCGAGCTCATCAGCGCCTTGCCGAACTCGCGGTAGACCAGCGCGATGCGATAGGTCGCCGCCGTCGTCACGTCGGCCACGCCATAGTCGGCGGCGACCGCGTAGGCCTTCAGCGTCTCTTCCATCTTCGCCTTCTTCAGCGCGAGGTTCTTCTTCAGCGGCTCGACGAGCGCGACCTTGCGGTACGCGTCGGCGACCGGCTCGGCCAGCGCCAGCGCGGCCGTGGCGCCGAGATAGCGGGTGCGGTTGGTGCGGGCGTTGCCGCCGTTCTGGTCGGCGTTGTAGATGTCGCGCATCAGCGCGGCCTCGCGCGCGACGTTGCCGTCTTCCTTCGCGATCTTCGCCAGGCGATGGCGCGCTTCGACGGCGGGTTCGAGCGGCTGCGGGTTCTGCGCCAAATAGCGCTCGTACGCCTTGCCGGCCGGTGCGCGCTGGTTCGCCTTCTCGTAGAACTCGGCCGCCTGCCACAGCGCGTCGCGCGCGATCTTCGGATCCTTGCTCGAGGCCGCGAGGCGCTCGAACTCACCGGCCGCGCCGGCCCACTGGCCCTTCTCCATGTAGGCGACGGCGAGCTTGCCGCTCACCTCGCCCTGCAGCGCGTGGTTCGGATAGCGCTGGCGGAAGTCCTCGAGCGTGCGCGTCGCGCCGTCCCAGTCCTTCAGCGAGATCAACGCCGCGGCCGCGTCGTACTCGGCGTTGGCGCGCACCGCCGATTGCGGAGCGACGACGCCGACCCGCGCGAAATGCGCCACCGCGTCGCGCGCCTGACCGGCGTCGCGCGCCTTCTCGCCCTGCTTGTAGATCGAGGCGGCCTGGCGTTCGACGAGTTCGTTGCGCGCCGCGTCCTTCTCCGGCACGAGCTTGAGCACTTCGGCGTAGCGCTTCTCCGACTCGTCGAACGCGCCGCGCTCGAACGCGGTGTGCGCGAGCACCGTCCACGCGACGCGGCGCTGCGCGTCGGCCGCGGCGGGCTTGAGGTCGAGCACGCGTTGCGCGACAGCCGCCGCCTGCTCGTTGTCCTTCAGCGCATAGAGCCGTTCGGCGGCGTCGGCGAGCACCGGCGCGGCGCGTGGATCGTCGCCGAACCTGTCGGCAAAGCGCAGCGCGCTCGCGACGCCGGCCTGCTGCAGCGCCGGCACGTCGGCAGGCGCGGCCTTCTTTTGGCGTTGCGAGTAGGTCAGCAGCGCGGCATAGCCGGCGTCCGCACTCTTCTCGTGCTTCGGATAGCCGTAGGCGGACTTCTCGTACTCGACGCCGGCCTCTTCGATGCGCCCGTCTTCGAACAGCAGCTCGGCGAGCAGGAAGTTGTTCTGCGCGGCCTGCGGGTCGGCCGGGAACGATGCGAGGAATGCGCGGTACCAGCGCACCGCCTCCTGATAGTCGGCCGATGCCTTGCTCTTCTGCGCCGCGGCGTGATAGGTGCGCGCCAGCTCGGTCAGATGCGTCTTCACGCGCGGCTGCGCCAGATCCCAGCCCTTCGGGTTGGCCTTGCGGAACGCGCTCGTCACGCTGTAGTTCTCGACGAATTCCTTCTTCGCGTTCAGCGCCAGCGTCGCGAAGCCGTTGCGTTCGTACAGGTCGATCACGCGCGACTGCAGCTGCGGCGCCTGCGCATGCAGCGGATTGCGGCGTGCGAACACGCCGAAGGTGTCGGCGGCGTCCTTCACCCGGTCCTGCTTGATGTAGAGCTCGCCGAGCTGCTCGTAGACGCGGAACTCGTAGGTCTTGCGCACCGGCGCGTCGATGTAGGGCGGAATCGACTCCGCGCCCTGCAGGTTCGACAGGCTGATGCTCATCACGCGGAAGGTGTCTTCGACCATCTCGCGGTCGGCGCGGGTCAGGCCTTCGAGCTTGTCCAGACTGTCGTCGCCTTCGCGTTGGCCGAGCTTCACGTCGAGCACGCCGAAGAACGAACGCAGCGAGTCTTCGAGCCGCCCTTGCTTGAACTGCGACCAGCCGTGCATGTACAGCGCACGGTCGTGGAAGTTGCCCTGCGCGCCGGCGCCGAGCACGACGGTGTAGGCCTTCTCCGCGTTCGGGTAGTCGCGCGCGGTGAACAGCAACTCGCCGCGGCGGAACTGCGCCTCTTCGCGGTAGCGCGTGGCCGGATAGTCCTTCACGAGCTTGTCCAGCGTCGCCAGCGCCGTGTTCAGGTCGCCGCCCTGCTCGTACGCTCGTGCCAGTTGATAGAGCACGCGATCGTTGGTGGGGTCGGTCGGGTAGGCCTTCAGGAAATCCTGATAGCGCTTGATCGCCGCCTTGTAGTCCGGATTGGCGGAGGCCTGCTCGCTCGCGTTGTCGGCGACGTCCATCTCGAGGTCGCCGATGCGACGCATCGCCTCGGCGCGCTGCGGTGCGTTCGGGGCGATCGCCAGGAACTTGTTGTAGGCCTCGATCGCCTGCGCCTCGGTCGCGACGACCGCGCCGTCCTTGTCGACCTTGACCTCGCGGCCGGCCAGCGTCTTCAGCGTCGGTTCGTTGTCGGGCGTGCCGCGGCGGCCGCTCGCGCAAGCGGTCAGCAGGCAGGCGAGCACCACCGCGGTCGTGTTAGCGCGCGGCAGCATGATCCGCATCCTTCTTGGTGTTGGCCCGGTCGTAGAGTTGCGCGACCGCGAAGCGTGCCTGGGTCGCGTAGACCGCGAGGCGCTCCTTCTGGCGTGTCAGTTCGGCGACGGCGATCTCCTGCACGACGGCTTGCTGCTCGCGGCTCAGCGCGGCAACCTTCGGGCTGAGCACGTCCAGCTGGGGCGCCAGCGCGGTGATGCGCTTGCCGAAGCGCTCGAAGCGCGCCGGTTCGTCGCGTTGTGCCTGTGCGAGCGCGGCATCGCGCTGCTGCGCTTCGGCGATCGTCGCATCGATCGCCGCCAGGTCCTTCTTCGCCTCCCAGACGCGATCGCTGTAGTCGTGCGCGATCTGCCAGTTGAGCACGCCGGAGCTCAGGCGCAGGCGCGCGCGCGCCGCGTCGGTCTGCGGCGACGGGCCGGCCTTGTCGAGCGTGGCCTGCACGTTCTTGACCAGCTCGATCAGTTCGAGCTGCTTGGCGCTCGCGAACGCCATGCCGTCGGCCTGCGACTCGCCCGCGGCGATGTCGGCGGCCACACGGTCGCGGCGCTTGCGCATCCCCTCCAGGCCGATCTCGCTGGCGCGCGCGCGCACCTGCGGCAGCCGCTCGGCATAGGCCTTGGTCCGCGTCGCGAGCATGTCGGCGAACACGCCGAGCTTGTCGCGCCACTCGTCCAGGTTGCGCGCGAGGAACAGCAGGTCGCGGTAGTTCTTGAACGCTTCCTGGAATTCGTGCTGCGCGAGCACCGGCACGAGGTGGCCGGCGTGCGGCAGGTCGGGCAGGTCGTCGAGGCGCTGGAACCAGCCCATCTCGTCGCCCGGGTTGCGCTCGATCAGCGCGGTGACGAGTCGACCGGAGCGCACCGCGGCGATCGATTCGTCCAGGCCCTTGCTCTCACGCTCGAACGCATCGATCGCGTCGTTGTAGCCCTCGAGCGATTGGCCGTAGGCACCGAGTTCGGCGTAGGCATACGGCACCGCGATCTTCGCTTCGAGTGCGGCCGAGTCGCTGATCTCGCGCTGTGCGAGTTCGATCCACGGGACGAGCGCGAGCTTCGGGTCCTTCATCGAATCGGCGGCCCAGCCGAAGCCGAGCAGCGCCTTGCTCGCCTGCATGCTCGTCAAGCGCACGCGTTCGAGGTAGGCGCGCGCCTGCTCGGGCTGCTGGTTGCCGAGCGCGGCGAAGCCGAGCGCGACGTTGGCGCGGTCGCGCAGGCTGCGGTATTCCTCGTTCTCTGCGCCGGCCTTGCCGATCTCGTCCAGCACGGCCGTGCCGCCGGCGACGTCGCCGGAGCGGATCAGCGCGACGCCCAGGTTGTAGCGCACATAGCGCGCGCCGGGCGTCTTGGCGTTGACCTGCGACAGTGCCGACGCCGCGGCGGCATAGTCCGCGCGCGCCATCAGCAGCGTCGCCTGCAGCAGCACGCGCTCTTCCTCCAGCGCCGGGGGCAGGTGGTTCTCGACGTGGGCGAGCGCGTCCTCGGCCTCGGGCAGCACGCCGCGCTGGTAGCGGATCTTGGCGAGGTAGAACCAGGCGCGGTCACGCACCTTCGGGCTCGCGCCCTTCTCGATCAACTGCGCGAAGATCGCACCGGCCTCGCGATGCTGGCCGTAGGACAGCAGCATGCCGCCGCGCAGGATCTCGGCCTCGTCGGCGTGCTCGGTGACGCGCTCGAACTTCTGCGACACCATCAGCGAGGTGATCGCGGTGAAATGCTTGTCCTGGAAGAAGTGGAACAGCGTGTCGCCGTAGTGCGGTGCCTTGATCTCGTGCGTCGCGGGCGGCTCGGCGGCACGCGCACCGCCGATGGCGAGCGCGCACGCGACCGACACGGCCAGGCGGCGTGCGAGCGGTGTGTGGAGGAACGAACCGGACATGACCGTATCGCGCGTCGCGGCTTACTGCCAGACCTTGACGTCGAACTCCGGCTGCAGCTTGGCCTGCGAGTCCTTGATGCGCAGCTCGATGTACTTCGGGTCGGTGCCCTTGTCGAACTTGACGGTTGCACCGCGCTTGTAGTCGCGGTCGTGCGGGCCCTTGCCGGTGAAGTAGGCGACGAGTTCGTGCTCGCCCGTCTTCAGGTTGCCGAGGTACAGACGCTGCACGCCGCCGCGGTGCAGGGCCTGCACTTCCAGCGGCGTGTACAGGTAGCTGGAGACGACCTTGTCGTCGAGCTTGATCTGCACCGAGTCGAGCTCGAACATCTTGCCCACGTCCATCGACACGAACAGCGCCACCTGCGTGCTGGCCGGGAACAGCAGTTCCTCCTCGAGCACCAGCAGGTCGCGGTTGAGCTTGATGACGTCGCTCTTGACGTCCTGCACGCGGCCATCGAGCGTCGCGGCATCCGGAGCCGGTGCGGCGCTGGCGGCGGCGGGTGCCTTTACGGCAGCAGCCGTCGGTGCCGTCGGGGAAGCCGCGGCCACGACGGTGGCGGGCTTCGCCTCCGCGGCGAACGCCACCGGAGCGAACGGGCCGATCACGAGCGCAGCAGTGGCGGCGAGGCGGAACGAGAGGCGGTGGATCATGGCTGGCATCCGTGTGGTGATCTGAAGAGCGTCAGAAATTGGCCGTCATGTACAGCTGCAGCACGCTGGCGTTGTAGCCATAGAGCGAGCCGCTGCGCACGTCGGTGAAATCGTCGTACTTGAAGCGCACGAACTCGTACGCGCCGACGAACTTGATGTCGTACTTGCCCGGCACCTTGCGCCAGGTGTAGGTCAGCTTGCCGCCGAGGCCGATCGTGTTGAAGGTGCTGAGCTGGCGGTTGCGCGACACGTACGTCGTCTCGGTCAGCGCGTTGTCGCTGTAGAACAGCGCGTGGCTCTGGCGGTAGTAGCGCAACGTGCCGTCGGCGAGGAACGACTCGCCGAGGTAGCGGCTGTAGCCGCCTTCGAGCGTGTGGGCCTTGATGTCCCAGTTGTCCCAGAAGTAGCGGTAGGAGGCGTGGATCGCGTCGCGCGACCCGAGGTCGCCGTTGACGCGGAAGTTCATCGCGCGCGAGCTGCGCGTGCGCGGGTTACGCTCGGGCACCGCGGCGCCGAACACGCGCGCGACGCGGTAGGGGCTGCCGAGGTAGCCGTCGTCGGAGATCGCCTCGAAGTTCGCGCTGGCGATCCAGCGCGGCGTCAGGATCTGCGTCACGCCGATGCGGTACTGCCAGTGCGTCACCGCATCGGCGAACTCCGGCGAGCCGTGCTTGAGGACCGTGTCGGAGCCGCGCGTGAAGCCGAGATTGACCGTCGTCATGCCGCCGAAGGTCTCCTGCGAGATGTCCAGGCTGTAGCGGTTGGCGGTGTAGTCGGGCTCGCGGCTGGTGTTCAGGCCGAGGCTGATCTGCGAATCGCGGTAGACGTAGTCGGCGCCGAGGCTGAACTCGTTGCGGTTCTCGCGGAACTTGCTCGCGGTGGTGACGACGTCGATCGACGCGTTGCTCACCGCATCGAGGTAGTACGAGGCCGACAGCGACACCGTGTCGGCGACGCTCTTGCGCACCAGCAGGGCCGGGCCGTTGGCGGTCACGCCGCCGCCGCTGTACGAATGGAACAGCGCTTCGGCCTTGTCGGCCGGCAGGTCGAGCGCACGCGCGCCGCCGACCGCGAGCAGGCTCCCGAAGAAGGCGCCGATACGGCGCAGCCACTCAGTTGCAGCCACAACCGCCTCCCTGCACGCCGGTGGCACCGCGCGCGCCTTCGCGCACGTCGCGTGCATGGTCGCGATGGCGTTCGGGCAGGTTGTCGCGCGAGAACGCCATGATCGGATCGGCCAGGCGCTCACGCTCGTAGGGCTTGACCCATGGCTGGATCGAGCCGCAACCGGCGAGCAGCGCGGCGAGCGACAGCAGTGCGACAGCGCGCACTACCGTTCGCCCTGAGGTATCGAAGGGCAGCGCGCAGCGCAAGGGCTTCGATACCTCAGCCCGAACGGTGGGATGGGCGGCTTCGACAAGCTCAGCCCGAACGGGGGAGAGAACGGAGGATGGGCGCGTCACTTCAGCATCTCCCGCACCTGCTTCTCGTAGGTCTCTTCATAGCCGTTCAGATAGCCGCGGTGCACATAGCGCACCTTGCCGTCGCGGTCGATCAGCACCGTCGAGGGCATCGTCGCCAGGTCGTACAGGCGGCTGACCTTTTTGTCGGTGTCCCACAGCACCGGGAACTTCACGCCGAGCTTGGCCGCGACATCGGCCGCGTTGCGCGTGTCGTCGTCGACGTTGACGCTCATCAGCACGAAGCCCGACGGCGCGTACTTCTCGTACAGCCGATTCAGGTGCGGCATCTCCTGCCGGCACGGGCCGCACCAGGTCGCCCAGAAGTTGATCATCACGACCCGGCCGCGCTGCTCCTGCAGGCGCATGTTCGGGCCGTCCATCGCGCGCAGCGTGAAGTCCGGTGCCGGCGTGGTCGGTGCGACCACGGGCAGCGCCGAGGTCGCGGCCAGCCCAAGTGCTGCGGCCAGCAAGGCGCGTTTGAAGAAGAAGGAGGAGGTCGTCATCGCGTCGGCTCCCGGATCAGAAGTTGAAGGTCAGACCGCCGGTCAGCTCGAGGTTCTGCGTGCTCTGGCGCGTGCCGAGCAGGTCGAGCGTGTAGATGTGGTCGCGCATGTCGAGCTGCAGCGCGAGCGAGTCCATCAGATAGACCCGGAAGCCGAAGCCGACGTTGTAGGTGGGCCGGCGCTGCGTATCGAACCTGGTGCTGCCGACGCCGCCGATCAGGTAGAGCTGCGACGGCTTCGCGCGCTTGGAGCCGATGAAGACCTCACCCGGCAGCACGTTGTAGCCGAACGAGACGTTGTAGTAGTTGAGCTTGGCCTTTTCGTCCGGGAACACGCCGCCGGGCAGGATCTGGCGGAACGAGCTGTCGCTCACCTTGCTGACCGCGTAGACGCCTTCGACGAAGAAGTCCTCGGTGATGTGGTAGCCCAGCCGCAGGCCGCCGACCGGCGCCGAGCCGAAGTTCTGCGTCGCGTAGGTGCCGGCGAACAGGCCGATCTCGAAGTCGTTGGACGGGAACTTCGGCACCGTGATGTCGCGCCGATCGACCTCGGGCACGACGACCTGGTCGCTCTTGGCCGGCGGCGGGTCGGCAGCGAGTGCGGCCGCGCTGGCGGCGGCCAGCACCGCGGCGACGAACAGGCGATTGAGGGTGATGTTGTTGTTGTTCATTTCGGGTTCCATCGTCAAGGAGATGCTCAAAAGAAGAACGAGACACCGGCCGTGAACGCGCGGTATTCCGCGCTGTGCGTATCGGCCACGAAAGCGGTGTAGAGCGAGTAGTCGGCGCGCAGCACGAAACGGTCGCTCAGGTGGTAGCGCACGCCGAACACGGCGCCGGCGAGCTTGGCGTCGGTGGTCTGCGCGCCCACCAGACTCTGGTTCGGGAAGTTCTTGAACTTGCCGAAGCCGATGCCGGCGAACGGCGAGAAGCGCCGGTCTGCCCACGGCTCGGCGATCAGGTTGAGGTGCCAGAAGTCGGTGCCGGAGAACACGCCCTGCACCTGACCGAGCGTGCCTTCGACGCTGAGCGTCTCCGACAACCGGTAGCTGCTCCACAACTTGAGCATCGGCTCCGACTTGAAGCGGCCCCACGCCACGCCGAGCTGCACGCGGCGCGCGAGGTAGTCGTCGAGCAGGATGTCGCGGAAGGTCTTCTTGCCGCCCGCCGCCGTCAGCGTCGATTCGAGTTGCTGGCGCGTGACCCAGCCGACTTTGCCGCCATCGGTGCGCACCCGGTACCAGTCGGTGTGCCGCAATTCGATCTCGATCCATTCGTCGCGCCCGGCGACGAAGAACACCGGGAAGCCGCGACCCGGGCCGGTGCGCAGCTCGATGTAGGCCTCGGTGATCTGCACCCGGTCGGCCTTGGCGTTGGCCTGCGGCGCGGGCGCGGCAGCGGGTGCGGTCGCGGCTGCAGGCTCCGCGCTCGGCGCCGACGCCGGCGCGGCGGGTGACGCCGCGGTCTGCGCCTGCGCCGCGGCGCACCCCACGAGCGCAGCGACGACCGCCGTCATGAGTTGAGACGTCGTCATCATTGCGTGTTGCAGCTGCCGGTGGCCGGATCGGCCGGGGTGAACATCGAGGCCGACGCGGTGCTGAACTCGTCCTGGCCTTGCGGGCTCGGGTGCGTGATCCAGTACTGCATCAGCTTGATGTTGGGATCGTTCGGGTCGGTGAAGATCAACCCGCCGCCGTGCAGCACGCCCTGCAGCTGCGGCTTGGTCAGCAGCCGGCTCTGCGTCGTCGAGCCGACGACGACCTCGCCCTGCGAGGAATAGAAGTTCTTGTACATGTCGGTGTTGCGCACCACGTCCGGCGTGTTCGCCGGATCGGCCAGGTCGACCGCGGTGGCCGTCGGCACGAGGCGCAAGGCGCCGCCGCTGCCGGTCAGCGCATGGCAACCGGCGCCGGCACAGGTGTTGGTGCCACCGCCCTGCGCGGGCAACTGCGCCAGGAAGATCGGGTTGATGCACTTCTGGAAGTACACGAACGAGAGCTTCTGCCCGGTCGCGCCGCCGGGCTCGTTCGCGACGGGGGCCGGGTTGTCGAACGGGTTCGACGACGAACCGCCACAACCCGCGAGGGTTGTGGCGGCAATCGCGGCGATGAAAAGTGTGCGTCGCCTGAATCCCATTCAACAGCCTCCCTTGATCCAGTTCGCGATCGCGTTGTAGTTCGCGCCTCCGGCGGGAAGGATCGCGGTCGTCTGCCCGACCGCGCCCGGCGGATGCGGCACCGTCGAGGGCTTGGCGAGCAGGTAGTTCGAGGACGGCGTGCAGGCGTCGGTGATCATCGTCAGGGTCACGTTGTAGTCACCCTCCGGATCGCCGGTCAGCACGAAGCGGTTGTTGCGGAACGATGTGCCCACCGGCGTGGCCGACGTGCTGCTGCCGATCGCCTGGTGGCACGCGGCCGCACAGGTCGACGTGAGGATCGGGAACACCTGCGCCGTGAACGACTCCTGGCTCAGGTTCTTCAGCTGGCGCACCTTGCTGTTGGCGTCGAACGGATCGTTGTAGTACTTGCTGCCGGTGTCGATCCATTCGGCGACGAGGCGCATCTCGGCCGCGTTCAGCATCTTCGAGTGATCCGGCGCGGTGCCCGGCGGGTTCGGATGCGCGGTGCGCGCATCGGCGCCGGCCATCAGGTTCTTGCCGGCAAGGATCTCGACCAGACGGCTCTTGCGTGCCAGGCCGAACGCCTCGCCTTCGCTTGCCGCGGTGTCGACCAGCGCCGCGCCGCGGGCGATGACCGCCACGCCTTCTTCGATGCGCGTCTGCGGCACGCCGTTGGCGTCGAGCAGCGGGTCGCCGAGCATCAGCTCGTCGTAGGACGTGACGCGACCGCTGCCGCCGACGGTGGCACGCAGGTCGAGCTTGTCCGGATCGTTGTGGCAGCTGGTGCAGGTCGCCGCGCCGCCGGTGCCGCGGGCACGCGTCCACAGCGGCGCGATGTGATCCGGGTAGTTGATGATGCCGTTGACGGGCACCGCGGTCGCCAGGTCATCGGCGGCGCTGGCATTGCCGGTGTAGCGCAGCGCGACCGACTTGCGTGCGGTGACGCCGGCTTTGCTCACGTCGGCCCAGATGTCGGAGGTGACCGGGTCGCTGGTGAGCTGCATCGCGGTCGCATCGAGACGGGCGCGGGTGCCGGCCATCGTCTCGCCGGATTGATGGGCACTGGCCATCGCCGGCAGCAGCGCCGCCGGCTGCGTGTTGGCGACCGCGCCGGAGTTCAGCGCACCGCCGCGACGCGGGCTGTGGCAGCCGTCGCAGGTGCGGCGCTCACCGGGGCGGACCTGGATCCAGTTGGTGTGGGTCTGGAACGCACGGCCGCTCTCGTCGACCACCGCCAGGCCGATCGGCGTGTCCGCCGGCACCTGCAGCTTGAACGACCCGTCGGGTTCGATCGGCGCATAGCCGAGCACCTGCTGCATCTCGAATTCGGTCTCGCCGATTGCGCTGCGCATGCCGGTCATGCCCTGCGGCGGGGCGATCGCCCGCACCGCGCGGATGAAGCGCACCGGCGTGCAGTTGTAGGCCGGATCGGCGGGGTTCTTGATGCGCACGATGTCGGCGACCTGGGCCCGCGTGTCCAGCGGATCGGTCGGCGCGGTCTTGGCGATCGCGGTGGTGCAGCCGGCCGGCAGGTCGCTGGCCGTCAGCACGGCGTCGCCCATGCGACCCAGGCCATCGGTGTCGTAGACGCTGCGCACTTCGAGCAGGCCCATGTTCTTGGACGCGAGGTCGGTGTCGACGCTGGTCGGGTCGGGCGCGTTCGGCTCGGTGCGCGGCTGGATCGCGACCGGCTTGGTGTACATGAAGCCGGCCGGCGGCGCGGCGACGATCAGCCAGGTCTGCTGCTTCGGATCGAACATGTAGACCGCATACGACGGCGGCACGTTGTTCTGCAGCGGGTCGGCCTGGACATCGGCGGCCAGACGGTTCATGTCGTCGCCGAGGCGGTCCATCTCTTCCTGCGTCAGCGTCGCGCACGAGACGATGCCGACGTCCTTCTTCGTCACCTCGCACGGCGCGTACGAGACGAGCACGCGGTCGGTGCCGTCCCACAGCGGGTACGGCGTCGTGACCCGGCCGTAGCGCGAGGCGCCGCCGCCGAAGCTCAGGATCTGCGCGGTCGGATAGCTCTGGCCGCCGGTCGTCGGCACGCCGGCGTTCGCGGGCGTGTTCTGCTCCGAGTAGTTGGCCGCGTCGATGAAGACCAGCGCGCCGCCTTCATGGGTGCGCGACAGCGGCATCAGGTCGGAGGCGAGGAAGCCCTTGTACTGCCCCTTCGGATCCATGTCGCGCGGGTGCAGGAAGCTGTTGCCCTCGCTGTGCGCGCCGTACAGCACGAACAGGTCGGTGCCGTCCGGCTTGGCGCGGAAGACCTTGAAGTGATTGCGACCGCCGACGTGATCCCAGTGCGAGAACATGATGTCGCCGTTCTGGCGCACCGTCGGGCTGCGGTCGTGGCTCTGGTTGAAGGTGATCTGCGCCAGGTTCTCGCCCTTGGCGTCGACCGTGTGCAGGTTGAAGACGCGCTCGCGCTCGTATTCGTCCAGCGCGTAGTAGGTCTTGCCGAGCGCCTGGTTGATGTGCGACTTGTCCTGACGGTTCGACGAGAACACGAAGCCCTTGCCCGCGGGCAGGTAGGCCGGGTCGATGTCGTCGGAGTCGGTCGAGCTCGTGATGCGCTTGAACGTGCCGCCGGCGATGCCGCCGGTCGTCATGTCGTATTCCCAGATGTTCCAGTGGCCGGTGCAGGCCGGCGCACCCTCGATCGTCGAGGTGTTCGACGTCGGGCACTTCATCGAGAAGACGATCTTCTTGCCGTCGTACGACACCTCGGGCCCGGTCGCGTCGCCCTGCCCTTGCGTGAACTGCGCGGTGACGTTGTGCTCGGTCGCGCTCGCCGAGGACTTCTCGCGCACGATCAAGTCGCCGCCCGGCGCGCTCGGGCCGCCGTTGGTCGGATTCATCGAAATCGTGTTGACGCGCTTCGCGTAGGCGATCGCGACGTCGCCCTGCACCGTCACCGTCGACGAATCGCTGGTGCTGCCGCCGCTGCAGGCGGCCAGCACCAGGATCCCCAACGCCGACGATCCCAACGACCACCTTGTCCAGGCCTTGCTCATCGACTGCTCCCTGTAGTCACTACCGTGATCACTGACGTGTTGCCGGGTCGGCATAGAGCAGCCCGGTCGAATAATGCAAAGCACCGGTGGCATCCACCACCACCGCGTCGACGCCACGCTGCGACTCGATCAGCCGCAGCCCGCGCTCGACACCGAGCACGAACACGCACTTGGACAGCGCCTCGGTCGTGAGGCCGTCCTCGGCGAGGATGGTCACGCTGTGCACGCTGCGCGGCGAACGGCCGGTGGCCGGGTCGATCAGGTGGTGATGGCGCACGCCATCGGCATCGAAATAGCGTTCGTAGTCGCCCGAGGTCGAGATCGACACGTCCTCGAGCGGCAGCATCGCGACCATCTCGCCAGGCCGGCGCGGGTCGCGGATGCCGATCGTCCACGGGCGGCCGCGCCGATCGCCGATCACGCGGCTGTCGCCGCCGGCGCTGACGATCGCGTGGCGGATGCCGCGCTCGCGCAGCAGCCGCGTCGCGTTGTCCACCGCATGGCCCTTGGCGAAGCCGCCGAGGTCGATGCGCATGCCTTCGAGCGCGAAGCGCACGGTGGCGGCGTCCTCGTCGATGATCAGGTTGCGCCAGCCGACCAGCTCGCGCGCCCGCGCCAGCGCGGCGGCGCTCGGTGCGATGCGGCGGCGGTAGTCGTAGAGCTGGCCGACCGCGGCGTAGGTGATGTCGAACGCGCCGTCAGACAGGTTCGAATAGCGCTCGGCCTGCGTCAGAAGCCGGAGCATCTCGGCGCTCAGCGCGACCGGCTTCGCGGCCGCGTCGCGGTTGATGATCGACAGTTCGGAGTCCGGTTTGTGCGGGCTCATGCAGCGGTCGATGCGGTGCATCTCGCCCATGACCGCAGCGATCGCATCGGCGCCCTGCGCCGCGTCATCGGCCCACAGCTCGACGCAGATCTCGGTGCCCATGATCGCCTCGACGCGCTTCATCCAGCCCGCCGGGCGTGCGTCGCTGCGCACGCCGGACGCGGCGCGTGACTCGCGGTGGAACACCTTGGAGATGCCAAACATGGAGCGGCCGCCGATTCCCTGAGGTTGTGTCGCGCCGCCGGCGTGATCTTTTGATACGGGTGCCGCGGCGGTGCTGCTGGACGCAGATCACGTGCCCGTGGTCTGCTCGCACCGGAATCGCGCAAAGCTGCCGGGATTTGTTAATTCCGACCGGTCAAGCTCAACGATTTGTGAACCACTCGACCATTTTTTTGCCCTATTGATTGCGGATGCGTCAGGTGTGAGCAGGCGCAACCGAGCCGACGGGCCGAGCCGGTCGAGGCGTATCGGAAGGTGTTCAGAAGCGCTTCGGCGAGCACGCTTGCGCGCGTCGCGCAAGACCGTTCGTCAACCGAGCAACGAGCGCAGCAGCAGCGAGAGGTTGAAGATCGCGATGATGCCGCCGCCGATCGTGAGCGCCGCGATGACCAGCATCACGCCGGTGCCACCCGGCTTGCGCGGGGCCTGGCGACGCAGCGGGCCTTCGGTGGCGTCGGGGGTGAAGACCTGCTTCATGGCGGAATTGTCAGCAAGTGTTTCCGGAATGTCTCCCCCCAGAATGTAGGTCGTTCGCATGTGACGAAAATTGGCCATGACTCCCCTTCGATTGCTTCTGACGATCACCGCGGCGGCCGGCGCCGTCACGCCGAGCCACGCGCAACCGGCGGCCCCGTCGGCCTTCGACGGCACCTGGAGCGTCGTGATGCAGTGCCCAGCGCACAACGACGAGGACGACGACGCCAAGGGCTACACCCACCGCTACACCGGGCAGGTCCGCGCCGGCGAATTGCGCGCGGTGCACGGCACCGAAGGCGAACCAGGCTGGCACCTGCTGCGCGGGCGCATCGGCCAGGATGGCAACGCCACGTTGCGGCTTGAGGGCGTCGTCAACAACCCGCGCTACGCGATCAACGGCGCCGAGCGCGGCAAGCGCTACAGCTACCGCGTCAAGGCCCACTTCGACGGCGCGTCGGGCAGCGGCGAACGCATGACCGGGCGCACGTGCACCTTCACGTTCACGCGGTGATGCGGCCGGACTGAATGGCTGCGAGCGGCGCGCTGCACTGGCTGCGCACGCGCGGCTGGAAGCCCTTTGCGTTCCAGCGCGAGGTCTGGCGCCAGATCGCAGACGGCGCGAGCGGTCTGCTGCACGCCAACACCGGCACCGGCAAGACCTACGCGGTCTGGCTCGGCGCGTTGCAGGCCTTGCCCACCGCGGCCGCGGGCGCCACCGCGCCGCCACTGACCGTCTTGTGGATCACGCCGATGCGCGCCCTCGCCGCCGACACGCTGCGCGCATTGCGCGAACCGATGACGCTGCTCGCGCCGCATTGGAGCGGCGGCCTGCGCAGCGGCGACACGTCCTCGGCGGAGCGCGCCGCGCAGGACCGCCGCCT
>Ga0209023_10003520_pt1 | contig 18635 bp, 20 predicted proteins | sample LakOneMetagenome_FD_187468 | JGI IMG/M metagenome (GOLD analysis project Ga0209023, IMG submission 187468) | Freshwater and sediment microbial communities from Lake Erie, Canada (SPAdes) (version 2) | ecosystem: Environmental > Aquatic > Freshwater > Lentic | place: Lake Erie, Canada...
CGTGTAGCGCCACTGGCCGGTGCGGTCCATGTACCTGTGTTGGTCGACCAGGTCGAGCGACAGCGAGTCGCAGTTGCCGGCGCTGCGTTCGAGCGCATCGGGGGCCAGCAGCACGAACCCCATGCCGGGCAGACCCTCCAGGCACTTGCCGGATGCTGCGATCACGGCGTCGACCGCCGGGTGATCGATGGCCGGGTCGAGGACCCCGAAGCTGCTCATCGCATCAACGACCACCCGACGGCTGTGGTGCTCGGCGACATCCGCGAGCGCTGCGACCGGGTTGAGGAGCCCGGTCGAGGTCTCGCAGTGGACGACCGCGACGTGGCTCGCCTCTGGGTGGGCGGCCAACAGCGCGTCGAGCTCTTCGGGATCTGGCGCCCGATCCCACGACCCTTCGCTGACGATCGCCGGTCGACCGGCCTGGTCCGCCATCGTTGCGATGCGACGGCCGTAGGCGCCGTTGACGAGCACGACGATCGACGATCCGACCGGCACCAGCGTGCGTAGCGTCGCCTCCACAGAGAACGTGCCGGAACCCTGCATCGGGATGCACGTCATCTGACGGGTGGCCCCCGATGCCTCCAGCAGTCGGGCGCAGACGTGTGCGGTGAGGTCGTTGAACGCTCCGTCCCAGGAGCCGAGGTCGACCATGGCGGCCCGACGGGTGCGCTCGGCGGTGGTGAGCGGGCCAGGCGTCAACAGCACTGCCGGTGGCGGCTCCAGCGGCTCCGGTGCGGTCACGTGGCCAGGGTAGACCGCCATCGGTAGTGCTCAGGCCGTCGATGCCGCCTTCTCCAGCACCCGAACGAAGGTGTCGACCTCCTGCGCTCCGGGTACCAGCAGGCGGTCGTCGATCACGACCGCCGGCACGCCGGTCAGGTCCCGGTCCCGTGCCGCTGCCTCTTCTGCGCGGACCTCGTCCGCGTAGGCGTCCGACGCCAGGACCTCGGCCGCCACGTCAGCATCGAGTCCGACCGACGCAGCGATGCGGGTCAGCGTCGCGTGGTCCGAGATGTCGGCCCCGAGGGTGAAGTAGGCGTCGAACACGGCGTCGACGAGCCGGTTCTGGGCAGCGTGTCCTTCGTCGAGGGTTGCTGACCATGCCACCAGGCGGTGGGCGTCGAAGGTGTTGACCCGCTGCGCGATGTCGAATCGGTAGTCGATGCCCTCGGGTGCGCCGAGCGCCACGAGCCGCCCGGTCATGTTGTCGAACGAGCCAGGTCCGTACTTCTTGTCGATCACCGGTCGGAGCTCTTGGGGCTCCGGCGGTGCGCCGGGGTCGAGCTCAAAGGCCCGCCACCGCACGGTGAGCTCGACCTCGGGATGGGCACCACGGACGCGCTCGATGGCGGCGGAGAGGCGGCGGGAGCCCAGGTAGCACCAGGGGCAGACCATGTCGGACCAGACGTCGATGTGCACGGTCAGCTCCAACACGTTGGGTCCGCTCGGTGTTCCCCGGTGCGTGTCGTGGCACCGAACGGGTGCCGTCTCGCGCTCGGGGCCGCTCTGCCGGTAGCGTTGGACCCCGATGTTCGAGTCACTGTCCGACCGCTTCGACGGCATCTTCACCCGAATCCGCGGCAAGGGCCGCTTGTCGGAGGCTGACGTCGACGAGGTCCTCCGAGAGATCCGCCTCGCCCTCCTCGAGGCCGACGTCAACCTGACCGTGGTCAAGTCGATGCTGGCCCGGATCCGCGAGCGTGCGATCGGCGACGACCTGTCCCAGGCGCTCAACCCGGCGTTGCAGGTCAAGAAGATCGTGCTGGAGGAGCTGACCGAGACCCTCGGCGGCGAGACCCTGCGGATCACGTACGCGTCCAAGCCCCCGACGATCGTGCTCATGGCCGGTCTGCAGGGCTCCGGCAAGACCACGAACTCAGCCAAGCTCGCCCGCTGGTTCAAGGCCCAGGGCCGCAACCCGATCCTGGTCGGTGCCGATCTCCAGCGGCCTGCCGCGGTGCAGCAGCTGCGCACGCTCGGCGCGCAGATCGACGTGCCGGTGTGGTCTGCCGACGACGACGTCGTGGCATCCGGGACCGGTGATCCGGTGGCGGTCGCGCAAGGCGCTGTCGAAGAAGCCCGCCGACGTGGTCGCGACGTCCTGATCGTCGACACCGCCGGTCGTCTCGCCGTCGACGCAGAGATGATGCAGCAGGTCCGCGACATCTCGGACTCGCTCGACCCCGACTACACGTTCCTCGTCGTCGACGCGATGACCGGCCAGGACGCCGTCACCGTTGCCGAGTCGTTCCACTCCACCCTCGAGCTCGATGCGGTCATCCTCACCAAGCTCGACGGCGACGCCCGCGGTGGTGCTGCGCTGTCGGTCAAGGAGGTCGTCGGTCGCCCGATCGCCTTCGCGTCCACCGGCGAGAAGCTCGAGGACTTCGACCTGTTCCACCCGGATCGCCTGGCCGGGCGCATCCTCGGAGAGGGCGACCTCGCCACGCTCATCGAGAAGGCCGAGTCGGTCTTCGAACAGGAAGAGGCCGAAGAGGCAGCCGCCCGCCTCCTCGACGGCACCTTCACCCTCGACGACTTCCTCGAGCAGATGCAGGCCCTCAAGAAGATGGGTCCGCTGTCGGGCGTCATGTCGATGCTGCCGGGCATCCCCAAAGAGGTCCGTGACGTCGAGATCGACGATCGCCAGATCGCCCACGTCGAGGCGATCATCAAGTCGATGACGCCGGCGGAGCGCGTCGAGCCCGACCTCATCGACGGGTCGCGACGCAACCGGATCGCCAAGGGTTCGGGCACGTCCGCGGGTGAGGTGACCCAGCTCGTGACGCAGTTCAAGCAGATGCGTCAGATGATGAAGGAGATGGGCAAGGCGCCCCGCCGCAAGAAGGCCAAGAAGGCGGGCAAGGGGGGTCGCAGCGCCAAGAAGGGCGGGCGGGTGACCGCCAAGGGCCCTGCACCGGTGAACAAGGCGGCGTTCCAGCTCCCCACGATGGAAGAGATGGAGTCACAGCTCCCCAAGGGCGGCGGGTTCCCCAAGCTCACCTGACCGGTCCGTGGCTGAGCCGGAGCTCGGGAGCTTGCCTCCGTCGCTCTGGGCGACCATCATGGACCGCTGCCCTGGATCGGGCACACGTGCGCGCCGCGCACCGCAACCGACCAGGCAACGAACTCATCGGCCGATGCTGCGACCTCCGGGAACGCCGCAAGAGCCTCCACTGACAGAAGAAGGACAACTCCGTGGCAGTTCGACTCCGCCTCATGCGGACGGGCAAGAAGAAGCAGCCCACCTACCGCATCGTCGCCGCTGACGCCCGTTCGCCCCGCGACGGCCGTTTCATCGAGATCGTGGGCACCTACGACCCTCGTCGTGAGCCGTCCGCCATCACGGTCGACAACGACAAGGCGATCGACTGGCTCAACAAGGGCGCGCAGCCCTCGGAGCGGGTCAAGAAGCTCCTCGAGATCTCCGGCGCCTGGGAAGAGTTCCAGACGGCGAAGGCCGCCAAGTGAGCGACGACGCCACTTCCGTCGACGAGATCGACGTGGCCGACGCCGATGAGCCCCGTCCCGAGCACGCTGCCGCGGTGCTCGAGCACATCGCCAAGTCGCTCGTCGACGTCCCCGACGAGGTCCGGGTCGACATCGACGAGAAGGGCCGGCGCCCGCAGGTGAACCTGCGCGTCGCCGACGGCGACATGGGTCGGATCATCGGCAAGCGTGGCCGCATGGCCAACGCGATCCGCACGGTGACCCGTGCAGCCGCATCGCACGACGGCGTCGAGATCGACGTCGAGTTCCTGGACTGAACATCCGGAACTCATCGGCCTCGCAGGCCGGACCGTCATCGTGACCGACGCAGACGAACTGCTCGAGGTTGGCCGCATCGCCAAGGCCCACGGGCTCAACGGCGAGGTCAACGTCGTGCTCACCACGAATCGCACCGAACGGCTCGACCCGGGCTCGGTGCTGCGGACCGACCGTGGCGATCTCAAGGTCGCCAGCTCGCGTCCGCACGGTGACCGCTGGTTGGTGCGCTTCGCGGGCCACGACGGCCGGACCGCTGCCGAAGCGCTCCGGGGTGTGGTGCTGCGGAGCGAACCGCTCGACGACCCCGATGAGCTGTGGGTCCACGAGCTCATCGGTAGCCGCGTCGTGAGCAACGACGGCGTCGAGCGCGGGACGGTGACCGCGGTGCAGGACAACCCGGCGGCAGACCTGCTGGTGTTGGATTCCGGTGCGCTGGTGCCGATCGTGTTCGTCGTCGACGGGCCGACCGACGGCGTGATCCACGTCGACGTGCCCGACGGGTTGTTCGACCTCGGCGCGTCCTGACGTTCGGCTGCGGCGGCCGACCACGATGCGCATCGACGTCATCACGATCTTCCCGGCGATGGTGTCGGACTTCGCCGGGCAGAGCCTGCTGGGCAAGGCGCAGGATCGCGGCCTGCTCGACGTCAGGGTGCACGACCTGCGTGACGCCACGACCGACGTGCACCGCACGGTCGACGACTCGCCGTTCGGCGGTGGGGCCGGCATGGTGCTCACAGCCGGACCGGTGTTCGACACCGTCGAGCGTGAGTCGGTGCCTCGGCCCCTGTTCCTGATGGGTCCGGGAGGTCGGCGTCTGGACCAGGCGATGGCCAAGGAGCTGGCAGCGCTCGACGGGTTCTCGCTGTTGTGCGGGCGTTACGAGGGCGTCGACGGCCGGGTGCGCACCCATCTGGTCGACGGGGAGCTGTCGGTCGGTGACTACGTCCTCGCCGGTGGTGAGGTGGCGGCCATGGTCGTGCTCGAAGCGGTCGGCCGGCTGGTTCCGGGCGTGATGGGCAACGACACCTCGGCCGACGAGGAATCCTTCTCCGACGGACTCCTCGAGCATCTCCAGTACACGCGACCGGCGGAGTTCCGGGGGTGGGAGGTGCCCGACGTGTTGCGATCGGGCGACCACGCCCGTGTGGCGCGTTGGCGTCGAGCGACGTCGCTCGTGCGTACCGCCGAACACCGACCGGACCTCATCGCCGCGCGTGGCGGCCTGAGCGCACCGGAGCTGCGGCTGTTGGCGGAGTTCGACCTTGTTCTGCCCGAACGTGCTGGTGGCTCCGATCAGCGCGACGCGCACGACCTCCAGGATGACGGGGACGGGGACGGGACGCCGTGAGCGCACGGTGTCGACCCTTCCGGTGGGCCGGTGTGGCGCTCGTCGTCGCGTTGAGCTCTACGTCCTGCACCCAGGACGCCGATCAGGCCGGTCGCGCCGGTCGCACGACGAGTGCCGTCACCTCCTCGACGTCACCGACGGCGAGCTCCCCAACAGCAACTTCCCCGGCAGCGACCTGCCACCCAGACGTGGCGGCAACGGTTCAGTCCACGCCGGTGCCGGGCTCGTTCTCCGACGTCGATGTCACGTCGTTCGACGGCACCAGGATCCGTGCGCACTGGTTCCCTGTCGCCGGAGCGACGGGGCCACGACCGACGGTCCTCATGGGTCCGGGCTGGGGCATGGCCGGCGACACCAACGCCGATGCCGTCGGGATCCTGGGCGCGGTCAACATCTCTACCCTGCGCGCTGCGGGCTACAACGTGCTGACCTGGGACCCGAGGGGCTTCGGCGAGTCCGACGGGATGGCCATGGTGGACTCGCCCGAGTACGAGGCCCGCGACGTGCAGCAGTTGCTGACCTGGGTCGCTGCTCGGCCCGAAGCGCAGACCGACGCACCGCTCGACCCCACCGTCGGGATGGTCGGCGGCTCGTACGGCGGTGGCATCCAGTTCGTCACCGCTGGGATCGATTGCCGGGTCGATGCCCTGGTGCCGATCGTCGCGTGGCACTCGCTGATCACGTCGCTGTACAAGTCCCAGACCTACAAGCAGGGCTGGGCCGAGATCCTGAGCTCGGTGGCGTCGAGCGCCCGACTCGATCCGGTCATCGGTGCCGCCAACGAGCAAGGTCGCAGCAACGGCGTGCTGAGCCAGGAGCAGGTCGACTGGTTCGCAGCGAGGGGCCCGGCCGAGCTCGTGTCCAAGGTTGCGACGCCGACCATGGTGATCGGCGGGACGATCGACACGTTGTTCACACTCGATGAGGACGTGACCAACTACGAGGCGCTCCAGAAGTCCGGGACGCCGACCGCCATGTACTGGTTCTGCGGCGGACACGGCACGTGCCTGACCGACAAAGGCGATCCGGACCGGATGACCGCCAGGATCGTGGCGTGGTTGAACCGCTGGGTGCAACGCGACCGATCGGTCGATGTGGGGCCGGCCTTCGAGTTCCTCGATCAGCACGGCACCCACTACACAGCCGACGCCTACCCGCTCACGTCGGCGGCGCCGATCACAGCCGTCGGTTCCGGCACCCTGGATCTGGCAGCGGACGGGGGGTCGGGCCCTGCCGTCGTCGCCGCCGACAAGGCCGACATCCTCTCCGGTGTCGCTGGCGAGATCATCCCCGCGCCCGCCGCCCGCTCGATCGACGTGGCGATCCCGGTCCAGCGCGACGCGATGGTGCTCGGTGCGCCGGCCCTGACGGTGCGCTACTCGGGCACGTCACCGACAGGGGAGCGGCCCACTCGCCTGTTCGCCCAACTGGTGGACCGCAGCACCGGGCTCGTGGTCGGCAACCAGATCACGCCGGTGCCGGTCGAGTTGGACGGCAAGGTCCACACGGTCAAGGCGCCGCTCGAGGTCGTTGCCCATAAGGTGGGTCCCCAGTCGGACCTGGTGCTGCAACTCGTCGCCACGACCACGTTGTACGGAACCCCTCGACTCGGCGGTTCGGTCGAGGTCCAGCAGGCGTCCATCAGCCTGCCGACCGTCACCGGCTACCAGCAGCGCTGAGCTCGGTTTCACCACAGCGTCGGCAACCACTATCATCGTCCCGCTGTGCGCCAGGACCGCCGGACGCGGACCACACTGGGGCGCCCTCCAGGAGATCTCCATGAAGACCACCGATGTCATCGACCAGGCCAGCCTCCGCACCGACATCCCGGACTTCGCGCCCGGTGACACGCTCAAGGTGCACGTAAAGGTGATCGAGGGCAACAAAGAGCGCATCCAGGTGTTCCAGGGTGCCGTCATCGCTCGCCAGGGCGGCGGCTTGCAGGAGACCTTCAAGGTCCGCAAGCTGTCCTACGGCGTCGGCGTCGAGCGCACCTTCCCCTTGCACTCGCCGATCATCGACAAGATCGAGGTGCACACCCGCGGCGACGTCCGTCGCGCCAAGCTGTACTACCTGCGTGATCGCGTCGGCAAGGCCGCCAAGATCAAAGAGAAGCGCGACTGATCGTCGCCAACTGATCGGCGCAACCGTCGCCGATCCCAGACCTTCCCCCACGTCACCGCCGTGCATCGGCGGCACCGACCCTCGGCGCGTCCGAGGTGGGGGGAACCATGTCGGACCACAACCGTCCCGATCGCCCGACCTACAGCAGTCGTCTGCTCGGCCAGTACGGCGAGGACCGTGCTCAGCGTTGGTACCTGGAGCGGGGCTACGTGCTCCACGACCGCAACTGGCGTTGCTCCGATGGGGAGCTCGATCTGGTCCTCGGTCATGTCGAGGGCTCGGAGCACACGATCGTGTTCTGCGAGGTGAAGACCCGCACGAACCACCGGTTCGGCTCGCCGTTCGAAGCGGTCGGCCGTGACAAGCAGCGACGGCTTCGCAAGCTCGCGATGCTCTGGCTCGCCGCTCATGACATCTCGGCACACCATTTGCGCTTCGACGTCGTGGCGGTCATCAGCGGCCGTGTGGAAGTGTTGCAGGACGCCTTCTGACGGTGCAGGGCGCAATGGATCAGCGGCGCGGCGCTCGAGTCAGGCGGTGGTCCCAGCACCCGCGGTGCCAATGGCGTCGCAGGTCCGGAGCGTCGAGCGGCACGGCGACGATGTGTCCCGTACCGGCTTGGATGTCGCGGTTGCATCCGGGGCACAGGTAGGTCTTGGTGGCCTGGTAGGGCTGGATGCGTCGGACGTCGCAGGCCGCGGTCGCGGTGTAGTCACGCACTCGATGGCCTGGATCGCCGTGTTCGGTGCAAGAGTCCGCTCAGCCGAGGAACGCCCAGGCGAGCACGCCGAGCGCGACCACCATCGCTGCTGCGACGTAGACGTAGTCCCAGTTCGACCGCCGGTGCTGGTGGTGCGGGTTCATGCCCATGCCACTGATCATCGCGCCGCGGAACGGTTCGAGCAGCGTCTGCTGCCATCGGTTCGGGACGCAGGGCACACGACACCGGGGAACGGTCCCCGGTCTTCGCCCGCTCGGACTGTCAGGGGAGCTGTCTAGGGTGCAACCACCGGCTCGTTCGCCGGGATCGCAGCTCACGGCTGCCTGACGGCTCTGCCCTTGCATGGGGGCGAGCGCATCCTCGTGCCTCTGGAGGCAGCCGTGCTCGCAATCTCTCATTCAGCCACGCTCATGGGCGTGACCGGGCATCCGGTCCGGGTCGAAGCACATGTCGGCGACGGTCTGCCCGCGTTCAACATCGTGGGCCTCCCCGACGCGTCATGCCGAGAATCCAGAGACCGGGTCCGCGCCGCACTGCTGTCGTCGGAGTTCGTGGTCAAGCAGACCAAGACCACGGTCAACTTGGCGCCCACGCATCTCCGAAAGGTGGGCGCCGGGCTCGATGTGGCGATCGCGATGGCGCTCCTGGTGGCAACCGGCCAGCTCGACGCCGAACTGCTGCGCGACCACGCGTTCATCGGCGAGCTGGGACTCGATGGAACCTTGCGGCCGGTGGTCGGGATGCTGCCGCTGTGCGAAGCGGTGGGCGAGCTTCGGCCCGTCGTCGCTCACTCCTCGGCGCCAGAAGCGGCGCTCGTTCGCCCCGATGTCCGGTGCGCTCGGACTCTCGTCGAGCTGGTCCGCTGCCTCAAGGGCGACGACCCATGGCCGGACGCGGATCCGGTGGCGACCTCCGCGGTGCGCCCCGAGGAGCCAGACCTGGCCGACGTCCAGGGTCAGTCGGTGGCCCGCAAGGCGCTCGAGGTCGCCGCCGCCGGCGGCCATCACATCCTCATGGTCGGCCCACCGGGCGGCGGCAAGACGATGCTGGCGGAACGCCTGCCGGGACTCCTGCCCGACCTGTCGGACCAGGCGGCGCTTGACGTGTCACGGGTCCACTCCGCAGCGGGAGCGCTCGACGACGCGTCGGAGCTCCTTCGGCGCCCACCATTGCGGGCACCGCATCACACCGCATCGCTCGTCGCGCTCGTCGGCGGTGGGTCGTCGCTGCTCCGCCCCGGGGAGATCTCGCTCGCGTCGGGCGGTGTGTTGTTCCTCGACGAGCTGGGCGAGTTCCCAGCAGCGCACCTCGACGCGCTTCGACAACCGCTCGAATCGGGAATCGTGCGCGTCGCCCGAGCCCATGTGGGCGCCACGCTGCCGGCGCGCTTCCTGCTCGTCGCGGCCACCAACCCGTGCCCGTGCGGGGTGGGTCCGTTCGGGCCGTGCCGGTGCTCGGCGGCTCAGGTGCAGCGCTACCAGCGTCGCCTGTCGGGCCCGCTGCTCGACCGCTTCGACCTGGGGCTGTGGGTCGATCCGCCGCCCGCCTCGCAGGTGCTCGGATCGACGTCGGCAGGGGAGAGCACCGCGTCGGTCCGCGCTCGTGTCGAACGTGCCCGCCTCCGTGCACGGGCGCGTGGGGTCGCCGCCAACCGTCAACTCAGAGGTGCGGCGCTCGAACGATGCGCACCGCTCGGAGCCGACGCCCTCGGCGTGCTCCGAGACCGTCTCTCGGCCGGAACGCTGACCATGCGCGGCGCTCAGCGGGTTCGTGCGGTCGCGCTGACGCTCATGGACCTCGACGGTTCTGACGGCCCGCTCGATGCGGAGCACATCCATGTGGCGCTGTCGTTGCGCACGCACTCCCAGGCGTTGGGGGTGGCGGCATGACCTCCGTCGGACCAGCCGATCGACCGCCGCACCAACGCTCAGCGATGGCGCTCCCTTCCGATGCCGGGGCAGATCCGGTCCCTCTGGAGGCGTACCTCGGAGCGCTTGCGGCGCTGCCGGTCATGGGGAACATGGCGTTGCGGTCCATCCTGGCCCTGGGAACGCCGCAAGAGGTGTGGGAGACGGTCCGCTTGGGCCGACTCCCGGCGTCGGTGTTGGCGGCGTTCTCGCCGAAGGTCTCCGAAGCCGCGCGTTGCTGGCCTCGCGACGCGTCGCAGATCGACCCCGCACTGCAATGGCAGCGCTGGCAGCGCCAGGGGATCGGCGTGGTGTCGATCGGTTCACCGTCATATCCGCAGTGCCTGATCGGCGATGCCGACCCGCCCGTGGTGTTGTTCCACCGCGGCGACATCGATGTGTTGGCTGCCCCTCGGGTTGCGGTGATCGGCACCCGCAAGGCCACGGGCTACGGACGCCGGATCGCCCACGAGTTGGGCGCCGAGTTGGCGTCAGCTGGGGTGTGCGTGGTGTCGGGCCTTGCGCTCGGCATCGACGCGGCAGCACACCACGGGGTGGTGGCGGCGTTCGATCGCAGCACGGTTGGGCTGGGTGGCCTCGCACCGGTCGGGCCGGTGGCGGTCGTGGGTGGGGGAGTCGACGCGCCCGGTCCCGCGACCAACGCGGCTTTGGCCCGACGGGTGGTCCAACACGGCGTCGTGCTGTCAGAAGCGCCGCCGCGCACCCGTCCCGCTGCGTGGCGGTTCCCGGTGCGCAACCGGATCCTCGCGGCGCTCGCCCAGGTCGTGGTCGTGGTCGAGTCCGCAGACCGGGGTGGATCGATGCTCACGGTCGAACAGGCGCAAAGCCGCGACCGAGCGGTGCTGGCGGTCCCCGGTCCCATCGACAGCGCGGCGTCGGCGGGCACCAACTCCCTGTTGGCGGACGGTGCCGGGGTGTGTCGTGGCATCGACGACGTGCTCGTCACGTTGGGCATCTCCCATGACGTTGGCGGAACCCATCCGCCGGTGTCCGACTCCCGTCGTGCTCCACACGGCGACGCGGCGCGGGTGCTCGACGCGCTCGGGTTCACGCCCGTCAGCGTGGAGTCGCTCTCGCGGGAGCTCGGCTTCGACGTCACCCGCCTGTCGGTGGCCCTCGGCGAGCTGGAATCGCTGAGATGGGCCCAGCGGCGAGGGCCGTTCGTCGAACGTGTGGCCAGAGTGACGTGAACGCCGTCGAGCGCCCACACGATCGCTGGTCCGCGTGGGGCCACCGGCCGGTTCGTAGGGTCGGCTGCATGCGCAGCTCGATCCGCAACCACCGCCGACGCGGTGGCGCGCGTGATGGCCCCGACGATGGCTGGACGGACTGATGTGACGTTCAGCGTGTCATCACGGAGCGCGCTCGCTACGCTACGGAGAGCAGTTGAACGACGATGGTTGGGGGCGAGCACGTGACGGACGGTTCGTGGCAGGTCGATGAGTTCGTGGCGGCGGTGCCGCTCGCGTCGTCCACGCTCGCCGTCTACGCCCGCGACGTCACCGCGTTTGCGTCGTGGTCGGCGGCCCAGCAGCCGCCGGTACGGGGCCCTGGCGACGTCGACCGGGCCCTCGTGCGCAGCTACCTCGCCCACCTGAACAGCCAGCACAAGGCATCCCGCACGATGGCGCGATCCATGGCGTCGTTGCGGCGCTACTTCGGGTGGTGCGTTCGACGGGGCACCGTGGTGGTCGATCCGACGATCGGAGTGAGCGCTCCGTCGGGCACGGCTCGCCTTCCCCGGGTCCTGCGCGCCGATGAGCTGCACCAGGTCCTCGATGAACCGGCAGCGGAGCAGGATCCCGACTCGATGGATCGCGACGGCGCGGTGCTCGAGGTCCTCTACGGATCCGGACTCCGGGTTTCGGAGCTGTGCGGTCTCGACGTCGATGATGTCGATCTTGCCCGACGCCGTCTCACCGTCTGGGGCAAGGGTGCCAAGCAGCGCATCGTGCCGCTGAGCGGACCGGCTCACGACGCGCTGAGCGAGTGGCTGGAACGCGACGGTGGACGCTGCACGTGGCTCGCCGACGTTGCCGCAACGGTGCCGCTGGACTCCGAAGCGTCCGCCCTGTTCCACAACCGCCGGGGCCGCCGGCTCGGGCCCCGCGACGTCCGTCGACTGCTCGATCGCCGCTCGCCGGTACCGACGCACCCGCACGCGCTTCGCCACACCTTCGCCACACACCTGCTCGACGGCGGTGCGGACCTCCGCGTCGTCCAAGAGCTCCTAGGACATGCCGACCTTGCAACGACGCAGGTCTACACCCACGTCAGCAAGGACCGGCTGAGCCGTGTCTTCCGAGAGAGCCATCCGAGGGCCTGATGACCACCCGAACGCGGACCGACGACTCCACCACCGACGAAGAGCTCGAACGGCTGTGGAGCTCGTACAAGGCCAAGGGGACGTCTCGCTCCCGCGAGGCGCTGATCGTGCACTACTCGCCGCTCGTCAAGTACGTCGCGAGCCGACTCGCCGTCGGCCTCCCTCAGAACGTCGAGCAGTCCGATCTGGTCAGCTACGGGATGTTCGGACTGATCGACGCGATCGACAAGTTCGAGCTCGAGCGTGGCTACAAGTTCGAGACGTACGCGATCAGCCGGATCAAGGGATCGATCCTCGATGAGCTGCGATCGATCGACTGGGTGCCGCGCTCGGTGCGCTCCAAGGTCCGCCAGATCGAGCGCGCCTACGCCAAGCTCGAAGCCAAGCATCACCGGGCACCGTCCGACGAGGAGCTCGCAGCTGAGCTGCGCTGGACCGACGACCAGCTGCAGACGGCGCTGAGTCAGATCTCCAACGTCGGTCTTGCCGCACTCGACGAGATCCTGACCGGTTCCGGCGAGCGTGGGGAGTCCGTCACGCTCGGTGACACCATCGCAGATCGCTCCTCGCACGGACCCATGGGAGCGTTCGAAGCCGCCGAGACCCGACAGCTGCTCGCACAGGCCGTCAACGGACTTCCCGAGCGGGAGAAGATCGTCCTCACGCTGTACTACTACGAGAGCTTGACGCTGCAGGAGATCGGCCGAGTGCTCGGCGTGACCGAATCCCGCGTCTGTCAGATCCACACCAAGGCCGTCCTGCACCTCCGCAGCCGCTTCAACAGCATGGACCGCATCCCCAACTGATGCCCCCGGCGGTCGGCTCGACCGCCGTGCAACCGCACCCTTCCCCCACATCCCGGTCTCGTCCGGTTCCAAGTGAGGGAGGCGCGCGTGCGCTTCATCCTGCTCATCGCTGTCGCTGCCACGCTCGCCGCCGGCGCGTCGGTCATCACCACGGGGGACCGGGTGTCACCGGGTGCTGCGACCAGTGCCACCGCCGCTACTGCCGCTCCCGGTGCTGGTGCCGCTATCCGTGTGGCAGTTCCGTCGTCGGTGCCACCGGATCGGTCCGCTGCGGTCGATCCTGGTCAGACGGCGCACTATCGGCCGCCGGTCGACGCGCCGGTCACCGACCCGTTCCGGGCGCCGGACGGACCGTACGGTGCCGGCAACCGCGGGCTGGAGTACGCCACCTCGCCGGGATCACCCGCTCGTGCGATCGGTGACGGCACCGTCGCGTTCTCGGGATCGGTCGCCGGTCGCTGGGTGGTGAGCATCGTGCACCCCGACGGTCTGCGGTCCTCGCTGACGGGATTGGGGGCGACCTCGGTGCAGGTCGGTGACGTGGTCGTGGGCGGTGATGTCGTGGGGACCACGAACGCCTCGTTGCACCTGGGGGTGCGGCGAGGCGAGGACTACATCGACCCGGCGTCGATCTTCGCGGCGGGTGGCCCTCCACGCCACGCCGTACTGGTCCCGGTGCCCCGGTGACGCCCATGTCGAAACGGTGGCAGCCGCACGACCCAGGGGGTGGTGATGGTGGCCATGTCGGGTCGCGACTACACTCTTCGGTCGGCCCGGAACCGGGTCGAACCCGCATCGGCCACGGTCGGTGCAGCACCACTCAGACCATCATCGCCCGGGTGCAACCTTCGGTCGCCGTCGCCGCTCATCGCGGCAGGTGTCGTACCCGGGTCTCGTCGAACCGAAGGGAAGGAGAATCCACATGTCTGCTGTCGTCAGCATGAAGCAGCTGCTCGAGGCCGGTGTCCACTTCGGCCACCAGACCCGCCGCTGGAACCCCAAGATGAAGCGGTTCATCCACGGTGAGCGCGGGGGCATCTACCTGATCGACCTGCACCAGACGCTCTCGGGCATCGAGAAGTCGTACCTGTTCGTGCGGGACCTCGTCGCCGATGGCGGCACCGTGCTCTTCATCGGCACCAAGAAGCAGGCCCAGGACTCGATCCAGGGCTACGCCGAGAAGTGCGGCATGCCGTACATCAACCAGCGTTGGCTGGGCGGCATGCTCACCAACTTCGAGACCATCTCCAAGCGGGTCGCGAAGATGAAGGAGTACCAGCGCATGCGGGCCTCTGGTGAGTTCGAAGCGATGCCCAAGAAGGAAGCGCTGCTGCTCACCCGTGAGCTCGAGAAGCTCGAGCGCAACCTGAACGGCATCCGTGACCTCGAGCGCCTTCCCGACGCGGTGTTCATCCTGGACACCAAGAAGGAAGACATCGCCGTCACCGAAGCGAACAAGCTCGGCATCCCGGTGGTCGCGGTCGTGGACACCAACTGCGACCCCGACGTCATCCAGTACGTCATCCCCGGCAACGACGACGCAATCCGCTCCGGTGGCCTCCTGACCCGCGTCATCGCCGACGCGGTTGCGGAAGGCCGCCTCATGCGGTCCAAGAAGTACCCCGAATCGGTGCCGCGCGAGCGTTCCGCAGAGGAGCAGGCCGAGAAGGCAGCGGAGCAGGCTCGCGCCCAGGCCGAGGCCCGTCAGGCCGCTGCCGATCGTGACGCCCGCGTCCTCGCTGCTCGCGACGCCGCTGCGGACGAGAGCTCCGTGCTCAACGAAGGTGCCGCGGATGCCGACGTCGCAGGCGCCGCTCCGGTCGCCAACGAGGTCGCAGCTGCTGAGCTCGCACTCGACGGCGAGCCGGCCGAGGCCAGCCCGGTCACCCCCCACACCGAGGAGCACTGATGGCAGACGTCACTGCAGCACAGGTCAAGTCCCTCCGCGACGCCACCGGCGCCGGCATGATGGATGCCAAGAAGGCACTCGTCGAGGCGGACGGCGACCGTCAGAAGGCGGCTCAGATCCTTCGTCAGAAGGGCCTGTCCAAGGTCGCCACGCTCGAAGACCGAGAGAACAACCAGGGAGCGGTCGCCGTCGCCACCAGCGGCAACGTGGCGTCGATGGTCGAGCTGAAGTCAGAGACGGACTTCTCGGCCAAGGCCGATGACTTCGTGGCGTTGACCCAGCGGCTCGCCGATGCCGTCCTCGCCGACGGCGAGGGCGCCGTCGACGCGCTCAAGGAGGACCTCGACAGCCTCAAGATCGCCAAGCGAGAGAACATCGAGCTCGGCAAGGTCGTGCGCTTCGAGGCGGCCGACGGCAACGTGCTCGACGCGTACGTCCACATCCAGGACGGTCGCGGCACCAACGCCGTGCTGATCGAGATCGCGGGCGCCGATGTGGCGACGGCGCACGAGATCGCGCTGCACATCGCGTTCGCCAAGCCGTCTGCGCTGAGTCGCGACGAGGTCGATCCTGCGCTCGCGGAGACCGCTCGCAGCGGCTTCGAGGAGCTCACGATCAAGGAGGGCAAGCCCGAACAGGCCGTGCCCAAGATCGTCGAAGGCCGCATGAACTCCTGGTACGCAGAGCGGGTCCTGCCGGAACAGGGCGTGTTCGGCGACAAGGAGACGGTCCAGGAACGCCTCGGCAGCGGCCAGATCGTCCGCTTCGCCCAGGCCTACATCGGGGACTGAAGATGGCGACGCCTCGCTGGAGAAGGGTGCTGATCAAACTCTCCGGCGAGGCGTTCGCCGGCGAAGCCGGCTTCGGCATCGACGGTGAAGTGGTCTCGTCGATCGCGGCGGAGATCGTCGAGGTCAAGTCCCACTTCGACGTCGATGTGGCCGTCGTCGTGGGCGGCGGCAACATCTGGCGCGGCATGACCGGCGAAGGTGCCGGCATGGACCGCGCCCAAGCTGACTACATGGGCATGCTCGCCACGATCATCAACGGGTTGGCACTGCAGGAGACGCTGGAGCGACTCGTTCAGCCCACGCGTGTGCAGACCGCCATCCAGATGGCGCAGGTCGCCGAGCCTTACATCAGGCGCAAGGCAATCCGTCATCTGGAGAAGGGTCGGGTCGTGATCTTCGTCGGCGGCACCGGCAACCCGTTCATGACGACCGACACCACCGCGGCGCTTCGAGCCGTCGAGATCGACGCCGAAGTCATCTTGATGGGCAAGAACGGCACTGACGGCGTCTACTCGGCAGACCCCAAGTTGGACCCGAACGCAGAGTTCCTTCCGGAAGTCAGCTACATCGATGTGCTCAATCGTGGCCTCAAGGTCATGGACTCCACTGCGATCTCGTTGTGCATGGACAACGACCTTCCCATCTGCGTGTTCGATCTGATGGGTGCCAACCTGCACTCGATCCTCGAGGGTGACCGCGTCGGGACGCTCGTCTCCTGACGATCTCGGAAGTTCAGGTGGTCTGTCGCGGCTGCTGCGCGCTGCACATGTCCGGAAAGTGTCGCCCGGGTGTCTCACCCTCAGGGGTCGGTTGTGGGAGGCTGCCCCGGTGAGCGATGAGTTGATCCAGGCCGTGTTGGAAGATGCCGGCGAGCAGATGGACAAGGCGGTGGCCCATGCCCGTCACGAGTTCGCGGGGGTGCGGACCGGTCGGGCGAACCCGGGCCTGGTCGAGAAGCTCCCGGTCGACTACTACGGCGCCTCGACACCGCTGCAGCAGCTCGCGAGCTTCTCCATCCCCGACGCGCGCATGCTGGTGATCACGCCGTTCGACAAGGGTGCGATGGCTGGCATCGAGCGTGCGATCCAGGATTCGCAGTTGGGCCTGAACCCGTCGAACGATGGCGTGGCCATCCGGTTGGCGTTCCCGCCGCTCACCGAGGAGCGCCGCAAGGAGTACGTGCGCCTGGTGAAGTCCAAGGCGGAGGATGGCCGCAACGCTGTTCGCGGCGCTCGCCGTGACGCACGCAAGGACCTCGATGCACTGGAGAAGGACGGCGACATCTCCTCCGACGACCTGCATCGGGCAGAGGCCGATCTCGACAAGCTGACCAAGCGCCAGGAAGCCGCCATCGACGACGCACTCGACGCCAAGACCGTCGAACTGCTCGAAGGCTGATGGCAACACAGGACTGGGTAGGAGGACTGCGGTGACGGACCAGGACGATCCCGGCCGGATCGAAGAACCACGTTCCGAAGGTGTGCGCATCATCGGAGCGCAAGAAGCTGCCGATGCGGCTGGACGCTCCGACGTCGCCCGTCGTCGTCGGCGCGGCGAGAAGCGCTATGGCGATCGCCCCGACTCCCAGGAGCCGAGCGATGACCTGCCGACGGTCAGGATCTCGACGAGCGACACTGCCCAGGGCGATGATCCCTTCGGCGACCCGTTCGGCGATGCTCCCGTGGCCAGACCGCCCCGAGACGAACCGCGCTGGGCCGACGACGACGGCGGATCCCACACCTTCGGCCACGCCCGGGCGATCCCGGCCGATGACCCGGACCCTCAGGTTGGCGTCGATGATGTTCCCGACTGGGGGGGCGATGCCGGATCGGCGTCGGACCCCTTCGCTGCATCCGACGACTCCTTCGTGTTGCCCCACTGGACCGAACCACCGACCGGTCAGGTCCCCAAGGTCGTGATCGGGGACGACGCACTCGACGACGAGCCGACCGGCAGCTTCACGTCCGCTCCGCGTTGGCGAGACGAGGCGGAACGCCACACCGAGACCGACTTCGACGACCTCCTCGACGACGCTCCACGGCTCGGCGCGCTGGCCGGTGGCGATCGACCTGCCTATGACGACGACGAAGACGACTTCTTCTTCGACTCCGAGTCCGAGCGTGACCCCATCGAGGCGTTCGCTCCCGACGACGACGTCGACGCCATCGGTGAATCGCCGTCGGCTCGTCGACAGCGCACCCGTCAGCGACCCGCGCCCGATGCCTCGGACGGATCACGATCTGGCGATGACGGCGGCGTGGGCGGGGACCGCAGCCTGGGCATCGCAGTCGCGGTCGGCGTCGCGCTCGTCGTCGTCGGTCTCGGGTGCTTCATGCTGGGAGGCCTCGCCACCACCGCGCTCGCCTGCCTGGTGGTCGGCGCCGCGGCGTATGAGTACTTCGGAACGGTCGAGGAGCACGGGTTTCAGCCCGCCGGGTTGCTGGGCATGGTCGCGACCGTCGGCCTGATGATCGCCACGTACACGTCGGGGCTGCAGGCCTATCCGATCGTGCTGACCCTTACCGTCGTGCTCGGGCTGCTCTGGTACCTGTGGGTGCAGCCCGGCGCCGGGTCGGTCCGGAACCTGGGCGTCACGCTGCTCGGGGTCATGTGGATCGGGTTCCTGGGCTCGTTCGCCACGCTGTTCCTGGGCCTCGGCAAGGTGCTCCAGGACGTCGGTGCCAAGTCGAACATCGGCATCGGGGTGATCATCGCTGCGGTGATCGTCGCCGTCAGCCACGACGTGGGCGCGTATTTCATCGGTCGGTACATCGGCCGGACTCCGTTGTCGGCGTCCAGCCCGAACAAGACGCTCGAAGGCACCGTCGGCGGCGTCGTCGTGGCGGTCGTCGTCACCGTCGTGGTCGTCGGCATCTTCGGCATCGCTCCGATCGGCGGCGACATCTTCCGG
>Ga0209023_10003521_pt1 | contig 18631 bp, 10 predicted proteins | sample LakOneMetagenome_FD_187468 | JGI IMG/M metagenome (GOLD analysis project Ga0209023, IMG submission 187468) | Freshwater and sediment microbial communities from Lake Erie, Canada (SPAdes) (version 2) | ecosystem: Environmental > Aquatic > Freshwater > Lentic | place: Lake Erie, Canada...
TACCCACCTCGATCACACGACCCGGGCGATTGGCGCAGTGGTAGCGCGCTTCCTTGACACGGAAGAGGTCACTGGTTCAAACCCAGTATCGCCCACCAGGTTTCCGCAGGTCAGAGGCCGTTCTCACAAAGCCACTTTCTGGCGAGGAACATACGAGGAACACGAGGTCGTCAAATAGGCCACTGTTCCCTCTACGTCCCCGAGGCTTGTCGCCGCAGGCATGCAAGAGCCCATCGGCCCAGTGCCACTAGTAGTGCTCTCTGACGTATTCGTAGGTCTTGTCGAACAACTCGCCTATGACCGGGAGCCCGTAGTTCTTCAGCGTGGCTCGTAGTTCCTTGCGGACCTTCTTGTCGCCAGCGTCGCTCTCGGTCCAGCCGGTGTAGGCGACTTCGATGACGATCGAGTCGATGGCCCACACGATGTCCGGCACGATCTTGTGTAGTCCCGGCGGGGTGTTCTGCTCCACGATCTGCGTCAGGGCGCCCTTGTTCGGGTCGAGCAGCCGCTCGGCTTCGTCGAGGTTGCCCTCCTCAGCGGCTCGGTCGGCCGCGACGACGTCCTGGGCGATCTTCAAGGCCTGCTCAAGGAAGTCAAGTGACTGCTGGACGCTGGAGATGGCTCGCTCGCGCAACTTCTCGATGCGCTCGGCGAGGCTCTGATAGACCTTGCTGTCAGTCTGCTCGAGCCGTCGTTTGAGCCGGGCCTCGATGGTGTCCAGCACCTCCTGGAACACCTCGCCGGGACTCTTCGCCAGGTCCTCGATCTCGGGGATCCTCAGCTGCTCAGCGATCTGCTTGATCAGTTCGAGCCCGGCCGCGTCCAACGTGACGTTCTTGGTGAGGTTGGCCCGCACAGTGACGTTGGTCATGTGCCCGTGCACGAGTTCCTGGGTCTTCGCGCCGAGCCGCTCCCACAAGAACGCCTTCGAGACGTCCTTGGGTCGGATTGACTCATAGACCTTCGCCAGCCAGTAGTAGGTGGTCTTGAACGGGGCGAGCATGGGGTTGGGGTCGAGGAACTCCCAGATGGTCTGGAGCGAGACGAAGCCCTCGATGAACTCCTCGCGGGCCGGGGTGTCTTCCTTGATCCGTTCGTGTGCCTCAGCAAGCGAGGCGAACCCGGTGTCGGTCTTGTCGATGCCGGCGAACATCGCGTCGAGCCGGGTCAGGTCAGTCATGAACTTGCCGACCAACTGCGAGGTATCGACGACGTTGACCTCGTCCGGCTCGTCGGTGTCATGACGGGGACCGACCAGCGCCTCGGCGATCCTCTTCGCCAGGCCGATGTAGTCGACGACGCGGCCGAACGCCTTGCGCTGCCCGGTGAGCGGGTTCTTCCACGGCCGGTTCGGTCGGGTGATCGTCTGGAACAGGTTGGCGGCCTTCAGCGGTTTGTCGAGATAGAGCACGCCCTCGATCGGCGCGTTGAACCCAGTCATCCACTTCGCCGTGACCACGACGAACGACAGCGGGTCGTCGACCTTCTTGAAGCGCCGCTTCAGCGCCTCCTCCTGCTCCTCGGTCAGCAGGTACTTCTTGTACGCCTCAGGCGTTCCCTTCGCGTCGGCGACGTGCATCACCACCGCGACCTCGCGCGCCTTGCTCGGGCCACCGTCGACGCCGGGCATCTCCGCCGCGTCGCCGAGGCGCTGCAACTCGGACCGGATCGCCTCGGCGTAGGCGACCACGAGCCGCTGGTTGTAGGCCACGACCTGAGCCTTCTGGCCCAGCGGAGCGACGTACTTCAGGTAGTGCGCGACGATGTCGGTGCAAACGGCCGCGACGCGCTGTGGGTTCGACAGCACCGTCTCGACGTGCGACGCCTTGCCCGAGAGGAAGATCTTCTCGTCCTCGTCGAGGTCCTCGGCCTCCGCGAGTTCATCGTACGCCTCATCCAGGTCAGCCTTGTTGAGGTCGAACCCGACCGACCGGCCCTCGACCACGACGGGCTTGGTGAACCCGTCGGCCATGGACTGCTCGGGTGTGTAGCGGCTCATCACGAAGTCCGGGTCGTCTGGGTCGCCGAACAGCGCGAACGTCGAGCGCTGGTTGTCTTCGATCGCGGTGCCGGTGGCACCGAAGAACTTGGCATTCGGCACGGCTGCTCGCCAGGCCTTGCCGAACTTGCCCTCCTGGGAGCGGTGGGCCTCATCGACCAGCACGATGATGTTGTCTCGGTCGTTGAGGTGCCCGGCCTCGGCGAACTTGTGGACCGTCGTGATCACCACGGCGGGCTCGTCGCGCTTCAGGACCTTCCACAGTTCCCGCTTGTTCGACGGAACGATGAGCCGGGGCATGCCTGCGGTCTCGAACATCTCGGCCGTCTGCCGAACCAGGTCCTTGCGATCCGCGATCACGATCACCGTCGGCGGTGACCCGAACTGCTCAGTCACCTTCGGGTCCCGCAGGATCCGCGCTGCGGTGAACGCCATCAGTTCGGTCTTGCCGGACCCTTGGTGGTGCCAGATCAGCCCACCCGGCCGACCGGCAAGCACCTTGGCATGGATCCCCAGCACGGCCTCGAACTGCGGGTACCGCGGCAGGAACTTCAGGTCCTGCTCGGCAGCGTCGCGGGCATGCCGGTACATCACGAGGTCGCGCAGCATCGGCAAGATCACCTCGGCGCGCAGCAGCAACCGCGCTCCCCGCTCGACCCGAGCGGGCTTCGTCATCTTCGTCGGGTCGTCCTCCAGCGAGCCCCAGGGCGCCCAGATCTCCGACTCCGGATCCGGCTCGGCCCAGATCGGGGCCATCCGGAACTCCAGGCCTTCGGTGGCGACGTTGAAGACGTTGGTCGCGAAGAACTGCGGATACTCGACCTCATAGGTCCCGTAGATGTCCTGGGCGGCATTCAGCCACGACACCTGCTGCTTCACCGGCGTCTTCGTCTCCGCCACCACGAGCGGGATGCCGTTGATGTAGTAAACGACGTCGAACCGCCGCGGCTTCACGCCACCTCGGATCGTCACCTCATCGGAGACCACCAGTCGGTTGGCGTCGGGGTCCTCGAAGTCGAAGAAGCGCCGCGGCACGTGCTTGCCGTCCACGGTCACGAACGAGTGGTCCCCGCGCAGCATGACCGTGACCCGCTCGTTGGCAGCCACGAGACCGTTCTGCGCGTCCAGGATCGCCTGGTTGAGCTCGTGCAGCACCAGGTCGAGGTTTTCGGCCGCGTTCGGGTTGGAGCCCGGCGCCAGGTCAGGGTTCAACGCGGTGAGGGCCTCGCGGATCCAGGGCTCCACCAGGACGTCGTGCTCGTCGCGCGGACCATCGACACCCGGGAGGCTCGCGCCGGGGATGTGCTCCCAGCCCGCATCCTCCGCCCAGTCGATGAGGGAGGTCTGGATGGTCGAAGTCTCGGTGAAGCCCATCAGGCGTCGTCTCCATCCGTCTCGCCCACGCGCTCGGCGTTGTCCAGCAGGCTCTCCTGCCACTGTCCGTACGTCACCCGCGAGTCCTCGACCTTCCACTCCAGGCGACCGTTCGAGTTCCGGCCGAGCACGACTGCGGCCGCCGCGCTGGGGCTCGCGAAGACGACGTCGCGTGCGAATCGCATGGCGCTGTCGTCTGGCGTCGGGAGGAGATCACCATCGGACTCCATCTGGAGTCGCAACTTCTCGTAACTCGCTCCTGCTCCGTTCCAGGTTCGGAACGCAAGCGACCCTTCGCGCACCACGAACTCTCCGTCGACCTCTTGCGCGGTGGCGTCCGTACCACGGACGGTGAGCCGGAAGACCGGCGATGCGGCAACGGCCGTCGAACCACCACTGGTCGCGGCGGTCGGCAGGGGCCGAGTGGACCGCAGCAGGTTGATGCCGAGGACAGGCAGGACGATCTTGGCCTGCTCGATGAAGAACTCCATGTCGGAGCGGTCCGCCTCCGGCAGAAGGATCGGCTCGGGAGCAGTCGAGTTGTCGAGAGTGGCGCGGTTGGCCTGTGTCGCGAGGGCGATGAAGCGGGACTCCAGGTAACGGGCGTGCGCCTTCGTCAGGTTCATGTCCTTGCTCGTCAGCACGACGGCGCGGTCCCAGAAGTCCTTCTCGGTGCTGTGCTTGCGCAGCCGCTTCGAGACGTCGTCGCCTTCGCCGACGTAGACGCGCGAGCGACCCGGTGAGTCCGGGTCGTCGCCAAGCAGCAAGTAGATGCCGGTCCGGTTCACCTCGGCCCGCTTCAGCAACGTCGCCAGATCGGAACGCGGCGCGGCGATCACGTGGCCGGTCCAGTTCATGATCTCCGCGGTGATGAGTCCACCAGGAGTGCCATCAGCGAGGAACAGGCGCACGGACTTCCCGAGAGCAGCCATCACACAGTCTCCAGCAGATCATCGTAGAACTCAGGAATCTCGATCTCCTGATTGAGCAGCGCAGTCAGGAGCGTCGACCGGAACCTGCGCAGGTCGGCAAGTTCACCCCTAACTCGCGACACGTGTCCGACCTGCTCAGCGAGCGCCTCACCGATCCTCGACTGAACCTCGACCGGCGGAATCGGGACCTTGATCTTGGCCAGATCGGCGCCAGAAATCCGGGTGACCTTTGTTCCGCCTGCGTATTGCACCTTCTGGTTCTGGAATGCCGGGGAGGAGAATATGAACGTGGCGAACAACGGGTCGAGTCGGTGGCGGTAGATCTGAGCGTCGTCGTGGACGGCCACCCCCTCCGAGCCCAGCCAGACGGTCGCCTTTCCTACACCAGCCATGTCCTCGCTCGTGGCCGCGATCACGACGTCACCGGGATAAGCGAGTCGCAGTCGGTGGCGAGCCTCCTCGGAGACATGGGCAGCGACCCCAGTTGCGACTGGGCCGAAGTGGGTGTGGATGTGCGAGTAGTGGATGACACCCAGCCCTGAAGAGGTGTAGTCCGCCTTAGTGAATCGCTTCCCGCGAATGAACTCCCCGACCTCCCCGAGCGACATCACCGGCCAATCGTCGTCGGCGGATAGAAGGGACTCCGTCATCGGAGCCAGCGCCTTCATGGCGCTCTCGGCTTCCTCTGCCAGCGCCTCGAGCTGCGCGTCCACCGCGGCCATGACTTCGACGATGCGGCGCTGCTCGGCGGGGGGCGGAAGTGGGATGCGCCATGCCTCGAAGTCGGCTTCCTTCCAACGGGATCGACCTTCGCTGCCTGCGCGTAGCGCGTCGATCTGAGCGAGCACCGACATCTGTTGGAAGTACAGGTGGAGGAACGCGGCAAGCAGGCGGCCGGGGTCGGCGATGTAGAGAGGGAACTCGTTCGACGCGAGAGCCCCATCAAGTGCCTCAGGAACCACGTCGAATGCACCGTTCTGGGTGTCGATTCGGTTGAAGACGAAGTCGCCGGACCGGGCCCGGAAGAGTCGCTTGGCCTTGATGGTTTCCGTCGTGCCGGACCCGCGATCGTAGGCGCCCTTCCCGTACCACCGGACACCCATGGTCCGGTACTCAACGCCGGGTTCGAGGACCACTATGTCCTTGCGCTGGGTCGTGACTGACCCAGCAGGAACGACCGGCCACTCACTCACCGGGCACCTCGAACATGCTCAGGTCGATGCCCGCGGCGCTGAGCCGCTTGAACATCTCCGCCTCGGCCTCGATGCGCTTCTGGCGAGCGTCGGCGTACGCCACGAGCGCAGCGCCGAGGTCGGCGGTCTCCTCGGCCGCGACCTTGATGTAGCGGCCGATGTTGAGGTCGAACCCGTTCTCAGCGATCTCATTGAAGGGCACGAGCCGGACGTTCGCGCCACCTTCGCCGTCGGGGTCGTCGCCGGACGCGTACGCCTCGATGAGGACCTTCACGTCCTCGTCGCTCATCCGGTTCTGGTTCTTGCCCTTGACGAACCGGGCGGACCCGTCGACGAACAGCACGTGGTCCTTGCGCGCCGCTTCCTTCTGGTCACGGAACACGAGGATGCAGGCCGGGATCGAGGTCGAGTAGAAGAGGTTCGGCGGGAGGCCGATGACCGCGTCGAGCAGGTCCTTCTCGATCAGGCACTGCCGGATACGGGACTCGGCTCCACCGCGGAACAGGACGCCGTGTGGCATGACGACGCCGACGCGGCCCGAGCCGGGCTTAATCGACGAGATCATGTGCTGGATGAACGCGTAGTCGCCGTTTTTCGCCGGAGGCACCCCGCAGAACGCACGCGGGTCGGCGGGCCACCGGTCGGCGCCCCAGTCGGACAGCGAGAACGGCGGGTTGGCGATCACCGCGTCGAACTGGCGCATACCGCCGTTCGGCTCCTTGAACGCAGGAGACCGCAGCGTGTCACCACGCTTGATGTCGAAGTCCTCGATCTCATGCAGGAACAGGTTCATCCGGGCGATCGAGGCGGTGGTCAGGTTGACCTCCTGGCCGTACAGCCTCAGTCCGCGATGGTCCTTGCCCTGAGCGCGCATCTGGTTGATCGTCGCCACGAGCATTCCGCCTGAGCCACACGCAGGGTCGCAGATCGATTCGCCAGGTTCCGGCCGGAGGACGCCGACGATGAGGTTGACGACCTCGCGAGGCGTGAAGAACTCCCCCGCCTTCTTGCCGGACTCGTCGGCGAAGTTCTTCAGCAGGTACTCATATCCGGCGCCGAGTAGGTCGTGGCTGACGGTGGAGGGGTCGAGGCGGATCTCGTTGAACGCGTTGATCAGGCCGAGCAGCGCTGACTCGGGGATGCGCTCCTTGTTGCCCCAGGCGGCGTCACCGAAGACCCCAGCAAGCGACCGCGGGTTGGCCTTCTCGATCCGCTGGAACGCCTTGGCGATCTCAGCGCCGAGGTTGGTCACCTTCGTGGTGACCTGGGACCACCGGGTGCCCTCAGGCAACTCGAAGCGGTGGTAGTCGTCTTCGATCTCGTCGGTGAGTTCGTCGCCGTACTCCTCGACGGCCTCGTCATGCTCGAAGGCCCAGGTGTCGCTGATCCACTTCCAGAACAGCATCGGGAAGACGTAGGTCTTGAAGTCGGCAGGGTCGACGGGACCGCGAAGGGCATTGGCCGCCTTCCACAGACGAGCCTCCAGGTCTTGCTGCGTGATGGTCACGGGGGGCCTTCCCTAGTGCTTGGGCTCTACCGGTCATCTTGCCGGATGGATCCGACACGCGCCGTCCACGCCAGTCGAACGTTTGTCGGCGGCAATCGCTGTCACACACGAAGGCTCACAGCTACGACTGTCTAGGGTCAGCAGTCGTCGAGCCCATCGTCCGATGTCTGCGCCGCGTTCGTCAGAAGCGCGCCAGGGCGGCGCGGGCGATCTCATCGATCCGAGCAAGGATCTGCTCCGGTGAGCGTCGCAGATTGATCGGCGCGGTGACGACCTCCACGTCGCTGTGCTTGATGGAGCGGCGAATGTCGGCTCCTCCCCCGGCGAAGACCAGCCAGGCGACGGGGACCCGCAAGGCCGTGCAGTAAGCCAACATCTGGTAGTGGTCGGCGTTTGCGTACTCGCCAGTGGTCGAGGCCAGCTTGTATTTCGCGTCGAAGACGACGCGAGGGGTGCTCGAATCGTCAAGGTGGACCAGGTCAATGGTCATCGCCACGTCACCGTGAGGGTCGTCTGATCCCTTGCCGGTCATGCCCATTGTCCAATTGCCTTCGCCAGTCAGATACGCCGGAAACTGCGGTCGGACGTACCCACGGCAGTCGCCCAGGGCCTCCGTCAGCGCTCTCGTGACGAAGTCTTCGAAGACCTTCCACATCACCACGACGAAGGCCGACATCTCGACACCTGCACTCGTCACTCGGGTCGAGCCATGACTCAACAGGATGTCCGCCAGTCCGAGCGCCGCGTGGTACCTGCCATTGAGCCGGCTCGGATGCCAGCCCGGGAGGACGGTTCCTGGCGGCAGTCGGCTAACCCCCGAGAACTTCGCGGCCAAGTGCAACAAGCGGCGGCGCGCCTCCGATGGGACGCGCGGCACACTAAGCATCAAGTGAATCGCAGCCAGCAGTATCTGATTCTCGGCGATGTCAGAGCTGAAGTCGTCGTACCTGACCTCGATCGGGACGCCGACACCCGGGCGGCGACGGATCTGCTCCTCGAATGCAATGCGCCCCCTCACAGTGAGGAGGGCCTCCTGCTCCGTCCGATAGCCCTGGAGCAAGCCTCTCGTCAGCGCACCCTCGACCGATGCGACCAGCGAGTGAGCCATGGCCGGCCAAAGGTCGTCGAACGCCTCGGCGGCGACGCTCTCGGGTCGAAAGCCAGGATCCTTGGCATAACCGAGCAGGAACACTAGGTGGGCCACCCCGAGCTTCTGCTTCGGCCGTACCTCGATCTGAACGTCTTCGAAGCGCACCGCTCCCACCCGACCGTTTGGCGTCAGTCGGTATGCGTCGCCTCCGAAGCGTTGCACGTCCACCAGCTTGGTCTCAGCGAGTGCGGAGGCCTGGTCCGCTCTGAGGACTGCCTCTACTCCCTCCGCGTCAAGCTCGTCGAGCGACAGGTGCCTGAGACTCATCAGCCCTCCGGCGCCTCCGCCGAGGCTAAGCCCTCCAGCGAGTCCGAGCCGTCACCCAGCCCGGACGCCACCGAGGACCGCGATTCGATCCGCTTCCGGAGCGACTCCAGCCCGAACTCTTGGTCGATCATCTCGGGAGGCTTGATGCCGTAGAAGTGCTCATGGAGCAGAGGCAAGATGTCGTATCGCCAGACGAGGTCCAAGGCTCCCGGCTCCCCCAGCCAGTCGCGCATGAGGTATGACGGCCCGATGTGCAAGTCGTGACCGCGCTGTCCCATGGCTGCGTTCAGCTCCTCGAGCAGCGCCACTCGGTCGTCGGTCACGGCCTTGCGCGACGCGTACTTGGCGAGCACCCCACGGACTGGCTCGCGCTGCGGGTGCATCTCGTAGAACGGGAACCGCCGGCGAATGGCGGCGTCGACGAGCGCGATTGAACGGTCGGCCGTGTTCATGGTGCCGATGATGAACAGGTTGTCCGGGAGGGAGAAAGGCTCCGTGGGTCGGTACTGCAGTCGGACAGTCTCTTCACGGTACTCAAGGAGGAAATAGAGCTCGCCGAACACTTTGGCCAGGTTCGCGCGATTGAGCTCGTCAATGATCAGGACATAGGGCTTGTCCTGGTTCTCGGCCTTGGCGGCCTCTGCGGCCATGAGCTTGAGCGGCCCCGACTGGAGGGCGAAGTGCGCGACGCCGTTGCTCTCGATGGGGCGGAAGCCCTCAAAGAAATCCTCGTAGGCGTAGGAGGGGTGGAACTGCACCAGGCGTACGCGGCTCGGGTCCTGTGAGCCCGCCAGTCGCTCGGCAAGCTTCTTGGCCACGAACGTCTTTCCGGTCCCGGGCGGCCCATAAACCACCAGCTGCCGTCGGCGGTTGAGCAGGTCGATCATCTCTTGCAGCGGCTCAACCGACATGAACAACTCGTCGGCGAGATCCTCGGGGACTGTTGGAAGCATCGCGCGTGCTGACAGCTCGGGGGTCAACGACTCCGGAACCGCTTGGTCGTCGGGCCCGGGGAGGGCTCGCAGGAGCTCGAGTACGGCAGTCAGGTCGACGACATGCCCCTCTTGCTCGAGCGCGGCACTCAGCTTGGCAGAGAGGTCAACGAGTGGGGTGCGAGCCGCTGCCCACAGGACTGGACGCCTCAAGATCTGGCTCTGGTCGGTCCCAAGGTCTTCGTCATAAATGACGCCGACCAAGAGGTGCTCGTCGGCGAGCGCTACAACCAGGTCGTCCTCCGCCATGGCGTCAAGGAACGAGAAGATGGCGGTTGATAGCTCTTCGCGTTCTGACGGTGGGAAGTGGGCGTATCCGTCTGATACAAGGGAAGCCACCTCCGAGGCAGTCATTCCGGCCTGGAGCGCGAGACCGGACTCATCACGCAGGGAGACCACGCCGTCGGCGAGCCAGGCGGCTACGTCTTCGGGATCGTCGGCACGGACCAACCAGGCGCGCGGGCCGGTATGGCTGCCTGGACGCCAGCGATTGACGTAAGGCGGGTCGTACCAGGACCGGAAGTTCTTGTTCTTCCGGTGGTGGTTGATCCTGAGCGCCACCAGGTCACGTGTGACATCGGCGTCGCTGTCACCTCTTGGCGTCCCGATATCGGCGATCAGGCCGTCGCGAATCTTCCGGCGGTGAGCTTTGCTTACGACTGACGGGTAGAGGCCCGGCCACGCGAGGTACTCGATGACGTACCGAATTGACGCCGAGTCGTCGGGAACGCTGGCAGTCACGTCCCGGAACGCGAACGGGTCTCGGAGCGCCTCGTCGACGATGTCCGATGGCTGCTCCAGCCAGTGCAAGACGAACCTGCAGAGCCACTGGAGGTGCTCCGGAGCCCGCGTGTGAAAGCCCTGGCCGCCAGAGAATGAGTGCCCGTCGTCAAGCGCCGCCTGCAGCTCCTCGGGCAGTACGGGCGCGGCCGACATCTCGGCAAGGATCGCGTTGATCCGGTCCGCTTTGGTCTTTGCTCGAACGTCGTTCAGGGGCGCGTCACGAAGGTAGAGCAGCTCGGCCGCCAGGCATCGCACTTCGTCGGGAGCCCCCTCGAGCTGCTGGGTCAGCCGAGCTGCAAAGCCCAGGCCCGTGCTGCCGGTGGTCAGCCGGGCGGCAAGGTCTGCCGCTGCCGATACGGTCCAGCTGCGCACGCCAGGGACAACCACTGATGACTCACCCGACAACCCCGCGGACAGGACACTCCAGGCCGCGGTCTCCATCGTCGGGCATACCCCCTCACCGCGGGCGACGTGAACGTCGCCCGCCGACCCCGTGCGCCAGTGTTCGAGCTCGGCCTGCTTGAGCGGCGACCAGACGTCCGGGGGCGCCCACTTCAGAACCGCCCACCCGAGGCCCTGAGCATCGAGTCGGTCGCGCAGAGCTGGTTCTTCGCTCCCCCAGCGCTCCAATAGGCCGTCGCATAGAGACAGCAGCACTGTGAGGCGCTCCTTCGGTGTGCTCCCTGGCTCCTCACCGACTCGCTCCGCCCAGGCTTGGGCGAGGGTCGGCCGATATGGAGCGAAGCTGGAGGGGTCGCGACCCAGCAGTAGACACGACGCGAACACAGTTCGATCGCCCGGACTGACGTACTCTCCCCAACCGCCGACTTGTTCACCGAAGGCATCGACCGCGTCGATCGTGCCGTCCTCCCAGAGCTCTGCGAATGCGGTGCGGACACCGTCCGGCTCGTCGTCGATCCTGTTGCGCATCCAGATTTGCGCTCGCGAATCGACGAGATTCCCTGACCCCAATGCCTGACGCAGGCGCTCCGCCCAGTCGCTGCTGCCAGACGCACAGGCTTGGCCAGCGACAAACCACTTCTCGGCGGCTTTGAGCTTGTAGTCACGCTCCTCGGCATCAAGATCGATCTGCTCGACGAGCTCGCGTGCCCAGGCGAGGAAGGACTGCCAACCCTGGACGTCTCGCTGGCGTTTGGACGCGCGATATCGGCGGCTCACCTCAAGGTTGAGCTCTTCCGTCGACAGGTCTGCGAGTGCCTCTGCTCCGCCCTCGGTCAACTGGTAGTAGCCGGCGGCGTCCCGTTCCAGCCACCCCGCGAACGTCGACCACGACAGCGCACGGGTTGCAGCCGTCCGCCACCTCATCTGATCGCTCGCGTTCTTGCTTAGCTCGTGATCGTTGAAGGCGACGAGCTCGTTGACACGCGCCAAGACCTCTGAACTGTGCATCGGCACCGAACTCTGCTGCAGAATCTCGTAGATCGCGTGGGTCAGCAGGCCCCGCCGAACCCCGTCCTCCGCCACAGGAATCTGGCCCTCGTCGACATCGGTCACTTGCACTCCTTGCCAAGACCACTTTCACTCCGCACTCCTCTGACCCTAGCTGCGGCCGGTCGCCCGTGGTGGCCCGAGTGGCGATCGTCGCTTGGAGGCGGGGCGGTGCTCCTTGGGCGACGGGAGCCGGCCTGGCGGTGCACTCCGGGGAACCTTCTAGTGCTCCGCGTGGTAAATAGCGATGCGTTTGGTGGGGTGAAAGGTGGTCGGGACACGAGCGCGCTGACAGCCGGCTCGGCTCTAGGCGGCCGTTAACGCCCACCGTGACGTGGATGTACCGCGCATTCATCTGCAGCGGCTGGTACCCGGGACCGCCATCGGTCAGGTGCCACGCGGCGACTTGGGAGCGGTTGGCCCACACATGTCCCTACTGGGCGGCTCTGAGGTGGCCGACTCATTGCGGTCAGCGGCCTGGGCGCGCGAACCTCGCACAATGGCTGCCCCCCCCAGCGCTGACCGGAACCTGGGAGCTCGCCGAAGTTATGTTCGAGGAAACATTGTGATGACCAACTCGTGCGAATGGTGACGTGCCGAGCGAGCTTGCCCGTTCCCTCCCAGAGTGCTGAAGGTTGCGGCGGAGATGGATGTATCGACGTGAAAGTGCTCGCGAGCAGCGTCAACGATATCTTGCCCCGACAGGCCGTTGCTTGCCTGGTACTGCGGAAATGTAGCGATCACACGACAGTCATTGCGCGCAAGGACGGCCATCAGCTCCGTGAGAGAACGCCTTGCCGCGGACACGCAGCTGTAGTCCGAGCGCTTTCGCTGCGCGAGGGCCGGCGACCTACCAGCACCCGAAACCTCCGTGTAGCCACCAACTGCAACGGCCTCGAGGACATGATAGAAGCGGCTGTACTGCGCTGCGGAGTACGGAGGATCGAGGAAGACAACCTCACCTCCCTTAAGCCGTCTTTCGGCGAACTCGTTTGCATCAGCCTCCACGGCTCGCCCGCGACGCACTGCGTGTCGACTCGCTAGAGAGCGCAATGCCACCTCAACTTCGCCAGCAATGTCACGCTGCCAAATAGAGGATATGAAGGGCAACGCGTTCTTCGTCGGCTGAAAGGGTTGAGCCGTATGGCCAGGCGACGCTGAACACCTGCTTGCGGCAGTGACCAGGGCTGCGAGACACACCGTCGAGTCAGGACGGCGTGCGGGCAGGGTTGCCCGAAGCAGTCCCAGCTGTCTGCCCTGAGCGAGACTGTAGTAGTGACCCGAGTAGGAACGCACGAACAACTCTTCCGAACCGGACGCGATTCGACGAATCTCTTCCACGTCTTGGGCGGTGAGCCCCGCCTCGAGAATTCGCTGCTCGGTCCCGTCGCCAAGTTGTGATGTCAGCTTGCGCACCGGCCCGAGCCACGAGTCGACCAATCGGTCTGCGTTGATCGGCTTGGTACGCTCCACCACAGCCCCGCTGAGCGCAACGGCATACGCCTGCAGGTCCACCGACGTAACCTCGGCTCGCAACTCAGTCGCGGCGAACCAAGACACAGCTCCCGAGCCAGAGAACAGATCCACAAATCGCTCTCCGGGCTTGACCACTCTCCGGAGCTGGGTCCCGAGTCCGTTGCCAAGCTGCCAACGCTTCGAACCCATGTATTTCACCCGGCGAGCCCCCAGATCCCAGCGATCTCCAACTGGCTGAGCCTAGTCAACGCTCGTGGGCAACTCTCAATCAGGCTGGACGAGTAGTTCGATCCGCCTTCTATCCAATCCTCGACTATGTCAATCTCATCTCGGATGTCCTGCCACAGATCAAGGAGGTCGTCGGAATGCGGCGCAGTCCGCCATAGGCCGCGATCCGCACCCAGCCTCTCCCACCAGAATGCGTTCTGCTCACGATCAACCGACGAGTTGCTAATCAACCGACGCGCCGCCGCCGAGGCAAGCACCAACATGATGGCGGCCCGCGACATTACGTACAGGTGATGGTTTAAGTCCTCCGAATCGGAGCGATTGCTCGCATCTCTAAACACACGCAAATCGAACGGTGACGACTTACGGAGGAGAAACGACTGAAGCATCGCGAAGTACGGATCACTGATGTCGCCACGGGCGCCGACGCTTGCCAAATTGTCCACAAATGCCTGGAAACGGGCGCTACTCGCGTCCGCTCGCTTGCCAGAAACGCTTCGATAAGCGCGATCAGCCGTGATGCGAAGAAAATGTCGGTCGAGGAGTGGAAATCCGGACTTCCCAGGCTCTAGAGATCGCCAAAGTGAAACCGCAAAACTCGCGCCAGCCGAGGCATCAAATGGGGCAGACCCGCCAATTTCGTGCGGGCGATAACTTGCGACGTTTCGCAAGAACTGGTCACTGGCCACCCGCTGAAGGTCTAGGCCGAGATCCGAAACCCAACCCGAGGCAACGGCTCCCCACGTCGCGTAGGTAGGGTCCGCTGCTATCCAATCCTCCAACTTGACCCCGTCGGGGCGAATTCCCTCGCCGATCAGTCGCCAGGAATTCGATTGGCTCGCCCACCATTGGAGTGCCTGCCACGTGAACTGATGAGTTGCCGGCGCCTGATTTCCCAGGTATTCAACAGTGAAAGGGCCCGTCACCACAAAGTGTTGCCTATCGAAGACACCAATTCCGTGAGCCGCGAGGACCGTCATGGCAGCGCGAAGTTCGGCGTAATAGGCGAGGTGGGTCGCAGTTGCCCGGTCACCCATCAGGTGGGCGTGCATTGAGCGTCCCAGGTAGCCCCATCCGTCAGAAGCATGGAGCGGCACCGACGCAGCGACATACTCCGCGATCTGGCGTTGCTTCAATGCGGAATTCTGTATGCCCGCCTTCAGCCTCTGCACCGTGTCTTTCCGGTAGAAGTTTCTCTGACCAAGCCAGCGTCCATCGGACAAATGGATCGCAACTCGCTCGAACGCAGAAGCCACTCCTTGAGGGTCGGCAAGGGCAAGGTCCGCCTGAAGCTGCGCCGATGCGACGAAATTGTTCAACGGAGCTCCCAACCAAGCTCTTCAAGAACCAACTTGGCTGTCTCCGAGACCCTGCTGTCCTTCGCCTGGGCGAGATGCGACAGCACGTCCTGTCGAAGTTCTCGATAGCCCGTACTCCCCCGGAAACGGGCCTTCGCACTTCGGGTTACCTCGGGCAGGTCGGGCGCGCCGTATGTGCGCCAGTCGTAGCTAGCGAGCGCCTCGGCGATGTCTCTAAGGAACGCAGCGACTGGCAACGCGCGAAGGGTGCGAAGGCTCTCCCGAATGCCAATCTCTGACGTTCCCTCGAAGAAGTCCCCTGGCGGCCACTCGCGGAGTTTCAGCTCGTCCGAGAGGACGAACACCATGTCGTTCACCACTGCAAGAAACGCGCGGACACCTTGGTCGGTATTCGGGAGCGTGGTTGGCCCGTCGAAAGCGGGATCCGCCGACTCACCAGGCTGCGCATCCCGAAGCGACTGCGCCCATTCATGCCTCGCACCGCTGAGCGCCTCGGCGAATTGAATCCAAGCCTCAATGAGGAACGCGGACTGCTGGGCCCGGTTCCACGGAAGAACGGCTGCATCCTCACCTGCTGGCGCCCCGTACAAGCCACCAATTGGCGACCGAGTGCTCTCCCACTTCTTCACAAAGGTCGAAAGCAGAGTCTTGATCCATGCCGCCTGGCTGACCTGCCGGCGACCACCGTCACCCAGCATGTCGATCCGTCGGTACCACGGGCTCTCAGGGAAAGACCAAAGAGCTTCGGTCAACTCTTGGGCTCGCGACTCCCTGTAGATGGTCGGCCCGCCGGCGTGCTCAAGCCAATCCTCCGTTCTCAGAAGCGGGTAGAGATCAAATCCCAGCGAGGTGTTGATCTTTGCTGGCTTAATATTGATCACGTAGAAAAGGTAGGCCTGCCAACTGATGTCCAGGCCGTGAAAGATGACTACCGGAAGTTCGAAGTCAGATTCCGACCCATCAAACGCCCATAGACGGTGCTGACCGTCGATCACTTCGATTGGCGCCGTCTTCTTCGGCACCCAATCGGGGCTGGTGGACGGCACGGACATTCGATGGGACCCATCGTGCGCAGTTACCTCGACGAGGTCCTCGCTTGCGACCGCCCCATTTTCGCGAATGTCCCCTGCCGCGAGCACATTGACGACGATCGCCGTCGGCAGCCATCCGGGTTTCTTTAGATCTTGATACTTTCCGGACTTGCGATCCCCAACAGAGAGTGCCGACCAGGGAAATCCGTGCTGAACGAATTCCGCAATCTCGAGGCTGCGAGCCTCGTTGTGCCTGCGCTGGATGTTCAGGTCATTTTGTCGAGACCCTTCACCATCCACTGATCGGCGCCGAACGTCACACAGTGCGCGCAACATCGAGGCCTTCATGGACGCGACATAGAAGAGCTCGGGCGGTCGGCGGCGGTGCTGCGCTTCATCAAATCTGACGTCGTCCCAGGCTGCAAGCCACTGACGTACAGGGAGGAGCGGGATCTCGGCGCGTTCGACGTGTTGCATGCGCCGATGCTAGCGAGTCGATCGAGCCAGCCGATGCACATCGTCGCCAGCGGACGCCCTGGCATGAGCTCCGTCGCTGCGACGTCTGAGGCGCTCGTCCCGGGACTCCTTGGCCGAGCGCACCGCACCGGCCTTAGCACGAACCTTCGACCTATGGACGACCCTCAGTGGATTGACCTCAGTCGTTGGGAACGACTGGGCCCACTCGGCATGACGTGGCGTGCGTGCACTGGAGGTCCCGGCTCGCTCGAATCCCCTGGCGCTTCAGGGTGTTTCCTTCGACCACTTCCCCGTTGCCATGCGATGACAGGCATCCGGTGACGGTCGGTGCGCAGAGCGCCAGCCATCAGCCACTCCAGGCTGGGCCCGGTTCCACCTCCCGGCGTCAACCTCGACCATGTCCCACCGCAGCCGCGTTCGAGTGGTCCCTGACTTGCGATCTTCTGGCACGGTGATCTGCGTGCACCTGCACGAACAGACGCGGCTGCGCCTCGACTCGGCACCCACAAGGCCGGGTCGACTCAGTTCTTGTTGCTCTCGTCTCGCAGCTTTCGCCCGACGTGGCCGACGACCAGTTTTTGGAGATCGTCATCCTTAAACCAGTAGATCCCCAGAATCGTCGGAGGCGGACCCACGCCTCGGCGCAGATGCGGCCCCATGAGCTCCGACTTGCCGTCATAGCGGATCGTGTAGTCCTCCGCGTACTTCGTCGCGGCGAACTCCGAGATGTTTGGCCGAAAGCCACTGTGCCGCTGCCGGAAAGCAATGCGGAAATCGCCGCCCATCGTGTTCGAGGCCCACATCGTCGCCACTTCACCCAGAAGCAACAGGTCCGAGAGCACCTGGGCTGGGTCAGGATACTGGCTTGCACTCGCGCTCTCATAAGCAGACTGGAGGATGCGCAGATCGGGGCATCCTGCGGCAGCCATCTCGACCGCCTCGAATACCGAGGTTGGAACCGCCCCTCCGGCCGTGTTCAGCGTCGCTTCCTCTCGGTGCTGCTGCGGCTCGGTCACAACGGCCCAGGCCTGACGCTCAACCTCCCTCTCCCGCTCGCGCTCTTCCCGCGCGACTTCGAGCTCCAACTCAAGCTCTGCGATTCTCTGCTCGTACTCCCCTGCTCGGACCTCGAGATCAGTGAATTCAGCGCTGAAGGCTTCAAACTCGGCTGCCGACAATCCACCCGAGGCCTGGCGCAACATCTCTCGTTCGGCAGCCTGCGCGAGCCTCTCTTCCTTGGCAGCGGCAATCGCGAGAGCACTGGCCTCGCGACGAAGTCTCATCTCCAATTGCGGCGGACCGTAGGTGAGCGCAGCGGCCCGACCGATTCGCGAGACGACCTCACTCACGATTGCATCAGCCGTCATGAGTCCTCGAGGCACCCATAGAGGGTGGTTGAGCGGAACTGCTTCGTTCGTGAAGCCGGGCCAGTAGATACGAACCGCTCCACCGAAGCAGCTCAGTTGCGGGGTGACGAGGTCCGATACCCGGTAGGTCGCATCGGGGTCGACGCACACAACGTGCGCGACACCGCGAAGCCGCGTGGCCACCACCTCCGGATCGACGACGAATGATCCGGCTGCCTGCCTTGTGACTGACACGACCGGGAGCGCTCGGCCGGGGTCTCGTAGGAACGAGACGTACCCCTCCACCCCACCAACGGTCACCCGACTCATCGAGCCGACAGAGAGCCCGTCCACGGTCGGGCTGTACCTTTGGATGACAGAGTGAACGAAACGAGGGGTGCCAACGGCCACGACCGGGTCAAGGACCTGGTTCTCGTGAATTGGCCGAATCCCAACTCTCGAGCGGAGCCACCGGGCGTCTTGCTCCTCACCAACCCAGGCGCTGACTTGCCACTCCCAGGGCTTGCCGTCGGCGTCTCGGTGCTCGACGTGAAAGGCACGCAGCCGGCCGGCTTCCCCGCTGGACGTGCTCCAGCGAGCCGAGCTCCCTTGGTTCTCGGAGACCCCGCCTTCGAGGTCGGAAACGTTCAAGCCATGGCGACCAGTCAGCCACGAAGCCACCTCGAAGGACAGCTCGTCGAATACCTGAGACGGCTCGCCACTGGCGCCAACCGCAACGTGGACTGCGAACACGTACTGCACGGCCTACTCCGTTCGCTCCATGACACACGCACCAGAGTCCGCACACCGTGCGTCACGTATCCTCCGATCGGGCTCCGGCTGAACACGGCGACCATACCGACGGGGGCAGGTGCTGGCCACGAACTACGGCCCCCTTTCCACGTCACCTCCGTCGATCGCGTCGCCGCGAGTAGCGGGTGTGCGGTGGATCGGGTACGACGCACCGCCGGCCCGTGGTGGCACCGGCGGCACGCCGTCTGGTCAGCCCTTCACGCACATCAGCGTGGTGAGCCGGGCGACGACCTCGACGAGGTCGGCCTGGGCCTCGATGACGGCACCGAGGTCCTTGTAGGCGCCGGGGATCTCA
>Ga0209023_10003522_pt1 | contig 18629 bp, 16 predicted proteins | sample LakOneMetagenome_FD_187468 | JGI IMG/M metagenome (GOLD analysis project Ga0209023, IMG submission 187468) | Freshwater and sediment microbial communities from Lake Erie, Canada (SPAdes) (version 2) | ecosystem: Environmental > Aquatic > Freshwater > Lentic | place: Lake Erie, Canada...
GCGGGCGCTGTCGCTGCATCTGTTTGAACACGTTCACGGTGAAAGCCGCGATCGCGGGCAGGCGATGGTTGACCTGCGGGATCGGTATGAAGCGCAAGGACTGGAGATCGCAGCAAAGGAATTGCCCGATTATCTCCCCTTGATGCTTGAATACTTGTCAGTCCTGCCGGCCGCACAAGCGGCGGACGAACTGGCGCAGCCGGGTGTGATCTTGTCTGCGCTGGCCGAGCGGCTTGAGGAAAAGGGCACGCCTTATGCGGCACCGATGCGAATTCTGGCCGATCTGGCTGGGGCAGGAGGCGAAGCATTCGAAATCGCCCCAGCTGATGATCCCGATGACCTTGCCGCGCTCGATGCGGCCTGGGCGGAAGAGCAAATCCGCTTCGACGCCCCGGCTGCCCCTAGCACTGGCGAATGCCCACAAGTTGCCGCGATGGTTGACCGCATGCTCATCCCTGAACCTGTCCGGAGCTCGATCCATGGCTGATTTCATCCACCACCTGCTGTTTGCGATCTTTCCCTACATCGCGCTCGCCGTCCTCGCCGTGGGATCGGTCATTCGTTACGATCGTGAACCCTATTCGTGGCGAGCCGGATCAAGCCAGTTGCTGCGCCGCAAGCAACTGATGGTCGGATCGGTGCTGTTCCATCTGGGCGTACTGATGATCTTCGCCGGGCATCTGGTTGGATTGCTGACCCCGATAGTTCTGTTCGATACCTTGGGCATTTCGCATGGTGCCAAGCAGTTGCTGGCGATCGTAGCTGGCGGCGTGGCCGGGGTGATTGCGATCATCGGTGCCACCTTGCTGATCCATCGCCGCTTTTTCGATCCCCGGGTTCGCGCTGCATCCAGCTTCAGCGACAACATGGTCATCCTGTTGCTGTGGCTGCAGCTTGCACTCGGCCTCTCCACCATTCCGATCTCGGCCCAGCATCTTGATGGTCACGAAATGGTCAAGTTCATGAACTGGGCCCAAGGCATCTTCACCTTCCGTGTCGGCGCGGCTGAGCAGATCCGCGATGTCGCGCTGGTGTTCAAGCTGCACCTTGTGCTGGGCCTGACGATCCTGTTCCTATTCCCCTTCACGCGCTTGGTTCATATGCTGAGTGCGCCTGTCCGTTACGTCTGGCGTTCGGGATATCAGGTGGTGCGTTCGCGGAAGCTCGCGTCATGATGGCCGATCCCGTGCTGGTCGGCGGGCGCGAAATCTCGGCTACCGATATCGCTGCCGAAGCGCAGAACCACCCCGCACCGAGCGCTGAAGCGGCATGGGCTGCAGCAGCTGAGGCCTTGGCGATCCGCCAGTTGCTGCTCGATGAAGCGCTTCGTCTCGAACTTGATCCAGGAGATACCCACGATGCGGAAGGGCTGGCTTTAACCCGCGAAGACGCGCTGATCGACGCACTGCTTGCACAAGAAATCCAGACGCCCAAGGCCGATCCCGAAACCTGCCGCCGGTTCTATGACAACCACCCGGAACGCTTCGTTACCCCGCCGCTGGTCGAGGCCGCACATATCCTAATCGAGGCCGATCCCGCTGATGACTTTGCGATGGGATTGGCGACGGGCGATGCCCGCACCCTGATCCGCCAGATTCAGACCGATCCTTCACGCTTCGAAGAGCTCGCCCGCAGCCATTCGGCTTGCCCATCGCGCGAACAGGGCGGCAATCTTGGACAGGTCCAGCCTGGGCAGATGGTCAAGCCGTTCGAGGAGGCGCTGTTCGCGCTGGCCGAAGAAACGCTGTGCCCCAACCCGGTCCGGACCCGTTTCGGGGTTCACGTGATCCGCTCGGGACGGCGCGCCGAAGGCTGGCAGTTGCCGTTCGAAGCCGCCCAGGCGCTGATTGCAGAATACCTAGAGGAAGCCAGCTATCGCCGCGCTGTGGCGCAATATATCGCGGTGCTAGCCGAACAGGCCGGAGTCAGCGGCGTGGAACTGGCCGCCTAGAATGCCCGGCAGACTTCACGATGGGCACGGCCGCCGCTTTGAATACCTGCGCCTGTCGCTGACCGATGTCTGCAACTTCCGCTGCAGCTATTGCTTGCCCGATGGCTATCGCAAGGTGGACGGCCAGTCCGCCAATCTTTCGGTCGATGAAATTCGCCGATTGGTCACGGCCTTTGCCCGGCTGGGCTTGTGGAAAGTGCGACTGACTGGCGGAGAGCCCAGCCTGCGCCGCGAACTGCTCGAGATTGCGCGGACCGTTGCCGCAGTGCCGGGGATCAGCAAGCTGGCAATGACCACCAACGGCTACCGCCTTGCAGAACGCGCGGCAGACTATGCCCGGGCTGGTATCACGGCGCTCAATATCAGCGCCGATTCGCTGGTGCCAGAGCGGTTTGCGGCGATCACTGGACATGACAGGCTGGGTGAAGTCCTCGACGGAATTGCCGCCGCCCGCGCTGCTGGGATTGCATCGGTCAAGCTCAACTCGGTGCTTATGCGCGGCGTGAACGACGACGAGCTGGACAGCTTTTCCGCCTTTGTCACTGAACACGACCTGTCGCTGCGCTTCATCGAAGTGATGCGCACCAATGACAATCCCGGCTTCTTTGACCAGCACCATCTCGCCGGTGTGGCAATCACCGAAAAGCTCGAACAGGCTGGTTGGCGGCGCCTGCCGCGCGAAACTGGGGCGGGTCCGGCGATTGACTATGCCAGCCCATATGGGCGCGGCCGGATCGGCATCATCGCGCCCTATTCGAGAGATTTCTGCGCCAGCTGCAACCGGCTACGGGTGTCGGCAAAGGGCAAGCTGCACCTGTGTCTGTTCGGGGATTTCGGCATCGATCTGCGCCCGCTGCTTCAGCACGACACACAATTGGAAGAGCTGACCGACCGGATCACTGCGCTCACCGCAACCAAGGCGCCCGAACACCGGCTTCACCAGGGCAACAGCGGAACAACGCCGCACCTGGCTTCGATTGGAGGGTAGCGTCAGTGCTCGGAATCGATCCCACTTTGCCATTCCATCCACTGGGCATGGCTGTTCTGACCATTTCCGATACGCGGACCCTGGCCACCGATACATCCGGAGCATTGCTTGCCGAGCGCCTGGTTTCAGCGGGCCATACCTTGCACGGCCGCGCCATCGTGGTTGACGATATCGACGTAATCCGTGCTCAGCTTCGGCAATGGCTGCTCCGTCCCGAAGTGGAAGTGATCCTGACCACCGGCGGCACTGGCTTTTCGCCGCGTGACAACACGCCGGAGGCGGTTAGGCCGCTACTAAGGCGCGAGATGGACGGTTTCTCTGTCGCCTTCCATCAGAAGAGCCTGCAAAGCGTAGGTGTTGCCTCGATGCAATCCAGAGCTTTCGCCGGACAGGCCGGGGATGCCTTCATCTTTTGTGTCCCGGGGTCGACCGGTGCCTGCCGCGATGCCTGGGATGGCCTGCTCGAGTTAGAATTCGACAGTCGGCACAAGCCCTGTTCAATCGCCGGAGCCCTGCCGCGATTGCGGGATGTCTGTACATGATCGGGTTTGATGAGGCTCAGGCGCTTTTGGTCGCAGCATTGCGGCCCCTGGCCAGCGAAGATGTGGCCTTGATCGATGCGTATGGCAGGGTGCTGGCTAAACCAATCTTTGCTGCGCTGCCATCACCGCGCCGTGACGTGTCGGCAATGGATGGCTTTGCTTTGCGTAATTCCGACGCAGCGATCGGCGCGCAGTTTCGGGTCGTGGGCCATAGCTTTGCTGGCGCGGCCCTGCCGCCAGCTGTCGGAGCAGGCGAAGCCGTTCGGATCTTCACTGGCGCGGCAATGCCGGAAGGCGCGGACCGAGTTGTCATGCAAGAGAATTGCTTGTTTGACGGCCAATCCATGACGATCACTTGCGGGTATGGTCCCGGCTGGCATGTCCGCAAAGCAGCCAGCGACTTCGCTGAAGGCGACTTGCTGCTGCCTGCGGGCCGGTTGCTTGATCCGCGCGCAATGATGGTGCTGGCGGGGGCAGACCAAGCTAAAGCCGCTGTCTATCGCCGCCCAACAGTCGCGATCATCGCGACCGGAGATGAACTGGCACCGCCAGGAACCGCGCGCGCCAATCCGTTGACAATTCCGGAGTCAGTGTCATTCGGTATCGCAGCGATGGCCGAACAATTCGGCGCAGCTATCGTTGCCCGTTATACCGGTGGCGATGAGTTGCTGGCCCTAAAGCGGTTGGCCGACGAGGCCTTGGCCGCAGCCAATCTGGTTATCGTTACCGGCGGTGCATCAGTGGGTGAACGTGATTACGCCAAAGCGATGTTCGCCGAGCACGAGCTGGAATTGCTGTTCCCGAAGGTCGCGATCAAGCCCGGCAAGCCTGTCTGGCTGGGGCAAGCACAAGGGCGCTGGGTGCTGGGTCTGCCAGGCAATCCCAGTTCGGCAATGGTTACAGCGCGTCTGTTCCTGGCGCCTTTGCTTGCAGGCCTGCAGGGGCGTGCCCCATCGGATGTGTTACTTTGGGAAGACCACAAGCTTGCAGCAACAGTCAAAGTCACAAGCGAAAGGACTTGCTTCATACGGGCTAGCCAATCCCCGGGCGGATTGTTGCCCGTCACCAATCAGGATTCGGGTGCGCAGAGTGCTCTGTCACAGGCGGAATACCTTATCCGGCTCGAACCTGGCACAGGGCAGAAAGTTGCCAGCGGTTTTGCGCGCGCCTTGAAATTTTGATTTTCGCAACCTGAATTGCCGATCGCATGACTGTGAAAAAGAGGCCTGCACTAAGGTAGTGACTAATTACTATCTTTACGTTATCGTAGCCTATGACCCGAAAAAAGCTCCCTGCCGATGTGCGCCGGGCCGCAACCGTTGAAGCGGTGATCGCCCTAGCGGCTGCGACCAATCCCGCCGACATCACAACTGCACAGATTGCGGCATTTATGGGCGTGACCCAAGGAGCGCTGTTTCGCCATTTTTCCGACAAGGAAGCTGTCTGGTTGGCCGTGATGGACTGGACGAGCGATACCCTCCTAGCGCGAATTGATGGAGTTGCTGGAGCAACGCCGAAGGATAGATTGCAGGCCATCTTCGCTGCCCATGTCGAGTTCGTTGTAGAGCATGTCGGAGTCCCCCGAATCCTGTTCGGTGAGTTGCAGCGCGATGCTGACGCCCCCGGTAAGGTGAGGGTGCGGGCGCTGATGAGCGGTTATCGTAGTCGTGTGCTTGGCCTGCTCGAACTTGCCAAGGCGCAAGGCCAGATAGACGAAAAGGCTGACTGCGCCGCAGCCGCCACTATGTTCCTTGGCATGGTGCAAGGGCTGGTGATGCAGGCGATGGCGGCCGATGATTTCACCACAATGCCTGCGACATCGGCGAGGCTTTTCGAAGTCTTCCTGGATGGGCTGCGAGGAGCCAAATGACCTTGCCGTTCACCATGAGCCGCCGTGGATGGACAATGCTGGCAGTGCTGGTGCCCTTGCTGTTGCTGTTTGCCTGGGTCGCCCTTCGATCCGGCCCGTTGGCACCGATCAACGTGACAGTCACCCAAGTGGAAGAGCGTAACGTTTCCCCGGCCATGTTCGGCATCGGCACCGTCGAAGCGCGCTACACGCAAAAGGTCGGGCCGACTGCTGCGGGCCGGGTGACAATGGTCGCCGTGGATGTGGGCGATACAGTGGTGGCAGGGCAATTGCTGGCGCAAATCGATCCCATCGACCTCGACCAGCGGATTGATGCTGCAGCTGGCGGGACCGCTCGGTCTGCCGCGCTGGAACAGGCCGCCATCGCGCAGATTGCGGATGCGAACGCCCGGGTCGTTCTCACCCGATCCGTACTAGCACGGACGGAACATCTGAAACGGGGGGGCTGGGTCACCGATGCGATGGTCGATCAGCGCCGACAGGAGTTGGCTGCAGCACAGGCAGGGCTTGCCGCTGCACAAGCCAATCGCAGTGCCGCCGCAATGGATCGTGGACGTTTGGGCTCTGAGCGCGCGGCGCTAGTCGAACAACGCGCCAACCTGCGCCTTGTCGCACCACATGCCGGCCTCGTGGTCCGCAGGACGGCCGAACCGGGCACGACCGTCGTCGCCGGCCAGGCGGTGATTGAGATCATCGATCCTGCGCAATTGTGGATCAATGTGCGCTTTGACCAAACCCAATCGGCCGGACTGGCTACGGGTCAAGCGGTGCGGATCGCTTTGCGGTCAAGGCCAGACGCGCCCCTAACAGGGACAATCGAACGCGTCGAACCCATGGCGGATGCTTTGACGGAAGAAGTGCTGGCAAAGGCGCGGTTCGCTATCACCGGAAACTTACCATCAATTGGTGAACTGGCCGAAGTAACAGTGGCGTTGCCAGCGCAACCAAAAACATTGGCCATTCCCAATGCAGCCGTTCACCGGATCGATGGTCACGTTGGCGTCTGGGTGATCCGTGATGGTGATCTTGTATTTGCACCAGTCAAGTTGGGTGCCGAGGATTTCGGCGGCTGGGTGCAGGTCTTGGGCGGCCTTTCAAAGGGCGAAAGGATCGTGCTGCATAGCGCGAAGGCACTCTCGGCTAACAGCCGGTTCAGCATTGTCGATGCGCTGCCATGATCAGCCTGGCCGGGCGCGACATCCTGCATGGCTGGGGAAAATTTGTGCTCACCGGCATGGGATTGGGATTGTTGATCGGCGTCACCCTGTCGATGGCCGGGGTTTATCGCGGAATGGTCGATGACGCGCAGGCCTTGCTCGACAACAGCAGGGCTGACTTGTGGGTTGTGCAAAAGGACACGCTTGGCCCCTATGCCGAGCCCTCCAGCCTGACCGAGGATAGCGAGCGGCCGATTCAGGCGATGCGCGGTGTCGCTCAGGCAGCGGGCGTCACCTATCTCACCATGCAGATCGCTCATGGTGACAAGGATGTGCGGGTGATGGTCGTCGGGGCGGAAATGGGCGAACCGGGATTGCCCGGCCAACCCACTCATCTGATTTCCGGACGCCAGATCGTGCGCGGTCATTATGAAGCTGTGGCCGATGTGAAGACCGGCTTCGCGATCGGCGACCACGTCAGAGTGCGCCGCAACCTTTACACCATCGTCGGACTAACAAGCAGAATGGTGTCGTCGGGTGGTGACCCGATGCTGTTCCTTTCGCTGAAGGATGCCCAGACTGCCCAGTTCCAGAAGGACAGCGACGCCATTGTCCGCCAGCGGGCGCGCACGGCTGCGAATCCGCAACTGAACCCGCCAGGCAATCCGGCGGTGGCGCAAGCCGTGAACGCCGTTCAATCGGGCAATACCAACGTCAATGCCATTCTGGTCACCATCACGCCGGATGCCAATCCCGATGAAGTCGCCGCCGACATCCGCCGCTGGCAACGCCTGACAGTTTATACACGCGCAGAAATGGAAGAGATTCTGGTGCAGAAGCTGATTGCCAACTCGGCCCGGCAAATTGCTATGTTTCTGGTCATCCTGTCGATTGTCAGCGCAGCCATCGTGGCCTTCATCATCTACACCATGACCATCGGCAAGATCCGCGAAATTGCAGTGCTGAAGCTCATCGGCACCCGCAATCGCACGATCTCTTGGATGATCCTGCAACAGGCGCTGGGGCTGGGATTGATCGGCTTCATCGTTGGCAAGATCGCGGCCAGCCTATGGGCGCCCTTCTTCCCCAAATACGTCCTGCTGCTGCCATCGGATTCGATCCTGGGCTTCGTGGCGGTGATGCTGATCTGCACATTGGCCAGCTTCCTGGCTATCCAGGCCGCGATCAAGGTCGATCCGGCGGAGGCGATCGGTGGCTGAAGGCATCATCCTTGAGAATGTCGTCAAAACCTACGGCAGCGGGGATACGGCGGTTCATGCCCTGCGCGGGGTAGACATGGCCGTAGCCAAAGGTGAAGTCGTAGGGCTGATCGGGCCATCGGGTTCGGGCAAGAGCACCCTGCTCAAATGCCTCGGTGCGGTGATCGAGCCGACATCAGGCAAGATGACAATCGGTGACCAGTGCATTTATGACAATGGCTGGAAAGTGCGCGATCTGCGCGCGCTACGCCGTGATATGATCGGTTTTATATTTCAGGCGCCCTATCTGATCCCGTTTCTCGATGTAACCGACAATGTCGCGCTGCTGCCCATGCTTGCCGGAAAGGCAAATGCAGAGGCTCGAAAGATGGCCCGCGATCTGCTTGATGCGCTGGATGTCGGCCACCGTGCAGCCGGGATGCCCTCACAGCTTTCCGGTGGGGAACAGCAGCGCGTGGCGATTGCCCGCGCTCTGATCAATCGCCCGCCGGTTATCCTTGCCGATGAACCCACCGCGCCGCTGGATGGCCAGCGCGCGCTAGCCGTGGTGGGCCTGCTCAATGACATGGCGAGGCAATTTGATACGGCGATCATTATCGTCACCCATGACGAAAAGATCATCCCGACCTTCAAGCGGCTTTACAATATTCGTGACGGCCGGACAGTTGAAGAGGTGCAAGGTCAGGCGGCATAGCATCATTTCGGCGTATTTTCAATTACATGCAGCCGTCAGCATGACTTAGATCTAATCTGCGCAAACACCTTCCACTATAAGATGATGGTTTGCCGCTTATATCGCAGGCAACGAGTGGCAACTTTCATCAGAGAGGCGATCATATACTGCCTACCCGCTCTGGGCCCAGTTGTTGCCATCATTCTTTAAAACATGAGTCGGTGAATGGACGGCGGCTATTGGCGAGCCAGTTGGTTCAAATGAACGACCGCAATGTCAGCGATTGCTGCCCTTCGGGCGACCTGCTCTATCCGCTGGCGCGGACCGGGCCTGGAGTCCCGGCCCATACGGGTGACGATCAGGAGCAGGAAAGTTGAGCGGGAATTGTAAGGGACGCACTCTGTCCCGCGCTGGCGCGCTCCTGAGGGTGCGGTGTCTTTGTGCTGACCCGCTGGCACTCTTTCCTCTCTCATTGCCGGGCGCCCGCTGACCCACAGGTCCGGGCGCAGGGCGTCCGACTGCTTCGCACCGTTGCAAGGGTGCCGTCTTTGATGGTACCGCTGCGCGGTCGCAGTGGGAGACATCTCGAGCTGCACTGCAACCATTTTCAGCGCATCTTCGTGTTGGTAACGGTGCGGGTAACTGCCAATTCTGTCGAATACGTTTTTGATTTTTTATCAATATTTTGATCGGGATACTCGAATCCTGTCTCCCCGACCAATTAATTTTTGCTGTTATATTTCAAATACTTAAACCTATACTGACCCGAATTGTGGGGCGGGTTTGTGGGGCAGGTCGGGCGACCGTTTCGTCTTGTGGAGAGGCTATTGCCCGCACACGTTGCACTCTGGCGGCTTCGAGCGAAAATTTGCGGGATGAATGGAAAGAGTGTCAAGGAACAGATTGGCCACTGCGGCTTGTGCAACCGACTTGAGCCTCTTCGCGTAAGTCACGTGATACCGGCTTTCGTATTCCGTTGGCTCCGACAGACCTCCGCAACAGGACATATCCGCTCGGCCCTAGATGTGAATCGGCGAATCCAAGATGGTCACAAGAAGTCTTGGCTTTGCGGTGATTGCGAGACACTCCTGTCACGCGATGAGCGGCAATTTTCATCGGAGTTGTTCCACCCATTCGTCAATGGGGCCGATTCGATCAACTATGGGGCGTGGTTGCAAAGATTCTGCGTCTCTGTTTCCTGGCGGGTGCTTTGCCATTGCAAAGGGTTGAACGCGGCCCATGAATACACCGAATTGCAAGAGCAAGCGGCATCAAAAGCAAAGCGGGTATGGGCGGCTTTCCTCCTCGGCCAGCGCAGCTCACTTGCTGGATTCCAGCAGCACCTCCTTCCACTTGACATCATTGAAGCCACCACCGTCCCGGACTTACCCGACAACATAAACCGCTTCCTTACCCGAAACGTGGAGATGGATATTGTCGGCGGAGCCGGGACCTTTATGACCTATGCGAAGCTGGGTAGATTCGTGATCTTTGGGATGATGCAACGACCGCGCGGTTGGGAAGAAACCAGGGTATTTGGAAACAAGGGCAACATCGCCCCTCGCGAATACCAGCTCCCCGCCTCACTGATGTATTTCTTCATGGACCGCGCCCGACTCTCGAAAGCGGCAATTGCAAAAATGTCGCCAAGGCAGGCCGAAATGGTCGATGCGACGGTTCTTGCCAATATGGACAGATTCATGAACTCGGAACAGATGCGGGCGATGAAAGCTGACGTGGCTCTGTTTGGCGAGCAGGCAATCATAAGGCGCGAACCGCCCGCCGATGGCTAAATCGGACGGGTCAAGAAAAAGCAGGACAGAGCGGGAGCGAAGGCTAGCCAATGCCCGCCTCCGTTCCGTTAGCCTGCCAGCCGGGCCTCTAATTTCCGCACAGATGACGGGTGCCACCTACCGCCCCGCGCTGTCCTTATATGTCTTGCATTCAACTCCCCGGCGATCCCGGCAAGCGAAGTGCAGCCGCCCGCCCGTAGGTCCTCTAGGACTTCCTTGAGGTCTGCCGCGAAGGCGTTGGCATTACCTTTGGTGGTCGCAACCGAAGCCCCGTTCCCCTTCCCCGCCCTGCAGAGCGCCGCCGCGCCGTTCGGATTGCCCGGGCGAACGCCCCGCGCCTTGGCAGCCGCAAGAGCTTCGCGGGTCGGCTTGCCAGCCGCTGTCTGTCGAAAGTGAAACCTTCCGCTTCCTCGCCAGCCCGGCAGCAGACCTGTTTGTTCGATTTTTGCATGCCATCCATTAGCGGCATCACTTTCGAACTTGACTCGCGCTCGGTAAAGGCAAGACTGTTTGGTGATCGGCAATTTCGAGGCAATTTCCTACATCCGAAGCCGCGAACAAAAATACATTCGACCTGATATTGGTGCGAGACCTGCTGCGATGAAGCCCCTGAAATTCCCAGTGGCCATGCCAGAACAAACGCAAGCAGGCGGCTCCGGCCTAATCCTGTTGTTGTGTGACCATGCCAGCAACTTCATTCCTGAGGCATTTGGCTCACTCGGTCTTTCGCGTGATGACCTGAACAGCCATTTTGTGTGGGATCCCGGTGCTGCAGGAGTGACCCGCCAAATCTCTGAATTGCTCGATTGTCCGGCTATCCTGGCAACCGCGTCGCGTCTGCTGATCGACTGCAATCGCGATCCCGCGGATTGGGATTCGATTGTAGAGATTGGGGAAGCGACCCCGATCCCCGGCAATATTGGCCTGTCCCAGGCGGAGCGTGCGGCGCGCGCCGAAGCCTATCATGCCCCCTTTCATGACTGTATCGAAGCGGCGCGGATTGTGGGCGGTGCAACGCTCAAGGCAATGGTTTCGATCCACAGCTTCACGCCGGAATATCATGGCCAGCAGCGGCCCTGGCATATTGGCCTGCTCCATAATGCCGACGATAGGCTTGCCCGGAGTATTGCCGCACAACTGCGAGCGGATGATCATCTGACGGTCGGCGACAATCAGCCCTATGGGCCGGGCGACGGGGTCTATTACACCCTGACGCGCCACGCCGAAACGTGCGGATTGGCCTCACTCATGATCGAAATCCGCAATGATCTGATCGCGACCGAAGCCGGGCAATCCGCATGGGCACGACGGCTCGCACCGATGTTACTCAATGCGGTCGAAAGACTGGACGCCAGACAAGCAGCGTAATCAGGAACCGAACCAGGGGGGACAAAGCATGTCAAATCATGATGATACACTCCACGCCGAAGATGTGCAGACGCTGCACAGCATGGGCTACGCGCAGGAACTGGCCCGGCGCATGGGGCATTTCTCCAACTTCGCGATCTCGTTTTCGATCATTTGCATTCTGTCGGGCGGGATCAATTCTCTGGGTCAGGGCACCAGCGGCGCGGGCGGTGCCGCGCTGGGGATCGGCTGGATCGTTGGCGGTCTGGCTGCGCTGATGTTCGCGCTGGGCATGGCCCAGCTCTCCTCGGCCTTTCCGACGGCGGGCGGACTTTATCACTGGAGCTCGATTCTGGGTGGCCGCTTCTGGGGCTGGTTGACCGCCTGGCTCAATCTGATCGGACTGATAACCGTGCTGGCAGCGATCAATGTCGGGACGTTCAACTTCTTTGTCGGCTCGTTCGGATCGTTCGTCGGGATTGAGGCTGGCTACTGGTCTCAGCTCATCTTCCTGATCGCGATGACCGGCATTCAGGCGCTCATCAACCATCTCGGCATCAAGGCCACGACCAAGCTGACCGATCTGTCCGGCTACCTGATCCTGGGCGGTGCAGTGCTGCTGACGGTAGCGCTTTTCGCCTATGCACCAACGCGCGATTTCAGCCGGTTGCGGACCTTCACCAACTATTCGGGCGCCGCCGGAGGGGACGTCTGGCCCGAAACCAGTTCGATGATGATGATCTTCTTCCTGGGCTTGTTGCTGCCGATCTATACGCTGACCGGCTATGATGCCTCGGCCCACACTTCGGAAGAAACCGTTGGCGCGGCGCGCAAGGTGCCGACCGCGATCATTCATTCGGTCTTTTGGGCAGCGCTGTTCGCCTGGATCTTTTCCTGCGCCTTTGTCCTTGCCATCCCAGACATGGCTGAAGCGGCCAAGCAGGGCTGGAATGTGTTCTTTTATGTGATGGATGCCACGCTCCCGGCCGGGCTCAAATACTTCCTCTATGCGGTCATCCTCGTGGCGCAGTTCATCTGCGGGCTTGCCACGGTCACGTCGGCATCGCGGATGACCTTCGCTTTCGCGCGGGACGATGGTTTGCCGGGATCGCGGTACCTCAAGACCGTCAGTCCCAAGCACCGCACACCCGTTCACGCGATCTGGACCAGCGCCACGCTTGCCGTTGGCTTCACCTCGTTTGCCGGGGCCTATTCGGTAGCCGTCGCCGTGACTTCGATCGCGCTCTATCTATCCTATGCGATGCCGATCGCGGCCGGTCTGTTTGCCTATGGCAACGGCTGGAAGCAGATGGGCCCGTGGGACATGGGACCCGCTTTCCGGATTGTCGCAGTGCTGTGCATCGGGATCGCCGGTGTGATCTTTTACGTCGGTGTTCAGCCGCCCAATGACTTTGCCCTGAAAGTCCTCGGTGTCATTGCCGTGCTGACAGTGCTCGCCTGGTTCGGTATCGAGAACAAGCGGTTCAAGGGCCCGCCGATCGGAGACCGGATCGCGGCCCGCGCGGCAGAAATCGCTGCCGCCGAAGCCGCTGTCGGAGAGGCATAGACTCGGGCCCGGGGGGGAAGGCGGCCCAGGGGCGCCCTCCCCCGGCCTCACCATAACAGATTGAGATTTTACAGAATGACCAAGACCAACGCGCCGCGCACTGCAGCCGAACTCAAGACCTATGTCGAGCAATCACCCCTGCCCTACGCCAAGGTCGGGGTGTTCGATATCGACGGCGTCCTGCGCGGAAAATACATGACCAGCGACAAGCTCAGCTCGTCGCTCGACAAGGGCTTCGGCTTTTGCGACGTGGTGATGGGCTGGGACAGCCGCGATCAGTTGCTCGACAATCTGGAGACAACCGGGTGGCATACGGCCTATCCCGATGCCGAAGCGCGGTTGCTGCCCGAGACGACCCGGCTGATCCCGTTTGAAGGCAACATGCCGCTGGTTCTGGGAGAGTTCACCGGCCACATGGAGCCGGTCTGCCCGCGCTCGCTGCTCCGCCGGGTCCTGGAACGCGCCAAGGCAATGGGCTTCGCGGTCAAATCCGCAGCCGAATTCGAATTCTTCGTGTTTGACGAAACCCCGCATTCGGTCCGGGCAAAGAATTTCCGCAACCTCAACAACATCACGCCGGGTGAGTTCGGCTATTCGGTGATCCGCAACAGCGTTCACGCCGATTTCTATCACGAGTTGCTGCAGCTCTGCAGCGACATGGACATGGAGATCGAAGGGCTACACACCGAAACCGGCCCCGGCGTGCTGGAAGCAGCCATCAAGTTCGGCGACGCAATGGCATCGGCAGACAAGGCCGCTCTGTTCAAGACAATGACCAAGGTCCTGGCGCAAAGACGCGGCTGGATGGCAACCTTCATGGCCAAGTGGTCAAACGACTGGCCCGGCCAGTCGGGCCATCTGCATATGTCGCTGGTTGACGAAAAATCTGGTGAGCCGGTTTTTTTCGATGCCGACAAACCGCTTGGCATGTCCGACACGATGCGCCGGTTTGTTGGCGGTCAACAGGCGCTGATGCCCGAATTCCTCAGCATGATCGCCTGCACCGTCAACAGCTATACCCGCCTGATTCCCGGGGCCTGGGCTCCAACCAGCGCAAGCTGGGGTTATGAGAACCGGACTTGCGCACTGCGGGTGATCGGCGGCTCGCCCAAGGCGCAGCGGGTCGAATACCGGATCGCGGCGGCGGACATCAATCCTTACATCGCCTTTGCTGCCAGCATCGGTTCGGGCCTGTGGGGGATCGAAAACCGGATCGAGCCGACCAGCCCGATCGAGGGCAATGCCTATTCCCGGAAATTCCCGGCGCGGCTGTCCTTGCCGACGACGCTGTGGGACGCAGCCCAGCGCCTCAAGGCATCAAAGCCCGCCCGCGCCCTGTTCGGCGACAAATTTGTTGATCATTATGCGGCGACGCGTGAATGGGAAGAACGCGAGGCGCGCAAGGCGATCACCGATTGGCAGCTGGCCCGCTATTTCGAGATTATCTGACCTTAGGAAACCCATGTCTTCGTTTACCTGCATATCGCCTGTCGATGGTGGCGTCCTTGCGGCGCGCCCCTATGCCACTGAAGCACAGGTCAGCGCTGCAGTGGCCGCAGCGCAAGTCGCCCAGCGCGACTGGCGTAGTCAGCCAATCAGTGCCCGCGCTGCACTGTGCCAGGCCTTTGTCGATGCGATGCTGTCGATGCAGGACGAAGTTGTTCCCGAGCTCGCACGGCAAATGGGCCGGCCGGTGCGCTATGGCGCTGGTGAATTGCGCGGGTTTGCCGAACGCGCCCGTCATATGATCGCGATTGCGGGCGGCGCTCTGGCCAGAATCGTTCCCGACGAGATCGCCGGGTTTGAACGTTACATCACCCGCGAGCCACTGGGCGTCGTGCTCACCGTCGCGCCGTGGAATTACCCTTATCTTACCGCGGTGAATTCGATCGTACCGGCACTGATGGCGGGCAACGCCGTGATCCTCAAACATGCGGCGCAGACCTTGCTGGTCGGGGAACGCTTTCAGAAGGCGGCCGAAATGGCGGGCTTTCCTGCCGGGCTGTTTCACAACCTGGCGCTCAGCCATGACCAGACCTCGCGCCTGATCGGATCGCGGACGGTGGACATGGTCTGCTTCACCGGCTCGGTAGAGGCAGGCAAGGTGATCGAGGGCGCCGCGGCGGGCTGCTTCATCAACGTCGGACTGGAACTGGGCGGCAAGGATCCGGCCTATGTCCGCGCCGATGCCAATCTTGACTTCGCGGTCGAAAATCTGGTTGACGGCGCTTTCTTCAATTCCGGGCAGAGCTGCTGCGGGATTGAGCGGATCTATGTCCACGAAAGCCTGTTCGACGCCTTTGTCGAAGGTTTTGTGGCGCTGACCAAAAGCTATGTACTGGGCGATCCACTCGACCCGGAAACGACCCTGGGTCCGATGGTCAAGGCTTCGGCTGCGGATTTCGTGCGCGGCCAGATCGACGCTGCGGTGAGCGCGGGTGCCAAGGCCCACATTGATCCTGCTGCATTCGCAGCCGATGCCGTCGGCACGCCCTATATGGCGCCGCAAGTCCTGACCCAGGTTACGCACGACATGGCGGTAATGCGCGATGAGAGCTTTGGCCCGGTGGTCGGGATCATGAAGGTTTCTGCCGATGCAGAGGCGATCCGTCTGATGAACGACAGCCCCTATGGCCTGACCGCCTCGATCTGGAGCGAAGATCCGCAGGCAGCCCAGACGATCGGTTCCGCGCTTGAAACCGGAACCGTGTTCCTGAACCGCTGCGATTACCTCGATCCCGCCCTCGCCTGGACGGGTGTCAAGGACACCGGACGCGGCGCAACGCTGGGCACTGTCGGGTATGAGCATCTGACCCGGCCCAAATCCTTTCATTTCCGTCTCAACACAAAGGGCTAACATGACAGCTGTCCTGACAGGCAATTGGAACTACCCGACCAGGATATGGAGCGGACCGGGCCGGATCGGCGATCTGGCCGAGGCCTGCGCGCTGGCCGGGATTGCCCGTCCGCTGATCGTTACGGACAAGGGGCTTGAGAACAGCGGTATCATTGCGAGCGTTCGCGCGGCCCTGGCCAAGGCCGGCCTTGCTCACGCGGTCTATGCCGAGGTTCAGGGCAACCCGGTGGGCAAGAATGTCGACGATGGCACCGCGCTCTACCGCAGCGGCGGGCATGATGGCGTTGTTGCGGTCGGCGGCGGCTCGGGGCTCGATGTCGGAAAGGCGATTGCCTTCATGGCCGGGCAGACCCGGCCGCTTTGGGATTTCGAGGACGTGGGTGACTGGTGGACGCGGGCCGACCCGGACGGGATCGCCCCTGTGATCGCCGTGCCGACCACCGCCGGCACCGGATCGGAAGTTGGCCGGGCCTCGGTGGTTGTCAAAGAGGACACCCACGAAAAGAAAATCATCTTTCACCCGAAGATGCTCCCGGTGGTGGTGATTGCCGATCCGGAGCTGACTCTGGGTCTGCCCGCGCACATCACTGCCGCCACCGGAATGGATGCCTTTTTCCATTGCTTCGAAGCCTATTGCGCCCCGGGATTCCATCCGATGGCAGATGGCATCGCGCTGGAAGGGATGCGGCTGGTGAAGGATTACCTGCCGCGCGCCTATGCCGATGGCAGCGACATCGAAGCGCGCTCACGAATGCTGGCGGCGGCGAGCATGGGGGCGACTGCGTTCCAGAAGGGCCTCGGCGCGGTCCATTCGATCTCGCACCCGGTCGGTGCATTCTACAACACTCACCACGGCCTCACCAACGCGATCGTGCTGCCGTATGTGATGCTGTTCAACCGTCCGGCGATTGAGGACAAGATGGTTGCGCTGGCACGCTATCTCGGGCTTGGAGGGACCGGTTTCGATGGCGTCTATGCCTGGGTACTCGCTTTCCGCGGGCACTTGGGCATTCCGGGCAGCCTGGGCGAAATCGGGGTTCCCGCCGATCAGGCCGAAATCATCGGGGATCACGCCCAGCGTGACCCCTCGACCGGCGGAAATCCGCGCGCGACCAGCCCGGAAGACATGGCAGCCATCTTCAAGGCGGCTGTTTCTGGAATGGACTAGCAGCCTCGGTGGGGCCTGACTTGAATCTCACCCACAGTTACGGTTCTGGCGTTGGCTAAGGCATGGCAGCAATCTGGTTGCTCAAAACTGGCCTAGATTGACCGCAAGTGCAGTGCCTTTCAACAGAGGTCGGAGGCTGCGTCGGTAGTGACAAGCCGGGCGATTGCTCCATTCGCCGATGCGAGCTCGAAGCACCAGTCCTGACCCAGCCCGGTAACCATCGGCAGTGCTTTGGTTGAGCGGAAGGCTTGACTGACGAGCTACGTGCTGCGCTTCTTGCCCCTGACACTACTCTGCAAACAATCAGCCGCTGCTTGGCATCTTCGCAGAGGCATGCTGAGCTGGTGGTCAATCCTTCGCCTATCCGGGCAAACTCCGCCAGAACCGCGTAAGGAACTTTTTTCCGGTGGCCGCTGGCTTGACAAGCTGGTGGCACAACCAGGGAGCAGTTCGAACGGTGGTGATTGAAAACAGTGCAAGTTGATGGGATGAGATGGCCTGTGGCTGAAAAATCGACCCTGACAGACAAGGAGCTTCACTGCCATGTCTTGCCGCTTTCGCAGGAGGTAAAAACATCCGCATGGCGGGCGAGCCTTTCGACGAGTGAAATCGCCACTGCTGAAAGCTACCGGCACATGGAATCGAGGGCGACCTATATTCAATCACGAGTGGTATTGCGCGAGCTTTTGGCGGGCTATCTGGGCTGCAAGGCCACTGAGGTCGAAATCGTCATTGGCGACAAGGGTAAACCGCATGTCGCTGGGCCAATTCATTTCAACATCGCGCATACCAGCGGCAGAGCACTGTTCGCGTTTGCCTTGCGCGGTCAGGTCGGTGCCGACGTTGAAGCGATCCGGCCTTCGAATGACTGGTCGCAAATAGCGCGACGATTCTTCTGCCCGGAAGAGGCAGCCGAGCTTGCATCGTTTCCACCCAGGGATCGCGACGCGGCATTCTTTCGTTGCTGGACTCGCAAGGAAGCTTTCATCAAAGCCACAGGCGAAGGACTTTCCATGCCGCTCGACTCTTTCAGAGTTTCAATGACACAGAAATCGGCGCAGTTTCTGAAGCTTCCTGGAGAAGCCGGCCAATGGAAACTCTACGACATCGACGCCGGCCCCGGCTTCGCTGCCGCGCTGGCTCATCCTGGCGCCGAACTCGATCTAAGACTTTTCAAAGCTGAAGTTCCAGAGTGGTTGCGCATGAGTCGCTGAATTTGCTCGCGAAGTTTCATTTGCGAAGCTGCTTTCAAACTACTGTAATGCAAAGATCGCTCAACTTAGGGCTGGACCTATCTCCTGATCCATGATTGATTGTTGTCTGCACTTTCCAAAGATAAAATTTACCAGCCTTGGGAGCATGCAAAATATGACAAATGAAGAGGAAGAAGATACTTCGGAATATGAAGTGGTTATGAACCACGAAGAGCAATATTCCATCTGGCCGGTTGGTCGAGAGTTACCCTTGGGTTGGGAGAAGACGGGAAAGAGCGGTCG
>Ga0209023_10003523_pt1 | contig 18629 bp, 18 predicted proteins | sample LakOneMetagenome_FD_187468 | JGI IMG/M metagenome (GOLD analysis project Ga0209023, IMG submission 187468) | Freshwater and sediment microbial communities from Lake Erie, Canada (SPAdes) (version 2) | ecosystem: Environmental > Aquatic > Freshwater > Lentic | place: Lake Erie, Canada...
TTCAAGCCGCTCGGCGGCCCCGACGGCGGCAATGGCGGGCACGGCGGTGACATCACCTTCGTCGTTGATGTGGCCGTCCACACGCTGCTGGACTTCCACTGGCACCCGCACCTGAAAGCCGAGAACGGCAAGGGCGGCGCCGGCGGCAACCGCGACGGCGGCAACGGCAAGGGCCTGATCGTCAAGGTCCCCAACGGCACCGTCATCCACGGCCCCGACGGCGAGGTCCTCGCCGACCTGGTCGGCCCAGGTACCACCTACGAGGCCGCCCGCGGTGGCCGCGGTGGCCGGGGTAACGCCTCGCTGGCCAACTCCCGGCGTCGCGCGCCCGGCTTTGCCGAGCTGGGCGAGCCCGGCGACGAGGTCGACGTGGTCCTTGAGCTCAAGAGCGTCGCCGACGTCGGCCTGGTCGGCTTCCCATCCGCCGGCAAGTCGTCGCTGATCTCGGTCATCTCCGCGGCCAAGCCCAAGATCGCCGACTACCCGTTCACCACCCTGGTGCCGAACCTGGGCGTGGTGCAGGCCGGCGAGCACACCTACACCGTCGCCGACGTACCTGGTCTGATCCCTGGCGCCGCGACCGGCAAGGGGCTGGGGCTGGAGTTCCTTCGGCACATCGAGCGCTGCGCCGTGCTCGTCCACGTGGTGGACACCGCCACGCTGGAGCCGGGCCGCGACCCGGTCGCCGACATCGATGCGCTGGAGTCCGAGCTTGCCCAGTACGGCGGCCTCAGTGACCGGCCGCGCCTGGTCGTCCTGAACAAGGTCGATGTGCCGGACGGACGTGACCTCGCCGAGATCGTCCGTCCGGACATCGAGGCTCGTGGGCTGGCTGTCTACGAGGTGAGCGCCGCGACCCGCGAGGGCCTGCGTGAGCTGACCTACGCCCTGGCCGAGGCGGTCGCCGCGCACCGCGCTTCGCTGCCCGTGGTCGAGCCGACCCGGCTGGTCATTCGCCCCAAAGCGGTCGACGACGCTGGTTTCCAGATCGAAAAGGTCAAGGACGACGTCTTCATCGTGCACGGCGAGAAGACCCGCCGGTGGGTGCTGCAGACCAACTTCGACAACGACGAGGCCGTCGGCTACCTCGCCGACCGACTCGCCCGGATCGGGGTCGAGGACGCGCTGGCGAAGGCTGGCGCCGTACCAGGCTGCACGGTACGCATCGGCGACCGCGAGTTCGACTGGCAACCGACGATCTACGCCGGCGAGGAGTACGTGCCGCCGCACCGGGGCTCCGACGAGCGGCTCGAGGAGACCACCAAGCGCGCGTCGGCCGCCCAGCGGTTGGCGGCTCGTAAGCTGCGCCGGGTGCGGTTCGAGGACCGTATCGATGTCTCCGGAGCGGTCACCGGCGGCTCGATGGAGATCGAAACCATCGGCGAAAGCGGCTCTGACCAGTAGCAACGAGGCCGCAACCGAGCTGGGACTGCCTGGGCAACCCCTGAGCTGTGAAGTAGATCTCGTCAGCGAAGTTCGCGGCGGAGGGGGCCCACGATGATCAGCACAGTGACCGATCTGATGGCCGAAGCGCTGTTCGCCTCCTCGGTGCAGCCGTCGGACCGCCCGGACGCCGTTGCGGTGCACACGGCGATCGAGGACAGCGTCCTGCGGTACGGCGCCGAAGGCTGTGCGGCGATCCTGGCCGCCGAGTACGGCGACCACCCGGACAGCGCCGTGGCGCGGATGACCTGGGCTCGCCAGACCGTTGCCGCCGCTGTCGCCTCGCGGACCTCGCCGCTGTCGTAAGTAGTCAGCTCACCAGAAGGCCCCACCAGGCTCCCTAGCCGGTGGGGCCTCTTGCATGGGCTCCTGGCTGGCTGCGAGACGCCGGGGGAGTCGCGGGTCATGCCCTTGGGTCGTTCTGGGGTGAGCCGGCCCGGGCATTCTGGCTGGGCTGCCCGCGTCCTTGCCCGGTTGGCCGGGGCATGGAGAAGTTGCCGCTGGTTTTTTGGTGGCACAGCAAAAAGCCCGCTCGGCGCGGGCTGCGCGAGCGGGCTGTGGGTGAACGGCTCAGGTGAGCGGGAGGTCGGCGCCGGTGATGGTGGCGGCGGTGGCGGCGGCCTGGGCGCGGGCCCAGCACATCCGCGCCACGGCGCTCTCCGGGTGGTCGCCGTACTCGCTGGCCAGGATGGCCGCGCAGCCGTCGGCACCGTGGCGCAGCAGGGTCGCGGTGACCGCCTCGTGGACGGCCTGCGGGCTCGGCGCACTCGACGGCTGAAGGTCGGAGGCGAACAGTGCTTCGGCCATCAGATCGGTGACGATGCTGACCATGGTGTGCCCCCGGATGTCGTGTGTGCTGCGGTGGTGATGTGTCTCACTAAACGCTCGTCGGGTTGTCCGTCAAGGGTGCTGCCGGTTGCTAATCGGTTATTCCGCCCGGTCGCCCCGACACCAGGGATTCGGGCCGGGGCGCCGGCTGGATGGGCCGCGGAGATGCTGGGAAAACGATCTCGTGACTTAGTACACATGTTCGAATAAGGTCTTTTCTGTGACGACCGCACTCGACCTCATCCCACATCACCGCCCTACGACTCTGCACATCTCGGGCTGGGCCGATCCACCGGTGAGCGGCTGGGCGTTCGGTGACCAGCTGCTGATGGAGCCGGAGGCTGGTTATCAACGGCAGTCCTGCTCGGTCGAGCACAGGTTCACGCTGGTCCTTGATCGCCTGCCGGCCCCGGCCGAGCTGGCCAGCTATCCGCCGGAGGTACGAGCCTGGTGTGGTCCGGGGGTGCCAGTTCGACTTCAGCTGCGCTGGCCGGCTCCGTCCCTGGCCGCAGCGGTAGCCGCGGCCGTTCGCTGTACCGAAGTCGCTGGCCTGCGGGTATGGCGCGTTGACGGCACGGATCTCGTCACGCTGGCGGAGATCGCCCGTCGCGTCGGCCGCTGCCGGGAGACCGTCCGGTTGTGGTCGACCGGTGAGCTGGGGCCGGGCGGTTTCCCGCCACCACTGAATCCGGGCCGGGCGACCGCGATCTACAGCTGGTCGGAGATTGTGCCCTGGCTGACGGGTCCGGCCGACCGCTGCGCCGCGCTGGCCGACCGCGACCTCGCCGGTCCGGTTCTGGCAGCCGCCGAGCTGGCGCTGCGGCTGCGGGCGATGTCAGATCAGCTAGCCGATCCGTTACCGATCTGGGAGCTGTTGATGCCGTCATGACCGGCAGTCAGCCGACGGTCGGTACCGGTACCGCGCTCCAGCCGCCATCGGTGACGATGACGTGGTCCAGGAACCGCAGGCCCGTAGTCGCGGCTGCCTGGGCCACCGCGGCGGTACCGTCCACATCGGCGGCGCTCGGGCGCAGATCGCCACTGGGATGGTTGTGGGCCAGGCCGAACGCGCTGCCGTCCCGTCGCAGCGTCGCCACGATGATCTCGCGTACCGGCAGCAGCACGCTGCCGGCTGCGCCCTCGCTGACCACCTCGGTCGCGATCACCTGCCGGGCATTGTCACAGACCACCAGGACCAGCCGCTCGCGCGGCTGCGCCCGCAGCAACGTTGACGCGGCGGCCACCAGGTCAGCGGTTGTCGTTATCGCCATGGGCGAGATGGGGCGGTGCAGCCGCCGTCCCAGCTCGGCGGCGGCCACCAGTACGGCTGCCTTCGCCGGGCCGACCCCAGGTACCTGGGTGAGCTCCGCCGGGTGCGCTCGGGCCAGCGCCGCGATCGAGCCGTACCGGTTGAGTAGCTGCTCGCCCAGGCGGTGCGCTCCGCCATTCGCGCTACCCGTCCCCAGCAGCAGTGCCACGAGTTCGCGGTCGCACAGCGCGCCGGGCCCGTGGCTCAGTAGTCGTTCCCGTGGGCGTTCCACGGCTGGCAGGTCGACGATCCGCATGGCCGCCACGGTACGGCCAGCGGCCGACCTGAGGCAGGATGTGTGCGTGCTGAACCTCACCCAGGAGCAGGCGCAGGCCCGTGCCGTCCTGCTCCGCGATGTGTCCTATCAGATCGACCTGGACCTGACCGGTGGGCCCGCGGGCTTCACCAGCCGTACGGTCATTCGATTCGGGGCTGACCCCGGCGCATCGACCTTCGTGGAACTCAAGGCGGCCGAGCTGCTCACGGCCACGTTGAACGGCTGTCCGCTGGACCCGGGCTGGGCTGACGGGCGGCTGGCGCTGCCGTCACTCGCGGCCGACAACGAGCTGGTGGTCGCCGCTCGGATGGCGTACTCCGACTCGGCTGAGGGACTGCACCGCTGCGTCGATCCGGCCGATGGCCTCACCTACCTGTACGGCATGTCGTTCCTGGACAACGCGTCCCGGATTTTCGCCTGCTTCGACCAGCCCGATTTGAAGGCGCCGATCACGCTGCGGGTGACCGCGCCCGAGGGATGGCTGGTCGCCGCGAACGGCGAGCTGGCGCGACAGGAGGGGCAGGTGTGGGAGTTCGCCCCGACTGTTCCGTTGGCCACCTACCTGATGACTGTCATCGCCGGCCCGTACGAGGTGCGCCGGCACCGGCATGACGGAGTTCCGCTGGCCATCTACGCCCGCCGTTCGCTGGCCGGGCCGCTCGATCGTGATCTTGCGGGCCTGTGGGAGATGACCACCCGCTTCCTGGACCGGTTCCACGAACTCTTCGGCGTGCGGTACCCGTTCACCCAGTACGACCAGGCGTTCGTGCCGGATTTCAACGCCGGTGCGATGGAGAACCCGGGTCTGGTGACGTTGCGGGACGAGTACCTGTTCCGATCGGCGGTGACCGCGCAGGAGCGGCAGGATCGGGCCGAGACGATGGCGCACGAGATGGCCCACATGTGGTTCGGTGATTTGGTCACCATGCGCTGGTGGGACGACCTGTGGCTGAACGAGTCGTTCGCCAAGTACCTCGGCCTGCGGGTGGTCGGTGAGGTCACCGAACATGGCGACATCTGGGCCTCGTTCGCGGTGGCGGGCAAGCGCGGTGGGTACGTGGCCGACCAGCGGCCGTCCACCCACCCGGTGGCGCCGGCGTATGTCGCCGACACGGCGGAGGCGTTGACGAACTTCGACGGCATCTCGTATGCCAAGGGGGCGGCAGCACTGCGGCAGTTGGTGGCTTTCGTCGGCGACGATGCGTTCCTCGCGGGGCTGCGTCAGCACATTCGGCAGCACGCGTTCGGCAACGCCACGCTGGCAGACCTGTTGGTGGCGTTGGCGGCCGCCGCGGGCCGCGACTTGGCCGACTGGGCCGATGTCTGGCTCCGGCAGCCGCAGGTAAACACGTTGGCGCTGGAGGTCAGCGTTGACGGCAACGGCCGATACTCGGCCGCCACCCTGGAGCAGACCGCCCCGGCCGCCTATCCCACGCTGCGGCCACATCGGATCAGAGTCGCGGCATACGACCTGGCGGCCGGTGAGCTGGTGGCCCGCCCCGAGTGGGAGCTCGATGTCGCGGGAGCCAGTACGGCGCTGCCGCAGCTCGTCGGGCAGCCGGTTGCTGATCTGTTGCTACCCAACGCAGGCGACCTGACCTTCGCCAAGATTCGGCTGGACCCGGGCTCGGCGGCGCACCTGACGCGCACCCTGCCGTGCCTGGCCGATCCGCTCGCTCGCGCCCTGCTCTGGTCGTCGGTGGTGGATCAGGTCCGCGACGCCGCAGTGCCACTGTCCACCTTGACCGACCTCGCCACGGCGGCACTGCCCGCCGAGACGCAGCCTGGTGTGGTGGCATCGGTTCTTGGCCAGATTTCGCGATTCGCTGACACGTACGTGCACGCCTCGGCTCGCGCGGCGGCGTTGGCTGCGCTGGAGCGGGTTGGCGACACCCTGCTCCGCCACGCCGAACCGGGTGGATCCATTCAGCTGGCTGCTGCCCGGGCCGTTATCGACACCATGTCGGCGGAGCAGCTCACGCCGTGGTTAGTCGGTGGCAGTCCCACCGGGCTGGCGGTGGACCTGGACCTGCGCTGGCGGATCGGTTGTCGGCTGGCCGCTCTGGGCCGGTTGTCCGATGTCGAGATCGAGCAATGGTTGGCAGCGGAGCGGAGCGACACGGCAGAGCAGTGGGCCGCGCGTGCCCGCGCCGCCCGCCCTGACCCAGCGGCCAAGGCGGCTGCCTGGCGGATCGTGGTGGGCGCTGTGGTGGTCGGCTCACACCGGCTGCGGATCGCCACCGCCCAGGGCTTCTGGCATCCGGATCAGATCGCACTCACGGCACCCTTTGTGCAGCGGTTCGTGGACGAAATGCCGGTGGCTGCGGCGGCAGTCAGTCCGTGGGCAGCCGAGGGGCTGGTGGGGGACGCGTTTCCGTGGACGATGGTGCAGCCACACGTCCGGACCGCCATGACGGTGTTGACCAGCGAGGACGAACCCGCCTACCTGCGTCGGCCGGTGCGGGACCGCGATGACCAGCTTGGCCTGGCGTTGGCCGCGCGGGGCAGGTGGTGAGTTCGACCACTGTCGGCTTTCTGTCTCCGGCTCGCACTGACCAAACGTGCGCACCTACCTTGTGTGGCATCGCTCGGCGCCGACCGATGCGCACCGTGCGCGCGGCCGCTGGGCAGGGGAGGCTCATCGTGGTTCGTTCTACTCGCTTCGTCGTTGGCGTCGTCACCGGCGCCCTGGCTCTGGGTGCGGTCGCTGGCTGCTCGGGCACGGGTGGCGGGGCGGCGAAGCCGGATGCGGTGGCGTTGTTGAGTAAGTCCACCGAAGCGCTCAAGACCCAGCCGGTGCGCATGGCGATGGACCTCGGCAAGGAAGGCGCGATGACGGTTCAACTGGACTCCGCCAACCACAACGCGGAGATCAACATGTCGATGCTGGACAAGGGCGTGGCCAAGCACGTCACCATGCGCTTCGTGGGCAAGAAGGCCTTCATGAAGATGCCTGACCCGCAGGACAAGTCGACCGACAAGACCTGGATGTCGGTGGACCCGAAAGCTGCCGGGGGTGGCGCCAGTGGGGTCGAGGGTGGCGCGGATGCGATGGGCGCCGACCAGTTCATCACGCTGATCGCGCGGGCCGAGCAGACCGGCGCGCACTCGTTCTCGGGTGCGCTGGACGGCACCAGGACGCCGCAGGGCAAGGACGCGGCGTTCCTGAAGAAGGTGCCGCTGCTCAACTCACTGACTGAGATCCCGTTCACGGCGGAGACCGACGACCAGGGACGGCTCACCAAGATGGCGATCCAGGTCAAGGACGAGAAGGTTGCCATCACCTACTCCGACTACGGCACCAAGGTCGACATCGCGGAGCCGCCGGCCGCCGAGGTCCTGGACCTGGCCTCGATCATGAAGAGTTCCGGCAAGTAGTGGCGGCGTCACACCGGGCTCGCCGGCTCGCGCTCCATCGCGCCGGCAACCCGGTGATCGTCATACGATGCGGGACGTGAACAGCGCAGACACCTCGGCGTACCCGCCCCGTCGGATCGGCATCATGGGCGGAACCTTCGACCCGATCCACCACGGTCACCTGGTCGCCGCCAGCGAGGTCGCCGAACGGTACGCGCTGGATGAGGTGGTTTTCGTACCGACCGGGCACCCGTGGCAGAAGGCTGACGCTGTGGTCAGCTCCGCCGAGGACCGGTACCTGATGACGGTGATCGCCACCGCGTCCAACCCGCGGTTCAGCGTCAGCCGCGTCGACATCGATCGGGATGGGCCGACCTATACCGTCGACACGCTCCGTGATCTGCGGGCGGCGTACGGGGAGAAGGCGGCGCTGTTCTTTATCACCGGCGCGGACGCGCTGTCGCGGATCTTGTCGTGGAAAGACACCGAGCAGCTGTTCGCGCTCGCCCATTTCGTCGGGGTCACCCGGCCGGGGTTCGAGTTGTCTGCGGCTCACCTGCCCGCCGACACCGTCTCGTTGGTGCAGGTACCGGCCATGGCGATCTCCTCCACCGACTGCCGTAACCGCGTCGCCGCGGGTAAGCCGGTGTGGTATTTGGTGCCTGATGGGGTAGTTCAGTACATCGCCAAGCGTCACCTGTATGCCAGTTCTATGCCGATGTAGTGCTGTTTGGGTGGGCCTGCCGCGAATCCCGGCCGGCTCCCGCGGCAGCGACTGTGAGACGCTTGCGGTGAGGACCACCCACGGTGCGTCCCGCGCAGTCCCCTGAATCGAGAAGAGGAACCCGGTGCCCGCATCTGAGCGCGCCGTCGAACTTGCCATGGCCGCGGCCCAGGCAGCAGCCGACAAGAAGGCGCACGACATCGTTGTGATCGATGTCGGCGACCAGCTGGCGATCACCGACATCTTCGTCATCGCATCCGCCCCGAACGAGCGTCAGGTCTCCTCGATCGTTGACGCCATCGAGGAGGCCCTGCTGGGCCTGCCCGAGAAGGCCAAGCCGACCCGCCGGGAAGGCGAACGCGCAGGGCGCTGGGTGCTGTTGGACTACCTCGACATCGTGGTCCACGTGCAGCACGAGGAGGAGCGCTCGTTCTACGCGCTCGAGCAGCTCTGGAAGGACTGCCCGCAGATCCCCTTCACCGACGCCGACGCGCCGGTCGATGCTGCTGAGGGCGAGGAGCAGGAGGGCGACGCGGCGTGACCGCCACGAATCTGATCATTTGGCGGCACGGCAACACTGACTGGAATCGGGAGAGCCGGGTTCAGGGCAGCAGCGACGTGCCGCTCAATGATCGTGGTGTGGCGCAGGCGCGGGCTGCCGCCTCGGCGCTGGCCGCACTGCGGCCGGATGTCATTGTCAGCAGTGACCTCAAGCGGGCCTGGGACACCGCGTCGGCGCTGGCTGACCTGACCGGGCTCGCGGTGAGCACCGATGACCGCCTGCGCGAGCGCTACTTCGGCCGTTGGCAGGGCCAGCTGATGACCGACATCCAGCGGGATCACCCGGCCGAACACGCCGCCTGGGTGGCTGGTGATCCGGATCCTGGCTGCGACATCGAGCCGCGCGACCAGTTGGCCGCTCGCGCCAGCGCCGGTTTCGCCGATGCGGCGGCGATGGCCGCCGGCGGCACGGTTGTCGTCGTCAGTCATGGCGGTACGGCCAAGCATGGCGTCGCCGCGCTCCTTGGCTGGGGCGATGAGCTGCTGTCCAGCATCGCCGGCCTGGACAACTGCGCCTGGGCGCGGCTGCAGCAGCATCCGCGGGGCTGGCAGTTGAAGAGCTACAACACCCGACCGTGATCTGCGGGGGAACGGCTGCCCGCCAGGTAGCGTCCGAAGAGTCATGACCAGGACCGTACGCACTGCCACGCCCATCATCGCGGCGTTACTCGTCGCCGGCTGTTCGCCCGCGGCCACGCCCACCCCCGCCGAGGTCAACCCCACCCCGTCGGCCACCACGCCCGCAGCGGGGCTGATGACCGTCACTGGCACGGTGGTGGACGGGGTCGAGGCCGGCTGCCGCATCCTGCAGACCGACACTGGCGGCTATGTGCTGACCGGGCCCGCCGCGGCTGGTCTGTCGGTCGGCTCCACCGTCACGGTGCGCGGCCGTATCCAGGTGGGTGCGTTGTCGATCTGCAATCAGGGCGCCGTGTTCCACGCCGTCGAGGTGGTGTCGGGCTGAGTATCGCTGTCGTCACCGACGGGGCCGCCGACCTGCCAGCCGATCTGCTGACCGGTCTACCGGTGCGTGTCGTGCCGCTGCCGGTGCAGGACATCAGCGTGGATACACCCCGGACATCACGTCCGACACCAGCAGCCTTCGCGCAGGTCTACCGCGAACTGTTTGCTGCCGGTTACACCGGCATCTGCTCGGTACATCTCTCCGCCGCGCTGTCCGGCACCATCGACTCCGCGCGGCTGGCGGCCCGCGAGTACGACCCAATGGTGACTGTCTGTGACTCTCGCGCCGTGGCGATGGCGCAGGGCTTCGTGGTGTTGGCAGCCGCGAGCGCAGCTCAGGCCGGCGGCGATCTGGAGACTGTTGCCGCGGCGGCGACGGCGGCGAGTCATCGCAGCCAGGTCCTGTTCGTTGTGGAGTCACTGGAGCAACTGCGCCGGGGTGGTCGTATCGGTGCGGCGGCGACGCTGCTCGGTACGGCGTTGGCGATCAAACCGGTCCTGCAGATCAATGACGGTGTGGTAGCCGTACGTGACCGGGTCCGGACCACCGCCCGGGCGCGTGCCCGGTTGGTGGAGCTGGTCGGCGACATCGCCCGGATCAGTCCGATCGACCTCGCGGTGCAGCATGTCTCGGCCCAGCGCGAGGCGGAGCAGTTGGCCGACGCGCTGCAGAACCGGCTCGGCGACCGCCTCCGTCGGCGCCTGGTACTGCCAGCCGGACCTGCCGTTGCGGCCCACGTCGGGGCCGGTGCGCTCGGTGTGGCCACCTACCAACTACCCGTCGGATAGCTCCTCCGGAGTTGTCCACAGCCTCAAAGTTATCCACAGCGGACGGTTGTTGCGGAACCGTCGGCCGCCGACTCGGCCTAGCGTCCTCGCCGTGCCCGTCTCACCGGAATCCACCGCGAGTAGTCGGCTGACCCGACTGGTCCAGGCCGTTCGTCCTTCGTCGCCACCACTGTCCGTACAGGCCCTGGCCGAGCGTGGCCCCTTTGATCCGGGGCGGCCGGGCGTGCGGGCGCTCGCGGCTCTCGCCGTCCTGGTAGCGCTGCTGGCCGGCGGTGCTGCCTGGTGGGCTCGGCCGCGCACCCAGCCGGTCTCCGTCGCGATGACCGGCGGAAGCCAGGACTCGACCCCGGATCAGCCCACGACAACAGCCCAAGGCGCCACACCTACTCCTACTGTGAGTCTCCCTGGCGGCGAGCTGGTGGTGGCGGTCAGTGGCAAGGTGCGGCGGCCGGGCTTGGTTCGGCTTGCCGTCGGCGCCCGGGTCGCGGACGCGATCGCGGCCGCTGGCGGCGCAGTCCCCGGCGCACCACTGACCTACCTCAACGTGGCGCGGCGAGTCAGCGACGGGGAGCTGATCGTCGTGGGAGAGGCCGCACCGGCCGCCCCCGGGACCGCCGCTGGAGGTACGCCGCCCGGGGCCAAGATCAACCTGAATACGGCGACGGTGAACCAGCTCGACGCCCTGCCCGGCGTGGGGCCGGTGATGGCACAGCGACTGGTCGAGTACCGCCAACAGCACGGTGGTTTCCATGCGGTCGCCGACCTGCGTCGGGTGGAAGGGATCGGCGACACTCGATTTGAGCGCCTCAAGGATCTGGTCGAGGTATGAGCAGTCCTCCCGGTGAAGGCCCCGACCTGCGACTGGCCCCGTTCTCGCTCGGCGTCTGGTTGGCCGCCATCGCCACCCTGCGCTTCCCCCTGCGATACGCGGCAGCCGGTGCGGCCGTGGTGCTGGTGGCCGCAGCCGCCTGCGCCTGGTGGCTCCGCCGCCAGGAAACACCGTCGGACACGCGCGACCGATACCGCACACGGTGGGCCTGGCCGGCGCTGGCGGCGGCGATCGGAGTCGCGTTAGGAACGGGCGTGACCGCGACAGCGGTACTCGTCCGGGACGGCAGCGCTGCCCCGGTCGGCGCTCAGGTGGAGGCCGATGTGGTCGTCCGCGACGATCCACGCCAGGTGGGCTCCGCCGGTGGTCGCGCCAGCTGGCTCATCGCCGTCGACCTGCAGCGCATAGCCGTGGGTGCCCAGGCCCGGACCAGTTCCGCACGCGCGATCGTGCTCGCCAGCAATGACCAGTGGCGCAAGCTGCTGCCTGGTCAACCGGTGCGGCTCGTCGCCCGAACGCTCAGCCCGCGCGCCGGTGACCTCAACGCGGTGGTTCTCAGCACCGCCCAGCCGCCCGCCGGGGTGGGGCCACCGAGCTGGATGCAGCAGGCGGCCGGATCACTCCGCGCTGGCCTACGCGCCGCGGCGGCACCGCTACCGGACGAACCAGGCGGTCTCCTGCCCGGCCTGGTCGTCGGCGACACCAGCGCACTCGACCCTGGGCTGGCCGCGGACTTCCGGACCACCGGCATGACCCACCTGCTGGCGGTCAGCGGCGGAAACATCGCCATCGTTCTCAGCGTGGTACTGCTACTGGTCAGATGGGTCCGCCTCGGGCCACGCCTCGGCGCGCTGGCCTGTGGCGTCGCGCTGGTCGGCTTCGTCATCCTCTGCCGCCCCTCGCCGAGTGTGCTGCGCGCAGCCGCGATGGGGACGATCGGCCTGATTGCCCTTGCCAGCGGCCGGCCACGCACAGCGGCACCAGCACTGTGCGCCACCGTCGCGGCCTTGATCCTCTACGATCCCGCGCTGGCCGTTGACGCCGGCTTCGCACTGTCGACATTGGCCACCGGCGGGCTACTGCTGCTGGCTCCGCGCTGGCGGGACGGCCTGCGAGAGCGCGGCGTACCGGCCGGACTGGCGGAGGCGCTCGCGGTGCCTGCCGCTGCTCAGGTCACCTGCGGGCCAGTGATTGCAGCCATGTCCGGTGGCGTCAGCCTGGTGGCGGTGCTGGCGAACCTGGTGGTGGCACCCGTGGTCGCGCCGGCCACGGTGCTGGGTGTGCTCGCCGCGGTGGTGTCCCCGCTGTCGCCCACCCTCGCGTACGCGCTGATGTGGTGTGCCCAGTGGGCCGGGTGGTGTCTGGTCCTGGTCGCCCGCTACGGCGCGGACCTGCCGGCCGCCGTACTGCCCTGGCCGGGAGGGGCCGCCGGTGGGATTCTGCTGGCCGCACTGACCCTGCTGCTCCTGCTGGCCGGCCGGCGGCCGCTGGGGCGGATCGTGCTGCTGGTCACCCTAGCGGCCGTGGTCGTGGGCGCCGTACCGGTGCGGGTGGTCGCTGGCGGCTGGCCGCCGCATCAGTGGCTCATCGTGGCCTGCGATGTCGGCCAGGGCGACGCGTCGGTGCTCGCCACCGACCCTGGTGCGGCGGTGGTCATCGATGCTGGTCCGGAGCCGGTGGCCACTGACCAGTGCCTGCGCAGACTGGGCATCACCCGGGTGCGGCTGCTGGTCATCAGCCACTTCCACGCCGACCACGTGGGCGGGGTGTCCGGCGTCTTTCGGCACCGCCAGGTGGACGCGGTGGCAATCAGCGCGCTGGCCGAACCACCCGCCGGTCGCGCCCTCCTGCGGCGCGCGGCGGCGCGAACCCCGACCCGGATCGTCCAACCTGGTTGGAGCTACGCAGCCGGTGCGGTCCAGCTGCGGGCGCTGGGGGGAGCAGCTCCGATGCGCGGCACCCGGTCCGATCCCAACAACAACTCTGTGGTGCTTGCCGCGGTCGTCGCCGGTACCTCGGCACTCTTCCTCGGCGATGCCGAACTGGAGCGGCAACAGCAGCTGCACGACAGCGGCGCGATCGGCCCGGTACAGGTACTCAAGGTGGCACACCACGGCAGCGCCTACCAGGCACCGGAGCTACTCGACGTGGTGCGACCGACGGTGGCGTTGGTGTCGGTCGGGGCCGGCAACCGTTACGGCCACCCGAGCGCGTCGGTCCTGTCTTACCTGGTCCGGCGCGGTGCGCAGGTGGCGCGGACGGACAGTGTCGGCGACATCGCGGTCTGTCGCGACTCCGGCGGCGGTCTGCTGCTGGCGGTCCGCGGGCGCGCCCCGCCGTGACCCGGAAGCCGTCGCCGGTTCGATCTATATTCCGGCGCCGGATGGCCAACCGGATCGCTGCTGGAAGCCAGGAGTCGGCAAGGCATGCGACCATGGCTGCGTGACTCAATCTTCCTTGCCTACGCTGCTGCTCGTCCTCGGCGACGAGGAGCTGTTGGTGGGGCGGGCGATTGAGGCAGCCAAGGCGGCGAACCCGGGCGGTGACAACCGCGAGTACCTGGCCAGCGCGCTCGAACCCGGCGAGGTGGCCGAGGCGCTCAGCCCATCGCTCTTCGGTGGGCAACGAGTCCTGGTTCTGCGGTCCGCCCAGGATGCGCGCAAGGAGCTCACCGGCTTACTACTGGCCTACGCCGCTAACCCGGATCCGGAAATCTGCCTGGTGATCGCGCATGCCGGCGGAGCCAAGGGCAAGGCCTTCGCCGAGGGTGTACGCGCAGCCGGCGCCACGGTGGTCCCCGCGGCGAAAATCACCAGACATCGGGACAAGGTCGATTTTGTCCGTGCGGAGGTGCGCCAACTCGGCGGCAAGATCGACCCGGCCGCGGCCGAGGCGCTGCTGGAGGCAGTGGGTAACGAGCTGCGGGAGATCGCGGCGGCCTGCGCACAGCTGATCGCCGACACCAGCGGACCGATCACCGTCGACACCGTGGCCCGCTACTACCGCGGCCGGGCCGAGGTGAGCGGTTTCACCGTGGCCGATGCCGCCATGATCGGTGATGCTGCCGGCGCCTTGGAGGCGCTGCGGTGGGCTTTGATTGTCGGCGTTGATCCGGTGCCGATCGCTGACGCGCTCGCCGATGGTGTCCGCAGTGTGGCCCGGGTGGCGGCGGCGGGGCGTGGCAACGCGTACCAGTTGGCGAGCAGCCTCGGCATGCCGGCCTGGAAGATTGAGCGTGCGCAGCGGCAGGCCCGCGGCTGGACCCCCGACGGGCTGGCCGTGGCGATGGCCGCGGCCGCGGAGTGCAACGCCGCCGTCAAGGGCGGCGCCGATGACCGGTCGTACGCACTGGAGAAGGCAGTCTTCGCTATCGCCGCCGCGCAATCAGCCGACTCATCGGCAGTAGCTGGCCGCGCTGGCGTGGGCGTCGGGCGGGGGAGGTAGCGATGTCATCGGGCACCTTCGGACGCAACCGCTCTTCGACTCGCTCCTGGTATGCGCGGCTGCTGCGGTTGCAGCACCTGCGCCTCAGGGGTGTGCGGGCCATGTTGCTGTGCGAGGGCTCGGTGGTGGTGGCCATCCTGTGCGGGTTTGCGGAGTTGGCACCCTGGTGGGGCGTGCCGGCGATTCCGCTGGCGGTGGCCGCGATGGTGAAGCTCAATGACACCCTGGCCGGCCAGTTGGCGCCCGCCACCACAGTGGTGGCGGTTCGCTCGCAGCGACGTCGCCGGATTGCCCGTACCGGTGCGCACACCGCGGTGGACGGGGTGCGTCGCCGCGCGTTCGTGCCGCCGGTGGGCGGGTATCGCACGGGTGGTGCTCATGCGGCGGCGACTGCTCACGCCGATGAGCCGACCGAACTGCTGCCGACGGCTCTGCCGCCGCGGCAGGCCGGCGGATGGGATTCCGGTGGATGGGACTGGCGCATCCGCCAGTCGGCCGCCCACCACTACGACTAGCCACCACCGCTACGACTGCCACCACCACTGCGAACCGGGCCCCTACTGCGGACCGGGCCCCTACTGCGGACCGGGCCAATACTGCGAGCCGGGCCAATACTGCGAACCGGGCCGACGACTGCGGACCGGGCCAATGCTCCGAACTGGGCCAATGCTGAAACGGGTGTCGGTGCAGTCCATTACTGGACAGCACCGACACCCGTCGACGCTTGTGCTGGGGCCGCGTAACGGCCAACCAGACGTTTAGGCAGAGAGCGCCAGCAGCTTCTTGGCAATCGCCGACTTGCGGTTGGCGGCCTGGTTGGCGTGGATAACGCCCTTGCTGGCAGCCTTGTCGAGCTGGCGACTCGCGTCGCGCATGGCGACAGTTGCCGCGTCAGCGTTGCCAGAGGCCGCGGCCTCCTGGAACTTGCGGACGGCCGTCTTCAGCGACGACTTAACCGCCTTGTTGCGCAGCCGGGCCTTTTCGTTCTGCCGGTTGCGCTTGATCTGGGACTTGATGTTCGCCACGCGACAGCCTCGTCTTGATAGCTCGGAAGATCATCGGGACACGCGCGCGCTGAGCCGGCTTGACGCTGACTTCCGACCTCAACCCTGACTGCCGATCAGTGGCCGTGGAGGCGACTGGCGATCGTCCGGGTGAAGGGCGCTGCACACGCGATCGTTGAGATTACCAGGCTGTCTGGGCGCCAGCCAAAAGGGCTCCGTTTCCGCTGTTCAACCGATGATCTTGCCGTCTTGATGGTGATCTAGGTCGAAGTGGGCGTGGGCCAGCCCTGGCGGGTCGCGAGCCAGGCCAGCGCCTGCTCTCCATGCCAGCGCTGGTGGGGGCGGATGTGCGGGGATCCGGGGTGGCCGGGGCGGCACGCGTGTTCGAGCCAGTAGCCGGCGAAGGCCGCCAGGGCGACGTCGAGCGCGTCGCTGGGTGCGCCCTGGCTGGTGGGGTGCTCGGCGAAGAGTCGGTCGGTGTCGTGGCCGCCGGCGTAGGCGCCGACGAGCATGCCGACGGTGTCGAACCAGGCGGGGCCGTGGCAGAGCCAGTTCCAGTCGCAGATCCAGCCGCGTCCGGTGCTGTCGATGATGACGTTGTCGGCGCGTAGATCCAGGTGGGTGAGGGTGTCGGCGTCCAGGTAGCGGCTGGCCTTGGCTTCCAGTGCGGTGAGCGCGGGGAGCTGGGCGAGCGCCCAGTCGGGCATGGCGGCGCTGGGTGCGGTCCCGTGGGCGACGGCGGTCCACTGCTGGAGGATTACCGGTACGTGGTCGATGAGCCGGGGGAGCCGTAGCGCCACCAGCTCCGGCGGCGGTGCGGCAAGGACGGCGGCGGCGCGGGCCCAGGTGTCCAGGGCGGTATCGAGTGCGGCTGGCTGCCACGGCGGTTCGGGCATCTGTCCGTCGATGGCGTCGAAGCACAGCACCACGTAGCTGGGGGTGTTGAGGGTCCAGCGCAGCCGGGCCGCGGGTAGTGCGGCGGGCAGGCGGGCGCTGACGGTCGCCTCGGTGGCGTAGAAGTCGGCGATCACGTCCTGGTCGGGGCGCAGCGCGCTCTTGATGAAGGAGCGCTCGCCGGTGGCGGTCTCGACGACGCCGACGAAGCCTGGAGTGAAGCCGCCACCGACGGTGTGGGCGGCGGTGACGGGGGCGCCCAGGCGCGCGCTGATCGCCTCCCGCAGTACGGCGGGCAGCTCAGCCCACTGGGGGCGCTGGGCGGTGCGGGCGTACGGGATGGGTGGTTGGCTGGTGGCGCGCATGGGCCGATGGTGCCCAGTCGGGGCCGCTGCGCCAAAAGGTTTTCCGGCGGCATGGGAACATAGGGAGCTCGGGTTTCTCGCCCGGCGCCTGTTGCGTACCGACCGATCAAGACGAAGGACCGCCGTGCCTCCGACCATTCCCGGCAGCCGCCCCGGTTCGACCGACCCTGAGCGCATCCGTAATTTCTGCATTATTGCGCATATTGACCACGGTAAGTCGACGCTGGCGGACCGGATGTTGCAGCTCACCGAGGTGGTGGATCCGCGGCAGATGCGGGCCCAGTACCTGGACAAGATGGATATCGAGCGGGAGCGCGGTATCACCATCAAGAGCCAGGCGGTCCGGATGCCGTGGGTGGTGCGCGAGGGTGAGCAGACCGGCTACGGCGCGGTGCTCAACATGATCGACACCCCGGGTCACGTCGACTTCACCTATGAGGTGTCGCGGAGCCTAGCGGCCTGCGAGGGCGCGGTGCTGCTGGTGGACGCCGCGCAGGGCATCGAGGCGCAGACGCTGGCGAACCTGTACCTGGCGATGGAGAACAATCTCAAGATCATCCCGGTGCTGAACAAGATCGACCTGCCGGCGGCGCAGCCGGAGAAGTACGCCGAGGAGCTGGCCCACCTGATCGGCTGTGAGCCGGAGGACTGCCTGCGGGTGTCCGGCAAGACCGGCATGGGTGTGGCGCACCTGCTGGACGAGATCGTCCGCGAGCTGCCGGCCCCGTCCGGTGGTGACGCCAATGTGTCGCCCCGGGCGATGATCTTCGACTCGGTTTATGACATTTACCGTGGCGTTGTCACGTATATCCGAGTGATCGACGGCAAGATCAGCGCTCGCGACAAGATCAAGATGATGTCGACCGGTGCGGTGCACGAGCTGCTGGAGATCGGCGTCATCTCGCCCGAGATGGTCAAGTCCGACGCGCTCTCCGTCGGCGAGGTCGGCTACCTGATCACCGGCGTGAAGGACGTGCGCCAGTCCCGGGTCGGTGACACGATCACCAGCCACCACAAGCCCGCGACCGAGGCGCTCGGCGGCTACAAGGACCCCCGGCCGATGGTGTATTCCGGCCTCTACCCGATCGACGGTTCTGACTACCCCGCGCTGCGGGACGCGCTCGACCGGCTCAAACTCAACGACGCCGCGTTGGCGTACGAGCCGGAGTCGTCGGCGGCGTTGGGCTTCGGGTTCCGCTGCGGCTTCCTCGGCCTGCTCCACCTGGAGATCATCGCCGAGCGGCTGGAGCGCGAGTTCGGCCTCGACCTGATCTCCACCGCGCCCAACGTGGTCTACCGGGTCATCACCGAAGGCGGCGACGAGGTCGTCGTCACCAACCCCAGCGAGTACCCCGACGGCAAGATCAACGAGGTGCACGAGCCGGTCGTCCGGGCCACCGTGCTGACCCCCAACGACTTCGTCGGCGCCGTCATGGAGCTGTGCCAGGGGCGCCGCGGCACCCTGCTCGGCATGGACTACCTGTCCGCTGACCGGGTGGAGCTGCGGTACACGCTGCCGCTGGCCGAGATCATCTACGACTTCTTCGACCAGCTGAAGAGCAAGACCAAGGGGTACGCCAGCCTCGACTACGAGCCCTCCGGCGAGCAGGTCGCCGACCTGGTCAAGGTCGACATTCTGCTGCACGGCGAGCCGGTCGACGCGTTCTCCTCGATCTGCCACAAGGACAAGGCCTACGCGTACGGCACCGGCATCGCCGCCCGGCTGCAGAAGCTGATCCCGCGCCAGCAGTTCGAGGTGCCGATCCAGGCCGCGATCGGTAGCCGGATCATCGCCCGCGAGACGATCCGGGCGATCCGCAAGGACGTGCTGGCCAAGTAGAT
>Ga0209023_10003524_pt1 | contig 18625 bp, 22 predicted proteins | sample LakOneMetagenome_FD_187468 | JGI IMG/M metagenome (GOLD analysis project Ga0209023, IMG submission 187468) | Freshwater and sediment microbial communities from Lake Erie, Canada (SPAdes) (version 2) | ecosystem: Environmental > Aquatic > Freshwater > Lentic | place: Lake Erie, Canada...
GGGGCAGCGCCCCCCCTTTCCCGCCAGCCCGAGCGCCGCCTGATGGCCGCGCTCGACGGCCTGCCGCCCCTGCGCGACGTGATCGCGGCGCACGATCTGGCTCCGCGCAAGAGCCTGGGGCAGAATTTCCTGCTCGACCTCAACCTCACCGCCCGCATCGCCCGCGCCGCAGGCGATCTTGCCGGCGCCGATGTGCTCGAGGTCGGCCCCGGCCCCGGCGGGCTGACCCGCGGGCTCCTGGCCGAGGGCGCGCGCCACGTGCTCGTGGTGGAAAAGGACCTCCGCTGCCTGCCGGCGCTCGATGAAATCGCCGCCGCCTATCCCGGCCGGCTGACCGTCGTCGGTGGCGACGCCCTTGAGATCGACGCGCTCGCCCATCTGACGCCCCCGATCCGCATCGTGGCGAACCTGCCCTACAATGTCGGGACCGAGCTTCTGGTCGGCTGGCTGACCCCGGCAGACTGGCCGCCGGTCTGGCAGAGCCTGACGCTGATGTTCCAGAAGGAAGTGGCCGAGCGCATCGTCGCCAAACCGGGATCCAAGGCCTATGGCCGGCTGGCGCTTCTGGCGCAATGGCGCTGCGATGCCCGCATCGTGCTGACCCTGCCACCCGAGGCATTTACCCCGCCGCCCAAGATACATTCCGCCGTCGTCCATCTGACCGCATTGCCGCAGCCGCGCTATCCGGCCGACGCGCGCACACTCAGCCGGATCGTGGCTGCCGGCTTCAACCAGCGCCGCAAGATGCTGCGCGCCAGCTTGCGCGGGATTGCACCGAATATCGAGGTTCTGCTGATCGAGGCGGGCATCGCCCCGACCGCGCGGGCCGAAGAGATTTCGCTGGAGCGGTTCTGCGCGCTGGCCCGGCTGGTAAAGGCTCTCTAGCCGTCAGTCGGCTTCGGTCGCAGGGGCCGCGCCCTGCTCGGCCGCCGGTTCGCCCGGCTGGGCATCGGCCGGCCGTTCGGCGCGCGGCTTGCGCGGGCCGCGGGGGCCCCGCTCGCCGCGGCGCGGCTGCCGGTCGCCCTTGGGCGCGGGACCGGCGCTTTCGGCGCGCGGTTCAGACCGGGGCTCGGCCGCCGCATGATACATTTCCGGGGTCTCGACCAGGCCGGGCCCGTCGTCGGCCGCAAGCTCGGCCGCGACCTCGCCCAAGGGGGCGAAATCGGGCTGCTCGCTGTCCTCTTCACGGGTCGGGCGCGGCTGTTCCTGGCGGTCGCGGGGCGCGTTGTCGCCCGCGTGCGGCTGGCCCCCGTTGCCATTGCCATTGCCGTTACCGTTGCCATAGCCGGCGTTGCCGCCCTGGGGCTGGCGCCCCTCCTGCTCGCGCGCCATTTCGCGCTGCGCCTCGCCAAGCAGACGGGTGTAGTGTTCGGCGTGCTGCAAGAAGGCCTGTTCCGCCACGCGGTCGTTCGACAATTGCGCATCGCGCGCAAGCATCAGATACTTGTCGATGATCTGCTGAGGGGTGCCGCGCACCTTGCCCTCGGGGCCCGAGCTGTCAAAGACGCGGTTGATGATGTTGCCGAGCGAGCGCTGACGGTTCGATTTCGAACGCGACCGGGATTTCGATGATCTCATGTGCTTTCGTCTATCCGAGCCTGAGGGCTGTTGAACACCCGGTCCAGACTTCCTGCTTGCCACAATCTTGGCGTCGTTCGCAGGCGGTCGGAAGTGTCGGGCTAAGGAAACGCACCACCGATCAGGGTGGCCGCGTAACGCGACGTTGTTCGCATGATGTGCGCGGGCTGACAAGCGGATTCTGCGGCGACCTGCAATAATCCCACGAAATGCCACCCAAAAGGCGCGCTCCAGTGGGCATCATCCTATTTCAAGGCAACAATAACCCGGTCGCGGCCATCAAGGTCGCGCAGGGTTTCGGTCGGGCCAAACCCCGCCGCCCTCAGGAGGGCACCGACCGCATCGGCCTGGGTCGGCCCGATTTCGAGCGCGACCCGCCCGCCCGGCAAAAGCCGCGCCCCCGCCCCGGCGGCGATGGCGCGATAGGCCCCCAGCCCGTCATCGCCAGGCGTCAGGGCCAGATGCGGCTCCCAGTCGCGCACTTCGGGCGCGAGGCCGGCCATCTCGGCCAGGGCGATGTAGGGTGGGTTCGACACGATCAGGTCGAAGCGCCCGTCGATGCCGGAGAACCAGTCCGACCGGCAAAACCGCGCCCGCGCGCCAAGGCCCAGCGCGGCGGCATTCGCCCGCGCGACGGCCAGCGCGGCCGGGGAAATATCGCACCCGACGCCCGTGGCCATTTTCATCGACGCCAGGCAGGCCAGAAGCACGCAGCCCGTCCCTGTACCCAGATCCAGCATCTTGGCAAAGGGCCGCGCCAGCGCCGTATCGACCAGCAGCTCGGTTTCGGGGCGCGGGTCCAGCGTGTCGCGCGTCACCTGAAACCGCAGCCCGTAGAACTGCCGGTGCCCGACAATCTGGCTGACCGGTTGACGGGCGGCGCGCGCCTGAAGGGTGGCGTCGAACGCCCCCCGTTGCGCGGGGTCGAGCGGGTCGGTCAGATGCAGGGTCAGCCGATCGGGGGCGATGCCCATCGCGTGCGCCAAAAGGCGGCGCGCGTCACCGGGCGCATCGTCGACCCCCGCCGCCCGAAGCGCCGGTATCGCCGCGCGCAGGGCTTCGGCCGCAGTCGTCACGCTTCCATTTCCGCAAGCCGCGCCGCCTGATCGTGGGCAACCAGCGCCTCGACCACTTCGCCGAGATCGCCTTGCAGGATCGCGTCCAGCCGATACAGCGTCAGGTTGATCCGGTGGTCGGTCATCCGGCCCTGCGGAAAGTTGTAGGTACGGATCCGCTCCGACCGGTCGCCCGAGCCGACCTGCGATTTGCGGTCTGCGGCACGGGCAGTGTCGACCCGCTGGCGTTCCAGGTCGTAAAGCCGCGCACGCAAGACCTGCATGGCCATGTCGCGGTTGCGGTGCTGCGATTTCTGCGCGCTCGTCACGATGATGCCGGTCGGCAGATGGGTGATGCGCACCGCACTGTCGGTGGTGTTCACATGCTGGCCGCCCGCGCCGCTGGCCCGCATCGTGTCGATGCGGATGTCGGATGCCGGGATGACCAGATCGACCTCTTCCGCCTCGGGCAGGACGGCGACGGTCGCGGCCGAGGTATGAATGCGCCCGCCGGCTTCGGTTTCGGGCACGCGCTGCACGCGGTGCACACCCGATTCGAACTTCAGTTTGGAAAAGACCCCCTCGCCGGCAATATGGGCCGACACTTCGCGGATGCCGCCGAGTTCGCTGTCCTGCTGTTCGAGGATCTCGAACGTCCAGCCCTGGCTTTCGGCATAGCGCTGGTACATGCGCAAAAGGTCGGCGGCGAAAAGCGCGGCCTCTTCCCCCCCGGTGCCGGGGCGGATTTCCAGAATGGCGGGGCGCGCGTCATCGGCATCCTTGGGCAGAAGCGCCACGCGCAGGCGGTCTTCCATTTCCGGGATGCGCACCTTCAGCCGGGGGATTTCATCTTCGGCCAGCGCCCGCATTTCGGGATCGGCCAGCATCGCGTCGGCCTCGGCCAGATCGTCGAGCGCCTGCCGATAGGCGGCGATTTCGGCCACCACCGGCTTCAGGTCGGAATATTCGCGGGCCAGGGGGGCGATTTCGGCCGCCGCCGTTCCGGCCGAAAGCTTCGCTTCGAGAAACTCGAAGCGGCGGGTGATCTGCGCGAGCTTGTCCAAGGGCACCATAGACGCCTCATGGCGCGCCGCCGCCCAACGGTCAAGACCGCGCGGTCAGAGTTTGTAGATCGCGCGGAACTTGGCCTCGAGATAATCAAGAAGCGGGGCTTCGGTGGGTGCCCCGCCCGCTGCCCGCGCCACCACCTCGGCCGGCCGGTAAAGGCCGCCGTGGCGTTGCAGATTGTCCGCCAGCCACGCGGTCGCAGGGCGCGCGTTGCCGCGGGCCAGATGGCTGTCAAGGTCGGGCACCGCGCGGCGCAGCGCCTGATGCAGGCAACCCGCATAAAGGTTGCCAAGCGAATAGGTCGGGAAATAGCCGATCAGCCCCACCGACCAGTGCACATCCTGCAAGATACCATGCGAGGGCTTGTCGACCGCCACCCCGAAATCCTTGAGGAACCGCGCGTTCCATGCCGCCTCGAGATCCTTTGGTGCCAAATCCCCCGCGATCAGCTGCCGTTCCAGATCGAAGCGCAGCATGATGTGCAGGTTATACTGCACCTCGTCGGATTCAGTGCGGATAAAGCCCGGCTGAACCCGGTTGACGCTGGCATAAAAGCCGTCCGCATCCATCCCCATGTCGCCAAAGACATCGGTCATCCGGCCCCGCATCCAGCCGGTGAAGGCCCGGCTGCGGCCAAGCTGGTTCTCGAAAAGCCGGCTCTGGCTTTCGTGAACCCCCATTGACGCGCCCGCACCGAGCGGCGTCAGAAGATAGGCCTGATCGATCGCCAGTTCATAGCAGGCATGGCCAACCTCGTGGATGGTGGAATAAACGCAGTTGAACGGATCGGCCACGTTCACGCGGGTGGTGATGCGCACATCGTTGCCCGAACCCGAGGAAAACGGATGGACGGCCAGATCGAGCCGCCCCCGGTTCCAGTCATAGCCGAACGCATCGGCCATCTCTCGGGCAAGCCGCAACTGGCCGTCGCGCGCATAGCTGCCGGTAATCGGCCGGGGCTGGTGGGCCGCCCCCAGAACCGCATCGCGCAAGGCGACCAGGCGCGGGCGCATAGCATCGAACATCGCGGCAAGCGCTGCGCCGGTGGTGCCCGGCTCGTAATCCTCCAGAAGCGCGTCATAGGCGTCGTCGCCCTGCGCCAGCGCCTGCCCCTTTTCGCGGATCAGCGCCACGACCCGTTCCAGCGTCGGCAGGAAATGCGCCACGTCGTTCTTCGCCCGCGCCTCGGCCCAGACGCCTTGGGAAAGGCTCGTCACCCGGGCGATTTCGGCGGCAAGCTTTGCCGGCACCCGCGCCGTGCGGTCAAAGGACCGCGCAATCAGGTCCAGCGCGCGCGCCCCAGCCACGTCGGGGGCCCTGGCCGCCGCCAGCCAGTCGCCGATGCGCGGATCGGTGCGACGGGCGTGCAGGACACCCTCGATGGCCCCCATCTCCTCGCCCCGCTGGTCGGCCGAACCGCGCGGCATCATGGTTTCCTGATCCCATCCCAGCCGGCCGGCGATCTGCGCCAGCGCCTCGGTCTCGCGCTGGAAGCTCATCAGGTCGTCAAAAGCGGTCATCGCGAACCTCGGATCGATTGGACAATGGGATATTGCGCGCGGTGGCGCAGGGTCAGGATCGTGACCCACAGGATCACGGCGCCGGCCTGATGGGCGATGCCAAGGTGCAGCGGGGCCGCGTAGAGCGCGGTCAGGATGCCAAGCGTGACCTGACCCGCGAGGACCAGCGCCAGGAGGTTCGCCACGCGGCGGGTGGCGGGATGAACCGACGCGCGACCCCGAAGCCAGACCACGACCCCAAAGGCGAAAAGCCCGTACCCGGACATCCGGTGGATGAACTGCACCAGACCCGGATTTTCAAAGAAGGCGCGCCAGACCGGCCCGCCGTCGGGCACATAAAAGGCATCTGCGGGGAAGAAGCTGTCGCCCATCAGCGGCCAGGTCGGAAAGGCGCGACCGGCGTCGATCCCGGCGACAAGGGCACCAAGGATCACCTGCAGAAAGGCGAAGTGCAAAAGGCCGGTGGCCAGCGAATAAAGCTTGGGCTCGGCCTGGCGGCGGGCCTGCAACAGCGCCGCCTCGGGGCGCGACAGCGACAGGATATACCAGGCAGTCACGCCCAGAATGGCGAAACCGAGGCCAAGATGCGTGGCCAGCCGGTAGGACGCGACCGACACCATGCTGCCGGTCAGCCCCGACGACACCATCCACCAGCCGACCGCGCCCTGAAGCCCACCCAGCGCACCAAGGCCCAGCAGGCGCCGGGTCCAGCCCACCGGGATGCGCCTGGTCAGCCAGAAAGACCCGAAACCCGCCGCCCAGACCAGCCCGATCAGCCGGCCAAGCTGGCGGTGGCCCCATTCCCACCAGAAGATCGACTTGAACGCGGCAAGGTCCATCTGGCTGTTTTGCAGCTTGAACTGCGGGCTTGCCTGATATTTGGCGAATGCGGTTTGCCAGTCGGTCTCGGTCATCGGCGGCAGGGCGCCGGTGACGGGTTTCCATTCGGTGATCGACAGGCCGCTGTCGGTCAGCCGGGTCAACCCGCCGACGCCGATCATCAGCGCGACCAGAAGGAAGATGGCGACCAGCCACCCCCGCACCGCGCCCCGCGATCCGGCCTTCCCCGCGTCGATCAGCCCGCCCCGCGGCGCCGCAGCCTTGGTCGCCCCCGGCCCGACATCCTCGAATATGCTGCGCTTTCCGGCCATTCCCACGCTCCTCGTTGCGGGCGCGACACTAGGCTGGGGCACGGCGCGCTTCAAGGGCGCCAAAATGGCGCAGCTCAGAGATCCTCACCCAGTTTCAACCGCCGATTGTCGGCGACCTTGGCGTCAAGCGCCCGCAAGAGCTTGATCGACGAGGTTTCGATCGGCCCTTCGTCGGCCAACTCCAGAAGATCGGCCACCGGCGCCTCGGGGCCGTTATAGACCACCTCGCCCACGCCCCGGTCGAAATCGAGATGGAGGAAAAGGACGTAATCGCGCTGGCCCGGCACAGTCGGCTGCGCGGCATTGCCTTCGGCCCGGGCAGCAACCCCGGCCAGCGCCGGGCGACCAAGCAGGGCCGCCGCAATCGCCGCGCCCACCTCGGGCGCCTTGTCGTCTGTCAGCGAAAAGCGCAGGCCGACGATCTTGTGCGGGTCACGGAGCTGCGCGCTTTGGCGGGCATGCGCGACAACCTCTGGCGGCAGCATGAATTTCATCGCCATTCCCTTTTTCCGGCCCGGCCCAACTGATAGCGCCAGGCTCGACATACCGTTAACCCAGGTCCTTTAAGCCGAACCGTTTTCATCGCGCTTGCGCACAATCTGGCGCAACATTCCATGCAATGCCTGAACATCAGCGCGCGTCAGCGGCATCCGGCTCCAGAAATTGCGCAGGTTCAGCTTCATGCCTGCCACCTTGGTGGGCGGAAAGAAGAACCCCGCCTCGTCCAGCCGTTGCTCCCAATGATCGCCAAGCCGCTCGATGTCGATCTGGCGGGCAAGTTCGGTTCCGGCCAGTGCCACCACTTCGGGCGCCTGATCGGTTTTCTGCCGCATCCATTCATAGGCGCAGAGCAACACCGCCTGTCCAAGGTTCAGCGAGGCAAAATCGGGGTTCACCGGCACCGAGATGATCGCGCTCGCGCGCGAAATGTCCTCGTTCTCAAGACCCGCCCGTTCGGGACCGAAGAGAACCGCCACCCTCTGCCCCGCCGCACTCAGCGCGCGGGCATGGTCCATCGCACGTTCGGGTGTCATCACCGGCTTGGTCAGGTCGCGGTCGCGCGCGGTTGTGGCAAAGACATAGGTGCAATCCGCCACCGCGTCGGGCAAAGTTGCAAATACCCCGGCATGGTCCAGCACCTGGCTTGCCGCCCCCGATGCCATCGCCACCGCACGCGGATTGGGCCAGCCGTCGCGCGGGGCAACCAGCCGCATCTGGCTCAGCGAGAAGTTCAACATCGCCCGCGCCGCAGCGCCGATATTCTCGCCCATCTGTGGGCGGACGAGGACGAAGACGGGCTGAAGATCGGGCATGGGCCTATCCGTTGCGACGCCCAGCCTGATACGATGCGCGCCAGAACATGGCAAGGAGGTGGCGATGGCCTGGGACGAAGGGCTGGCGGAACTGTTGCGCGGCGATCTGATCGACGAACCGGTGCAGGAGAAGAAGATGTTCGGGGGCCTCGCCTTCATGCTGCGTGGCAACATGGTCTGCGGCATCCACAAGGGCGGGGCCATGTTCCGCGTTGGAAAACCCAAGGTAGCGACGGCGCTGGCAATTCCCGGCGCATTCCAGATGACCATGGGCGACAGGCCCATGGCCGGCATGATCGGCCTGACCGACGAAGCGACCGCCGACGATCGCCGGCGGGGGCAGATCGTGGCGATGGCGCTGGATACGGCGAAATCCCTGCCGCCAAAGTGAGGGCCCGATGGTCAAGCCGGCAATTCTGCGCTAAGGCGGGCGCCAGCCACGAAGGACCCCGCCATGAGCGCCGAAGATCGCCCGCAGATTTACCTTGTCACGCCCCCCGCGATCGACCTCGATCTTTTCCCCGCCCGGCTTGCCCGGGTGCTCGACGCGGTCGAAATCGCCTGCCTCAGGCTGGCGCTGGCAGGCCAGGACGAAGACATGCTCGGCCGCGCCGCCGATACGCTGCGCATGATCGCGCACGAACGCGACGTCGCGGTGGTGATCGACACCCATCTGGCGCTGGCCGAGCGGCACGGGCTTGACGGCGTGCATCTGCTCGATTCCGCCCGGTCGGTACGCGCGGCGCGCAAGGCGCTCGGGGCCGACGCAATCGTCGGGGCCTGGTGCGGCATGTCGCGCGATGCGGGGATGGCGGCGGGTGAGGCGGGCGCGGATTATGTGGCCTTCGGCCCGGCGGGGGCGACGGCCCTTGGCAGTGGCGCCAAGGCCGAACGCGACCTGTTCGCCTGGTGGTCCGAAATGATCGAGGTGCCGGTCGTCGCAGAAGGCGCGCTGACATCCGATCTGGTGGCTGACCTTGCCCCGGTCACCGATTTCTTTGCCATCGGCACCGAAATCTGGTCGGCGGACGATCCGGCCCATGCCCTGCAGGCGTTGATCGCGCCGCTCGGCTAGGCGCGGCCGCCCCCCGTGCCGAGCCCTTCCTCGAGACCGGCACGCACCTTGCCCTCGCAATAGGCGGCAAGATCCTTGCGGGTCGGAAAATCGCCGACGCTGACCGGGTCGTGAAAGACCACCTCGACCGCGCCGCGCCGCCATTCCGCCAGCGCACTCAGGAAATGCGGCAGAAAACTCATGTCGCCCCACCAGCCGTAAAAGCGTGGATCGCGGCCCTTGGGCGCGCGATAGATGACGCTGACCGGCTGGATCTGCAATACGCGGTCGGACCCGTGCGTGTAAAAGGCGGCGAACAGCGTTGGCTTGAACGGCAGCACCCTTTGCCCGTCAGTCGATGTGCCTTCGGGAAAGAACAAGAGCCGGTGGCCGGCACGGATGCGCCCCTCGAACAGGGCCTGCTGGGCCTTGGCCTGCCGGGGATCGCGGGCGATGAAGGCGGTGCCGGTAGCCCGGGCGAGCCAGCCGATCCCGGCCCATCCCGCCACCTCGGCCTTGGATACGAAATAGACCCGCTGGCAGGCATTCAGCACAAAAATATCAAGCCAGGATGTGTGGTTGGCAACAATCGCCCCGTGCCCGCGCATCGGGCGCCCGCGTACCCGCCAGCCGATCCCGAGAATGGAAATGCTTGCGCGGCAGACACCTTGGGTGATGAAAGGTGTCACCGGGCGCGCCTGCCCGGCCAGCGGCCGCTCGACCAGACGCAAAGCCAGCAGCACGGCCAGCCCGCCATAGGTCACAACACTCAGTGCCGCCCCGCGCACCAGCGCGAGGCCCCAGCCCGCCGCCGAGATCCGGACAGGGGGGGCCGGCGCCTCTGGGTGCCAGGTCGTCACACCCGCGCCTCGTACTTGCGGGTATAAAAACCCTTGTGACGGTCGCTCATCGCCGCCGTATCCATCAAGAGGAATACATCGGTCGTATTGAACTCCTGATCGACAAAGGCACCGTCGCCGACAAACCCGCCTAGCCGCAGGTAGGCCTTTATCAATGTCGGCATCTCTACCATCGCCCGGCGCCGGTCAAGCGCCGCAAGAGGCAGAATATCCATCCGCTGAAACCTTTTCGACCGGGTCCGCAAGGCTTCGGGCGCCAGATGGTGATGATGAAGCCACGCAAGGGGCAGCTTCAACCGGTCGATGTCGGTCCCATGAAAGCTCGCCACCCCGAAAAGAACCTCGACCCCGTGATCGAGCACATAATCGGCCAGCGCGTTCCACAGCATGAACATGGCCGGCCCGCCGCGATAGTCGGCATGGACGCAGGATCGGCCCAGTTCCAGAAGCCGGCGCCCGGTGGCGCGCAGGGGCGCCAGATCATATTCGCAATCGCTGTAGAACCGCCCGAACCGGGCCGCCTGATCCGAACGCAACAGCCGGTAGGCCCCGACCACATGGTCCAGCGCGCGCATGTCGCGGCGCGTGTCGACCAGAATCAGATGGTCGTTCACCGGGTCGAATTCGTCCCGCTCGAACCGGTCATGATGGTCGACCAGCGGCCCGTCGCCGCCCAGTTCCTCGACGAAAACCCGATAGCGCAGACGCTCGGCCGCAAGCCTGTCCCGCTCGTTCGTGGCCAGGCGAACCTGATAGTTCGAAGCGTCACCGCTCATCGGCAAGGGGCTTTCGTCCGAAAATCCATTCAGCGGCGCGGTTTTACGGGGCGCGGGGGGATTCTGCAACCGCCCACGGCAATTGACACACCCCCTGGTTGTGCTAGGTCTGCGCTCATGCACCGCCGCCCAGCCCACCCCGGACGATGACCAGTTCCACCTTCGACGCGTCGATGACCAGCTTGCCGGTTTCGGCGAAGTTGACCGTGACCTTCGACCCGATCCGCGACTGCACCTGGCCCTGCCCCCAGTCGGGCCGCGCAGGATTGGTAACCAGCATCCCCGGCTCCAGAAATTCATACATCCTCAACCCCCAGTCAGGAGCGACCCCGCATTGCCCGCAGACACCGGCCTTCACTTCACCGACCTGACTGCGCTTCTCGGCTCGCGCATCTGTCACGATCTTATCAGCCCGCTTGGCGCAATCAGCAACGGTCTCGAACTTCTGGCGATGTCGGGGGTGGCCCCCGGCCCCGAACTGTCGCTGATTTCGCAAAGCGTGCAAAGCGCCAATGCCCGTATCCGGTTCTTTCGCGTGACCTTCGGCGCGGCAAGCCCCGGCCAGACCATCGGCCGGGTCGAAGTTCTGGGGATTGTCGACGATCTGGCGCGTGGCGGCCGCCTCAAGATCGATTGGCAGGGCCCGGCCGATCTTGCCCGTGCCGACGTCAAGATGGCCTTTCTCGCCCTTCTCTGCCTTGAAACCGCGATGCCCTATGGTGGCCAGGTACATGTAGCCGCAACCCCATCGGGCTGGATGATCGAGGCAGCTGCCGAGCGACTGAAGATCGATCCCACCCTGTGGGACCGGCTCGCGGGCCAGGTGCCGGCCGAACCGCTCGCCGCCGCCCATATCCAATTCGCGCTTCTGCCCGACGAAGCACGCCGGCTGGGCCGCATGCTGCGCGTCCGCGTCGGCGAAAACCGCATCGCCCTGGAATTCTAGGGCCTGTCGGGCGCGCCCTTGATCATGGGGTGCGATCCGGTCAGGCCCGCACGGTTCCGTCGCCGGTCACCAGATATTTGAAGCTGGTCAGCTGCTCTGCCCCCACCGGTCCGCGCGCATGCAGCTTGCCCGTGGCGATGCCGATCTCGGCCCCCATGCCAAACTCGCCCCCGTCGGCAAACTGGGTCGAGGCGTTGCGCAACAGGATCGCGCTATCGAGCCGGGTAAAGAACCGCTCGGCGGTTGCGTCGTTTTCGGTCAGGATCGCCTCGGTGTGGCTGGACCCATAGCGGCGGATATGGGCGATGGCCTCGTCCACCCCGTCGACCAGTTTTGCTGCGATGATCTTGTCGAGAAATTCGCGCCCGAAATCGTCCGGCGCCGCCCGCACGGTGCCCGGCACCTTCAGCAATTCGCCTTCGGTCCGAACCTCGACCCCGGCTGCAAGCAGATCCTCGATCAGCACCGCGCCATGCCGGGTGTAGAACTGCCAGTCGATCAGCAGGCATTCGGCAGCCCCGCACACCCCGGTGCGGCGCGTTTTGGAGTTCAGGACCACCGCGCGCGCCTTGGCCAGATCGGCGTCGCGGTCGGCATAGACATGGCAGATGCCTTCCAGATGGGCAAAGACCGGCACCCGCGCCTCGGACTGGACCAGGCCGACCAGGCCCTTGCCCCCCCGCGGCACGATCACGTCGATGTGGGCCACCATGCGCAGCATCTCGGCCACCGCTGCCCGGTCGCGCGTCGGGACAAGCTGGATCGCGTCCGCCGGAAGGCCCGCCTGTTTCAGCCCGACGACCATAGCGGCGTGGATGGCGCCTGACGAATGGAAACTTTCCGATCCGCCCCGCAGGATCACCGCATTCCCGGATTTCAGGCACAGGGCCCCGGCGTCGGCCGTCACGTTCGGACGGCTTTCGAAGATCACCCCGATCACCCCAAGCGGCGTTCGGACCCGCCGGATATGCAGCCCGGTCGGCATATCCCATTCGGCGATCACCGCGCCGACCGGGTCGGCCTGCGCGGCCACGGCCCGCAATCCGTCGACAATCGACCGCACACGGCCTTCGTCCAGCGACAGCCGATCGAGCATCGCGCCGCTCAGGCCCTTTTCTTCGGCAAAGACCATATCTTCGCAATTGGCGTCGAGAATCGCCTGCCGCCGGTCCCAGACCGCCTCGGCCGCTCCGATCAGCGCCGCATGTTTGCGCTCGGCCGACGCCAGGGCCAGTTCGCCCGCCGCCGCCCGGGCGCGCGCGCCGATCCCGGCCATCAGGGCGCCGATATCTTCCGCCGCGAGGTCTTTTCCCATGATCCGCCCTCTTCTTCCGTGGCAGGTCGGGGGTGGTGCCCCCGGCCCGGCCTCAGCCATCCAGCACCATATCGTCGCGATGCACCAGGGCCGCACGCCCCGCATAGCCCAATATTCCCTCGATCTCGCCCGATTTGTGGCCGGCAATCGCTTTCGCCTCGGCCACCGTATAGCGGACCAGCCCCTTGCCCAGCGCCTCGCCCGCCGCCGTCAGGATCGCCACCGGATCGCCGCGCCCAAAACTTCCGCTTACCGTCGTAACACCTGCCGGCAAAAGGGATTTCCCTGATGCCAGCGCCTTGGCCGCGCCGGCGTCGAGCCGCAGTTCGCCCCGCGGCTTCATCGCCGCGATCCAGCGTTTGCGCGCCGCCTGCGGGTCACCGTCGGCCAGAAACCAGGTCCGTGCCGCCCCGTTGGCCAGGGCGGTCAGCGGCCGGTGCGCCGACCCTTCCATGATCGCCATCGCGCAGCCGCCCGCCACCGCCGTCCTGGCCGCCATCAGCTTGGTCTTCATCCCGCCCTTCGACAGGCCCGAAACCGGATCGCCCGCCATCGCCTCGATCGCGGCGGTGATCCGGTCGACCAGATCGAAGCGCACCGCGCCTGCATCCTCCTTCGGATTGGCCGAATAGAAGCCGTCCACATCCGACAAAAGCAACAGCTGATCGGCGCCAACCGTCACCGCGATCTGGGCCGCGAGCCGGTCATTGTCGCCATATCTGATCTCATCGGTCGCCACAGTATCGTTTTCGTTGACAATCGGGACGACACCCGCCGCCAGAAGGGTTTCCATGGTCGCGCGGCTGTTCAGATAGCGACGCCGGTCCTCGGTATCTTCCAGCGTCACCAGGATCTGCCCGGTCGTCACCCCATGGGGCGCCAGCACCTCTTCATAGGCCCGCGCGAGGCGAATTTGCCCGACCGCCGCCGCCGCCTGGCTTTGTTCGAGCGCCAGCGGGCCGTCGGGCCATCCCAGCACCCGGCGGCCAAGCGCGATCGAGCCCGAGGAAACGAGAATGACCTGGGTGCCGCGCGCCTTGGCGGCGGCCACATCTTCGGCCAGCCCCGCCAGCCAGGCCTGACGAAGGCCCGTCGCCCGATCGACCAGCAGCGCCGACCCGATCTTGACGACCAGCCGCCGGGCCTTGCCGATTTCCGGCGCGCGCGCCGGATCGCCTAGGGCTGCCATGTTCCATCCTCGCGCGCGTCCACCGCCTTGCCGGCCCGGATCCGCGCGTAAAGGGCGCGGAGCACATCCGTCACCCCTTCGCGCGACACGCCCGACATCAGCATCACCGGCCCGCCGACGGCCTTTTCCAGCGCCCGCTTGCGCGTGCCAAGCGTCCTGGCATCCAGCGCGTCGATCTTGTTCAGCGCCGTGATGCGCGGCTTGGCGGCCAGATCGGGCGAATAGGCCGCAAGTTCGCCGATGATGCTGCGGTAATCCCGCGTGATGGTCGACGATGTTCCGTCGACCAGATGCAAAAGGACCGAGCAGCGCTCAACATGGCCGAGGAAAAGGTCGCCCAGGCCCCGGCCTTCGCTGGCACCCTCGATCAGGCCGGGAATGTCGGCCATGACGAATTCCTTGCCGTCGATACCGACGACGCCGAGGTTGGGGTAAAGCGTGGTGAACGGGTAGTCGGCGATCTTGGGCCGCGCGTTCGACGTGGCGGCCAGAAAGGTCGATTTGCCGGCGTTCGGCAGGCCAAGGAGGCCCGCGTCGGCGATCAGCTTCAGCCGCAGCCAGATGGTGCGCTCGATCCCCTCTTGCCCGGGATTGGCGCGCGCCGGCGCCCGGTTGGTAGAGGATTTGAAGCGCAGGTTGCCCCAGCCGCCATTGCCGCCCTGCGCCAGGCAGACGCGCTGGCCGACCGTGGTCAGGTCGGCGATGATGGTTTCTTCATCTTCATCGATGATCTCGGTGCCGACCGGCACTTTCAGCAGCGTGTCCTTGCCGTCAGCGCCGGTCATCTGGCGGCCCATGCCATGCTGGCCCGAGGTCGCGAAGAAATGCTGCTGGTAGCGGAAGTCGATCAGCGTGTTCAGCCCTTCGACCGCCTCGACCCAGACAGAGCCGCCCTTGCCGCCGTCGCCGCCGTCAGGCCCGCCGAATTCGACGAATTTCTCGCGCCGGAAGCTGACGCAGCCCGCTCCGCCGCCGCCCGAGCGGATATAGACTTTGCACAGGTCGAGGAACTTCATCGGTTTCGCTTTCGCATTGGTTGGCGTCCGCGATAGTGCGCGGCGCGGCTTTGTGCAAGCCGGGCGGCCGGGGCTCTGCCCCGGACCCCGGAGTATTTTCGCAAAGAAGAAGGGGCGGACGGGCGCGGTCAGCCCATCTTGCGCAAATAGGTCCAGGTCGGAACCTTGGCGTTTCTGGCCACCGACCAGGCCTCGGCATCGCCTAGATAGTCGAAGCCCGCGTTGACCAGGACCCGCGCCGAGCCGGGGTTGTCCTGAAAAACCTCGGCGAAGAGGGTGCGGGCGCCGTGGGGATTGGCGGCAACGACGGCATTCACCGCTTCTGAAGCGAAGCCGGTGTTCCAGAGGCCGGGCGCTACCCAGAAGGCGATTTCGGACTGGCCGCGGTCCATGGGCGCGAGGGTTACCATGCCCAGAAGTTCGGCCTGGCCAAAGCCCGAGCCGTCCATCGCCCACACGTCTTCGTCGCGCTTGTCGGAAAGCGCGCGGGCCACCAGCGCCTCGGCGGCGCCGGGCGGCAGGGGATGGGGGATCCCGCGCGTGCCCTCGGCCAGGCGCCGGTCGGAGGTATAAAGAGCGATCAGGCCCGCGTCGGACCGGCGCAGAGGGCGCAGGATGAAGCGGGCCGCGTCGATGACCGGTGGGAGAAGGATTTGCTCAGGTCTCACGTCGGCGCTCCTGATAAGAACGTGATCCTTCGGGCCGGTAATCGCCGGCCCGTCGGACTGAAGGTGGGCTTTGCGGGGCAAGCGCGCAAGTTCGTCGTGCAAACTGACGGCGGATTTCATCAGTTGCATGGCGGTTCCCGGGCATTGACGGGATGGCGCGGCGCCGCCTGGCGGGCGATGGCCGGCGAGCAGGCGGAAAACAGCGCCGCATTTTCCGGGGCTTGCGCGGCCGCGATGGCTGCGGGTGCGGTCAGGGCAGGCCGGGGCCGCCCGAAAGTTGCCACAAAACGGGTTGTCCCGTGGACTGGTGCTACGCCGGCGACAGCCGCCGCCGAACGACCGTATTGTCGCCCGATCCCGAAGGACACGATGAGGCGCGGCCCGATCGTTCCGCCGCCGGTGCGCCGGCCGTTGATCTTGAAACCTGTCACTCTGGCCTCGCGAATTGCGGGGTTTGGCCGGCCCTTCGGAAAAGACGAAGGGGACCGGCGTTCTGCCGATCCCCTTCTGAACTTGCGTCCGTCTGGTTTGCCGGCTTACTCGGCGGCCTCCGGCACGGGGAGAACCGATATGAAGGTGCGGCCTTTGAGGCCCTTACGAAAGGCCACACGGCCCTCGGTCACGGCGAAGATCGTATGGTCGCGGCCCATGCCGACGCCATCGCCCGGGAACCAGGTGGTGCCACGCTGGCGCACGATGATGTTGCCGGGGATCACGGCCTGACCGCCGTAAAGCTTGACGCCAAGGCGGCGGCCTGCCGAGTCACGACCGTTGCGGGATGAACCGCCTGCTTTCTTGTGTGCCATGGGTCGGGCTCCTTACGCTTCGGTTTTCTTGGCCGCGCGCTTGGCCTTGGGGGCCTCGGCGGGGGTGGCGTTGTGGGCGGCCACACGGGCGGCTGCGGTGCCGACCGCGGCGGGAACGCCCGACTTGTCGGCGCCCGAGGCCAGAACCTCGGTCACGCGCAGGAGCGTCAGCTTCTGGCGGTGGCCACGGGTGCGCTGCGAAGAATGCTTGCGGCGGCGCTTGTGGAAGGTGATGACCTTGTCGGCCTTGATATTGTCGATCACCTCGGCCTGAACCGCGGCGCCCTTGACGAAGGGCGCACCGAGCGTCGGCGTATCGCCGCCCAGCATCAGAATGTCGTTGAACTGGACTTTATCGCCAGCCGAAACGGCAAGAAGTTCGACGCGCAGCACATCGCCGGGCTGAACCTTGTATTGCTTGCCGCCTGTCTTGAGGACCGCGAACATGGGTCTTTCCTTCATTTCATCCGCGCCCTGTGGCCCCGGGTTGACCCGGCGTTGGTGGCTTATGCCGCCTTCGGACAGCGCGCCCCGCAAGGGGCGTCATTGCAAAATAGAACCCCGGCCGAGTCGGACGACCCGCCGGAACCCCGGGCTTATCGGGCAGGGGTGGGGGAAAGTCAAGCCCGCCGGTGGCCGGTCAGCCAAGCTGGGCTAGGCCCGGGAAGGTTTCCAAGAGCCAGAGGGAGAAACGCGAGAAAAGCCCGGTCATCAGCGCCACGCCGACCGCGATGAGCAACAGCCCCATGGCCCGCTCGACCAGCGCCATATGCCGCTTGAGCCGGTTCATCAGCGCGATGGAACGGGTGACGAAGATTGCCGCCACGAGGAACGGAATGCCAAGGCCCGCCGCGTAAAGCGCCAGAAGGATCGTGCCGCGCGCCACCGACCCCCCCGACACCGCCAGCGATACGATCGCGCTGAGCTGCGGGCCGATGCAAGGCGTCCAGCCAAAGGCGAAAGCAAGGCCGAGCACATAGGCACCAAGCGCCGATCCGTCGCGCCGCGCCACATCCATGCGCGCCTCGCGGTCAAGGATCGGGATGCGCAGGACATGCAGGAAATGCAGCCCGAGCAGGATGACAAGCCCGCCGAAGATCAGGTTGAGTGTGCCGAGATAGGGCAGGAACACTCGGCCAAAGGCCGAGGCGGCAAAGCCGATGAAAAGAAAGACGGTCGACAGGCCGAGCACGAAGAAGAGCGCGGGCAGCACCACCGACCGGCGCTGCCCCCCCTGCCCCGTCAGCTCGCCCATGCTGATCCCCCCCATATAGGCCAGATAGGGCGGCACCAGCGGCAGAACGCAGGGGCTGAGGAACGACAGCATCCCGGCCAGAAGGGCCAGTAGGGCTGAAAGGACAAAGCCCGCATCCATGATATTCGTGCCGAACATGGCCCTGCCTTAACCCAGGATCGCGCCCGCGTCACGGGGGCAGCCGATGACGCCCCATCACAAGCGCGTAGACAAATCTCCGCGCCCGGTCTATCGGCCGGATCATGAAGGGCCAAAACAGAATTGATGTCGAGATCGACGCCATGGGGCTTTTGTGCCCCCTGCCGGTTCTGCGCGCGCAAAAGCGGCTGGCGGGAATGACCCGTGGCCGGATCTTGCGGCTTTTGGCGACCGATCCGGCATCGTGGGTGGATGTGCCGCATTTCTGCGCCACGGCCGGGCACGAGCTGGTGGCGGCCGAAGACAGCAACGGGGTCAAGACCTATCTGATCCGCCGAGGCTGACAGCGAACCGCCGGACCATCGGCCCGGCGTTCCGGTCATTTCGCCTTCAGCGCCCGAGCGACCACCAGCCGCGCTTCTTCGGCCTGTCGGGGTCCGCCTCGGCGGTCTCGGCGTCGACCGGATCGCTGCGAAGCCCCGCATCGGCGGATGCGGCGGCGGGTTCGGGAACCGGAACCGGCTCCGGGCGGATTTCCGGCTGCCGTGCGGCCGGGGCGGCCGGCGGTTCCTGTGTGGCGGCCGCTTCGGGCTCCGCGACCGCTTCCGGCTTCTTCTTGGACCGCGAACGGGTGGTTTTCGGCTTTGCCGCGACCGCCGGCTCGGCGGTTGCCACAGCGTCGTCAGCGCCTTCCGATGCCTTGGGCTTGCGGCTGGAGTTGCTGCGCCGCACCTTTGGTTTCGGGGCCTCGGCTGCGGCTTCGGCGGGTTCGTCGGCCGGCATGGCCCCGGCATCGCCCGGCAGGTCGGCCGGTGCATCGGCAACCTTGGGTTTTGCACGCGACCGCGAGCGGCTTTTCTTCACCGGCGCGGCAGGCGCTTCGGCGGCCTCCGGGGTGACCTCGGCCGCATCATCTT
>Ga0209023_10003525_pt1 | contig 18616 bp, 17 predicted proteins | sample LakOneMetagenome_FD_187468 | JGI IMG/M metagenome (GOLD analysis project Ga0209023, IMG submission 187468) | Freshwater and sediment microbial communities from Lake Erie, Canada (SPAdes) (version 2) | ecosystem: Environmental > Aquatic > Freshwater > Lentic | place: Lake Erie, Canada...
CAGCCTGCACGTGAAGAACTGGAAGAAGCAATAGCACAAACACATTTCAATAATCCTACGTGCCCTGTTTACCAGAACGTAGATGCACATCCATATATCGATCCGGGAATGATCAAGCAGAACCTGATCAACCAGCTTACATCACCTGTAAGATGGACACAGACAGTGCAGAAAATGGCGGAGAATGGCGCTACACACTTCACCGAAGTGGGCCCGGGCTCTGTACTGCAGGGGTTGGTAAAGAAGATTGCGAAAGATGTGACTATTGATGGAATTAGCTAGGTTCTAGTTATCAATGATAAAAGAAAAGCCCCGCAATTTGCGGGGCTTTTCTTTTATAAAGTATTTGAGGGTGATCACCTTAAGTCTACAGACTCTACACCAGGATGCTTTTTTGCGTCCCATGAGAATTCGGTATCAGGAACATTTGCGTTAGTAACAACATTGCTTACTGTGTATTGCACTTTGTTGCCGTTCTTTTCCATGATGTTGCCGCCGGCTATCATTGAAGTACCTTTGTCGATCATCAATTCTATGCCAGTGTATTTTTTGCTTTTATCGTTTGGTGTGAGGTTAACGACATCATACGTTTTACCACCGGCCTTCTTTTCGCCACCGTAGCTGTATTTATATTCTTTGTCGTAGAAGTTAGTAAGCAGTTTAGCAGGAGACATGGTTTGTTCTGAAGGATTGAAGTTGCTGATCTGTACTTCTTTTGCTTCTTTATTGTAGGTCCAAATGGTCTTGTTGTCACAGATTATTTCCTGACCGCTGATAAGTACATGATATTTCTGTCCTTTAAGTACGATAGAGCCTTTCTTGGTATCATTTACCTTGCTGCCTTTGCCGCCAGTAAGATTGATGCTGAAGTTTGCTTTTAGCGACTTCAGGCTATTTACCTTTTTTGTTACCGACTCCAGTACTGCCTTTGCTTTAGGGTCATTCTGCGCTGTTGCCGGCGTGACCGCAAATCCAAGAATTACTGCACCTATCAATATCGCTTTTCTCATATTATTCACTTGAATGAAATTTTTAATTTTTGTGGCGCAAAGTTAGCTTAAAGTAATGTTTAATTAGCCAATTTTATCTGATTTTTGAATATTACATTGCTTGCATAATATCTGTAAATTTCTGTAAGTATTCGCGCCTCCTTTTGAAAATGGGATAATATGGTCAAATTCAAGGCTTTTTTGGCTTCCACACTGTACGCACTTACCTCCGTCCCGATTCCATACTTTATCCATAATATCTTGAGGTATGGATTCTCTTCTTTCATCGTCAATTGTCGTGCCAGATATTTTGCCTTCTTTTTTTAATTCATTATAAACGTCATTATAGAGCTGCTTCTTTTTTTCTTTTGCTAACAACTCTTTTCTGATTTTTTCTTTTTCAGCGTCTTTTTCTCGCTGTTCCTTGTTCTTTTTTAGTGCTCTATAGTATTGCGTATAATAATCTCTCCTTTCTTCAATTCTTTCTTTATTCTTTTCATAAAAATCAGATGGAAAAATGGGCAGTTCCAATAAATGTGATAATAATTCTTCTTCGCTTCTGAAATAGACGGACCTAGCAGCAGCCCCATTTGCAGGTCCAACAATTCCAGCGGCTTCTAATTGATCCATAATCCTACCTGCACGATTATATCCTAGATTTAATCGCCTTTGTAGATTTGAAGTTGACCCTGATTGCATTTGAACAACTAAACGAGCGCAGTCGTCAAATAAATTATCTCGATTTGTTAGGTCAATATTTTTACCACCAAAATATTCATTGTCTTCCTGGTTATCCACATACTCGAACTTTGTTCTTGCATAAATATCAATTTTCTCAGTATGCTTTTCATTTGCTTCCTCTATTTTTCTAGCAGCTTCAAATTCTTCTAAGCGTTTTCTTTCAGCTAATTCCATAGAATTAGCTTCTTGTAAATAACTATCACTTACAACTTGTGTTGTATTTAATTTATCAGATACGGTGTTTTTTATTGGTGAATTAGTGGTATTGACAATACCTTCTTCTTTCACAGCCTCAGACTGTGAATCAGAAATCAGTGGCTCAACTAATTTTTTATAAAGAGAAAATAATAGTGCTTTCATATAGGTGTATCATGGTTACCCAATAGTGCCCAAATGCTCCTCTAATTCCGCTTCTGTTCTAAAGTAAACTTCTCTTGCTTTGCTGCCATTTGCAGCGCCCACTATGCCAGCTGCTTCCAGTTGATCCATGATACGGCCCGCACGGTTGTAGCCGAGATTTAACCGGCGCTGCAGGTTGGATGTAGAGCCAGACTGCATCTGCACCACGAGGCGCGCGCAATCATCAAATAATTTATCGCGGTTCTTGAGGTCGACTTTCGCGCCGCCATCTTCGTCATCCATTTCAGGTTCTGGGAGATGGTGGGCGCTAGGGTAGCCGCGCTGGTCGCCTATAAAGTTTACGATCTCTTCTACTTCAGGCGTATCTACAAATGCGCATTGTAAACGCAGCAATTCACTGCCATGTGACACAAGCATATCTCCACGGCCTATCAGCTGCTCGGCGCCACCGGCATCTAGAATGGTACGGGAATCGACCTTGGCAGAAACCTTGAATGCGATACGCGCAGGGAAGTTGGCTTTGATGGTACCTGTGATCACGTTTACAGAAGGCCTTTGCGTAGCAATGATGAGGTGGATACCTACGGCACGCGCCAGCTGTGCAAGACGCGCGATCGGCATTTCCACTTCCTTGCCTGCGGTCATTATCAGGTCGGCAAACTCATCTATGACCAATACGATGAACGGCAGATATTTATGTTCTGCGGGGTTTTTGATGCGCCTGTTTACTATTTTTTCGTTGTACTCTTTAATATTCCTGGCGCCGGCTTCTTTCAACAGTTCGTAACGATTGTCCATCTCATCGCACAGGGCTTTGAGTGTGTAAATGGCCTTCTTGGTATCAGTTATGATAGGTTCGGTTTCGTTAGGAAGTTTTGCAAGGAAGTGCTTTTCTATTTTCCGGTAGATAGATAACTCTACTTTCTTAGGATCCACCATTACAAACTTCAGTTGTGATGGATGCTTCTTATATAATAAGGAAACAAGAATTGCATTGATACCAACGGACTTACCCTGCCCGGTAGCACCAGCCATCAGCAAGTGCGGCATGGTAGCAAGGTCTACTATATAGTTCTCATTATCTATTTTTTTACCCAGGGCTATCGGCAGGCTCATTTTGTTGTTCACAAACTTTTCGCTGGATAGCAATGCTTTCATGGACACTATTTGCTTGTTGGCATTCGGTACTTCTATACCTATGGTTCCCTTGCCGGGTATAGGTGCAATGATACGGATGCCCAATGCTGCAAGGTTAAGGGCGATATCATCTTCCAGGTTCCTGATCTTGGAAATACGTACTCCTTCTGCAGGTACTACTTCGTAAAGGGTTACAGTCGGCCCTACAGTTGCCGTGATGGTCTTAATCTCAATACCGAAGCTGCGCAGTGTATTTAATATCTGGTTCTTGTTTGTTTCCAGCTCTTCTTTATTGAGCGCTATCGCTTCCTGTACACGATCCTCAAGCAGGTCGAGAGTAGGGTATCTATAATCACGCAGGCTTTCCTCGGGAGCAAATGGCTCATTGTCTGCAATAGAGATATGGTCGCCGTGCTTTATCTGTGGTTCATTGACCTGTTTTACAACATACGACAGTTCAAGTTCTTCGGGTTCTTCTTCTGTGTCCGGTTCTGCAATTGCGGCATCCCTTTCTTCTATGAATTTATTGTATTCAGCTTCTTCCTCACTTTCCGGTTCTTCCTCCTCCTCTTCCGTAAGTATTTCATCTACTTCCGGAGCTTCATGCTGTGTGACGGGCATATCCCATTTTTTGTCGTTCCTGGCGTCATCTATAACAGGTGTGTAACTTCCGTTGTCGTTATTGAGCTGGTTTGCGCCACTGACTGCAATCGGTGGGACCATATTGGCCTGGTCGTTTTCGTTTTCTGTCTCGGCAGGTGTATTAAATACAGGTTCCGGGGTAAGGTTTTCCGCCACCTTCTTTGCGTGTTTCTTCATCCTGTTCATGAACGGACGAAGATCAAGGGCAAATATTACGAAAATGAAAAATAAAACAGTGGCTAGCAGTACCATTCCGGTACCTAACTTGCCTAACAGCCCATTAAAGTATTCAATGGCATTTTTGCCGAGAGCGCCGCCTAACGGGAAAGAGCTGTGTTCGAAAAGGAAAGTAAGGACGGGCGCTAATAATAATAATGTAGTAGATACCCACCTTAGATAACGAAGCAAGGGCAGGGCGCGTTTGCCATAAATAAGGTTGATACCAAGACCTGCAACCGCAATGCCTATAGCCAATGATGCGATACCGGCACCTTTATATACCAGCAAGTGAGCCAGCGCAGCACCCAATCTGCCACAAAGGTTAGCAACAGGCTTGTCCCCATGAAAAAGAAAATTGGATAAGCCGCTTCTATTGATCAGTTCGTCCTGGTCTATTCTCCAGGTAAAACAATAGCTAATGATGGCCAGGCAGGTAAAAATGCCTGTCAGCAGGAAAAAAATACCAAATCCAAGGCGTACCTGTCGTTTTTTGTCAATTATAATAGGAGCCAGGTCGCTAGGCTGGTCAGGTATTATTTCCGGTTTTGGGGCGGCAGTCTTTTTATTTTTGAGCGTATTGGCCATCGAGGGGGTAAAGAGTGTAAAAATACAATTTTATAAAAGCAAAAAAAGTTATTCGGTATTTGATGAGGAATTTATTTTTCGCCAAAAATATTCAGATAATTAAATTATGTTTAATGCTAAAGATCGAAAAATTATATTCAGGCAAACGTTTTCAATAATATTACCGTCTATTAAAGTGATGGGGCAAAATAAGCCTGAAAAGGGCGTAAAACAGGTGTAATTTTAAAAAATTATTAAGAAAAGAATTGTTGGTTTGAAATATTTATGTATTTTCATCCATCGGAATATTGGTTCTGCAGCGGCTCTGCAGCAATGCAGGAGCATGTGATTATAAGGGGATGTGATAAGAATGTGGGAAAAATATTTCCAAAACACTAGAAACACAACATTAAAAAAGTATTTTTACAACGATAATTTACAACGATAATTATTATAGCAATGATCAGGAGAAATATTATTAGTCGTTTAAGCCTTGCTGTAGCACTTACAATTGCTGCGCCAGTGTCCTATGCCCAGGATATTCACTTCACCCAATTCGATATGGCTCCGTTGGTCATAAACCCCGCATTTACAGGTATGTTTGACGGCCAGGTGCGTGCATCTGCCATATACAGAAACCAGTGGGCGAGCGTTACTGTACCATATGTAACTTATGGTGCGTCTGTTGACCTGCCATTGTTCATTGATCGTAACGGAGATTACCTGGCAACGGGCCTTCAGCTTTATAATGATAAGGCCGGAGATGCAAGCCTGCAGAACTTTACAGGGTTGGTATCCGTAGCTTATCATAAGTTCTTTGGCCGTTCGGAGCGTGGCGGATCAGATCTTGCTGTGGGCTTACAGGGTGGCTATGCAAACAAGAGCCTTGACCTTTCTAAACTGTATTTTGGTGATGAGTATATCAACGGAACATTTGTTCCGGGACAGTCTAACGAGTACAAGCTTGGTATAGGCAACTCTATTAATTATTACCTGATCAATGCAGGTGTATCGTTCTCTCAGTCTACAAGTGAAAAATTCGGATACACAATTGGCATCGGTGCTAACAACATCAATCAGCCAAATGATGCAATAGAAAAGAAGAAGAACGCAGCAACGGGACTTGATATGCGTTTTACAGGTGAGATCGGCGCTAACTGGCTGGTTGGCCAGAGGCTGAGCTTACGTCCGGCTGTATTGTACCAGAGCCAGGCTACTGCAACTGAGATCATTGCCGGTAATGAATTCCGCCTTGATATTGGCCGTGAACCGGGCTACATGGATTTCCAGACAGCGCTGTTTGTTGGTGTTTGGTATCGTACAAGTGATGCAACTATGTTCACCGTTGGAATGGACTTTAAAGGCTTCCGCGTAGGGGTAGGATATGATTATAATATTTCTGACCTTAACACATCAAGCAATGGCCGTGGCGGTTATGAAATTGCGATCAGGTACATCGCTCCAAACGCTATTAAATTCGCTAATAAAAGGACAATTCCTTGCTCAAGATTCTAAGTTAATAAATAATATATAAGTGAAGGGCTGATTTTTTTTTGAAAGCCCTTCTTTTTTTTAAAACCAATTTATACTTTTATATCCATTAACAACGCTCACGCACATGAGAAAAAATTGGCTGGTCCTTATTTTAGCAACGTTTATCGTTACTGTTCAATATGATGCAAATGCCCAAACAAAGAATAACAGGAAGTACAGAAACAAGGCGAATGACCCTGTAGGGAAACTTGATGATCCAAGGAAATTGCGCTGGGCTGATGATCTTTACAGGCAAGGTAGTTACTTTAATGCTGTCGATTATTACCAGCAGTTAAAAGCACTTGATGAGCGTAATCCATTCCTTACTTATCGTTTGGCTGAGTGTTACAGGTTTGTAAGAGATTACGTACCTGCTGCACACTACTATGCTGAGGCGTATGCACTTGATAAGAAGGACTATCCATTGTCTAATTATTATGCGGGACAGATGCTGAAGCAGCAGGGCGAATACCAGGCAGCTATAGCAGCTTTCAAAACGTTTCTTGCTGATAACAAAAAGTCTGCATCCGGCGGTAATCAGAACGTTGTAAGCCAGACCATAGCAGATGATCCGGATAGAAATCCTTCACCGAAGGAAATGAAGAAGATCAAGAAGAAAGCACAGGTAGAAATAGCAGGTTGTGAAATGGCTATCAAGTCTGTTAAGAATCCGGAACCGTTTACTGTAATTAATGCGGGACCAAACATAAATACTTCTTACACAGAGCTTTCTCCTTATCCATTGGGTGACAGTGCTTTGCTGTTCTCTACTATGGGCCGTAACGCTGTCATTGAAGCTAATGGTTACGATAAGTTGAAATACAAGGAACACTTCCTTACTTCACACAAACAAGCTGGTCCTGTTGTTGATTCTTTCCAATGGCCTTTATCATTTTATGATGGTGGGTTCAATGATGCATCCGCGCATACAGGTAACGGATGTTACAGCCCAGGCGGAGACCGCTTCTACTATACCAAATGTACTGATGGCGACTCTATGATCATTACCTGCAGCATCTATGTTTCAAGGTTTGCTGAGCAGCATTGGGGTCCATCTGAACTTGTTCCCGGTAACGTAAACGAACCAGGTTCATCAAATACAATGCCTTTCATAGCTAAGGTGGGAAAGAAAGAAGTTTTATTCTTCTCATCAAACAGGACACTTCAAAGCCGTGGTGGTTATGATATCTGGTATTCAGTAGTTGACCCTCGTAACGGTTCTTATCGTCGTCCTCAGAACGCAGGTAAGCAGATCAATACTACGGGTGATGAGATCACTCCATATTATGATGCCCGTGTGAACAAATTGTACTTTGCTACAAATGGTTTGCAGTCAATGGGTGGATTTGATATCTACTCAGCTGATGGTGGTCCTTCACGTTACACAAACCTGCGCAACTTAGGATACCCTATTAATACATCTGCTGATGAGCTTTACTATATTAAAGACCCATCAGGCAAACCGGATGCATACGTAGTATCTAACCGTATCGGTTCTTTCGCGTTGAAAAATCCGACTTGCTGTAATGATATCTGGCGTATACAGGGTGAACCAAAACTGGTTGTAATAGGTAAAGTAGTAGACAAAAAATCACAAGAACTGATGCCACAGACCGTAGTGAAAATGGCTGATCAGAAGGGTGAAGTAAATACTTACAACTCTGAAGATGGTAACTTTATGTTCAATATGGCCAGGACTCACTCTTATGTGATCACAGGTGATAAACAGGGTTACACATCTACCCGTGCTTCAGTAAGCACGATGGACATCAAGCGTTCTGATCCGGACGATACTGTGTTCGTTACTATTTACCTCGATAGCATCAAGAACAGCTTCAGCGTAAGTAACATCTACTATGATTATGATAAAGCAACATTGCGTGTTGAATCAGTAGCATCTCTTGATTCTGTTGTTCACTTCCTGGCTGATAATCCATCTATTACTGTTGAGATCTATTCTTATACTGACTCAAAAGGAAAGCCTGAATACAACCTGGCACTGTCTCAGCGTCGTGCTCAGTCTGTATTGGACTATCTTGAAAAGAACGGTGTAGACAGAGGCCGTCTGACAGCGAAAGGATTTGGCGCTAAGAATGCGGCTGCTCCTAACGATGTGAAAGGCAAAGACAATCCGGAAGGACGCCAGTTGAACCGTCGTACTGAGTTCCGTATCATCACTGATATACCTACTCGCCGTGTATTGTATAACAGCGCATTACCTGGAACTATGGACCAGCAGGAAAAGAACCTGCGCGTAGAGCCAGAAGCTGACGAAGAAGGCGCTGCACCTAAAAAAGGTGTAACTAAGGAAGAAGACTAATTAATGGCATGATATTTACTGATTCTTTAAAGGTTGCACATTTGTGCAACCTTTATTACTTTTATAAAAAACACACATATGCCACACTTACTCGTAATTATTATTATCGGCGCCATTGCCGGCTGGATAGCAGGAGCCCTTGTAGATGCTGATAACGGCAGCATACTGCTGGATATACTCATTGGTATAGTAGGTGGTTATATTGGCTACAGGCTGTTCGGTAGTATGCTGAACATAACAGACAATGTGTACGTAAATGAAGTGATCACCGCAACTGCAGGTGCTGCTATACTTGCCTTCATCATAAAGCTCATAAGAAGAGGCGGCCGTAGCCGTGACTAATGCTGCCTGTGCAGTAAGTTTCCAGATTATGCAACATATAAAGACAACGTTTACCATTACGCCACAAGTGGATAGTGATATGCTTATAGCTATGCTCGCCAATATTGGTTATGATGGATTTGAAGAAACAGGGACCGAACTATTGGCTTATATAGAGGAGTCGCGTTATTCCAAAGATGAACTGAATGTAATAGCAGAAGCGCTGAATGTACCGTATGATACGGAAGTGATAGCTGCCCAGAACTGGAATGCGGTTTGGGAATCCAACTTTCAGCCGGTAGTAGTTAATGACTTCTGTACGATCAGGGCTCATTTTCACGATATTAAAGTAACGACGCCATACGAGATCATAATAACACCAAAGATGTCTTTTGGTACGGGGCACCATGCCACCACGCAACTTATGATCACCCTGATGAAAGATATTCCTTTTGCCGGCGCATCGGTACTGGATTTCGGCTCAGGAACAGGGGTGCTTGCTATCATGGCTGAATTGCTTGGCGCAACGAAAATACTGGCCATAGACAACGACGAATGGTGCGTGGAAAATGCTATAGAGAACGCAGAACGAAATAATTGTAAGCACATCACTGTAGCACTCGGCTCCTCACTGGATGAAGTAGCTGTCAATAGCAGTGATGTGGTACTTGCGAACATCAACCGGCACATATTGCTTCAATACATGGCTGACCTTTATAGCGTGACCAGAAAGGGCGGGAAACTGCTCATGAGCGGGTTGCTGAAAGAAGATGAAAGTATCATTAAGGATGCTGCGGAAAAAGAAGGGTTCGATTTTGAAAAAATAAATGAACAAGACGGATGGATCGCCCTCTTGTTTAAAAAATAATTTATTGATTATTACCATCTTAACTGTATCGATATTGTCTAATATCCTATTAGGATATTTGATAGAGAACGTTTAAATTTGTTTTTTAAAGAGCGAAAGAATAATGACAGTTGCACTTCTTATTATTTTGGCATATTTGATTGGTTCTATTCCTACAGCAGTCTGGGTAAGTAAAGGGGTTTTCGGGATAGATATACGTGAACATGGCAGTGGAAATGCGGGCGCTACGAATGCATTCAGGATATTAGGCAAGAAAGCCGGTGTTGGTGTGATGGTGGGCGATATGATGAAGGGCTTTATAGCTGTAAAGTTATCCATGTTATCCTCTTATGGCATCAGAACGGAGCCATTTGTCAATCTGCAGATATTCTTAGGCCTTGCGGCTGTTTTGGGCCATATTTTCCCGATTTGGGCCGATTTCAGGGGTGGGAAGGGTATTGCTACTTTGTTTGGAATGATACTCTCTATTCAGCCTATAGTGGCTATGAGCCTGGTGCTGGTATTTATGTTTATGCTGCTTGTTACCCGCTATGTATCATTGAGCTCGATTACTGCGAGTATCGCATTTCCCTTACTCATCCTGTTCATATTCAATGCTCATGCACAAGAGCTTAGTTATCGCCTGTTTGCCATTGCTACGGCGTTCCTTGTGGTATTAACGCATCATAAGAACATAGGCAGGCTGCTGAACGGCAATGAGAATAAGGTGCCATTGTTCCGCAAGCGTAGAATGCGCGATGGCGGTGACCAGTAACTCAACCAAAGGCTTATCATACGTATACCCGTTCATAAAAAGCTGTTTAGTTTCCTTTATCCCGTGACGCTAAGGCGCGAGATGGGCAGCCATAATTTTGCATTGGAGTTATTCCTGTACTGCAACCAGTTTCAGCTGGGTAATGCAGAGATCCTTTATTCTGACGGTGATCGTTACCGGCCGGCAATAGCCGCGGTGAAGCATTTAAAAGCGTTCCTTCCTTCGGTAAAGAAAGTTTTAATACTGGGTACAGGCTTGGGTAGTATGGTGCGCGTATTGCACAGTAAGGGATACACGCCTCAATTTACACTAGTGGAGTATGATAAAGTGGTGCTGAAATGGGCCATGGAAACGCTTGACGAATTGCAGGGTGTGAAACTGGAACCTGTTTGCGCGGATGCTAAGGTATTCATGGCAAAGAACAATGCACGTTATGACCTGGTATTTGTGGATATTTTTATTGGCAGGGTAGTGCCCGATTTTGTAGCTGCGGAGGCATTTCTGCAGCAATGTAAGAACGCCCTTGCTCCCGGAGGCCGGCTGGCTTTTAACTACATTATCAATGATATGCAACAATGGGAGGAAGTGCAGCGGGTATTTGCCTCCGTATTCCCGGATCATACGGTTGTGAAGCATGAGGTGAACCGGGTGTTCATAACCGGGTAGGGTCACTTCTTCTTCGGCTCTATTGTGATCGTATTGATCTTCTTTGTGGCCGGGAAATGGATGATCTTTTTTTTCTTCAGCGCCTGTATGATTTTTGCCAATACCTGCTCTTTGTTCTTTTCGCTGAGTAAATGTGAAAAAAAAGAGCCAGGAATATATAGAAAAAAATACATTCATTATTGTTGGTTCCCCCAAAAAAGAGGCTATACAATATTTGCTAGCACCTCGTAAAACCGGTAACAATCTTCAAAGGTGTTATATAGTGGTACTGGCGCAATACGTATCACGTTCGGCTCTCTCCAGTCGGCCACAATACCTTGTTCAGTAAGCGCTTCAAAAACTTCCTTGCCGCGCTCAGCAAACAACAGAGACAACTGGCAGCCGCGCCTTACAGGCTCAGCTGGAGTAATTATCGTAAAAGGAAGATGAGTGATCTGCTTCAAAAGATATTCCATGTAGCCGGTAAGCTGCACGCTTTTTTCGCGTAGTGAGGGGAGTGTTGCTTTTTCGAAAATATCGAGCGACGCATTGTGCGCTACCATATTGAAGACAGGAGCATTGCTCATCTGCCAGCTGGCCGCGCCTTTTTGCGGTACAAAGCCTTTCTGCATTTTGAAGCGTGTCTTTTCGTCATTGCCCCACCAGCCGCCCAGCCGGAATATTTCGGGGTTGTTGCCGTGACGTTCGTGTACAAAAATACCACCTACGCCACCGGGGCCGGAGTTGAGATATTTGTAAGAACACCAGCATGCAAAGTCTGCATTCCAGTCATGGAGTTTCAGAGTCACGTTACCTACAGCATGCGCGAGATCGTAACCGGCATATGCGCCAACACTGTGTGCAGCTTTGGTTATATTTTCAAGATCGAAGAACTGTCCTGTGTAATAGTTGACGCCACCTATCATCACAAGAGCAAGCGAGTCGCCGGCTTCTTTGATCGCATTGACGATGTCTATATCTTCAATGAGGTGAGCACCTTCCTGTGGCGTAATTTCTATGATCGCATCTTCGGGATCATAGCCATGCATGCGCACCTGTGTTTCCACGGCATACTGATCTGAAGGGAATGCGCCTGCTTCCATGAGTATCTTGTAACGACTGCCCCTAGGACGATAGAAAGATATCATGAGCAAGTGCAGGTTCACGGAAAGCGTATTCATTGCCACTACTTCATCCTTGCCGGCGCCTACTATTTTAGCAAGGCGGTCTGCAAAGAAATGATGGTAAGAAAACCATGGGTAACCGGCCCTGAAATGACCCTCTACACCATACTTGCCCCAGTCACGTAATTCGCGGTCCATCAGGTAGCTGACACTCTTAGGTTGCAGGCCCAATGAGTTGCCGCAGAAGTAGCGTACATCTTCACCATTGTGCTGCGGGAAAATGAAACGTTCCCTGAACGGATACAATATATCTATCTGGTCCTGCGCCTGAGCGTATTCTAAAGTGGCCTCGTATGTAGCGGACATGAGCGGTGTTTGAAAATTACCTGCAAAAGTAAAAAGTAAATGCCATAAACTATATGATAGCTGGCAGAATATAGGAGAAAGCGCAAGTATTCCATTAAACGGGCAATTCATATCACGAAAAGGGATAATTACCGATTATTTGTGACCGTCTGCCGACTTATTATATAACTTTTCGCCCTGCATGGTGTACTTTTGAGAAAAATTAAATAACAATGAAAGGATTATTTATTGCATTAGGTATTATACTGTTGATCGTACTTATGGGTGGTTGCAGTTATAATGGCATGAACGCCGCGAGCAAAGATGTGGACCAGAAATGGGCTGACGTACAAAGCAGCTACCAGCGCCGGTCTGACCTGATACCAAACCTCGTAGCAACTGTAAAGGGTGCTGCTAACTTCGAGACCACAACACTTACGCAGGTAATACAAGCGCGTGCAAGTGCAACATCTATAAAAGTAGATGCAAAGGACCTGACGCCTGAAAAGATGCAGCAGTTCCAGGCATCGCAGGGCCAGTTGAGCCAGGCTTTGGGCCGTTTGATGGTAGTATCGGAACAGTATCCGCAGCTGAAAGCTAACGAAAGCTTCCGTGACCTGCAGAACCAGCTGGAAGGAACCGAGAACAGGATAAAGGTAGCCCGTGACGCATTCAACCAGTCGGCTAAGGAATACAACATCAAGGTGTCTAACTTCCCGACCAACCTGCTGGCAAATATGTTCCACTTCAAGGAAAGGCCAATGTTCCAGGCTGACCAGGGTGCACAGAATGCTCCGAAAGTACAGTTCTAATTATATTAAATAGCCGCTATGTTCTCATTCTTTAAGAAGAAGCCGATACTTGATCTTGATTCGCAGCAACGTATAGTTGCTGCGATCAAGGAAGCGGAAAGTAAGACCAGCGGCGAGATACGGATATTCATGGAAGAGCATTGCGCCTACATGGATGCAATGATGCGTGCACAGGAAGTGTTTTACAACCTGGGTATGGAAAAGACAGTAGCCCGTAATGCCATAATCATATACGTAGCGCTTGCTGACAGGCAATTTGCACTGTTCGGCGACAAGGTGATCTATGAAAAGGCAGGCGGTGCACAGTTTTGGAGAAAGGCGGCGGAAAAACTCTCCGGCCATCTAAGAAAGAATGAGATAACAGAAGGCCTGAGCAACTGCATACATGAGCTTGGCTCAGCGCTTGCTGCCAGCTTTCCGTACGATCCTGCTATCAAGAAGAATGAATTACCAGACGAAATAGTATTTGGCAAATGATCAGCAAAGCGTTTTACCGGTTAGTGTCTTTGGTGTTGTTCCTGTTTATGGGACTAAACGCCTATGCTGAGCTGAAGCCGATACCGGAGAAGCCAAACCCTCCACGGTTGGTGAATGATATGGCTCATATGCTTACAGATGCCGAAGAAGCGCAACTGGAAGCGAAGCTGGTAAACTTTGAGGCTACTACATCTAACCAGATAACGATCGTTACCATTGAAACGCTGGAAGACTATGATGTGTCTGACTATGCTATAAAGTTGGGTAAGGCGTGGGGTGTAGGTAAGAGTGGAAAAAATAATGGCGTTGTTATACTCGCTTCCTTCAAAGATCATAAGATCAATATCTCTACCGGTAAGGGCCTGGAAGGTGCATTGACCGATCTTACCTGCGGCCGTATCATTCGTAATGAAATGGCGCCCGCATTTAAGAACAAAGACTATTTCACTGGGTTCTCTAAAGCTGCGGATGCTGTAATAGCAGCCACAAAGGGCGAATATAAAGCAGACCCTAAAGACCAAAAGCACTCAGTATCGCTGACTGCTATTATCATTGGTATTATTGTCCTTGTGTTTGTCCTAAAGATGTTTGGCGGCGGACGCGGTGGTGGCGGTAACTACATGAGCGGTGGCGGGCTAGGTAACTTTGCTACCGGTATGCTGCTGGGCGAGTTGCTGGGCGGTGGCAGACGCGGCGGCGGTGGCGGCTGGGGCGGCGGAGATAGTGGTGGTGGCGGCTTCGGTGGTTTTGGCGGCGGCGACTTTGGTGGTGGCGGTGCCAGTGGCGACTGGTAGTTATACTATCGTTTCCAGTTCTCCTTCTCTATAAGTGATCTCCTCCAGGTACAGGCCATGCCCCGGAACATTAAAGAATGCTTTCCTGCAGTCTTTTGCTTCAACTATTGCTCTGAGGTCATCAAGTGTGCCATTGTAACGGGCGATATGTAGTTGTGTACATACAAGACCACGTACCATACCCCTTAGAAAACGATTTGCCTCCACGATATAATGAAGCTCGTCTCCGTTCTTTTCCCAATAAGACTGAAGGATACTGCAATTGAATGTATGCACCTGTGCATTGCGCTTTGCAAATGATTCGAAGTCTGTATATTCCCTGATCACATTTGCGGTGTCGTGCAGAATATCCTGGTTCAGTTTGAAAGGGTAGTATAGCGCCCTTTTGTGTTTGAAAGGATCTTTGGTGAAATAGATGCGATACCTATATCTGCGGGAGATGGCATCAAAACGAGCATTAAATTCCGGATTAGTGGCTTTACAAACTCTCTTTACGGCCACTCCCTGTGGCATGATAGAATTGCACTTGTACAAAAAAGTCGAGTCCAGTTCCTTATCTATGTCGAAATGGTAGTAGTTGCACAATGCATGTACACCTTCATCTGTGCGGCTGGCGCCAAAGGATATGATCGGAGTGCGTAGTATGGTGCTGATAGCCTTATTCACTTCCAGTTGCACGGTAGGAGTTTCTCCCTGCACCTGTGAGCCGTGAAACACAGTACCATCATACATTACTTCTAATACGTAGCGCATAAAAACCTTGTCCCTGAGGGGTTTTTCTTTTATTTGGTGGTGCAAATTACTTTAAAATATTTTAGTGAAGATCGACTTTCGCGGCCTTTGGTTTCCTGTTTCTTTCCAGCAGCCAGCCGAGTAAGCCAAAAGTAATGGCCAATATAGAAAAGAAAATACCCTTGTTCATGGCATCCCAGAAATATTCGAAGTAGCGGGTATAGAGGTTGATAAGCAGGAATAATACACCAAGGTCACGAGCCAAGTCGTCCTTATAACGTATGCCCAGGTAAAAGCTGCCAGCGGCTGCTATAGCAAAGATGATAGAGTAGGCGAGCACATGTATCTGCCTAACCTGCTGCCAGCCTACAAGGGTGTTGTAATTGCCGAATATAGATACTGCCCAAAGGCCTGCGAAGGTGAGCATAAGGCCCGCAGTAAAAGTGATACGTTGTGAAAAGGAAAGCTGCGCTACGCGCTTTTGTAAAAACGATATGCCGAGAATAACTAAACCGAATACGGCAAACCGTACCGGGTAGTTCATGCCCATGAATAGATTATCCCTGCTTTGCCATGTAGTAAAAGATTCGAACCATGCGACAGCGGTTATGATAGCACCTATCCATAAAGAGCCGGACCGGAACATGGATCCGAGTATCAATAGTATGGGCAGCGCCATGCTGAGGAATGCCGTGTAAGTACCGTCGATATGAAATTCTTTGCAGAAATAAACGAGTGAAGTAAGCACTGACAGGCCGCCAAGCACCATGTATACCTCGTATGCAGCAGGACTAAGGTTGGTGCGTTTCTTGCCAACATACCAGAACCACATGACAGACAGAGCTGTGGTAATGAGCGCTATGATCAGGTCGTTGAGCGAGAAATAGGCTTTTAGCTTTTCAAGGAATTTCTCGTTGATGAATATGGCGCCGAATGCCATCAGTGTGCAGAACAATGCAATGAAGAAGAAGTACTGTGCTATTTGCTGGCGGGCATTTTGCTTGGGCACAATGGTTGCCTTTAGCATTGCAGCCTGCTCGGCAGTGAGCTTACCGTTGGCTTCCCATTCGGTCAGTGCGCGGTTCAGTAATTCTGATTCACTTTTATCAACTTCCATAGTAGCAGCAGTGTTATGCAATAATGAAGATAATACAATTTAATAAAATGAGCTTGTGCCGGAAATTAAAAAGCTTCCTGTGACACAGGAAGCTTTTTAACGGGGCGTTGCGGGATACGTTAGTTGATCTTGATTATTTTGTCTGTATTACTTTCCTTCATTAAGATCACTTTGCCTTTCATATATTTTTTATACTTATCGTAAGTAGCTGCAGGTTGTTTTTGCTCATTAATGTATAGAGCATCGTCACCGTTCTGGACTATCTTATAATCGCCTGATCTGTTGATGAGCCCTTCCTGCTCCATTTGCTGAAGCATTGGTTCATATTCATCCGTTATCTTTTTTGCAAGCTCTATGTTTTTCTTGCCCTGCGCTATGTTCTTTTCACCCTGGGCAATATTTTTTTTGCTTTGCTCTATGTTTTTTTCTTCTTGTATGCGATCTGCGTCAGCTTGTTTCCTTATCCTTTTCTCTACAACTACATGATGTTTCCCTGCCTTCTCTATTTCTATTTCGGCTTCCCTGATCGCTTCTTTGCCTGCTTCCAGTTCCTTACTGATATCTATATCCAGTTTTACTTTGGCAGCATGGTTCAGTTCTGATAATTTTTCATTCATGTTTTCCTTCAGATCATCCCAGTCTACATTATTCAGGTCTATTTCCGCTTCATTGAGGCTTTTGGTCATCTGTTTTATGTCTTCCGCCATTTTTCTGATATCAATAAACAAGTCCTCTCCCGTTATGTTTTCTGTTTCTACTTCTCCGGTAGTAGATAAAATAGTCCTGATGACTTTCTGTTTGCCCGATTTGTCAACAATAATTTTTGTGCAAATTTTTTTACCACCCATTCCGGCTGTATCGTCCATTATGGTAACCCTTACCCCCGGTATCCTTGCTGTAGCATCCTTTATCGGTTTATCTGATACCTTTTCTATGACTGTTTTTTTGCCGTTGCTGTCTATGGTTACCGTCCTGGACTTATAGACGGTTTTGGTAGTAGTAGCCGCTTTTTCTTTCTCCTGTTTTTTCGACTTTTGTGCAAATGATGGTGTGAAGGTAAACATCGCTATTGAAAACGTAATAGTGATGATGATCGCTATAATGATAGCGAGCTGGCTGTGGTTGATGCTTTGCTTTTTCATTTCCATGATCCTTTTTATACGTGTTAATAAATGATTTTTATGCCCGGTGGCGCCTAGTACAAGCGCATTATTGTTCAGTCGTGATCCTTCAAGAATAGCCAGCGCTTTGGCGTATGGCAAGGGGTCTTTAGTCCCGGTCAGTACAAGGTCGTCGCAGCAATGCTCCCTTTCTCTGCGGATGATGGCTGAAATGAGCCAGATACAAGGATTGAAAAATAAGATGGTCTCAGCTACTGTCTGAAAGATATTCAGCAGATAATCGTGCCGTTTTATGTGCGCCAGTTCGTGCATGATTATAGCTTCCATCTGCTCTGTGGTCAAATGATTGATAGTTGCCAAGGGGAGAAGTACGATGGGTTTTATTGCACCAAGCATCATTGGTGTGCTTATTCGGTTTGACAGGTATAATTGTATGTTGCGGGCAATACCCAGCCTATTCTTGCAGTCAGTCAAAAGGTCGTAGTATTGGGGCGCAAGTGGCACAGTTCCCATAGTTTTTAATCTATGTACCTGCAACAGGCTGATCAGGAAACGGGATAGCATGAAAGACAGGCCGATTGCATATATAACTATCAGCATCGGGAAGTAGCGCTCTAATGATGGTAATATGCTGCCTGCCACTGAACTGTGTTGTGCTGCAGCTAGTGTTTTTACTGAGTAGGTGTTTGTGACCGCAGGTGCAGTAGTTGTGGCGGAAATGTAAACAATGAACCCTTTTAGTTTTTGGTACTCTGTGATCCAGGTATCTGTGAACCAGAGGGCCAGTGCAGTCAGCGCTCCGAACGACAGGTAGTATTTTATCCTGGCACTTATATCAGGAAAGACTTTCAGGATGAGGTAGAGGGCGCCATAAATGATCAGCCCCTGCCACAGAGAATGAATCAGTGCCCATGCCAGCGAATGGGTGATAACAGATGTGGTAACGGATAGTGCATTCATAAAACTATTTTTTAGTCAGTTCAGAATAGGTGTTAGTACTA
>Ga0209023_10003526_pt1 | contig 18610 bp, 17 predicted proteins | sample LakOneMetagenome_FD_187468 | JGI IMG/M metagenome (GOLD analysis project Ga0209023, IMG submission 187468) | Freshwater and sediment microbial communities from Lake Erie, Canada (SPAdes) (version 2) | ecosystem: Environmental > Aquatic > Freshwater > Lentic | place: Lake Erie, Canada...
GCCCTCCTTGCGAACCGGGATCAGATGGCCCGGCTGGCTGCCGACCCGTCGCTCGACGCCAACGCCACCGAGGAGCTCCTCCGCTACGACAGCCCGGTGCAGTTCTCTCGACGCATCGCCCTCGAACCCATCGAGATCCAGGAGTTCGTGGTGCAGCCGGGCGAGCTGATCATGACGGGGCTGGGAGCCGCGAACCGCGACCCTCGCAAGTTCGGGCCCACCGCGGCTGAGCTCGACCTCGGCCGACCCGACGCTCGCGAACACGTGTCCTTCGGCAGCGGGGTGCACCACTGCCTCGGCGCCGCCCTGGCCCGCCTCGAAGGCCAAGAGGCCATCGGTCGCCTGGTCCGCCGGTTCCCCGACATGGTCGCGGCCGGGCCGCCGACCCACAACGGGCGACTGGTGCTGCGAGGCCTCGACGAGCTACCGGTGAGCCTGCACGGCTGATCTCCGGCCGCGTTCCGCGGGGCACGGGCCGCCCGTGGCGAAACGAGCTCCCTCGGAGGTGGCCAGGACACCCGCCGGACGAGGGCGAACGCATCGGACTCGGTCGGGTTCACGGCCGGTCCAACGCAGGGCGGCCCGCCGCCAGGCCGGCGGAGGGTCAGACGTCGAGGAAGCGGCGGGTGGCCAGAGCCGAGCTGACCACGCTCAACACGATGGCCACCGAGACCACGACCACGCAGGCCAAGGTGACGTCGCTGGGCTCGATCGAGAAGTTCTGCAGCAGGTTGAGGCCCTTGGAACGGGTGAGCAGGTCGTCGAGCCAGCCCTTGGCCAAGAACACGAAGCCCACCGCCAACACGCCGCCGATGAGGCCCTGGACCAATCCCTCCAACATGAACGGGACGCGGATGAACCAGTTGGTGGCCCCCACCAGCTTCATGACCTCGATCTCGCGACGACGGGCGAACATGGCGGTGCGGATGGTGTTGAGGATCAGCAGCGCGGAGGCGAGCAGCAAGAAGCCGGCGAACACGCTCAGCCCATTGTTGAAGAAGGTGGTGATGGCCTTCATCTCGCGGATGACCTCGGTGGCCGCCGACACGTAGTACACGTTCGGCCGCTTCTGGTAGTAGCTGACCAGCTCCTGCACGCTCTCGACGCTCTTGTCGCGGGGCTCCACCCGGAAGCTGGTGGGAAGGTCGCCCTTGCGGACGTTCTCCAGCATGGTCTCCTGGCCCTTGAAGAGCTTGCGGAACTCCTTGTAGGTGGCGTCGGCGTCCACGTACGGGGCCCGCTTGACCCCGGGGTTGTTCACCAGCGAGGCCTTGACCGCAGCCAGCTCGGCGGGGGTGATGTCGGCGTCGACGTAGACGATGAACTCCACCCCGCCTTCGAACTGCCGCGTGGCGTTCTGAGCACCCTGGCGAACCAGGACGGTGGAGCCCAAGATGGCGAGCGAGACGAAGACGGTGAGCACCGACGCGACGGTGAGCGTGATGTTCCGGGTGAGGTTCGCGGTGGTCTCGCGGAACACGTAGTTGCCGTTGATGGCCATCTGGCTTCCCTGACCTACTCGTAGACGCCGCGAGCCTGGTCGCGGATGATGGATCCACGATCGAGCTCGATCACCCGGCGACGCATGGTGTCGACGATGCTGCGGTCGTGGGTGGCCATCACCACGGTGGTGCCGGTGCGGTTGATGCGATCGAGCAACCGCATGATGCCCACCGACGTGGCGGGATCGAGGTTGCCCGTGGGTTCGTCGGCCAGGAGGATCAGCGGCCGGTTGACGAAGGCGCGGGCGATGGACACGCGCTGCTGCTCACCGCCAGAGAGCTCGTCGGGGTAGTTCTTGTGCTTCTTGGAGAGGCCGACCAACTCGAGGATGGCCGGCACCTGGGTCTTGACCACGTGGCGCGGACGGCCGATGACCTCGAGGGCGAACGCCACGTTCTCGTAGACCGTCTTGTTCGACAAGAGCTTGTAGTCCTGGAACACGCAGCCGATGTTGCGCCGGAGGTACGGGACCTTCCAGCTGCTCAGCTCGCCGATGTGCTTGCCGGCGACGTAGATGGCGCCGGTGCTGGGCTCCTCCTGCTTGTTGAGCAGGCGGATCATGGTGGACTTGCCCGAGCCCGACGGACCCACCAGGAAGACGAACTCACCCTTGTTGATGTCGCAGTTGGCCTCGCGCAGGGCGACGACGTCTCCCTTGAAGACCTTTGAGACGTTTTCGAGCTTGATCATGCAGTGCGATCCCAGGCGGACGGCGGGAAGGGAACTGGACGCGCGGTCGCAGTACCAGCGAGGAACGTTACACGGGTGTTACGGGCCATCCGTGGCACCCACGGGCGCAACGGCGTGGCCAGCGATCAGTCGCCGGCGAGCGATTCGGCCCGCTGCCACCGGAGGTAGGCCTCCATGAACTCGTCCAGCGCGCCGTCGAACACGCCGTCGATGTTGCCGGTCTCGTGCTCGGAACGAAGGTCCTTGACCATCTGGTAGGGCTGCATCACGTAGGAGCGGATCTGCGAGCCGAACCCCACCGAGTGCTGCACGCCTCGGATGGCGTTGAGCTCCTCCACCCGCTTCTGGCGCTCCAGCTCGGCCAGCTTGGCCTTGAGCACCTGCATGGCTCGGTCCTTGTTCTGGTGCTGGCTCCGCTCGTTCTGGCACGACGACACCGTGCCGGTGGGCAGGTGGGTGATGCGCACCGCGGAGTCGGTCACGTTGACGTGCTGGCCGCCAGCGCCCGACGACCGATACGTGTCGATCCGGAGGTCCTTGTCATCGATGACGATGTCGGGCACATCCTCGAGGAACGGGGTGACCTTGAGTGCGGCGAAGGCGGTCTGACGCTTGCCCTGGGCGTTGAACGGGCTCATCCGCACCAGGCGATGGACGCCGTGCTCGGATCGGAGCAGGCCGTAGGCGTAGCGGCCCTTCACCATGAACGTGGCCGAGGAGATGCCGGCCTCGGATCCCTCCGACACCTCGTCGAGCTCGACGTCGAACCCACGACGCTCGGCCCAGCGGAGGTACATCCGGAGCAACATGTTGGCGAAGTCCTGGGCATCGGCCCCACCCTCGCCGGACTGCACCTCGCAGATCGCATCGAGCTCGTCGTGCTCCCCGGTGAAGAGCGAGCGCAGCTCCAGCGCGCCGAAGTCGGCCGCCAGCGTCCTCAGCGCCTCCTCCACCTCGCCCGACACCGAGTCGTCGTGCTCCTCGCGGGCCAGCTCGGCCAAGACCTCGACATCATCGATCCGGTCGCCGTAGGCGTCGTAGGTCTGCAGGTCGTCGGTGACCGACGAGAGCTCGCCCGTGACCTGGCGCGCTCGGTCGGCGTCGTCCCACAGGTCGGGCCGGGATGCCTCGGTCTCGAGCTGAGGCTGGCGGGCGCGGAGCTCGTCGATCTTGAGATAGGTGGCGGCCTCGGCGTGGCGCTTCCTCAGGTCGGTGATCTCGGTGCTGACGTCTCGCATGATGGGAGGAGCCTACGGCTGCGACTCGATGACCGAAGCAGCCAGGTCGGACAGCTCGGCACCATCGAGGCGCCAGGTGGTCCATCCATCCTGGGGTGCGGCGCCGATGGCCCGGTAGAAGCCGTGGGCCGGCTCGTTCCAGTCGAGCACCCACCACTCGAACCGTGGCCAGCCGTTCTGCTCGCAGATGTGGGCCAGTTCGGCGAGCAAGGCACGGCCGAGTCCGTGACGACGGTGGGCCGGCTGCACGAAGAGATCCTCCAGCCAGAGGCCGTGACGCCCCTTCCAGGTGGAGAAGGTGACGAACCACACCGCGATGCCGACGACCATCCAGCCGTGGCCACCACCAGCGGCGCGATCGTCTCGCACCTCTGCCACCAGGGCGTGGGCCAGCGGGGCGGGACCGAACAGGGCGGCGCGGAAGTCGTCCACCGTGGCCTCGGCCGCCTCCGGCTCTCGTTCGTAGTCCGCCAACTCGGCCACCAGGCCGACGATGGCCGCCACATCTGCTTCCTCGGCGGGGCGCACGCGCCACAGCTCGTCTGGTTCGGTCACCGGACACCTCCTGAGATGATCCTGCCCGATCGCTCGGCGACCGCGGAGTGCTGGGTTCGAACCGCCAGACTGGATCGGTGACCACGGTGCCCGCCCTGCCGGCATTCCTCTACGACGGCGACTGCGCGTTCTGCTCCAGCTGCGCCCGGTTCCTGGAGGAGCGCATCCCCACCCGAGCCAGCGTCGTGGCGTGGCAGCACACCTCGATCGAGGCGCTCGGGGTGAGCGTCGAGGAGGTGGACGTCGCGGTGGTCCTGGTGACCGATCCGGCCCATCACCGATCCGGGCCCGAGGCCATCGCCGACCTCCTCGGCACCAGCCCGAGCCGCTCCTGGCGCCTGGTGGGTCGGATCTTGGGCGCTCGCCTGGTCTTGGTGGTGGCCTGGCCGGCATACCGCTGGGTGTCCCGCAACCGCCATCGCATGCCAGGTGGCACCGCCACCTGCTCACTCCCCCAGGCGCAGCGGAACTCCGACCGCTGACCGATCCCGCCCCAACAGGGAGCGGGCCCACCGCACCGGCGTCACCTGCTCCAGCGGGAGGAACGCGCTCATGGCCACCAGGTGGGGGGCGAACGTGATCGTCAGCGCCAGCGCGGTGATCACGTGGAACCCGTACAGGCCGGCCACGATCCTGCGCCGGACCCGCTCGGACACCACGAATATCAGCGGGCTCAGCGCCTCGAAGGCGATCATCAGCACCTGGAACATCTGTAGGAGCAGAGGAACGCTCAGAAGCCACCGACTGAACCAGGTGCCGCGCCGCTCGATCGCCCAGGCCAGCGTGCTCCCCCAGAGCCAACGGACCCCGCCGAAGCGCATCTTGGCGTAGGCCGCCAGCACGTAGGTGGCGACCACGGCGAGCTGCACCATGCGGAACACCCACCCGGCCGACTCCGAGGTCGTCTCGTCCCCGTAGGCGGCCCGGCCGACCGTGGGCAGCAGGGCGAGGGCCACCAGGAAGCCCAGGCGGTCGTGGTCGACCTTGCCATAGCTCATGGCGATGAGCATCCACTCGAAGTACAGGAGGAAGACGGCGACGCCGACAGCGCGAGGACGCCGGCTGAAGGCCGCCACGGGAGCCAGGACGAGGAGCGCCCAGAACGTGATGCTCACCACCGACGCGCTCGGCGCCGGGAAGATCGGCACCAGGCGCGCCACCTTCAGCGGGTGGTAGAGCCCGGCCGCCACGTGGGCCTTGCCCAGAGCCGAAGCCGACCGGAAGGCCACGTCGTAGACCACGAACAGGTACACGAGCGTGCGGAACGCTGCGACCCGCCCGAGCGGCACGGGCGCGAACAGCCAGCGCTCCAGCGAGGAGCGCTGCACCGACGGCTCCTGTGCCACCGTGGTCACCGCGTCCACCTGGCCCGCACCACCACGTGCACCCGACCGGTGGGCTTGCCCTGGTGCATCAGGATCCGTCGGGTTCGGATCTCGACGCTCTCGATGCGAGGGGCACCGTGGTTGCGGGCCTCGTAGGCATCGGCGAGCAGCCGGAGCCGGGTGGGCTGGCGCACGAAGCTCGGGAGCTGGCCCTCGATCTCGGCCCGACGGATGCCCATGGCGGCCTGGTCCAGCAGGATCTCGCGCCCGCGCTCGTCTCGAGCCCAGGGCCAGGTGTCATCCACCGGCGCGTCGGGTCGGTGTGCCGTGGCGTACATGCGCAGCGGACCGAACGGGAAGTCGTCGTCCGCGCCGCGGACGGTGCCCAGCACCGTGAGCGACACCAGTGCGCCAGTGATCAACAGCCGCGCCCCACGACCCCACGGTCCCATCGGACCGACGCTACTGGTCACCCCTTGCGTCCCACGGGTCGCGAAACCCGCTCGGCACGAGGCCGTCAGGTTCCCTACCGTCGGAGCCGGCCGGGGACCACGCCACCTTCTGGCGCGCCCCGCCTCCCCTCCATGGATCACACCTCCCCCGCCGACGTCCGCCTCCTGGCGGCACACCTGAGACCAGAGCGCCGCAAGATCGTCGCGCTCGTGGGGATCCTCGTGGTGGCCATGCTCTTGCCCCTGGCCGGACCCGTGCTCGTGGGCGAGTTCGTCAACGCCGCCTTGGCCGGCGACCCGACCTCGAGCCTGGTGCGCCTGGCTCTGCTCTTCCTCGCCGCCACCCTCACGGGTGACGCCCTGCAGCTGGTGGTGACGTGGCTGTCGGTGCGCATGGCGTGGCGGGTCGGCAACAACCTGCGCAGCGACCTGTGCCGCCACGCGCTGTCGCTCGACCTCGATTGGCACGGCGAACACAGCCCAGGACAGCTGATCGAGCGCATCGACGGCGACATCGACGCCGTCACCCGGTTCTCCTCCACCGCGGTGCTCCAGCTGCTCGGCAACGCCATCCTCGTGGTCGGCGTCCTCGTGGTCTCGGCGATCATCGACTGGAAGGCCTCGATCATCATCGGCCTCACCGTTCTGGCCGCCGTGCTGGTGATGATCCGGCTCCGAAAGGTGGCCGTCCCCTTCTACGACGAGGAGCGCGAGGTCCAGGCCCAGCTCTACGGCGACGTCGAGGAACGCCTCGGCGGCCTCGAAGACCTCCGCGCCAACGGTGCCGGCCGGTGGGCCGAACACCGGCTGCAGCAGCACTCGGCGGATTGGTGGCGCACGGCTCGTCGTGCCGCCACGCGGGGCGACGGCGCCATCTCGCTGGCCGGCGCGGTATTCGCCGTCGGTTCCGTCCTCACCTTGTCCCTCGGGGTCTGGTCGTGCCTCCGCGGTGAGCTCTCGGTCGGCGCCGTGCTCACCCTGCTGCGCTTCTCCCAGCTGGTGAGCGACCCCCTCTGGAAGGTGGCGGAACAGCTGGCCGAGGCCCAGAAGGCGGTGGCAGGCACCCGCCGGGCTGCCCGACTGCTTGCAACCACCTCTGCGCTCCCCGACGGCACGGGCCCACTGCTGCCATCCGGCCCGCTTGCCGTCGAGCTCGACCACATCACGTTCGGCTACGGGACCGGGCACCCGTTCCTCCGCGACGTCGTGCTCGACGTCCCGGCCGGCACCTCGCTCGGGCTCATCGGACGCACCGGCTCGGGCAAGACCACGGTCGGGCGCCTCATCGCCCGGTTGTGGGACACCGAGCAGGGCACCGTCCGGGTCGGGGGCACCGATGTCCGCCACCTGCAGCTCCACGACCTGCGCCGCCGCGTCGGGATCGTGACCCAGGAGGTCGAGCTCTTCCGCGCCTCGTTGCGCGACAACCTGACGGTGTTCGGCGCGGTCGAGGCCTCCGACGCCGAGCTGTGTCGCGCGCTCGACGATGTCGGGCTCTCGAACTGGTTCGCCTCGTTGCCGGCGGGCCTCGACGAGCACCTCGAGGGCGACGCCGAGCTGTCGGCCGGCGAAGGACAGCTGCTCGCCTTTGCCCGCGTCCTGTTGGCCGACCCCGCGGTGGTCATCTTGGACGAAGCGTCGAGCCGACTGGATCCCGCCACGGAGGATCGCCTCTCCTCCGCCACCGACCGGCTGCTCGAAGGTCGGACCGTGCTGATCATCGCCCACCGCCTCGCCACGTTGGACCGGGTCGACAACATCGCAGTGCTCGACCACGGCCGGTTGGTGGAGCACGGCGATCGGAGCAGCCTGGCCAGGGACCCGTCGTCGCACTTCCACCGCCACCTGGCGGCCAGCCGGGCCAGCACCGAGGTCCTCCAGTGACGGCCACCGAGGTGCCCGACGTGCCCATCGGGGATCTCGGGAACCCCGACCAAGAGTCGCCCGAGACTGCCAGCAGCTTCCGCTTCGCCTGGCGAATCCTGCGCGCCGATCCGCGCACCTGGCTCATCTCGCTCAGCATGTGGGTGCTGTTCTTCGTCCTGCCGCTGGCCACGGGGCTGGTGCTCCGCGGCGTGCTCGACCGCCTGCCCCCCTCGGATCCATCGGGGATCTGGACGCTCGTCGCGGTGTTGGCCGGTCTCGAGATCGGCCGTTGGCTGATCCTGCTGCCGGCCATCGTCCAGTGGCACGGTGCCTGGGTGTTCTGGCACACGGTCCCCCGGGTCAACGCCATGCGATCGCTCACCCAGGACCCTGGACCGGTCACCGGTCGTTTGCCCGGTTCACCAGGCGAGGCGGTCAGCCGGTTCCGAGACGATGCCCGCGACGTCGCCCAGGTGCTCGACGTGTGGCTGGACCTCGTGGCCGCCACGCTGGCCTCGGTCGGCGGCATCGTCGTCCTCCTCGTGATCTCCCCTCCAGCAGCCCTGGCCATGACGCTGCCGATCGTGGTCGTGCTGGCCATCGGCCACCTGCTCGGCGGGCGGCTCAAGCAGTGGCGACTCGCCGAGCGGACCGCCACCGCTGGGGTGACGGGCTTCATCGGCGATGCCTTCGGTGCCATCGGCGCGGTGAAGGTCGCCGCGGCCGAACCATCCGTCCTCGCCCGCTTCCAGTCGATGGGCCACGCCCGTGCCGCCGCAGCCCGTCGGGATCAGGTCGGCACCCAGGTGTCCCAGGTCCTCGGCGGGATCACCGCCAACGCCGGCCTGGGCCTGGCCTTGTTGGTCACCGCGCCGGCCATGCGGCGCGGTGAGCTCACCGTGGGCGACATCGGATTGTTCACCACCTACGCCACCCTGGTGTCCGGCCTCCCTCGGGTCACGGCCCGGTGGGCGGCGTGGCAGCGCCAGGCGGAGATCTCCGCCGCCCGTCTCGGCCGGCTCATGCCCGACCACGACCCTGATCTCGCTTCGGCCAAGGTCATCACCTACCTGCGCGGCGGTCCGCCGCCCTTCGAGCCGGTGGCGATCGTGGCTGCGGACGAACGTCCGGCCGACCACGTCCTCCACCGGCTCGAGGTCCGTCACCTGTCGGTGCACCTCGACCAGACCGACCAGGTCACCGACATCGACCTGGAAATACGCCGCGGCCAGCTGGTGGTCATCACCGGCCCGGTGGGTTCGGGCAAGTCCGTGCTGCTCCGAGCCGTGCTCGGGTTGGTGCCGCGCACCAGCGGCGACATCCGATGGAACGGCGATCAGGTGGACGATCCATCTCGCCTCATGGTCCCGCCGCGCGTGGCCTACGTCCCGCAGGTGCCGCGCTTGTTCTCCGAACGCCTGTCCGACACGGTCCTGCTCGGCGTCGACGGCATCGGACTCGACCGCGCCCTCCAGCTGGCCTGCCTCGACGAGGACCTCCACGACATGCCCGCCGGCGCCCACACCATGGTGGGCCCCAAGGGGGTACGGCTCTCCGGCGGGCAGATCCAGCGCGCGGCGACAGCCCGGGCCCTGGTACGGGAGCCCGAGCTGCTGGTGGTCGATGACTTGTCGAGTGCCCTCGACGTGGTCACCGAGACCCGCCTGTGGGGTGGGTTGTTCGATGCGGCCGCCGGGTCGGTCACCGTGCTGGCCGTGAGCCACCGACCGGCGGTCCTGGAACGAGCCGATCAGGTGATCCGGCTCGACCACGGCCACCGGCTGGCCTGACGGGCGTCCCTACTACGCCCCTCAGGCCGGGCCGGCGGTGCCTGTGGCCGCCCCGGAGGATGGGATCAGTACGGCTTGATGCCGCGCCAGTCGTTGCTGGCCCGGTTGGACCACGGCAACAGCGGGCGGGTGCGACCCATGTCGGCCCGGGCCGCCGGCAGCATGCGCTTGGTACCCATGACCGTCGTGCGCATCTCAGATGGCAGCAGTGGACGACGGGCCTGGTAGCCGGGAACCCACTTGAACGGCAGGGCGATCTTGTTATCGTTCATGCACCGCACGGTACGGACCGGGCTGGTCAGCCCGGTTTCTCGTTCGTGGGCAGAGGGTTCCAGGTTCCTGACGCCGAGGCGTCAGGAACCGCCGGGCTCGGGCGTTCTCTCAGGCACCGTGGCAGAGCTTGAACTTCTTGCCGCTGCCACACGGGCACGGTGCGTTGCGCGGGGTCTTGTCCCAGTCGGACTTGACGACCGGAGCCTGGGTGACCTCTTCGTCGGCGGCGGGCGCTTCGGTTCCCTCGGCCGCGGCCTGAGCTCGGGCCGCGGCAGCCATGCCGCTCCCGGCCTCTGAGGGATCCTCCGGCCCGGACAGGGCGAGGTTGGAGACCTCGGTGCTCGGCGTGGCGTTCTCGTCGATCACCTGCACGTGCATCACGTACTTGACGAAGTCCTGGGCGATGCTCTTCATCATGGTGCCGAACATCTCGTAGCCCTCGCGCTGCCACTCCACGAGTGGATCGCGCTGGCCCATGGCACGCAGGCCGATGCCCTCTTCGAGGTAGTCCATCTCGAGGAGGTGCTCGCGCCAGTGCTGATCGATGATGTTGAGCATCACCTGACGCTCGATCTGGCGCATCTGCTCGGCGCCGAGCTCCTCTTCGCGTCGCTCGTAGTAGTTGGTGGCATCGGTGAGCAGCACCTGCTGGAGCTCCTCGAGGTTCGAGGCCTCGGCCAGCTGCGCCTCGGTGAGCTCGGTGGGCCAGAACGAGGAGATCTCCTGGTGCAGGCCTTCGACATCCCACTCATCTTCGGCTTCGGACACGCAGAAGGTGCCGACCGACGCGTCGACCGCTTCCTCGAGGTAGTCGAGCGTCTCGTCGCGCAGGTCGGCGTCGAGCAGGATCTGGTCGCGGCGCTTGTAGATGACCTTGCGCTGCTCGTTCATGACCTCGTCGTACTTGAGCACGTTCTTGCGGATCTCCGCGTTGCGCTGCTCGACGGTGTTCTGCGCTCGCTCGATGGCCTTGGTGACCATCTTGGCTTCGATCGGGATGTCGTCGGGGAGCGCCCGACCCATGACCCAGTTCATGGCGCCGGTGGCGAACAGGCGCATGAGCTCGTCTTCGAGCGAGAGGTAGAACCGGCTCTCGCCCGGGTCGCCCTGGCGGCCGGAACGGCCACGGAGCTGGTTGTCGATGCGTCGGGAGTCGTGGCGCTCGGTGCCGAGCACGTAGAGGCCACCGGCTTCTCGGACCTTGGCCCCCTCGGCCTTGGTCTGGGTCTGGTAGTCCGCCAGGAGGGTCTCCAGGCGCTTGGCGCCTTCGTCGGACTCGGGGTCGAGGCCCTCGGCCCGCAGGTCCTTCAGGGCCAGGCCCTCGGGGTTCCCGCCCAAGAGGATGTCGACGCCTCGACCGGCCATGTTGGTGGCGACGGTGACCGAGTGCAGGCGACCGGCCTGGGTGACGATCTCGGCTTCCCGGGTGTGCTGCTTGGCGTTGAGCACCTCGTGGGGCACGCCTCGCTTGGCCAGCATCCGGGAGAGCTTCTCGGACTTCTCCACCGAGATGGTGCCCACCAGCACCGGCTGGCCGGTCTCGTAGCGCTCGGCGATGTCGTCGACCACGGCCTCGTACTTGAAGTCCTCGGACTTGTAGATCAGGTCGGGCTGATCGATGCGCACCAGGTCTCGGTGCGTGGGGATCGGGACGACCTGCAGCTCGTAGGTGCTGGCGAACTCGGCGGCCTCGGTGACCGCTGTGCCGGTCATGCCGGCGAGCTTGTCGTACATGCGGAAGTAGTTCTGGAGCGTGATCGTGGCGAGGGTCTGGTTCTCCTCTTTGATCTTCACCCCTTCCTTGGCTTCCACCGCCTGGTGCAGGCCCTCGGACCAACGACGACCCTCGAGGATGCGACCGGTGAACTCGTCGACGATCTTCACCTCGCCGTGGGAGATGATGTAGTCCTTGTCGCGCTTGTAGAGCTCCTTGGCCCGCAGGGCGGCCTGGAACTGGTGCACGAGGTTCTGCTGCACGGCGTCGTAGAGGTTCTCCAGGCCGAGGGCGGCTTCCACCCGCGACACGCCTTCCTCGGTGGGCGCAACCGTGCGCTTCTCCTCGTCGACGTCGTAGTCGACGTCGCGGGTGAGGCCCCGGACCACGCTGGCGAACTTGTAGTAGAGCTTCGCGGCGTCGGCCAGGCGGCCCGAGATGATGAGCGGGGTGCGGGCCTCGTCCACCAGGATCGAGTCGACCTCGTCGACGATGGCGAAGCTGTGGCCGCGTTGGACCTTGTCCTCCTGGCGGGTGGCCATGTTGTCGCGGAGGTAGTCGAACCCGAACTCGTTGTTCGTGCCGTAGGTGACGTCGCAGTTGTACTGGCTCCGCTTGAACTCGGAGGTGACGTCGCCGGGCAGGATGAGGCCGGTGGTGAGGCCCATCCAGCCGTGGACCTGGCCCATCCACTCGGCGTCTCGGGTGGCCAGGTAGTCGTTCACGGTGATGAGGTGCACGCCGTTGCCGGTGAGCCCGTTCAGGTACACGGGCAGGGTGGACACGAGGGTCTTGCCCTCGCCGGTCTTCATCTCGGCCACCCAGCCGAAGTGCAGCGCGGCGCCGCCCATCATCTGGACGTCGTAGTGCCGCTGGCCGATGGTCCGGCTCGCCGCCTCGCGAACCACCGCGAACGCCTCCACCAGCAGATCGTCGAGCGGCGAGCCGTTGTCGAGCCGTTGGCGGAACTCGCCCGTCTTGGCCTGGAGGTCTTGATCCGAGAGCTTCTGGATCTCGGATTCCTGTGCGTTGATGTCGGGGACCAGGCCTTGGAGGGCCTTGATCTTGCGGCCCTCGCCGACACGGAGAAGTTTGTCGAGTACACCCATGAGGTTCGGCAGTCTACGCGGTGGGGCCACCAACTCCCATCGGGCGGCACGCCCGTTCGGGGGGAGGCGTCAGTCGGCCTCGTCGATCAGCCCGACCTCGCCATCGTCGCGGCGGTAGACCACCGCAGCGCGAGACGTCTCCACGTTGGTGAAGAAGAAGAACCCGTGGCCGACCAGCTCCATGCGCTCCACCGCTTCCTCCGCGGTCATGGGGAACATGGCGAACCGCTTCGACTTCACGATCTTGGGACCGGCGTCCTCGACGTCGTGCTCGGCGACAGCGATGTCGGACGGGCCGGCGGCCAGCGCCGCAGCGGCGGCGGCCTCGGCTGGGGTGACGACGGCAGCCAGGCTGTCGACGCCCTTGTTGCCCTTCGGTGCACCCTGGTGACGCTTGCGCAGCTTGGTCTTGAGCTTGTGGAGCTGGTGCTCGAGCTTGTCGTAGGCCTTGTCGACGGCCTGGAAGCCGTCGGGGGCCTGCACCTTGCAGCGCACGTGGTGACCATGGCCCTCGATGGTGACCTCGCACACCTCCTTGTCGGCGATGCGCGGGTTCTTGTGCTCCCAGAAGTGCACCTCGGCGTGGTCGAGTCCCTCGACGAAGCGGCCCAGTCGCCCGATCTTCTCCTCGGCCATGATCCGCAAGCTGTCGGAGACCTCGGTGTGGCGACGACTGACCGTGACCTGCACTGGTGAACCTCCGGGTTGGGGATGTGATCGGATCGTAGACCCGCAGATCGACGGGTGCGGACGGCCCTCGTCGACGCCCCGGTGGGCCTCGGTCCACCGCCTCGACGCCGTGGCGCGATCAGCGGGGATGGGCCGCGGCCAGCCCGAGCAGATGCGAGGCCCCCACCGCGCGCAGCGCTCGCCCGGCGGCGTCGAGCGTTGCCCCGGTGGTCACGACGTCGTCGATCACGCCGATGCGCAGATCGTCGACCCGGCGCAGCGGCCGGAACCTCGGGCCCTTGGACCGATCGGCGAGGGTCCGGCCGGTCTGGGCCGGCCCGGGTGATCGGGCGAGCAGCGACCGGCACGGCACCTGCAGATCCCGAGCGACGCGTCGGGCGAGGAGCTCCGCTTGGTCGAACCCGCGCTGGCGGCGGCGTTCCGGCGTGGTGGGGGCCCACGTGATGAGGTCGACCTCGCCGGGCCGAACGAGGCTGGCGATGCCGCCGGCCAGCCAGGCCATCGGGGCTCGGGCGTTGCGGTACTTGAGCTGTGCCACCAGCTCACGGGCCGGACCCTCGTAGGCCAGCAGGGCGCGGCAGCGATCCAGCGACGGCGGGACCGGGATCGGCGTGGCTCGCTCCATCTCGCCCACGCAGCCCGGGCAGGGCGACGGGCCGACGCGCCCACAGCCGGCGCAGGTGGTGGTGAGGAGCATGGCGCCATGGTGGCGAGGGGGTCTGACAATCGGGAACACCGCCCGGGTTCTGCTGGTTGACCCCGAGCGAAGCCGAACGAATGGAAGAGACGACGTGCGCATCGACATCTGGTCTGACGTGGTGTGTCCCTGGTGCTACGTAGGGCTGGCCAACCTCGATGCGGCCCTGGCCGAGTTCGAGCATGCCGACGAGACCGACATCGTCCTGCACTCGTTCCAGCTGGATCCGAGCGCTCCCCGGAGGGACGACCAGCCGATCGTCGAGCGCCTGGCGGCCAAGTACGGCACGTCGGTGGGCCAGATCCGCGCCAGCCAGGCCCGGCTGGTGAGCTTGGGGGCCGAGCGCGGCATCGACTTCCGGTTCGACCGGGCCATCGGAGGCAACACCTTCGATGCCCACCGGCTGCTCCACCTGGCCGCACGAGACGGCCTGCAGGTGGAGCTCAAGCACCGCCTCGGGCGGGCCTACTTCACCGATGGCGAGCCCATCGGCGAGCCCGACACGCTGCGCAAGGCCGCCGTCGACGTCGGGCTCGATCCTGGCGAGGTCGATCGGGTCCTGGCCGGCGATGCCTGGGCCGACGAGGTCCGCGCCGACCTGGCTACGGCCCGCGAGATCGCCATCACCGGCGTCCCGTTCTTTGTGGCCGACGGCCGGCTCGCCGTCTCCGGAGCCCAGCCGGCCGAGACGCTCCTGGGCCTGTTGCAAGAGGCGTGGGCATCGCGTCCCACTCCGCTCGTCGAGTTCGCCGGCGCGTCGAACGCCGAGGGCTGCGGCCCGGAGGGCTGCGAGCTCTGACCGGCCGATCCGGCTGGGGACCGACAGGCCTGCACCGGTAGCGTCGAGCGACGTGTCCAAGCTGTTCGCCGTCCCTCCGTGGACCGAGATCAGACGTCGGCTCCCGCAGCTGATCGTCGGCCTCGTGCTCTGCGGCGTGGCGTTCGGGCTCATCGTCGGCGCCCGGTTGGGGCTGGATCCTTGGGACGTCCTGCACCAGGGCATCTCCAACCACACCGGGATCGAGATCGGCCTGGTCACCACGCTGCTCGGCTTCGTGATCCTGATCGCCTGGATCCCGCTGCGCGAGCGGATCGGCATCGGGACCGTCCTGAACGTGCTGATCATCGGCACCGTCGTCGACCTGGTGCTCCCCCACCTCCCCGACACCGACTCGCTCCCCGTGCGCTGGGCCATGCTGGTCGCCGGCCTCGCCCTCATCGGACCGGCGATCGCGCTCTACATCGGCGCCCGCCTCGGTCCGGGACCACGCGACGGGATCATGACCGGACTGGCGCAGCGGGGCCCGTCGATCCGTTCGGTCCGCACCGGCATCGAGCTGGTGGCCCTCGCCTTCGGGTGGATGCTCGGCGGCACCGTCGGCATCGGCACCATCCTGTTCGCCCTCACCGTCGGTCCCAACGCCCAGTTCTGGCTGGAGAGGCTCGACCTGGGCCATCCCACCGGCTTCGATCCGGCCATCGACCCCGAGGTCGACCCGGACGCCACCCTCGCCGCCAACTGACCCACCGCCGTCCTCAGAACTGCAGACCGGCTCCTTGGCCGGGTGACTCGCCGGCCACGATGCGCTCGGCGCGGCGAGTGATCAGCGGCGACCAGTCAGGGTGGGTGAGGATGTAGAGCCGGTTCGTGCGGATGGCGTCGACCACGAGCTGGGCGACGTCGTTCGGGTCGAGGCCCGACTCGATGACGCCGCGGATGTACTCGGCGAACTCGCTCGGCTCGGACGCCACCGTCTCGGCCTCCCCGGTGGACGGCCGGTTGCGGGCGGCCTCGTGGATCCGGGTCTGGACCCAGCCGGGACACAGGACCGACACGCCGACGCCGGTGGCTCCCACCGCTGCCAGGTCGCCGAACAGGGTCTCGGAGAGGGTGACGACACCGTGCTTGGAGACGTTGTAGGCCCCGGCGAAGGGAGTGGAGATCAGCCCGGCCATGGACGCGGTGTTGACGATGTGGCCCTCGCCCTGCTCGATGAACAGCGGGGTGAAGGTGCGCACGCCGTGGATCACGCCCCACAGGTTGACGTCGAGCACCCACTTCCAGTCTTCGAGCGATTGCTCCCACACCGGGCCGCCGTTGGAGACACCGGCGTTGTTGCAGACCACGTGCACCGCACCGAAGCGCTCGAGCGCCTGATCGCGGAGCGCGTCGACCTGGACCGGATCGCTGACATCGCACACCACGGCTTCGACCTCGGTGCCCTCGGGCAGATCAGCCACCGCCTTGTCGAGCGCATCGACCTCGATGTCCGCCAGGACCACCTTCATGCCCTCGGCGGCGAAGGCGCGGCCCATGGCCAGCCCGATGCCCGACGCACCGCCGGTGACGACCGCGACCCTGTCCTGCAGATCTTCCATTGACCGGACTCCTGCTTCGCTCGACGTAGCGGGGACCCTAGGCCCGTCAGCCGGCGGGCAGGGCGGCACCGGGGGCCCACGCCGAGTGGGTACCGCTGGAGATCCGCTCCGGCAGGCGAAGTCGTGCGATGGGTCCGTCGGCGACGCCGCGGGCGTCGAGGATGAGGCACTCCGAGCGATCGTTGGGCACGTCGGTGGTGAAGGTGACGATGTAGGCATCGTCCTCTGCGGTGGCATGGGCCTTGGGCGCCACGCCGACCTCGGATCCGTAGACCCCATCGGGTAGCCGAAGCCGGTCGTCCTTCCCGTTCTCCACGTCGTGGCGCACGATGCCGTCGAACAGGAACCAGCCCGGCACGCCGGTGGCGGCGTACACGTAGCGGTGGCGCCGCCCGACGTTGCGGCCGTTGATCATGCCGAACTCGGTGAACTCGTCCCGGACGTGCTCCTCGGTGACCCCACCGGTCCGGAGGTTGAGACGCCACCGGTGGAGGCGCGTCTGCATCCAGTCGATCGCCAGGTAGCGGAACATCCACATGTCGTCGTCGACGTCGGGCCGAGGCGAGGGATCGCTCTGGTGGAACCCTTCGAGCACCACGTCGTCGCCGTCCTCGTAGGCGTTGGTCCAGTGCAGGACGTAGGTGGGGTCGGCTTCGAACCAACGGACGTCGTCGGCCCCGCCACGCCGTGGGACCACCGCCAAGCGACTCGGCTTGTCGTGCATCTTCACCGCGTGGATGCCCCGAGGCAGGAGGTCCTCGTCCCAGTGCATGGGCAGATCGTTGAGCACCACGAAGTGCTCGGTGATGGCCATGTCGTGGGGCAGGCGCGGCCCCGGGAGCGGAACCGGCGTGTAGTGCACCAGGCGGCCCGAGGGGTCGACCACGCCGAAGTGCAGGAACGGAGCCTCGGTGCCGTAGTTGAAGAAGAACAGCTCACCGGTGGCCTCGTCGACCTTGGTGTGCGCCGACACGCCCTCGGGCGGGAACCAACCGTCCCATCGGGTGGTGCCGAGCGTGTCGAGGGTGTCGGGCGCCAGCCGGTAGAGCTCGCCGCACTGCCAGAACGAGGTGAGCACCTCACCGCCGTGCACCACCAGGTCGGTGCTCGACGCGTCCTTCATGGCTCCCCGCGCCGTGCGCCCGTCGGTGCGCACCGCGTGGCGAGGGTTCTCGGCCAGCCCGGCCCACAGTGAGGTGCCCGTCTCCTGCTCGGCCAGCAGACCCTCGGTGCGCACGAACCGGTTGCGATACGAGGCGGTGCCGTTGCGGAAGCGGATGGCGTGGACCACGCCGTCGCCGTCGAACGGGTGATAGCGGGTGATCGGCTGGTGCAGCGGGTTCTCGGTGTTGCGGACGTACAGGCCGTCGAGGTCGTCGGGGATCGCACCCTCCACCACCTCGACCTGGTCAACGCTCCACTCGGTCGACTGCGGACGCCACGCACCCGTGCGGTACGGATGGTCGTCGTCGGCGGGCAGGGTGCTTCGGAGCTGGTCGACGACCCGGGCATCGGTCACGGTTCGGGCCTCTCCACGATGAACGAACAGGTGGTGGCGGTGCTTCCGCCGATGTTCAGGGTGGCGAAGCGGGTGGCACCGTCGACCTGGATGCCCTCGGCTCGGCCGGTCACCTGGCGCGAGGCGTCCACCACCATGCGGATCCCGGTGGCCCCGACGGGATGGCCGCCACCGATGAGTCCGCCGCTCGGGTTGACCGGCAGCCGCCCATCCCGCTCGATCTCGCCCGACTCGATCGCCTTCCAGGAATCGCCTGGTGCGGTGATCCCGAGGTGATCGATGGCCAGGTACCCGGAGGCGGCGAAGCAGTCATGGATCTCGACGCCGGCGACGTCGTCGACCGACGCCAGACCGGCCCGATCCAGTGCATCGCGGAACGTGTCGCGCACGTGGGGCATCACGTGGGTGTCGGTGCGGCTGCGTTCCAACTTGGGAGCCAGGGCCAGGCCGACGGTGCGGTGGCCCCAGCCAACCACCCTCGCCGCCCGGCCAGACCGCACGAGCTCGGGGTGATCACGCACGAAGCGGTCGCCAGCTAGCACCACGCCGGCTCCCCCGTCGGTCACCTGGCTGCAGTCGTTACGGCGCGTGCGACCCTCGATCACCGGGTTGAGATCGTCGTCGTCGGTGAAGCTGGCCGGGCCGAACTCCCACTGCCGGGTCTGGGCGTTGGGATTGGTGCGGGCGTTGCGGAACGCCATCTGGGCGAAGGCGTGCAGGTGCTGGTCGTCGAGGCCGTAGCGACGCTCGTACTCGTCGGCCAGGTCGGAGAAGGCCGACGGCCAGATGAACCGGGGGCTCCCCTCGTGG
>Ga0209023_10003527_pt1 | contig 18601 bp, 14 predicted proteins | sample LakOneMetagenome_FD_187468 | JGI IMG/M metagenome (GOLD analysis project Ga0209023, IMG submission 187468) | Freshwater and sediment microbial communities from Lake Erie, Canada (SPAdes) (version 2) | ecosystem: Environmental > Aquatic > Freshwater > Lentic | place: Lake Erie, Canada...
CCTTCCGCCTTCTGCTTGGCTTCGAGGTCTTCGCCGGTTTCCTGATCGACCACCTTCATCGACAGCCGGGTCTTGCCGCGATCGTCGAAGCCGAGCAGCTTGACCTTGACCTTGTCGCCTTCCTTGACGACGTCGGAGGTCTTCTGCACGCGGGCCGAAGCGAGCTGGCTGATGTGGACCAGACCGTCCTTGGCGCCGAAGAAGTTCACGAACGCACCGAACTCCATCACCTTGACGACGGTGCCTTCGTAGATCTGGCCGATCTCCGGATCGGAGGCGATCGACTTGATCCACTTGATGGCGGCCTTCATCGCCTCGCCGTCGTTGGAAGCGACCTTGACGGTGCCGTCGTCCTCGATGTTGACCTTGGCGCCGGTCTTCTCGACGATCTCGCGGATCACCTTGCCGCCGGTGCCGATCACTTCACGGATCTTGTCGGTCGGGATCTTGAAGGTCTCGATCCGCGGCGCGTATTCGCCGAGCTCGGCGCGCGCGTTGGTGAGGGCCTTCGACATCTCGCCGAGGATGTGGATACGACCATCCTTGGCCTGGCCGAGGGCGACCTTCATGATCTCCTCGGTGATGCCTTCGATCTTGATATCCATCTGCAGCGAGGTGATGCCCTGGTCGGTGCCGGCCACCTTGAAGTCCATGTCGCCGAGATGATCCTCGTCGCCGAGGATGTCGGACAGGACCGCATAGCGCGAACCTTCCAGGATCAGGCCCATCGCGATACCCGCGGTCGGCCGCTTCAGGGGAACGCCCGCATCCATCAGCGCCAGCGAAGCGCCGCAGACCGATGCCATCGACGACGAGCCGTTGGATTCGGTGATCTCCGACACCACGCGCACCGTGTAGGGGAATTCGTGGTGCGGCGGCAGGACCGGGTGGATCGCGCGCCAGGCCAGCTTGCCATGGCCGATCTCGCGGCGCTTGGTGCCGCCGAGGCGACCGGTTTCACCGACCGAGTAGGGAGGGAAGTTGTAGTGCAGCAGGAACTGCTCCTTGTAGGTCCCTGACAGCGAGTCGATGTACTGCTCGTCCTCGCCGGTGCCGAGCGTGGTCACGACCATCGCCTGGGTTTCACCGCGGGTGAACAGCGCCGAACCATGGGCGCGGGGCAGGATGCCGACTTCGGCGACGATGTTGCGCACGGTCTTGCTATCGCGGCCGTCGATGCGCTTGCCGGTGTCGAGGATGTTCCAGCGAACGATCTTGGATTCGAGTTCCTTGAACACGGCGGCGATGCGCAGCTTGTTGTGCGGCGATTCCTGCCCTTCCGGGAAGTAATGCGCCATCACCTTTTCCTTGCACTTGCCGACTGCGGCATAACGGTCCTGCTTGACCGGAATGGCATAGGCGGAGCGCAATTCCTGCTCGATCAGGCCGAGCATTTCCTTTTCGATCGCGCTGTCGTCGATGGTCTTGACTTCGCGCGGCTCCTTGGCGGCCTTCTCGGCCAGATCGATGATCGCCTTGATCACCGGCTGGAAGTGACGGTGGCCGAACATCACGGCGCCGAGCATGATGTCTTCGTTGAGCTCCTTGGCTTCCGATTCCACCATCAGCACGGCGTCGGCGGTGCCGGCAACGACCAGGTCGAGCTGGGTGTCGACCATTTCGTCGAGCGTCGGGTTGAGCACGTATTCGTCATTGGCGAAGCCGACGCGGGCGGCGCCGATCGGGCCCTTGAACGGGGCGCCGGAAATCGTCAGCGCTGCGGACGCAGCCACCAGGGCGACGATATCGGGATCGTTTTCCATGTCGTGCGACAGCACGGTGACGATCACCTGGGTCTCGTTGCGCCAGCCGTCGACGAACAGCGGACGGATCGGGCGGTCGATCAGGCGGGAGACCAGCGTCTCCTTTTCGGTCGGACGACCTTCGCGCTTGAAATAACCGCCGGGAATGCGGCCTGCGGCGTAGGTCTTTTCCTGGTAGTCGACGGTGAGCGGCAGGAAGTCGACGCCTTCACGCGGATTCTTCGCGGCAACGACGGTCGCGAGCACGATGGTCTCGCCATAGGTCGCCATCACGGCGCCGTCGGCCTGCCGCGCGATCTTGCCGGTTTCCAGCTTGAGGGGACGTCCACCCCAGTCGATTTCGACTGAATGAGCATTAAACATAGCGGTCTTCTTTCATGGGTTCACGAGCGAACGAGGCCCTCAAAACACAAAGACCATGCGCAAGATTGCGGGACGCTGATTGCGACTATCGCGATCAGCGTCCGGCGATCCTGCCATGGTCTTCACATTTCGGATGGCGTCCATCCTCTCGGTAGTCACGGGCATCTTGCCCCGTCCAGCGGCCGGATTGCTGCTGAACGTTATTGCGCATGGTCGTCTCCGGGAAATCCGGAGTCCGCTTTCGGAAAGACCATGCGAAAACGCGCGCAAACCTTGCGCGCGTGAACTGATCAACGACGAATATTGTGCTTTTCGAGCAGCGCCTTGTACCGCGCCTCGTCCTTCTTCTTGATGTAATCGAGAAGGGAACGGCGGGTCGACACGAGCTTCAGGAGGCCGCGGCGTGAATGATTGTCCTTCACGTGGGTCTTGAAGTGGCCCGTGAGGTTGTTGATGCGTTCCGAAAGGATCGCAACCTGGACCTCGGGCGAACCGGTGTCGCCGGCTTTGTTGGCATTCGTCTTGATGACTTCCGCTTTGCGTTCGGCGGTAATCGACATCGTCAAACTCTCTCATCGTTGCGACCGGAACTGGCAGTCAGTCCGGTCAGGTTGAACACGCGCTTGGGGATGAGTTCGCCATTGCCAATTTCGGCGAGGGCCAGAAGCCGGCCTGCCACCGTGACATAGACTGTGCCGCTACTATTGGGCGCATCCCGTCCGCGCAACAAAACGGCCTGGCCCCGATGGAGCCTTGCCGCATCAGCCCGTGTGACGGCCAGTGCCGGGATGTCGTCCAGCGCGGTCTCAACGGGCAAAAGCGCGTCGGCGAGGCTTCCCTCGCCAGACGCGGCTCTATTACACAAAGCCTCCAACTGTTCCAGCGGAATCATGTCCGCCTCGCGGAATGGGCCGACCAAAGTCCGCCGCAGCGCGCAGATATGGCCGAAACAGCCCAGAATCCGGCCCATATCGCGGGCCAGGGCCCGGACATAGGTTCCCTTGCCGCACTCGGCCTCGAACACGGACTGGCCGTTATCGCCATGTTCCACAAGGGTTAATTCGTGAATTTCGACCGGGCGGGGCTTCAGCTCCACGGTCTCGCCGTCCCGGGCCAGGTCGTAGGCGCGCTCGCCCTGCACCTTGATGGCCGAATACTGCGGAGGGATCTGCTCGATCAGGCCGGTAAAGCGCGGCAGCAGGGCGCGGATCGCATCCGCGGAGGGCCGCTCGGCGGAGGTGTGGGTGACCCGACCCTCGGTGTCGTCGGTATCGCGCTCCTCGCCCCAGGCGACCGTGAAGCGGTAGCGCTTGCGGCCGTCCATCACGAACGGGACGGTTTTGGTGGCTTCCCCCAGCGCAATCGGCAGACCGCCGGAAGCGAGCGGATCGAGGGTGCCGGCGTGGCCGGCGCGCTTGGCCTGGAACAGACGCTTGAGGACGGCGACCGCGTGCGTCGAGGTCATGCCGACCGGCTTGTCGAGAATCACCCAGCCATGGACGTCGCGCTTGTCGCGGCGCGGCTGGTTGTTCTGGCGCTGTTGCCTGCCAGGACGCTGATCCTGACGGGGATCGTTGTTGCCGCGGCGATCGATGTCGTCGCGCGCCTCGCTCGAAAAAATATTTTTCTCGGCGTCGCGCGCTTCGGTGTTTTCCGAAGCGATCGCGCCGTTGGCGATCGTCGTGGTCATTATTCGTCGTCCGAATCGGGTGCGAGGTCTCGTTGCACCGCAGGTGTTCGCAGTAATTTCTCGATCCGTTCCGCTTCGTCGAATCGTTCGTCGGTGCGGAAGCGAAGATCAGGGGCAAATTTCAGGTTAACGCGATGCGCGATCTCGCCGCGCAGGAACTTCTTGTTGCGCTCGAGGGCGGCGAGCACCACGTCGGTGTCGCGGCCGCCGAGCGGCATCACGTAAACGGTCGCGAGTTTGAGGTCAGGCGACATGCGCACCTCGGGAACCGTAATAATGTGGCCTTCGAGATCGGGGTCGTGAACATTACCCTGCGACAGAATATCGGCGACGGCATGGCGCACGGTCTCGCCAACGCGCAATTGTCGCTGCGAGCCGCCGGGGGCGGAACCCTTGGTGTGATGACGGGGCATTTGTCGAAATCCCAATTGTCGTCATCACCCGCGAAAGCGGGTGATCCAGTATTCCACGCTCAAATTAATTGCAGTGACTACTGGATGCCCCGCTTTCGCGGGGCATGACGGTTTAGTTCGAAATATCCAGCGCCTGTAAGATTTGGACTTACAGACTGCGCTGGATGGTTTCCACGCGATAACACTCGATCACGTCGCCGGGACGCATGTCGCCGTAATTCTCGAACGCCATGCCGCATTCCTGGCCGGACTGCACTTCCTTCACTTCGTCCTTGAAGCGCTTCAGCGTCGAGAGCTTGCCTTCGTGCACCACGACGTTGTCGCGAATGAGGCGCACATTGGCGCCGCGTTCCACGGTGCCGTCGGTGACGCGGCAGCCGGCGACCTTGCCGACCTTGGAAATGTTGAACACTTCCAGGATCTGGGCATTGCCGAGCATGGTTTCGCGCAACGTCGGCGCCAGCAGGCCCGACATCGCCTTTTTGATGTCGTCGACCAGATCGTAGATGATGTTGTAGTAGCGGATTTCGATGCCGTTGCGCTTGGCAGCGGCCGCGGCTTCCTTGTTGGCGCGAACGCTGAAGCCGATGATCGCGGCGTTGAAGCCTTCCGCCAGCGTGACGTCGGACTCCGAAATACCGCCGACGCCTGCATGCAGGATGCGGGCGGCGACTTCGTCGGTGCCGAGCTTTTCCAGCGACCCGAGAATCGCTTCGAGCGAACCCTGCACGTCGGCCTTCACGATCAGCGGGAATTCCTTGCGGCCCGCGGTCTTGAGCTGCGACATCATCTGTTCGAGCGAACCGCGCATGCCCGAAATCGAGGCCGCGTTGTTCTCGCGCTTCTGGTGGGCGCGATAGCTCGTGACCTGGCGGGCGCGGGCTTCGTTCTCGACCACGGCGAGACGATCGCCGGCTTCCGGCGGGCCGTTGAAGCCGAGCACTTCGACCGGGACCGACGGCCCGGCCTCGGTGAGGTTCTCGCCCTGGTCGGAAATCAGCGCGCGGACGCGGCCCATTTCGGCGCCGGCGACGATGATGTCACCAACACGGAGGGTGCCGCGCTGAACCAGCACGGTCGCGACCGGACCGCGGCCACGATCGAGCTTGGCTTCGATCACGGTACCTTCGGCGGGACGTTCCGAGTTGGTCTTGAGGTCGAGCAGTTCGGCCTGCAGCGCGATCATCTCGAGCAGCTTGTCGAGGTTGGTCTTGTTCTTGGCGGAAACCTCGACGTCGACCACTTCGCCGCCGAACGATTCGACCTGCACCTCGTGCTGCAGCAGCTCGGTGCGCACGCGCTCCGGCTTGGCGTCGGGCTTGTCGATCTTGTTGATCGCCACGATCATCGGAACCTTCGCCGCCTTGGCGTGGTTGATGGCTTCGATGGTCTGCGGCATGACGCCGTCATCGGCCGCCACCACCAGGATCACGATGTCGGTGACCTTGGCGCCGCGGGCGCGCATCGCGGTGAACGCGGCGTGGCCGGGCGTATCGATGAAGGTGATCTTCTTGCCGCTTTCCGGCGAGGTCACCTGATAGGCGCCGATATGCTGGGTGATGCCGCCGGCTTCGCCGGACACCACGTTGGCGTGACGCAGCGCGTCGAGCAGCGAGGTCTTGCCGTGGTCGACATGGCCCATCACGGTCACGACCGGCGAACGCGGCTCGGTATCGGTGGAATCCTCGACGACGTCGAACAGGCCTTCTTCAACGTCGGAAGCGGCGACGCGCTTGACGCTGTGGCCCATTTCTTCGGCGATGAGCTGCGCGGTGTCGGCGTCGATCACGTCGGTGATCTTGTGCATCGCGCCCTGCTTCATCAGCAGGCGGATGACGTCGACCGCGCGCTCGGTCATGCGGTTGGCGAGTTCCTGGATCGTGATCGCTTCAGGAATCGTCACTTCGCGGATCAGCTTTTCCTTGGGCTCGTTGGCGGCGTGTCCCTTCAGGCGCTGGGTGCGGCGGCGGAACGAGGCGATCGAACGCTCGCGCACGTCGTCGGCATTGAGCGCTGTGACCAGCGTCAGGCGGCCGCGGTCCTTTGCAGGTCCGGGCTTGTGGGTCGTCTTCGGCGGGACCACGGGGCGCATGGCGCCACCGGGGCCGCGACGGATCTGGCGCGGACCTTCATCCTCGTCGGACGCATCGGCTGCGACGCCGGGAGCGCGCGCCGGCGGTACTGCCGCGGTCGAGGCCGGACGGGCGCCGGCCGGGCGGGCTGCGCCGGGACGCGCCGTCGCCGGAGCGGCAGTGGTCGCGGCACCCTTGGCTTCGGCTTCGCCGAAACGCTTCTTGGCTTCGACTTCCGCCTTGCGCTTGGCGTCCTCTTCCTGCCGGTGCCGTTCTTCCTCGGCCTTGCGGCGGGCTTCGGCGGCTTCGCGCTCGGCCTGCTCAATGCCTTCCTTGCTGGCGCGGCGCTTGGCTTCTTCCTCGGCGATCCGGCGCTCTTCGACTTCACGCACTTTGGCGTCGGCCAGCGCGCTGGCGCGGGCGGAACGCTCGTCTTCGGTCAGCGTGCGCAGCACGACGCCGGAACCGCTGCGCGGCGCGGCGGGTGCCGAGGGGCGCGACATCGGGGCCTTGGCGACGGGAGCCGCTGCCGGCTTCGGCGCGGCTGCGACCGGCTCGGGCGCATGGATTTCGGTCGCCGGCGCATCGCCGCCGACGCGGCGCTTGCCGCGCTTTTCGACCACGACCGATTTGGTCCGGCCGTGGCTGAAGCTCTGGCGCACGGTGCCGGTCTCGACACGCGGCTTGAGCGTCAGGGTCTTGCTGACACTCAAAGTCTTGTCGCCAGGCGTTTTGGTATCAACCATTCAGCAGTCCCAATCTTGTTGCGATGTGCGCATCCGCACAGTCTTTAAGGCTATCGTCTCTCGTCAGAATTTCTGGCCGCATTGGCGGTCTTGTCGTCATCGGCCATCCGGTATCGGACCAGGACTTGGCAGCGCGACAGGAACGTCTTGCTCGCCGGGCCCGCGAGCAGGGCAGCATGTATCACATTTGACCGCCCTAGTGCCAAATCCAATTGTTCGGACGCTAAAACAGTAACGATCGGAAAAACCGGCGATTCACCGGAATTTCCGCCCCTCTGCCCGGCGATCGCGTCCAATTTGCGGATTCCGTCGGCGGCGCCGTCGGAAGCGTGGATCAGCCCTGCGGCCTGGCCGTGCTGGAGCGCGTCCTCGACCTTGCTGAACCCGGAAACCACCTGGCCGGCCTTGGCCGCCATGGCCAATGCCTCGGTGCAGCCCCGGACCAGCAAGTTTTCGGTATCTGCGGGAAGGGTCGCTGCTGCCCGGACCTGCCGCTTGAACCCTTTGCTAAATTGGTTACGCCGCACCGCTTCCGCAACGGTCTGCCGCGAGGCCGAGACCCAGAGGCCGCGGCCGGGCAGTTTTCGCTTCAAATCGGGGATTACTTCGCCCGTGGGCGAAACGACGAACCGGATCAGCTCGTCGATCGGGCGCACCTCGCGGCTGACCGCGCACATCCGCATGGTCGCCGACCTGTCGGTCCGCGGCCCATTGTCGAGATCGGGGTCAGCCAAAGCGAGCATGCCTGTCGGGTTACTCCGGTCATCTGCGCACGGATTGTGCGCAGAAGCAGCAAGGATAGGTGGCGTGGCGGAACACCGCCTTACGCCGTCTGGTCTTCAGCGACCTCGGCCGCCGCGGTCTGCTTAGCGAGGTCTTCCGCGGTGATCCAGCCGGCGATGACGCGCGCCTGCATGATCATGGCTTCCGCATCCTCGCGCGAGATCTCGTTGGCATCGAGAATGCCCGGGTGCTTGGTCGGCTCGCCGCCTTCCTTGCGCTCGGTCCAGCCGACCAGGTCGTCGGTGGCGCAGCCCGCCAGATCCTCGACCGACTTGATGTCGTTCTCGCCGAACTTGACCAGCATTTTCGAGGTCACGCCGGGCACCGTCTTCAAAGCATCGTCCACGCCGAGTTCCTTCCGCTTGTTTTCCAGCTCTGTCTCGAGCTGTTCGAGATATTCTCTTGCCCGGCTCTGCAGCTCGTTGGCGGTTTCGTCGTCGAAACCTTCGATCCCGGCCAGTTCCTTGGCGTCGACCAGGGCGAGTTCTTCCACCGAAGTGAAGCCTTCCGAGGCCAGCAACTGACCGACGACTTCGTCGACGTTCAGCGCTTCCATGAACACCCGCGTCGAGTTCTCGAAGTCGGCCTGACGGCGCTCGGACTCTTCCTGCTCGGTGAGGATGTCGATGTCCCAGCCGGTGAGCTGCGAGGCCAGGCGCACGTTCTGGCCGCGGCGGCCGATCGCGAGCGAAAGCTGGTTGTTGGTGTCAGGCACGACGACCTCGATGCGCTCACGCTCTTCGTCGATCACGACCTTGGCGACTTCGGCAGGCGCCAGCGCGTTGACGACAAAGGTCGCGATGTCGGGCGACCACGGAATGATGTCGATCTTCTCGCCCTGCAATTCGTTGACCACCGCCTGCACGCGCGAACCGCGCATACCGACGCAGGCGCCGACCGGATCGACCGAGGAATCACGGGAAATCACGCCGATTTTGGCGCGCGAGCCGGGATCGCGGGCGACGGCCTTGATCTCGACGATGCCGTCATAGATCTCCGGCACTTCCTGCGCGAACAGCTTGGCCATGAACTGCGGATGGGTGCGGGAAAGGAAAATCTGCGGCCCGCGGGTTTCGCGGCGAACGTCGAAGATATAGGCGCGGACGCGGTCGCCGTTGCGGAACACTTCGCGCGGCAGCATTTCGTCGCGGCGCACGATGGCTTCGCCGCGGCCGAGATCGACGATCACGCTGCCATATTCGACGCGCTTGACGACGCCGTTGACGATGTCGCCGATGCGGTCCTTGAATTCCTGGTACTGCCGGTCGCGTTCGGCCTCGCGCACCTTCTGCACGATCACCTGCTTGGCCGACTGCGCGGCGATGCGGCCGTATTCCAGCGGCGGCAGGGTGTCGGCGATGGTGTCGCCGACCTGGGCGCCGGGGTTGGCGCGCTGCGCGTCGGCCAGCGAGATCTGGTTCGAGGAGTTCTCGACCTGCTCGACCACCAGCATGTGGCGCGACAGCCGCAGCTCGCCCTTCTTGGCGTCGATCTCGGCGTGCACGTCGGTCTCGCTGCCGTAACGGGCGCGAGCCGCCTTGGCGATGGCGTCTTCCATCGCCGCGATCACGATCGAACGGTCGATCGACTTTTCGCGGGCGACCGCGTCCGCGATCTGCAGCAGCTCGAGTTTGTTGGCACTGACGGCCATGACCTAGTCTCCTTCGGTAGGATCGAATTCGCCGCCGGGCAAACCCTGCGCGGCGAGGCGGTGTTTCTTGGTGTTCTTCGGCAGCGGCTTCTTGACCGCTTTCGGCTTCGGCTTGTTGCTCTTGGTCGGATCGCTGCGCTTCGCATGCGGTGGAGGCGGCGGTACGATTCCAAGACTCTGCTTCAGGTCGCGCTCGGCCTGCTTGCCGCGTCGCATCGATTCCGCGATCAACTCGTCGGTCAGCACGAGCCGTGCATCGGAGATGTCCTCCATCACCAGCAGCACATCGTCATCTTCGCTGGTGCGGACGCCATCGGGATGCAGCCGCACGGCGTCGCCCTCGACGCCGGCAAGGTATCCACGGAGACGCTTGCGGCCCTGATGGGGGACCGCCATCTCGACCTTGACCAGATGACCGGCGTAACGCTCGAAGTCGGAACGGCGCACCAGCGGGCGGTCGATGCCCGGCGACGAAATCTCCAGCCGGTAGGCCCGTTCGATCGGGTCGGCGATATCGAGCACGGGCGACAGCGCCCGCGAGATCGCCTCGCAATCCTCGATCAGCATGGTGCCATCCGGCCGTTCGGCCATGATCTGGACGGTGCAGCCGGCTTCGCCTGATATCTTGATCCGGACCAGCCGGTAGCCGAGCCCCTGCAGGACCGGGCCGGCCACGGCCGATACCCGCGCCGCCACGCCCGGCTCAACCACGAGACGGGGCTCGGCAAGCAGGTCGGCATCCACGGAACCGGTAGTCGGATCGGTCATGTCTAGGGTCAAAAGTGCAATACTTACATGGGTTTAGGCCAGGCTGAGCGGCGTCCGGCCGGTGCCCTGAACTTGACCCTGTCGCCCATTCTGGGCCGGGGCTCGTTCAGGTAATAAAAAAGAGCGGGTCCGGAGGGGCCCACTCTCAAACGCGATCGTATGAGAACCATAAGTTGCCGCGGATATAGCGGTTTTGGCGCAATCCGGCAAGGCCTGCGCGCCATTGGCAGGCAATTTTACGGGGCTTCCCGGACCCCAAAACCTAACCGTTCATTCACCTACGGTGCCTAGATTGCCCGGAAACCAGCCAATTCGGCCGGTTTGGATGGGTTGATGACCACTGCGGCTACGCTGATACCGGAACTTGACGACATCGTCCGGCGTGGCGACCCGAAACGCCGGGCCGACGCCGCGCGCAAGATCAGCGAATTATTTTTGCAGGGCGCCTCGCGCTTCCGCGCCGATCACGTCGATCTGTTCGACGGCGTCCTGACCAGCCTCGTCCCGCATGCCGAACTTGCCGCGCGCGCCAACCTCGCCGAACGGTTGTCGTTGCTCGGCAACGCGCCACGCGGACTGGTCGGCCAACTTGCACACGAGGATGAAATCGCGATCGCAGGACCGCTATTGCGACGATCTCCCGTGATTGACGAACCGACGCTGATTGAGATTGCCCAGGCCAAGGGCCAGGGTCATTTGCTGGCGATGACGGAACGGCCGGTGCTCTCGCCCGATCTTACCGACATCATGGTTCGCCGCGGCGACCGCGACGTCGTCAGGGGTGCGGCCGGCAATGCCGGCGCGGCTTTCTCTACCGACGGATATTCGACGCTGGTCAAGCGCGCCAGCCAGGACGGCGTGCTGACGCTCAAGGTCGGCCAGCGCGACGATCTCTCGCCTGAGCAGTTGAAAGACTTGCTGTCCGGATCGATCGACGTCATCCGCCGCCGCCTGTTCGAGGTGGTCAAGCCGGCGCGGCAGATGGCGATCAAGCGGGCGATGAACGAGATCTCCGGCCTTACGGAACGGGTCGAAAGCAGCCGCGACTTCGCGCCGGCCCAGCGCGCCATCCTGGCGCTGCATCATGCCGGCGAGCTGAACGAGAGCGCGCTGCTCGGCTTTGCCAAGTCGCACAAATACGAGGAATCGATCGCGGCGCTGTCGGCAATGACCGGCGTCAGGATTGCGACGCTGGATCGCCTGATCACCGGCGACCGCTACGACCCGATCCTGATCGCCGGCAAGGCGGTCAATCTGGAATGGGCCACCGTGCGCGCCCTGATCCTGCTCCGGCTCGGCCCGAACCGGGTGGCGTCGCCGGCCGATATCGAAAGCGCGCGCGTCAATTTCGCGCGGTTGATGCCCTCGACCGCCGAGCGCGTCGTCGGCTTCTGGAAGACCCGCCCGCCGGGCTGACGGTATTTTCTCGTCGTTGCGAGGCGCGATAGCGACGAAGCAATCCAGATTCTTTCCGCGGGACGGAAGAATGGATTGCTTCCGCCTTCGCTCGCAATGACGGAATTGCACAACCTCTGACGACAGCGCTATGGTCGGTCAAAGACGCGGAACAGCGTCACGACAGGGAGCGTAAAAATGCTGACGGACGTCCAGGTTCAAGCCCATGCCGATCGTATTCGCGATGATGGCTTTACGGTCATCGAGAACGCGGCGAGCCGCGAACTGGTCGAAGGTTTGAAGCGGGCGCTGGAACGCATCGAGCGCGAGCATCATCTGGGTCCGGCGAAAACCTCATTCGAGGGCTTCAAGACCGTCCGCATCAACAACCTTCTCACTTACGACGATCTGTTCTGGGAAGTGCCGCTGCACGAGAACGTGCTGCCGGTGGTCGAGCGCGTGCTCGACAAGGAGTGCTTGTTGTCCTCGTTCTGCTCGCTGGTGCTCGGCCCGGGGCAGGAGGCGCAGCCAATCCACGAAGACACGCAACTGATACCGCTGCCGCGTCCGCATATTCCGATCACCCTCAATGCGATCTGGGCGCTGTCGGATTTCAGGAACGACAACGGTGCGACGCGAATTCTGCCGGGCAGCCACAAGTTCGATTCCTCGCCGGAATACGGCAAGGAATACGCCGCCGTCACCGCGACCATGCCGGCCGGCAGCGTCATGCTGTTCGACAGCGCGCTCTGGCATGGCGGCGGCGCCAACACCTCGGATGCGCGGCGGTTCGCGTTCTCCTGCGCCTATTGCTGGGGCTGGATGCGGCAGCAGGAGAATTTGCAGCTCGGGATTCCCCGGGAGACTGCCGAGCGGTTTCCGCGCCGGTTGCAGGAGTTGTGCGGCTACAGCGTCTACAAGGGACAGTTCGGTCACATCGACAACCACGACCCGATCGAACTGCTCGGCCGCGAGCGCGGCAAGCGCATGGTGTGGGAAGCCACCGATGCGCGAAAAACGCGGATGGGCGAGGCGGTGAAGTCGTAGCTGTCGTTGTCGTTCCGGGGCGCGAGTGAAACGAGCGAACCCGGAACCTCGAGATTCTCAGGTGCGCAAGTGCGCACCGTAGTTCGATGCTTCGCATCGCCCCGGAATGACAGCGATCAAACCCGCCGAAACCGCAAATACGCCGCGACGCGGCCTTCGCGTTCGGCTTTGCGGCCGTAGCGGGTCATGGTGTAGCCGTCCCACGGCTTGCGCCAATCATCGGCGCGCTCCGCGGTCCAGAAAAAATCCGGCGAGCGCAGCAGATGCGCCAGCGTCCAGGCGCAGTAGTCGTCGATGTCGCTGACGAAACGAAACTCGCCGCCCGACTTGATGATGCGCGCCATCGCCGCGACCGTTGCGTCCTGCACGAAGCGGCGTTTCCAGTGCCGCCGCTTCGGCCAGGGGTCGGGATGGATCAGGTCGATCCGCGCCATCGATTGCGGCGGGGCCCAGGCCAGCAATTCAGCGGCGTCGCCGGCATAGAGGCGGATGTTGCGGATGTTGAGCGCTTCGATCTGGGTCAGGATCTTGGCCATGCCGTTCACATACGGCTCGCAGCCGATGAAACCGGTGTGCGGAAACGCCTGCGCTTCGGCAATCAAATGCTCGCCGCCGCCGAATCCGATTTCGAGACGGACGTTTGCAGCCCCGTCATCGAACAGTTCGGTGAGATTGCCGGGCGCGGGACCGCCGCCGATATCGAGTGCCAGATGCGGCAACAGGTTGTCGATCAGGTCGGCCTGATGATTGCGAAGCTTGTGTCCCTTGCGACGGCCGAAAAACGAACCGCGCGCGTGCGCCGACGCGCCGTCGTCCGGCGCCGCATCCTGATCGTCCGGCTGGTTCGGGTTCGCGATCATCGCAGCGTCTGGTACAACCGGTGCAGCAGCCGCGCCCGCGGCTCGATCGACGAGATGTAGAGTTGTTCGTAGTGGGTATGCGCGCCCTGGCCGTCGACGCCGAGGCCGTCGAGCGTTGCGGTATGCGGCGCGGTGAAATTTCCGTCGGAGCCGCCGCCGGTTGCGGTGTCCACCAGATCAAAGCCGATTTCGGCTGCCAGCGTCCTGGCGTGCTCGAAAAGTGCTGCGCCGGCATTGCCCTTCTCGTAGGGCGGACGGTTGAGTTCACCGACCACCTTGACGCTGACGCCCTCGGTGCGTGATTTCAGGCCGAGGATCTTTGGAACGAGCTCGTCGGCATCGACGATCGTGGGTACGCGCATGTCGACCTCGGCATAGGCCTCTTCCGCGATCACGTTCGGCTTGGTGCCGCCTCTGACAACGCCGACATTGACGGTGACGCCGCGCTTCAGATCATTCATCCCTTCCAGCGTCTGGATGATGTTGCCGAGTTCGCGGATCGCGCTGCGGCCGTCTTCGGGCCGCGTGCCGGCATGCGAGGGCACGCCCTTGATGAAGATCTCGAAGCGGGCGACGCCCTTGCGCCCGGTGACGATCTTGCCGCCGTCGCGCGCCGGCTCGGTGACGAGCACGTACTTTGCCTTGCGGCCTTCCTGCTCGATCAGCGCCCGCGATGTCGGGCTGCCGATTTCTTCGTCGGACACATAGAGCTGGGTGATGCCGAGCGGCGATCGGGCGGGATCGGCGCAAATCTGGCGAAACGCGTGGTAGGCGAGATAGGCGCCGCCCTTCATGTCGTAGATGCCGGGGCCGAACGCACTGTCGCCCTCGATCTTGAATGGCAGCCGTTCGATGAAGCCCATCGGATGCACGGTGTCGAGATGGCTCAGCACCAGTATCCCTGGCGTATTCTGTCCGCTCGATGACGTGTTTTGTCCCCACGACGAACGTACGACGAGATGATCGCCGCAGCCGGAGTGGCCAGCGATTCGTTCGACCGTCGCCGGCAGGTCGCGATATTCAGACGCGACGAGGTCGGCGAGCTTGTTGACCTCGGCGGGCGCTTCGGTCGGGGTCTCGATCTCGACCCAGCGGCGGATGCCGTCGAGGATCGTTTTGGTATCGAAGGGATTGATCGTTGTCATCGGCGCATGCTGGTTATCGGGCGAATTTGCCCGATGTCATGCGCTCACGCCGGTGGGTGCGTCAATCGTTCAGTGTGAACGCTGGTTCGCAAATCAGCGTTGGTCGGGACCTTCGCGTGTCGCGATCTGCTCGACCAGGTCGACGATGGAGCGGCGCATCTTGGCGTCGGCGATTCGCGTGAACGCGCGCGTCAGCGCCAAACCTTCTGATGTCGCGAGGAAATCGGAGACATAGGCCGGCGAAGAACCTTCGCTGAAACCTGCAGGATTCGCTGCGCCGCTCGGTCCGCCGTCGAACAGAAACGACACCGGCACCTGCAATATTTCCGAAATTTGCTGAAGCCGGCTGGCGCCGACGCGATTGGTGCCCTTCTCGTATTTCTGAACCTGCTGAAAGGTCAGTCCCAGCGCTTCGCCGAGCTTTTCCTGGCTCATACCCAGCATGATGCGGCGCATGCGGACACGGCTGCCGACATACTTGTCAACGGGATTGGGCGCTTTGGTGGACATCTCAACACTCCTCGGGATTGCGCGCCGGGGGTGAGGCAAGCTGAATCAGAATGCCTCAGGCGCCGGTGCCGTCAAATCCTGCTCGGAGGATCGGGTAGAACTTCGGACGATCTAAGCATTGAGCTGACTGGTTATTGCTTTTGGTTGTGGAACTCACAATGCGAAGAGCATGGCCGCTCTGTCAACCGGTGGAATCACGCATGCGGTTCCGTTGCGGCAAACCGGCAACAGTAGACAATCTGCAAGGTGTAAACTTCAGGCGGTTCGCCTAATCAGACGTCGTCGAATGACCAATAGCAGCGCAATCGCTGCAATGACGACGACTGGAATATCTCTAAGTTGCACATACACCGTCGGCGGCAACGTCGTCGGCAAACTGGCGTCCAACACGCCTTCGATGCCGAGGCCGAGACGTGCGACGATTCGCCCTGAGGGATCGATGACGGCGGAAATGCCGGTGTTGGCGGCGCGCACCAGCGGCAGTCCTTCTTCGATGGCACGCAGGCGTGCCTGCTGCAAATGCTGGTACGGACCGGTCGAAATGCCGAACCAGCCGTCATTGGTCAGGTTGACGATCCAGCCGGGACGGTCGTCACGGGTCGCGATATTGCCGGGAAAAGCCACTTCGTAGCAGATCAGGGGCAGCGCGCGCGGGGCGCCCGGTATTTCCATCGCGCGGCGGCGGGTGCCGGGAATGAAGCCGCCCTGCACCTTGGTGAGCTGGACGAAGCCGAGTTTCTCCATCCAGTCCTGGAACGGCAGGTATTCGCCGAACGGCACCAGGTGCAGTTTGTCATAAACCGACAGCACGGTACCGTCATGGTCGATGATATATATCGAGTTGTAGGCCCGCGTAATGCGCGCGCCGGGCGGCCCCTCGGGCGCCCGCACCGAACCTGTGATCAGCACGGTGCCCTTGGGCAGGAGATCGGCGATCTGCGCCATTGCGTCCGCTTCGCGGGTCAGGAAAAACGGAAAGGCGGATTCCGGCCAGATCAGGATGTTGGCGTCGGCGACGCCGGTCGACTGTGGTCCGGAAGCACGGTCGGACAGTGTCAGGTATTTCTGCATCACCTCGGCCTTGGCCGAATAGTTGAACTTGGCGTCCTGCTGCAGGTTGGGCTGCATGATCCGCAGCTTGACCTTGGTCAGCACGGTCGGATGCAGCGACAGCCGCACCGTGCCGTAGACGCCCATGGCGACGAGCAGCGCGAGCGCCGCCACCGGCGCGATCCACGGCTTGCGGCCGCGCGAGCTGCCGTCGATCAGCACCGCCGGACTGGCGAAGATCGTCACGCTGAGGAACGTCATGCCCCACAGTCCGATCAGTGATGCGGTCTGCGCCAAGGCCAACGGTTCCGACAGCGCGTAGCCGAACGCGTTCCATGGAAATCCGCTGAGCAGATGTCCGCGCAGCCATTCGCTGACGGTCAGGCTGATGGCGAGCGCCAGCAGCCGCGACGCGTCGCGCGTCCACATCAGGCGCGCCAGCGCGAAGCCGAGCGCCGTGAACAGCGCCAGATAGATCGGCAAGCCGAGCACCGCGAACGGAATCAGCCACGCGAAGGTCGAGGCGTCGACCAGGAAGGCGTTGCCGATCCAGTAAAGTCCCGGCACGAAATAACCGAGCCCGAACCAGAAGCCCGACATTGCGGCTGCCGGCACGCCGCGCCATTTGCCGGCGGCGGCGCCGTCGATCAGCCAGACCGCAATCGGAAACGTCACGAACAGCACTGGCCATGCATTGAACGGCGCCATCGCCAGCGCCGACAGCGCGCCGGCGAATAGCGCGATGCCTGCGCGTTTCCATCCCCAGGCGAGGATGATCGCAAGAACGGCGATGCGGAGTTTGCGGGTTGAGATCACGGCGAGCCGGCTCCATCGCCGGGTGCCGTCGGCTTACTGTCAGTTGACGGCGGCGCATTGTCGTTGGCCTGCGGCGCGTTTTCCTGCGCGGGCGTCGTCGTGGCGTCGGGGGTCTGCTCGCGGCGTCGGCTTTCGCGCTGGGTGCGGGGCGCGGCTCGCTCCTTGCGGATCGCGATGCGCAGCCGCTTCACCCGCCGCGGATCGGCGTCGAGCACCTCGATCTCGAAATTACCAGGACCCGAGATCACCTCGCCGCGCACCGGCAGGCGGCCGACCTTCGCCACCAGATAGCCGCCGAGCGTCGATACTTCCTCGCTGGCTTCGCCGGTGTCGAAATCCTCGCCGATCATCTTGCGGGCGTCTTCGAGGCTGGCGCGGGCATCGGCGAGGAATGCGCCTTCGGCCTGTTTCACGATCGCCGGCGGCTCGTCGCTGTCATGTTCGTCGTCGATCTCGCCGACGATCTGCTCGACGATGTCCTCGATCGACACCAGCCCGTCGGTGCCGCCATATTCGTCGACCACCAGCGCGAGATGGATGCGCGAGGCCTGCATCTGCGCCAGCAGGTCGATCGCGCGCATCGAAGGCGGCACGTACAGCAGCTTGCGGATGATGTTGGCTTCGCCCAGCGGCTGCGCGAGGTCGACGGCGCGCAGGTCGAGCCCGGCCGGATAGGGCTTCTTTCGCTTGGCCTTGCCGACCACGCCGACGCGAGCTTTCACGGTCATGAACGCCAGCAGGTCGCGGATGTGGACGATGCCGACGGGATCGTCGAGGGTTTCGTTGTAGACCACGAGGCGCGAATGCGCCGCGCTCTCGAACAGGCCCATCAATTCGCCAAGCGGAATGTCGCGCTTGACCGCGACGATGTCGGCGCGATGGATCATCACGTCGGCGATCCGCCGCTCGTGCAGTCCGAGGATGTTGCGCAGCATGGTGCGCTCGATGGCGGAAAAGCCGACATCGTCCGGGGTCGAGGTGTCGAGCACGACCTGCAGGTCGTCGCGCACCGATCCCGGCTTCCAGCCGAACAAGGTGCGGATTGCGCGCAGCAGCCAGTTGTCGGCCGCCGGCCGCAGCACTTCGCCTTCCTGCACCAGAGCGGGCAGATTGCGGTTGGTATTGTCCTGGGCAGGGTCGGCGTCCGGCATCTCAGTTCATCCGCTCCCGTTCCGGATCGGGTTCCCGATCCAGGTAGGGATCGGGAATGCCGAGCTGCGCGAGGATTTCGCGTTCCAGACCTTCCATCGCTTCGGCGTCGCCGTCGTTCTCGTGATCGTATCCGATCAGGTGCAGGAAGCCGTGGACCGCCAGATGGCTGAGGTGATGATCGAACGGCTTCTGTTCTTCGTCGGCCTCCTTGCGGGTGGTCTCAAAGGCAATAGCGATATCGCCGAGCATGCGCGGCGCGTCGGAGGGCGTGCCGGCGGGCGCCTGCAGCGCCGGAAACGACAGCACGTTGGTCGGCTTGTCGATGCCGCGCCAGTTGCCGTTCAGCGTGCGAATTCCGGCATCGTCGGTCAGCATGA
>Ga0209023_10003529_pt1 | contig 18600 bp, 18 predicted proteins | sample LakOneMetagenome_FD_187468 | JGI IMG/M metagenome (GOLD analysis project Ga0209023, IMG submission 187468) | Freshwater and sediment microbial communities from Lake Erie, Canada (SPAdes) (version 2) | ecosystem: Environmental > Aquatic > Freshwater > Lentic | place: Lake Erie, Canada...
CCGATCTCGCGCGCTGGCTGGTCGCCGGCTCCGTCGGTGTCGGCCTGGGCGTCGGGGGATTCTCGGCGTGGCGACTGCTCGCGACCCGATTCCGGCGCCCCATCGCCAATCCGGTGAGCTGAGGTCGGTGGGATCTACACGCTGCTGGGGGAGCGGCGGTCGGCCCAGTTCACGTCGTCGACCTGTCTGCCGAACGGCCAGAGCGCGAGCACCCCGATCTTCACTGACTGCACGGCGAACGGGATGCCGATCACTGTGAGGCAGAGCAACGCGGCCGACACGAGTGCCCCGACGAACAGTCCCCACCCGAAGAGCACCAGCCACACCACGTTGAACACCGTTCCGAGGACGGTCGGGCCCTCCTCGGACAGCACGACCGTTCGGCCGAACGGCCACAGGGCGAACCCGGCCAGCTTGAACGCCTGGATTCCGAACGGGATGCCGATCACGGTGAGGCAACACACGACGCCGGACACAGCGAATCCGATCGCCATCCAGATCCCGGAGAATACGAGCCAGAGGACATTGCCGATCGTCTTCACAACCGCCAGTCTGCCACCGGGTTGCCACGCGGCGCCCTCGCTGGCCTTGGGCCTCCAGTGGTCGGGACGGGGAGATTCGAACTACGTCCGGAGGGTGTTCGGCGGGTGTCAGGCCGTCGCGCTTGAGGCCGGTATCCCCGGAAGTTCGGCGTTCTCGGTTCGTGCCGGGCCAGGCGCTGTCAGCGGTTCTCGGAAGGTCTGTGACCAAGTTGTGACCACAGCCCGAGATCCGCCGCGCGAAGTACTTCGGCGATGTGAGCCCGTTGAACAGATATTCCGCCGTTGCGCCGTGGCCAGCGGAAGGGTTGCTGCGGGGGAGGGGCTGCGACGACTACTCAGCTGCGTCAGCTCCTCGAGAAGGGCGAGGAGATCCAGTTCCCCGCACTGGCGCGCAGGTAGTCGAGGTCGAGCGCAGTGCCGCGGACGAAGTTGATGCCGACGACGTCGCGCCACTGGCGATCCGACACCGATCCGCCCATGCGGCACCAGTCTAGCTTTGGAAGGATCTGATCCTCAGGCGATGTCACTCAGAGGCCGGCTGGAGCATCAGGCCTCGGGATCAGAACTCGCCGTTCGAGCTGGCGCCGATCGAGCACGCCATCGCCGACGACGAAGAGATCGGCCTTGTAGCCGCTCGAGTCAGCGAGGAGGTTGAACGACTCGGTGGGTCTGAACGGAGGTCCGGGCCGACTCCGTGGGGACGTAGAGACGTCGGGCGGCGCTGGATCGGCCGGAGCGTGCTGGGTCGGCGGCGCTCCGAGGGGAGCGATCATGACGACGATGTCGGGGGTCGCCGCCGTGACGTCGCGGATCGTCTCATAGACCGTCGAGCCGAGGAACGTCTGGGTGTACTCGATCCCGCTGGGTGATCGGCTCGTCAGGTTCACGGCGACGGTCCATCCGATAGTCGTCTCCTCCGCCAGAACGGTCGCTCGGTGGCGATCCGGCAGGAGGGGGATCGTTTGGGACTGCTCCTCCAAGACGGCATCGAGCTCGGCGGTCGAGGGGACGGCGCGGTACAGCTGTCGCACCTCGCCGCCGAGGGCCTATCGGAGCAGTTGGTGGACCAGGAGCTGTTCGTCGGTCGGGCGGACCAAGAGCAGTTCCTGTACGAAGCCACACCGAACATCAGGAGCAACTCGACCGGACCCCACACCTCCCCACAGCGAGCGAGTACCTCGCGCAGGTCGGCCTCGGGGCCGCACCGATCGGACCATGCGTCGACGTCGAGCGCGATGCCACATGCGCCGATCAGCGGGTGAGCGGCGCCGACCCCCTGGCTCCGAGGAGTAGGCGACATCGCTCGTTGGTGATTTTGGTTCCCGGATACTGATGGGCGAGGACGGATGTGAAGTCGTCGGGTCTGTAACGAAGACGATGTTGTTCCGACCTGTGAAGATGGCTATGATGGCGCCAGCCCAGAGGAAGGACTACACGTGAAACGGTTTCGTCGGTTCAGGAAAACCAGAGACGCAGCTCGTGGAATGCTCCTCGGGTCCGCCACAGCAGCAGTGATTCTGTACGGGACAGCGGCGCCGGCCTCTGCCTACCCACTTCGGCGTGACTACATCGTTGCCTACGCGAATCGCTTCTGGACCAACTACAACTACGCCATGTATTCGGCGTACGGAAATGACTGCACGAACTTCGTATCGCAGTCGTGGTTCGGTATCTATTACACGGGATATCCGCAACATCTGACCACCACCTACGGTGGACCGGAGAATGACACCAGTTCGAATCCTTGGTATCCCGGTGCAAACTCGTGGTCGGTCGCCCAGGCCTTCGTGAACTATCAGAACACAAAAGGCCCGGGGTACCAGGTTCTCGTACCGTACTCGAGTGGATCGACGGCGCCATGGACACGGCTTACCAACAACCAGACGCCGGGCCTGCAAGGCTCTGCGATTATCTACCGAACGGGAGACGGGGGCTCGTCGGGGAATTACTGGACTCACGCCGCCATTTTGGCTAGCTGGTTCTACGTCGGGTCCTACACGGACCCAGTCAAGAACGTCTCCGTGACGTATAACGCGACCGTTGACGTGATCACCTCCCACACTGCCAATCGGTACCAGGCGCCGTGGAACATCGGCTTTCGGGTCGAGCAGTTGACTCTCGATTCGACGACTCTTCAGCAACACAAGAACAACTGGGACGCGATTGTGATGGAGCTTTAGATGAGAAACGCATCGAAGATTGTACAAAATAGGAGCGAGCGCGACTCGCGATGGAGTCATGTGGGCTTCGTCGTAGGTGCGGCCGCGACTGTCGTAGTGGTCGGCGCAGGCATCGTGGGCGCGACTCAGGCTGACAAGGGGGCGGAGGACCCGATCAAGTCTCCGGAGTACTGCAAGGTAGAGGGCCGTTGTGGCGACGGAGTTTACAAGGAGCCTTCGGTCGAGCGCGAGCCGGCGCTGGTTCGCTTCGAAGAGGGGAAGACGGTGTCGCTCGGCAAGTCCGACGTCGCTCGGGTGACGCAGGTCGCGGAGGGGTCAGTGTGCCCCGTGGCTGCCGCAGGTGCGCGGACGATTGAGGAGTCCCGCAGTATCGGGCAGCGCGTTCTGGAATCCGGCGATTTCGAAGCCGGACTTCGCGACTTGTGGTCGCCCGATGCGCTGAAGTTGTTCGCTGAGGACGTGCGCTCCGGTGAAGCCATTGCCGCGTCGGTCGGGCGCTTCGTGCCCGTCTCGTGCCAGCTCGATGGTTTCCAAGTGGTGAAAGCAGTAGAAGACTCAACCGGCCTCGTGGTCCAGCTGCGGTACCAGATTCGTCGCCAGTTCACCCCTGACACCGTCGGCAAGTCAAACGTCGAAGAGCTCGACAAGTCCGGCCTCTCGGTACCGAACGAGGCCCTGCAGGACTCCTACCTGTACGAGTTCCTGCGATCAGAGGACGGCAGCCTCGTTGCGATCAGCAAGATCTTCTACCGCGATCCCAAGCTGAGTGGTAGCGGGATCTGAACGGCTTACGAGTCGCTGGGCTGCCGCTATGGCCGCCTCCCGGGATCCGGCCGGTTACTGTTGCGGCGTTCGAGAGCGCCGTGCGGCTCTCACTTGACTGTGCGTGGACCGAGCTGTTCTGGGAGTCCGGTCACTACTTGCGCCACGGTCGACAAGGTCCGCTACCGGCCATTCTTGATCCGCAGCGTTGTCCAGTGGTGTTGGCGATGGACACAACGTCGGGGGCAGTCCTGATCGTCGGGTGCAACTATGAGTTGCGCGATAAGAGAATCGAGCTGGCATTCGGTCCAGCGGATGAGGTGGCGGCGGCCTCGGATCCAGCTCGGTTCCTCCGCAAAGCCGTGAGTGTCGTGGTACAGGCCGCGCGGCGGTCCGTGCCCGTCGAACGAGTGCGAGTGCGAGTAGCGGGATCGTGGGTTGGAAAGGAGGATGTCGCGTGGAGGTGCGGGACGCTCTTCACTCCCGGCGGTATTCGAGCGGAGCTCTTGGAGATTCAGGTCTAAGCATGGCGGCATTCACTCGAGATGCAGAAACATCCGATGTCGACGACATTGCGGCGATCGCCTTCTATACGGACCCACGACTTCCACCGTTCAGGGGCTTGCAACCTGGTCCTCTAGCGATTCGTCAGCTGCTCGAACGTCCCGGTGCGAAGCCAATCGTTGCCGAAGCGGCCGGCCAGGTCGTCGCCCTCTGTTACGGCTACGCGTCGACCGACCTGTCGGTGTCTCTCTGTATCCTCCGCGGACCAGAGGGAGATGCGCGCCATATCCGCATGGTTCTGACACATTGGCTTCGGCGAGTGTCCGCCGAAACTCCGATGCCGGCGGTGCGGTTCGAGACGATCCCTGAAGTGCTCGAGCTTTTGGGGACGGGTCCACGTAGTTACTTCATCGAAGAGGCCCGCGTCGCCGGCGGTCATGCAACTCCCTTCGGCGTGAGCGATCAGGTCTTCGGCATCGTCGATGTCGCAAACCTTCTGTCATGGTCGAGCGCAGTTGATGACGTCAGGCTTGCCGCTGGCGATCTGTCGAGTGACGAGGCCTTTGTGAGATGGGTGGTATGTCAGTTTGACTGGCTAGATCTGGCCGGCGCAGAGACCGACCTGATAACGGCAGGCGCCGACTCGCTTGCCATCGCAGAACTCGACATTGCTCTGGCAGACCTGGCCGGTGTCGACTCCATCGGTCTGTCCCCCGATATGACCATAGCTCAGTGCCGTGCCGCAGCCCTTCGAGCGATGGAGGCCGGGAGTTAGTGGCCGTACGCGCTGACGACGGAGGAGCGCGACCGCCGCCACGAGTACCAGTAGATCGGGCTGTGGGACGGCGTGTCGGTCGAGGACTCACTCGGTACGAGCTGCGAGGCCCGCATAGCTGGGGTTGGGGCGAGAGGTCGGCCACTTCACAGGTCGACTCCGAAGTCCGCCTCAAGGCCCGGTTCCGGTCCCGCCGGTCGCTTGTGATCGAGGGCTAGTGTCTGGGTTGCGGATCGCCGGAGTCTGGCCCGGAGGTCGTTGATGATGTCGTCGTGGACTTCGCCGACGTGGGCCTCGTCTCTGCAGATCTCGTCGTCGAGGTACAGGGTGTTGTCGATGCGTCCTCTCGACATCGCGGTGTATCCGGCTTCTTTGGTGAGCTGGTCGCTGTCGAGGATCAGGCAATGGTCGTAGGTGGCGCCTTGGGCCTTGTGAACGGTCATTGCGTACCCGTGCGCCAGATGGCCCTGGGCCGCGTAGTCGAATGGGATCCTCACGATCTGGTGGTCTTCGGTGCGACACCGCAGCTCCTCACGCTCGGTGTCGATGTGTTCGATGACGGATCGGGTGCCGTTGAGAACCCCGATCCGTCGATCGTTGCGCAGAGCGACGACGAGGTCACCTTCGGCGTAGCCGGCCGCGCCGATCCGCACCTGGTCGTCCCCGATCACCCCGGCTTGTCGGAGTCGTGTGCGGGCGAACAGGTTGAGCAGCTCGACGTCGGCACGTGTGCTGGCGAGCATGACGGCGGTGCCGGTTTGGCGGGCTTCGAACCAGTCGTTCGCCATAGCTACTCGCACCGTCGTTCCCAGAGCTGGGGCTTTCACCCGACCGTGTTGCAGGTAAGCACCAAGCGCGGTTTGGGTGTCGCCGGCTCGGAGGCGTGCGAGGGCGTCGCGTTCCCATGGTTGTTGTTGGCGGCGGTTGCGGGTGAGGTGGGCGGCGTCGAGGCGTTGTCGGAGCCCACGGAATGCGCCGCCGGCTTCGATCTCGGGAAGCTGACACGGGTCACCGACCAGCACCACTTTCGCCTGAAAGCGCTGGGCGTGGTCGAGAAGTCGGTGCAGTTTGCGGGTGCCGGCCATCGTGGCCTCATCGACCACGATGATCGTGTTGGAGGCGAGGCCGCCGTGTTCGGGGCGGTCCAGATCGATGAGGAGCCGGTCGATCGTCTGGGACGGGATCCCGGCGTCGGTTTGTAGCTGCCGGGCGGCTTTCGCGGCGAGCGAACAGCCGATCACGGTGTGCCCTGACGCGGTCCACGCCTCGTTGGCGGCGGCGAGCGCGTAGGTCTTGCCGGCGCCAGCGACGCCTTCGACGATGTCGACTCCGGTGCCGCTGAGACACACGCGCCACACCATCTTGAGTTGCTCGGGCGACATCGACGGCCGAAGGTTCGTCGCGGTGTCGACGTGACGGTGATCCGCGATGCCGACCAAGTCACCAGCACGGCAAATCGCTGCGTCGATGAGCCGCCGTTCGGTCGCGAGCATGTCGGGGGTGCTGTAACGGGCTTCGTCGGTTCGAGCGGACACGACCCGCCCCTGCCTCGTCCGGATCGCGGTGGCGCTAGTGCCGGTGAGTTGCACGCAGTGTTCGGAGGTGAGGAACAGGTCGGCCCACTCGCAGATGTCGGTGATGGGTGCGCCGTTGGGGAGGAGTTCGCAGATCCCTTGGATGACGTCTCGGCGTCCGAACATCGACCGGTTCCGAGTCAACCCGTCAGGTCCGGCGAGCTGTTCGAACATCGGGGTGAGATGCACGAGCCCGATCTCGGATGGGTGGTCGACCTGGGCGTTGATCTGCCGGCACACCTGTTCGGCATCGAACCCGAGATCGGTAGCGCGCCGTTGCCAACCCTCTGCAAGCGTTTCGGGGGTGGCGGTGTGGTCTTTCATGCGCCTGGTCGCGTAGGCGGCGATCTGCGCGGAACGCGCTGAGTCTCCGCCGTTGCGGGCCATGTGCGCCTCGATCTCATGACGACGTGTGGAGAACTCGTCGACGACCCGCATCGGCACAGCGGTGACGTCAGCGATGCCGCGGCGGACGGTGCGCCACTCGACACCGACGGTCTTGGTGAGCTGATGGCGGAGCTCGGCCTCGTACAGGTAGCCGACGGTTTTCGACCAGTGGTAGAGCGGCCGGGCGTCGAGTGCGGTCCATCGGTCGTCGGGTCCGTGGACGAGGTTGGCGATGACGATGTGGGTGTGGAGGTGGGGGTCGCCGGCGCGGGACGTGCGATGGCGGAAGGCGGCGGCGACGAACCCGTCGCCGTCGATCACGTCTGCGCCGCCGTGGCCACGCCGACCTCGCGACGCCTCCGTCTCGAAGACAGCGAGCGCCTCGCGGACGGCGACGTCGTGAGCCTGGCGGACGGCAGCTCGGATGTCGGGCGGACCGAGGCCGTGAAGGATCGATACTGACTTCGGAGCGTTGAAGGTGGCGTCGAACGCGGTGACCGTCGGCGCCGACCGAGACGCGGTGATCCTCATGTTCGTTCTCGGATACTGATGGTCGAGGACGGATGTGAAGTCGTCGGGTCGGACTGTGCCGGCGAGTCCCAGCTGTTGGCTGGCTTGGCCGATCCAGACGCCTGGGGCCTCACGGGCGGAGGTGTAGTACTCCTCGGCTCCGTCGGCGACCATCGCGGTGTAGTAGTCGCCGACTCCGGCGGCGAGCTTGCCGATGCTCAACAAGGCGACGGCCAAACAGGACAGCCGACGTGACCGGCGTCAGGGCACCGTGGTGCAAGTGCGTCGAACGAAATGGCACCTGACCATGGCACTGACCAGCTGATCGTCCGACCGATCACGCGTCGAGCTGCAGCTGGTCGACCGACGGGGTGCGACGAGCGGGGGAGCGACGTTGACTTGCGGTAGGCGTCCTTGCTGGTTCGGGGAGGTCGGAGCGGGGCGGGACCGTCGCGACTCCGGGCGGGACTGCGACGGGCCCTCCGGTGATCCGCTCGAGCGCTGTCCGCGGTATCCGCAGCTGGCCTCCGATCCGGACCACGGCGAGCCCCTCGCCTCCACTCGTAGCGAGGTCGCGCCGGGCGAGTTCGTAGGCGGTCGTGCGACCGATCCGCAGCACAACGGCCGCTTCGGTCACGGTGAACAAGTCGGGTGTACTCATCGGCATTCTCCAGGCAAGGTCGGTGGTTCTCGCTCTGGCTAAGCGCGCGTCCCGGCCGTTCGTCGGGCGGAAATTCGCGATCTCTCGACGATCTCGTCGGCTGTCCGGTGCCCTGTCCGCTCCACTGTCGTGTTTCCTGTCGTGTTTGCGGTCGCCGTCAGCATGCCGGCGGGTACCGTCCCAACATGAGTCAGGAGCCACCTACCGACGATGCGGACGCCACGGCGTCGAAGCGCGTTCCGAACTTCCTCGACCTCGCCGGCACCGTCTCAGTGCCGGTCGAGAAACGCGACGTCGAATGGGGCGAGGTCGTCAGCGCCGTCCGTTCAAGCCGGGCGCACCTCGATGATGAGGTGGCTCATGTCGGATGACACCGCGAACCGGCGACTGGCTCCCGGCGGGCCGACGACGGTCGCGGAAGTGCTCGAGGGTGGGGAGCCAATGGGCGACCCGAGTCGCTTCGCGATCGAGGACCTCACGCCGGAAGAGGAGGACGAGTTCTTCCGGATCCTCGAGGACGCCTGACCCACCTCTCCGAGGTCGAGCGGAGCGCCGAGCGACCAAGATCGGTCCGGCGGCGCGACGGGTGCGGTGACCCCCTTCGGCTCCGGCCGATGTAACGGGTTCAGGGTTCAATGAGATGCTACGAGCGTGTCCCTGCGGCTCGAAGACCCGTAGAGTTGGCGCCGAGGAGGACTGTCGTGGCTGCATCGGCGGATCACATCAAAGCGCTGGTCAAGAGCCACTCGTCCGGTGACGACGTTGGGTTCTACGCCGTCGCGATGCAGGTGGCCGCGAAGGCGGCTCGACAGGGCCATCATCACCTCGCCGGCGAGCTGAAGGATCTCGTCGACGCCGCGCGGCGCCAGTCCAGCGGCTCGGTGGTAACTCCGATTGCGCAGCCGCGAGGTGAGATTGCAGACCTCGTCTCGGCGGCGTTCCCGGTGGTCGGGCTTCGGGATCTGGTCGTGGACGACGCGATCAGGTCTCAGATCACGCAGGCACTCGCCGAGCAGCGTCAGCGACACAAGCTCATGGAACAGGGCTTCCACCCGGTCCACCGTCTCCTGCTTGAAGGCCCGCCAGGAACCGGAAAGACGATGACGGCGGCGGTCATCGCCCACGAGCTCGATCTTCCGCTGATGACGATCCGCCTTGATTCGGTGCTGAGTAAGTACCTCGGCGAGACCGGGAGCAAGCTCCGCCTCCTCTTCGAGGCGGTGGCTAACCAACGTGCGGTGTACCTCTTCGACGAGTTCGACGCGATTGGCGGCGATCGTGCCGGCAACGACGTCGGGGAGGCGCGTCGAATTCTGAACTCGTTTCTCGTGTTCCTGGAGCAGGCCAGCTCCGAGAGCATCGTCATCGCCGCCACGAACCACCGGGCGATCCTCGACCGGGCGCTGTTCCGCCGATTCGACATGGTTGTGAGCTACCGCCAGCCGACCCCGGACGAAGCGGAGAGGGTGTTGAAGGCCCGGCTCGGCCCGATGGGCAGGGGACTACGGTGGGCGACGGTGCGGAAGTCGACGGAGGGAATGAGCCATGCCGAGCTGGTCAAGGCCGCCGAGTCGGCCGCCAAGCGAACGCTTCTCGCCGGTGAGCACCGAGTCGCACAGGCGACACTGATCGACGCTCTCGCTGAGCGAAGCCACGCGAGCGGTGGCTGAGCCGGGGGAACGCCTCACCCACCTCCTCGTCCTTGATCGGATCGAAGACAGTGAGTTCAGGCGCAAGGGCCGTGGCGACAGGAAGATCCGTGACGTCGAACGTCGCGCCCATGGCGAAGCCATCCAGCGCGGCCTCGCCTCCGCAATCGCCAGCCAAGACCAAGCCCGTGACCAATCGTCGATCGAGGAGCTCGAGGCGCTCGGGGTCATCGTCACCATCGAGGCCAGCCCTGGATTCGCGCTTGCTCTCGACTCCCTCGAACGACAGAGCGGACACCGCTTGCCGCGGCCGAAGTGGTTGCTCCTGAGCGTCTCCCGGGAGACTGAAGACTCGCCGGAACGGGCGGTGGTCTGGATCAGCGACGAGTATCGGGAGAAGTTCCTTCAGCTGTTCGAGGACTACCTCGACAGCCACAAGGACACGAAGGACGGGAAACCGAGCCGCCGGGCGCTCATCGCCAATATGGCGCGGATTCGCGCAACGGTCTTACGGGACCTCTGGCAGTCCGATGGGGAACCGCCGCGGACGGGGTTGCACTGGTGGGAGATCTGGCTGCGACCTGACCCCGACGCGATCGATTTGGCGGAGGAGTTCGCCAACCGGGCGCAGCTTCGACTTGCCCCGAAGCATCTGAAGTTCGACCGTCGCCATGTCGTCTGGCTGGAAGCCAACTGGGACCAGCTGCAGGCGCTTCCCTTCACGGCGGTGCCGGTCACCGAGCTGCGACGGGCCCAGTTCATCGACACGTTTCAGGATCTCGATGTCGGCGAGCAGATGGATTGGACCGAGGATCTCGCCCAACGAGTCGTACCGGCCGACGACTCGGCGCCGGCCGTCTGCCTTCTCGACACCGGCGTACGACGCACTCACGTCCTGCTCGACGCGTCGCTCGCCGAGGCAGACATGCATTCGGTCGTCGGTGAGCCGGTGGGTGACCTCCAAGGCCATGGAACCCTCATGGCCGGACTGGCCTTGATCGGACCGCTCGACGTCGCGCTCCTCGGCAATCGCTCCGTGGCTCTCCGCCATCGCCTTGAGTCGGTGAAGCTCCTGCCCGATCAGGGTGTGCCGCCTCACGACCCGCTGTCCTACGGCGTTGTCACCGCCGAGGCCGTCGCCCTTCCGGCGACTTCGCACCGGCGGCCACGCGTGTTCTGCATGCCGATCACGAACCCCGCCGAACGCACGGGCGAGCCGTCGCTGTGGTCGGCAGCGGTGGACGCGCTCGCAGCAGGAACCGACGTCGGCCGGTCGGAGTCCGGGATCGAGCTGCTCGGTCCGCCCGACCCACAGGCGGCGAGGCTGCTCATCGTCTCCGCCGGCAATATTCGTGATGGGTTCGAGCTTGATCACCGGCAGCTCAGCGATGTGTCGCCGATCGAGGATCCAGCCCAATCGTGGAACGCCCTCACTGTCGGAGCGTGCACCCAGCTGACGCAGATGCCGTCTAACCCCACCTACGCCGGCTGGCGGGCGGTTGCCGGCGAAGGTGACATCTCTCCCCACAGCCGGACCGGTGTGGCCGCGGGCGGTTCGCAGTGGCCGATCAAGCCGGACATCTGCATGGAGGGAGGCAACGTCATCACTGATGGGGCCGGTGACTTCCATGCCCACCACCCGCTCCTCTCCGTCTTGACCACGGACCGGAGAAACGACGCAGCGCTGGGATCAGCGAACGCCACCAGCGCGGCAACCGCACAGGCCGCGCGCCTCGCCGCCCTCGCCATGGCCACGTACCCGTCCTACTGGCCCGAGACCATCCGGGGTCTCTTGACACACCACGCTGAGTGGACTCCGGCCATGCGAGCAGAGATCGGCGCTGCGCCCGGCAAGAAGCAGCTCCGCATGTTGCTCAAGCGGTACGGCTGGGGCGTCCCGGACGAGCAAAGCCTCCTGACGTCGTCCACGAACGCCGTCACGATGGTCGTGCAGGACGAGTTCGTGCCGTTCACCGGCGCCGACTACCGGATGCGGACGTTCCGACTGCACGAGCTTCCGTGGCCTGTCGACGCGCTCGCCGAGCTCGGTGGGGCCGACGTGGAGCTGCGCGTCACGCTCTCGTACTTCGTCGAGCCGTCCGCCGCTCGGCGCGGGTGGCGACGCCGCTTCGCGTACGCGTCACACGGGTTGCGATTCGAGCTGCGTGGGCCGAACGAGACGACCCCGGAGTTCGTCCGGCGGGTCAACCGCGATGCCACCGTCGAGGAAGACGGCGGCAGGCCTCCATCCAGTGGCTCGGACAACTGGACGGTAGGTCCGAACCAGCGCAATCAGGGTTCCCTCCACCAAGACACCTGGTCGGGCCACGGCGCCCAGCTCGCCGGGAGCGGCGGTGTACTCGCCGTGCACGCGGTCGGCGGATGGTGGAAGAACAACGGACGAAAGGACCGCATCGAGCTACCAGTGCGGTACGCCCTTATCGTCTCGCTCCGGACGCAGGCCCCGGAGGTCGACATCTACACGCCCCTCGCGACGGCGCTGTCGGTTCCGGCCGAAGCGGTCGCAATCGAGGTTTGACGGAGACCGTCTGTCGCCGGTCTTGCGTGTCGACGTAAGCGCCATCGGCGAGTCCGATGGGTGTCAGCCGCCGACGACTTTGACGCGTAAGTGTCAACATTTACGTTGATGACAATTGCTCGGGTGCGCGTACGATGGAGCCATGTCTCCACGTCGTCTGCGACTCACCCCGAATCAGGTGGTCGCCCATAACCTGACGGTGGCTCGCGTGGAGCGAGGTTGGAGTCAGACCCAGGCTGCTGAGGCCCTGGAACCGTTCCTCGGCGTGCGATGGTCTCGGGCGAGCTACTCCGCAGTGGAGCGCTCCGTCGACGGCGCCAGGGTCAAACAGTTCTCGGCCGACGAGTTGGTCGCTATTGCCAGGTGCTTCGACCGGCCGATCACCTGGTTTCTCACTCCACCCGACGGTGCCATTGCTGTCACTGCGGATCGCCCTCGTGGCCTCGACGCAAGCGTCCTCCAACGAACACTCAGGCCGGTCGGCCGCAGGAAGAACGCATGAGCTCAGAACGAAACTCGACGGCAGCGCCGACGAAGGATCCCAAGACCGGGAAGTGGCGGTTCGTGCTCGACCTCGGCCCGGGTCCCGATGCCAACGGTGTGTGGCGCCAGCGCAGGCAGGCCAAGCGCAGGGGCTTCGCCACGAAGGCCGCTGCGCTGAGCGCGATGAACGAACTCCGTAACGAGGCGGAGAGCGGCACCTATGTCGTCCCTCGGAACGAGACCGTCGCCACGTGGATGGCGGTCTGGTTCGACACCCTCGACGCCTCTGTGAAGCCGAGCACCGCCGACTTCTATCGGCGGGTCGGCAAGCGGTACGTCGTGCCGAAGCTTGGCCCGATTCCGTTGCAGGCGCTCGACGCCCAACACCTCAACGCGATGTACGCCGAGATGTTGCGGTCCGGCAGGCGGAACGGGAAGGGCGGGCTGTCGGTCGCGACCGTTCGCCACGTTCACGTCGTCGTCGGCAAGGCACTCGATGCTGCTCTCCGGGCGGGCCGCATCAAGACGAACGCGGCGAGGTCGGCTTCTCCGCCGACGTTCCGTTCGGCGGAGAAGCCCGAGATGCGGACTTGGTCACCGGCCGAGGTGGCGAGGTTCCTCGACTTCGAGGCGGGCAGTCGGTACGAGCCGGCGTTCGCGTTCCTGGCATTCACGGGTTGTCGCCGGGGCGAGGCGCTCGGACTCACGTGGAGCGAGGTCGACCTTGGTGCCGGGCAGGTGTCGATCCGCCGAACCATCACCGTCGTCAACGGCGACATCCACCGGTCGGCCTCGACGAAGACGGGCAGAGGACGATCGATCCGGCTGCAGCCCGACCTCGTGGCGATGTTGAAGGCGTGGCGCAAGCGCCAGCTCGTCGAGCGGGTCGCTCTCGGTGCCGAGTACGCCGACGAGGACCTCGTCTTCTGCCAGGCCGACGGCCGGCCGTACCACCCGAACCACTTCTCTCGCGAGTTCGATCGCCGGCTGAAGCGGCACGGGATGCCGTTCATCCGGCTGCACGGTCTCCGCCACAGCTACGCCACGATGGCCCTCGCGGCCGGAGTGCCGGCGAAGGTCGTCGCGGACCGCCTCGGCCATACGTCGGTGATGATCACGCTGGACCTCTACTCCCACGTCATGCCGGCTGTCGAGGCCGAGCACGCTGACCGCGTAGGCTCGCTGATCGCTAGTTCGAGAACGTTGCGATAGGCGACGAGCGCTTGGCTCGGTTCATCGTCGCAGTTGGCGAAACTTCTCCGCGGGACTCAAGCAGATCAGCTCTCGCAGATCTGCTCGGCCAGGTTCGCCGTTTCCATCATTTGCTTCCAGATCTCGCCTCTGTCGCTCGGATCACCATCCGCTGAGGCGAGCTCCAAGACCTTGACCGCAATGTCCTCCGCTGCGCGATCGCGGGTGCTTTTCTGCAGCCGGACGGATGCTCGATCAGTTGCCTCTGCGGCAATTCGTGCCGAGGCCCGCGATCCATCGCGAGCGATCGCGGCCGCATCGATCACGCCAGCGACCGGGATCGCGACGAGGACCAACTTGGCGACTCCCTTCAGCAGTTGAGAGCGCAGCGATTTCTCGTCGACGGCAGAGGCTGCCTTGGCGGAATCGAGCTGGCTCTGCAGCAGCTCGATGGTGTGCTCTGCGTCGTCGAGGTCGCCGCGCAACCGAGCGATTTCGTCAAGAAGAGCGTCGCGTTCCTGCAGCAGCCTCCCGAGTGAGTCGAGGAATCGGCTTGCAAGCAGATCGACCTGGGGCACGACCTCCTTGGGCTCGAGCGTGTCCCGCAACCGAATGAAGATCTGGTTGAACACCGTCTCCGGATCGTCGTCCGTCACGATGTCATCCACGTCGCCCCTGTTGTCGACGCTCATTTCAAGCACTGGGACGCCGTCGAGCGACGCCACGCTCTGCCAAGGAATGGACCTGTAGTAGTCGCTTAGTACCACCTGCACGATGTAGTCGAAGCCCCGTCGCGCTGGTTCGCCCAATGAGAGAGTCTCGACAGCATCGCCAAAGATGCCCTGAGCCAACGCGACCACTCTCCTGGAGGCTCGGTCGTAGGCTTCGGCCCGGAGAGCGTTTTCGCCGACAACGATGCCATTCATGAGCTGAACATTAGTTGTGCTGGGCCGCCGGGCCTCGGCGAAGGCGACCGAGATTGTCGAGCGTCCTCGGGTTTCGAATGGGGAGGTCGTCGGGCGGTGGACTCGCGGCAGATGCGCGGACGCAGTTGACCCAGCTCTGTGTTGGAGTCGGTTCCACACGAACTGCGCCCAACGGAATCCGCCAGGGCTCTCGATGGGCTGCGTGCGCCCGCGTCGGGCCACGGCGGGCCGGCCCACGCTTCTCGGTGCATCCCTCGCTGACTTCGCTGAGAGCCGGACTTGTCGTGGCCCGTAACAAGGTTTGTGACCAATCTGTGACCACGGCCCGATGCCGGGCGAATCACCGAACCGAGACCCCAGCGTCCTTGCGGGTTCTCGGCTCCAGATGTGGTCGGGACGGGGAGATTCGAACTCCCGACCCCCGGCTCCCAAAGCCGGTGCGCTAGCCAGACTGCGCTACGTCCCGATCGATCGTCCGGGCGGGTCAGCGGCCGGACGGGGTGCCACCGTATCGCACCCCCGGGGCGGGCGGATTCCGGGGAGGTCACCGGTACGGGTAAGCTCCTCGCCCTGTGAAGTCCTCCATCGAGCCCGTCGAGGGTAACAAGGTCAAAATTTCGGTCACGATCGAGGCGGAGGAGTTCGAACCGTCGATCGACGCCGCCTGGAAGGCGATCGCCAAAGAGGTGCGCATTCCGGGCTTCCGTCCCGGCAAGGTGCCGCGCAAGGTGCTCGAGTCCCGCGTCGAGCCCGCCTACGCCCGCTCTGAGGCCATCAACAAGGCCGTGCCCGAGTTCTACTTCAAGGCCATCCGCGACAACGACGTCGACGCCATCGCCCAGCCCGACCTCGAGGTCACCGGCGGCGAGGAAGAGGGCGACATCACCTTCGACGCCGTCGTCGAGGTGCGCCCCGAGATCGAGCTGTCCGGCTACCAGGGCCTGTCGATCACGATCCCGAGCCCGCACGCGGTCGACGACGACATCGCCGACCAGGTCGACCGCCTCCGCGGTCAGTACGGCGAGCTGTCCGAGGTCGAGCGTCCGGCGGCGTCGGGCGATTTCGTCACCATCGACATCGAGGGCAGCCAGGACGGCGAGGTGTCCGACGGCCTCACGGCCGAGGACTACTCCTATGAGGTCGGCTCCGGCCGCGTCGTGCCCGAGCTCGACGACCAGCTCCGCGGCCTCAAGGCCGGCGAGTCGATCGAGTTCACCGCGAAGCACCCCCAGGAGGGTGAGGCGGACATCGATTTCAAGGTCTCGGTCAAGGACGTCAAGGAGATGGTCCTTCCCGACCTCACCGACGAGTGGATCGCCGACGCCACCGAGTTCAGCACCGTCGACGAGTTCCGCGACGACGTGATCGATCGTCTCGGCAAGGTCAAGCGCGCTCAGGCATCGCAGGCCGTGCAAGCCCGTCTCGGCGACGCTCTCGCCGACTTGGTCGAGATCGAGGTCCCCGAGGCCCTCCTCGGCAGTGAGATGCGCGCCCGCCTCGAGAACCTGGTCGGTCGTCTGCAGCAGCAGGGCCTCAACCTCGACACCTACCTCCAGGTCACGGGCACCGAGCCCACCAAGTTCAGCGACGATCTCCGCAACGACTCCACCGCTGCGATCAAGGTCGACCTCGCCCTCCGGGCGATCACCCGTCAGGAAGGCCTCGAGCCGTCCGACCAGGACGTCGACGACGAGGTCCACAAGGTCGCCGAGCAGGTCGGCATGGATGTCGAGAAGGTGCGGACCCAGCTGGAGGCCGCTGATCAGATCTCGGCGATACGCTCGGACCTGGGTCGTCGCAACGCCCTTCGCTGGATGACCGAACGTGTCGACATCGTCGATGAGGCCGGCCTCCCCGTGAAGCGTGAAGACCTCGACCTGTCCTTCGAGGACGAGGATGAGCACGACCACGATCATGATCACGACCACGATCATGACCACGACGATCACGACCACGATCACGACCACTAGGCCCGGCGGTCACCCCGACCCCGAGCGCCGTCACGACGACCGAACGGATTCCCCATGAGCCTCTCTGCGTTCAACTCCATCATCCCGAACCCGGGCGTCACCCTGAAGGACGCCCAGGGCCGCGAGGTCCTGGTCGACCTCTACACCCGCATGCTCAAGGAGAACATCATCTTCCTGGGCACGCCGATCAACGACGACGTCGCCAACGTCATCTGCGGGCAGCTGCTCTACCTCGAGGCCGAGAACCCCGACAAGGAGATCAGCATCTACATCAACAGCCCGGGCGGCGACATCAACGCCCTGCTGGCGATCTACGACACGATGCAGTACGTCCGTCCGTCGATCACGACCCTCTGCTACGGCCAGGCCGCGTCCGCGGCAGCGGTGCTTCTGGCCGCCGGCTCGCCCGGCAAGCGCCTGGCGCTGCCGAACGCCCGCATCCTGATCCACCAGCCCTACGCACAGAGCTACGGCCAGGCTTCCGACGTCGAGCTCGCCGCCGCTGAGATCATGCGCCTCAAGACCGCACTCGAGGACATCCTCGCGCTGCACACCGGCCAGAGCACCGAGCGCATCGCCACCGACACCGATCGCGACTTCGTGATGACGGCGGCCGAGGCCAAGGAATACGGCCTCATCGACGAGGTGTTGAGCAACCGCGACTTCGTCGACAACTCGGGCCCCATCAGCGCGGTGGTCTGACCGCCTGATTCCAGGCGATCCGGCCGGTCGCCTCGCGGGTCCGGCAAATGGGGCACAATGAATGACCCGGCGGCGACGCCGGGGAGGACTTGAGGGAACGAGGTTGGATCGTGGCCAAATTCGGGGACGGCGGAGAACTGCTGAAGTGCTCGTTCTGCGGCAAGTCGCAGAAGCAGGTCAAGAAGCTGATCGCGGGCCCCGGGGTCTACATCTGCGACGAGTGCATCGACCTCTGCAACGAGATCATCGAGGAGGAGCTCACCGAGACCGCTGAGCTCGGCTTCGACGAGCTGCCCAAGCCGCGGGAGATGTTCGAGTTCCTCGACGACTACATCATCGGCCAGGAGCGGGCGAAGAAGATCCTGTCGGTCGCGGTATACAACCACTACAAGCGCGTCCAGCACGGTGCGCGCGGCGACGGCGAGGTCGAACTCGCCAAGTCGAACATCATGCTCATCGGCCCGACCGGCTGCGGTAAGACGCTCCTCGCCCAGACGCTGGCCCGCGTGCTCAACGTGCCGTTCGCCATCGCCGACGCCACGGCGCTCACCGAGGCCGGCTACGTCGGCGAGGACGTCGAGAACATCCTCCTCAAGCTGCTCCAAGCGGCGGACTTCGACGTGAAGAAGGCCGAGACCGGCATCATCTACATCGACGAGATCGACAAGGTGGCCCGCAAGAGCGAGAACCCGTCGATCACCCGTGACGTCTCGGGCGAGGGTGTGCAGCAGGCGCTCCTCAAGATCCTCGAGGGCACGCAGGCGTCGGTTCCGCCGCAGGGTGGGCGCAAGCACCCCCACCAGGAGTTCATCCAGATCGACACGACGAACATCCTGTTCATCTGCGGTGGCGCCTTCGCCGGCCTCGACCGCATCATCGAGCAGCGGGTGGGCAAGCGCGGCATCGGGTTCGGTGCCGACATCCGCCCGTCGTCGGAGCGCATCAGCGGCGACCTCTTCGCCGAGGTGCTTCCCGAGGACCTCATCAAGTTCGGTCTCATCCCCGAGTTCATCGGGCGACTGCCGGTCACCGCCGTGGTCGAGAACCTCGATCGCCGGGCGATGGTCGAGATCCTCACGGCTCCGAAGAACGCGCTGGTCAAGCAGTACCAGAAGTTCTTCGAGCTGGAAGACGTCGAGCTCGAGTTCACCCAGGACGCACTCGAGGCGGTCGCCGACCAGGCGCTGTCGCGGGGCACCGGTGCTCGTGGCCTCCGTGCCATCCTCGAAGAGGTCCTGCTCGGGG
>Ga0209023_10003530_pt1 | contig 18588 bp, 19 predicted proteins | sample LakOneMetagenome_FD_187468 | JGI IMG/M metagenome (GOLD analysis project Ga0209023, IMG submission 187468) | Freshwater and sediment microbial communities from Lake Erie, Canada (SPAdes) (version 2) | ecosystem: Environmental > Aquatic > Freshwater > Lentic | place: Lake Erie, Canada...
CATGCTCCTTCAAGACCTTGATAATCTTCTCTTCGGTAAACCTGCTCTTACGCATCGTCTGTCTCCTGGCTGGAGAACAGAAATCCTAACTCAAAATCGAGGGCGTTTCAGTGGTGCAGGTCAGGATGGCCGAACGCGCCAAGAGCAGCGGCGTCGATGTCACTCTTCGCGTGGTTGAAGATTCCGTCCACGTCTACACCATCTTCCCGTTCCTGCCCGAGACGAAGACGACGATGGACGAGGTCGCGACATGGGCCAGACGGCACCTGCAGAGGAATCAACCGCACGGTCAGGCCGCCGAATAGTTCTTATACGAACGAACCCAACCACGAGACCAAAAGACGGCAATCATGTCGCGATTGTCTCGCCACGATATCCAGGGAGGATTGAGATGAAACCATTGTTGAGCGCTGCTCTTGTCGCAGCAACACTCGTCGCAGGTCAAACTTCAACCTATGCGCAAAGCACCGGGATTTCCGACGGTGTGGTCAAGATCGGCGTCCTGACCGATATGACGGGCGTGTTTTCCGATCTTGCTGGCCCGGGGGCCGTCACCGCCGCTCAGATGGCAATCGACGACTTTGTCGCTGCCAACAAGCCGCCGTTCAAGGTCGAGATTCTGTCTGCCGATCATCAGAACAAGCCGGACATCGGTTCCGGCATAGCGCGGCAGTGGTTTGACACCAACGGTGTTGACCTCATCACCGACACCATCAATTCCGGTGTGGCGCTCGCCGTGTCCGGCGTGGCGGAGTCCAAGAACAAAATGCTCATTGTAACGGGATCTGGCTCAACCCGTCTGACCAACGAACAGTGTTCACCGAACACGATCAGCTATACGTGGGATACATACTCCTACGCCAATGGGCAGGCACGTATCGTCAAGAACCTCGGGCTCGACACCTGGTACTTTGTGGCGGTGGATTATGCGCTCGGAAAATCCCTCGTTTCCGAAGCATCGGGAGCCATAACCCGTTCTGGCGGAAAGATCGTGGGCACTGTGAACCATCCTATCAGTACCACTGATTTTTCATCCTTTCTGCTTCAGGCACAAAGTTCCAAAGCCAAGGTCATTGGGCTGGCAAATGCCGGCGCCGACCTTCTCAACTCGATTAAGGCTGCGAAAGACTTCAATATCACGCCTTCACAAACGATCGTTCCGCTCGTCGGTACAATCACTGAAGTCAACGCACTCGGCGCTGCCGCAGCTCAGGGAATGATCTTGGTCGAGCCGTTCTACTGGGATCTGGACGACAAATCACGTCAATGGAGCAAACGCTTCTTCGACAAGTTCGGAAAGATGCCCAACTTCGTGCAGGCAGGCGCCTATTCCGCGGTGACGAACTATCTGCAAGCAGTGAAGTCAACTGGGAGCGACGATGCAGGAGTCGTCATGAAGAAACTCAAATCAATGCCGCTCGACGACATGTTTGCACGTAACGGAAAAATTCGCGCCGATGGCCGAATGGTGCACGACCTTTATCTTGTGCAGGTCAAGTCGCCGGACAAAATGAAGGGGAAGTGGGACTACTATGATGTGAAAGAGATCATTCCGGGGGATGAGGCTTTTCAGTCGCTCGAAACGTCCCGATGCAACCTCGTTAAAAAATGATCTGCGCATTCCTCAACCACTGGATGGCGGCCACGCAGTGGTTTTATTCTCCGGTCTCTTGCGCACGACTCTTCAAAACGGGAATTGTTCAATGATTTGCCAGAGAATGCCGACTAATTTCGGAAGGTGACGGTTCGATTCCGACCTCGGTAGAGAATCAACGCGTTTAAAAAGCCCGCTATTGGCGGGCTTTTCTCGCACGAAAGAAAGAAATTCTCCGAAATCCGCACTGAGTGGCTGGCGAGGCAGTGCTGATCGCACCGGTCTCTGGTAAAATTCCCTGTTAACAGGGAATTTTACAGGGAAGTTCGCGATTTTTGGCCTGCGCAGAGGAACTTCGACGCAAGAAACCGCTGCCGCGCAGCGCTTGTATGAGAATTTCCCTAAAATAGTTACAGGGAAAAAAATTACCTAGAACAGGGAAAACTGGGTTCTGAACAGGGATTACCGTAAGCGTGATCAGGAATCACGCTTAAGGTTCAGAGCTTGTGCAAGCCCTTGCCTGTGCCAGCCCGGGACGCTCGCTACTTAACGAAGACATTGCTTTTCGCCTAGTGCTGAATTGTTTAGGCTAAACACCGTGAACTTCAGCGTGCAGTCCGAGTGGCTGCCGACACGACGATCATCCAAGACTAGCGAGCTTGTTTTCGTGCCAAGCACTTACTTTCTCTTCCCATCGGCATCGAATTGCTTGAGAAACGCGACGAGGTCGATGGTCTTTTGCTCGTCCTTGAGTCCGGCATAGATCATCTTGGTGCCCGGAACTTTCGCCTTGGGGTCCTTGATGTATTCGCGGAAGGTCGCCTCGTCCCAAGTGATCCCGGAATCTTTGTTGGCTGCCGAATAAGAATAGTCCGCAACGCTGCCCGCCTTACGGCCGATGATGCCGTTGAGCATAGGTCCAACGCCGTTCTTCGCGCTCTCGCCGATCTGGTGGCAGGCCTTACACACCGTAAACACCTTCTCGCCCGCAGCTGCGTCCTGAGCACTGGCCTGACCCGCACCCGCGACAGCCAATATTGCAACGAAAACCAATTCTCGCATTTTGTGCTCCTGTTGTAGTGGCCCCGTGGGGTCGGGATTCTTCGGCCGTTTAGCCCGCCATTGATGCGCTTTCGGATACGTCGATGGAATGTCTCAAGCACCGAAAACCAACAAAGTTCCGCTTGCGTCAATGATACGGGCCTGCACATCAGGTCGAATGGCTACGATATCCTGAATGCGCGACACCGGCATCAGGCTAAACGCAGTCGAAAGTGCGTCCGCTTCGGTGGCCGTCGGCGCAATAACGCTTAGGCTCGCATAGCGCGACGGGCTTCGTCCGGTCGCAGGGTCAAACAGATGTGTAAAGCGGCCTTTGGAATCGAACTGAAAGCCGGCGCCCGCCGACGTCGCGACAGCACGATCCACAAGGTCGATGGTTTCGGTGATTGCGCCGGCCCGGTCGCAATCGGCGAGACCAACACGCCATGGGGCGCCATCGGGTCGCGCCCCGATCGCCCGAATTTCTCCCATATTGACGAGGGTTGTCGACAATCCCGCGCTGCGCAACCGTTCGACAACGCGGTCTGTGGCGAAACCCTGCGCGATACCGTTCAGCGTAATGGCGGCACCGCGCCTGACCAGCGCAACACGATCCTCGTTCACGAATACACCGTTGTGGCCAACTTTCGCCAGCGCTTCAGTGATCCTATGCGGAGCAGGCCCTTCGCTATCGGGCATCTCCGCAGAGAAATGATCAGCATAGAGCCGCCACAACGGCTGCACCGTTGGGTCGAATGCGCCGCCGGTGAGATCGGAAAAATGCAGCGCGGCTTGCAGCAGCGCTACCATCTCGGGAGCGGGAGAAACAAGAAACCCAGTTCGATTGAGCGTCGAGATCGCCGAATCTGCCCGGTACAGACTGAACTGCTGCTCGAGCCGTCGCACATCGAGAACACAGCGCTCGACCAGTCGGCCGGCCTCCGCCCGATCAGAATGATAGATCTCGATCGACACTTGCGCACCAAGGGCCGATCCGCGCCACTGCACCGCATCGCCGGACGCGACGGCTTGCTCACCGGTCAGCAGCGAAGATCCGGCTGCCGTAGCGGCAATGACGATGAGGCGCCTGCGGGTAAGACCTTGCTCGAGCATCGGCTAATCCTCGTCAGTTGAGCCGCACGTCCGGACGATCATGCTTGCTCTGGTCATGGGGGACGTCGCTGCCGAGCACATAGGTCGCAGGAATTTGGGTGAACGTCACCGCCCGGCCGCCGTTGGCCGCGACAAACGCGTCAGCAGCCTCGCGACTTCCGAACGGAACAGCTTCGGCCGCTCCCATCCCGCCCTGCATTCGACTCTCGATCACAAACAGCGCCTTGCGCGCGTCGATCCAGTTGGTCTCACCCGGATTTTCCCAACTCTTCGCTTGCCCCATATCTGAAACATAGATCGCACGGATGTCGCGTGGCTGGTCGGGCATCAGGGTAAAAGCCACGGTGTCCCTCACCGAGGTAAACCAGAACGGGTCGATCCGGCTCGCCGTAATAATCTGGCCTTTCGGGCCGGGATGCTCGAGCAGATTCATGCCACAGAACACTCCCATCGCATCGCTATTGAGTGCGACCGGCGGCGGCGCGACCGAACTGGCTGGATCCTGATTGCATCCGGCCAGCAAAATGGTGGCGGCGAAGGCGAATAGCATCCGCAGGATCATAACTCCCTCCGTGCAAAGAATGCCGTCGCAAGCCCGAGCGGTGCGGCAATCCAGATCAGCAGGCCCAGCAATAGCGCGCCAATTCCGGCCCCAGTCGACCCAGCCAGTCCGGCCATCCCCGAAAACTGGCTGACATTGAAGCCGGTCAAATTGGTCAGCCGGTAAAGATCGGTAGGATTGAGAAAGAGCAAAGCTTCGAGGACGGAAGCTGAAATGAAGCGCCCCTGATCGACCACCAAAATGCCGAGCAGCCCCATGTCAAACACCAGCACCATTAACAACCAGATGCCGACCGAAGCACCCGCAGCCGTACCGCGGTCGCGAACCAGGCTGCTGATCAGATATCCGATCGCGACAAAGACCGCACCAAGCAAAATCGAGGTCCCGAGCATAAAGGCGAAAGCATACCAGCTTGCCGCCAGTACCGATGCGCCGGTGATCGTGAGAGCGACCGCCGCCGCGCCATAGCCGATCACAGTAGCGAACGCGAGAATCAGGACATGGCCGCAGAACTTTCCGAGCAGGACCTGATAGCGGCCGACCGGATAGCTGAGCAGCAAAATCATTGTGCCGCGTTCCATTTCGCCGACCACCGCGTCATGCGAGATCAGAAGCGCAATCAGCGGCAGCAGAAAGATCGTGAGACTGGACAAGCTAACGACCACTACGTCGAGCGCGCCGGCGCCGACATTGCCGGTCGGCGCACTGCCAAGAAATGTCAGGGACAGCGACAGGGCCGCCAGCAGCAGTGTTGTGGCGAGAACCCAGCGATTGCGCATTCCCTCCTTGATCTCCTTGCTGGCGATAATGACAATATTCCTCACGCGGCATTCTCCCGAAGAAAATGAGCGTAGAGATCATCGAGGGTCGGCGATGCGATCTCGATATTGGTGACACTGGGGTCGCTGGCCGCGACGCGCAGCAACTCCATCTTGCTGATCTCATCGGATACCAGCATGACGCGACCTCGCGGTGTTGCGATACTCGCGCCGTTCATCCACGGTGGGCACCTGGCGCCAGGTGCAAGATCGAGCGAGACCCGGATCGGGAGGCGCGAGATCGAACGCAGTTCAGCCAGGGTACCCCGCGCAACCAAAAGCCCGCGGTTCATGATCAGCACGTGCTCGGCGCGATCCTCAAGCTCAGTGAGCGCGTGCGAGGAGATCAAAACAGTGGCGCCGTCGTCCCGCAATTCGCCGAGGATTTCATAGAAGGTCTGGCGCAGCGCGGGATCGAGCCCTGTTGTCGGTTCATCCAGCAGCAGTACACGCGGCCGGCCGAGCAAAGCCTGGGCCAGACCCAGACGCTGCCGCATGCCCTTGGAGTAGGTTCCGACCCTGCGGTCAGCCGCATCCATCAAACCGACGCGGTCGAGCAACGGCCACGCCGAGGCCTGCCCGATCCGCTTCAGCCGCGCATAGAATGCCAGCGTTTCGCGTCCGGTCAGCGCCGCGTTGAATGCAACATTCTCCGGCAAGTAACCGAGTTGCCGGCGCGCGGAGAATTCGCCAGCCGCCGGATCCTCACCCAAAACGTGGATCGCGCCGCAGTCGGCGTGAATGAGGCCTAGCATCAGTTTGATCAGCGTCGTCTTGCCGGCACCATTGTGGCCGACCAGCGCGCTCAACTGTCCCGGACCAAGATCGAACGAGACGTTGCGCAGCGCCTTGACGGCACCGTAGCTCTTCTCCACGCCATCGACGGAGACGATACTGCTCATCGCAGGCTCCGGCTGATCGATGGTTTCGGCGGCGGCGCGATCAGTGGACGGGTATCGACCACCCCGCCAGGATAAAGCGCCGGAAATTGCGCCTGCGCCCAGCGCAGCACCTGCACCGCTGGGCTGTTGATCAGCACCTTCGCCGACGGTGCAGTCCACAATACGCGGTCGACCAGATCATTGGGACGATAAGCGGTATCCGCAATACCATCGCCGTTGAGATCGAAGGCTGGATTGTCGCTCCAGTAATTGCCGCCGCCACCCTTCGACCAGTCGAGGTCGCGCGTACCGACATATTTCACCTGATTGCGGTTTCCGACAAAAGCGTTGCCGGTGATTTCATTACCTTCTGATCCAGCCGTGAAATGGACCCCGATGCCGCAGCGCTCGAACCAATTGTTTCGAAACTTGTTGTGGTTGGTATTGTAAATGAATACGCATTTCTCAGGTCCGACGCGCAGACCTGATGTAGATTTTATCTCCGGCACCATACCCCGCTCTTCGTCCGATCCCTCGTCCCGACTGCTTGCTAAATTGTCGAGCGGACCGCCGGCCACCCAGTTGCCGTCAATCTCGGCGTAATTGGCGTAGTTGAACAGCATACCATAGTCGCGATCGCGATCGCTGATGTTGTTGCGAATGATCAGCCGGTTCGAATACATAATGGCGTAGCCGACATGATTTCCGATGGAAACGTTACCGCTGACTTCACTATCGTTGGTGTACATGTAGTGCACTGCGAACCGCACCTGTTCGAAGCGGTTGTTGATAAAGCGATCCTTGCGACTGGCGATAGTGAAGATGCCATCACGCCCGTATCGAAAGATATTATCGGCGATGGTGACATCGGGCGCGTTCCACAGCGATACGCCGTTGCCGGCCTCATTGAGCCGTCCGCCGCGCACACCTTCGACGACATTGCGCAAGACGCGAGATCCCGCTGCGCCATGGACATAAATACCAAACAGGTTGCCTTCGAAGCGGTTGTTTTCAATCAGCGCCCGTTCGGCTGTCTTCTGCAGGAACACACCGGAATCCATGGCCTGCATATCGTGTCCCGACCCTCGGATCGTAAGGCCCCGAATCGCGACGTCGGGCACCGTCACAGTGACGACGCTACCCGTGCCACCGCCGTCAAGCACCGCGCCCGGCCGCCCCGTCAATACAACGCGCCGATCGATACTGATCCCTCCCTTGTATTGGCCAGGAGCAAGCTCGATGACATCATCGTCCTGCGCTCCATTCAGCACGGCTTGCAACGGTTGCTCCGGAGCAGCCTTGAGCGTCGCCGCGCCGGCGGAGCCGTGGATGCCGACGGCGAAAATCGCCGCCGGAATGAGGCGGAAGTAACGATGCACGTGTCGCCCTACCTCAAACCGACTTAGGCTCGACTAACATGCGGCCCTTCATTTCCATGTGCATGGCGTGACAGAACCACGAACAATAGTACCAGTACACGCCAGCTTTATCCGCCGTGAAGGACACGGAAGCTGTCGCCATCGGCGCAACCTCCATGTTGATGCCATAGTTCACGATGCAGAATCCGTGAGTCAGATCTTCCACAGCGTCGATGTTGGTGACGTAGACGGTGACCTCTTCACCCTGCTTCACTTGGAACTGCTCCAGACCGAACGCTGGCGCGGTGGAGGTCATGTAAACGCGAACCTTGTTGCCGTCCCTAATAACCTTGGAGTCCGCCTCGAGGTCTATTCCGTCCACCTTGGCCTGCTTGACGGCATCTGCAAAGAACGGATCGGCGCGTTTCCAAATCGAGATCGGATTGATCTTGGAACGGTGAACGATGGTGGCATCATGCGGTTCAGCAAAACTCGGACCGTCATGTACAAGTTTCATCTTGTCACCGGAGATGTCAATCAACTGATCGTTCTCGGGCTTCAGGGGCCCGACGTTGAGGAAGCGGTCCTTTGAGAACTTGTTGAGTGAGATCAGCCATTTTCCATCCGCCTCCTTGGTCTGTCCCATCGAGCTATGATTGTGGCCGGGCTGATAATGCACGTCGAGCTTCTGCAGGATCGGGTCAACCTTTTCGCCCTTGAAAGCGCGTCTTGCTAGATCGATGTTCCATTTACAAACTTGGCTATCCAGGAACAGAGTTGTATAGGCGTTGCCCTTTCCGTCATATGCCGTGTGCAATGGCCCAAGACCGAGTTCAGGCTCCGCGACTACGACGTCGCGCGGCTTGATCTTGTCGTCGAACAACTGATCAAACAGCCGAACATCCATTACGGTGACAGTCGGCGAGAGTTTGCCAGCCGCCACAATATGAATACCGTCCGGCGCAGTGTTCATGCCGTGCGGACTATTAGACACCGGGACATAGCGCGTATAGGGTGAGCCCTTGCGGCCATCGATCACGGGAACGCCGTTCATTTCTTTGAAGTCGCCCTTCTTCACCGCTTCTTCGATCCGCTTGATATTGAAGATGGTGACCCAGTCCTGCTCACTGGCGGTCATCTCGGCAAGCGTGACGCCCTCTTCTGAATTGTAGCAGGTGGCGAAGGCATACTTACCCTGATAATCTGCATCGACGTTGTCGAGATTGCCGCTGACGATGATCTGCCACGCCACCTTCATGGTGTCGCCGTCAATTGCGCTGAGGATCGAACGATACTGCTTCGGATCGTCTAGGACTTTGCCGTCGTTAGGCAGCGGGACGCCATCTTCGCCGTTGGCGAATACGTATCCGGTGCGCGGATATTTCTGTACGCGCAGGCCGTGAACCGTATGCTGGTTCGGCAACTGAATGATCTTGTCGCATTTCATGACATCGAGACGAACACGAGCGACACGGGTATTGGCCTTGTCGTTCATGAAAGCGTAGCGGCCGTCATAAGTGCCGTCGGTGAAAGAAATATGGGGATGATGCAGGTCACCATTCAGATAAGTGCCGCCGCGGTTCTTGAGGAATTCGCGGGTCTCGGGCAGCAGCCCCTCAGTCAGTACCTTCAGGCTTTCGTTGGTCTGCCCCCAACCGGTGGCGCTGCAACGGTTGAACACGGGAACGCGCATCAACTCGCGCATCGACGGAAGACCGACGATGCGCATTTCACCGGACTGGCCGCTGGAGAAGAACGTATAATATTCATCAAGCTCGCCGGGAGCTACTTCTGCCTTCTGAAGAACTGCGGGTCGCGCGGCGGGAGCCTTCGGTGCCGTCGCCTTAGTTTGCGCGTCCGCAGCCGTAACAAAGCCCTTGCCGTCAGTGCCAAGGGCAACACCGCCGGCGAGACCTACGCCGGCAGCCGCTGCGGTTGTTCCAAGCAGAGTTCGTCGGCTGACGGGCTTTCCGTTTTCGTTGTCGCTCATAATAGCCTCCTAGGCTTTCAAGTGGCAGGTGGAGTGATGGCGTCGGCCGGCGGCAGGTTGATCGGCTTGCTGCCGGCGGTGATGATTGTGTGGGGGCCCTTGCCGCCGCTGCGCATCGCGGGCGAAGACAGTGCTTCGCGCTTCTCGCGCTTCAGCCGCACCTGAATCATGTGCGGGCAACGGTGATCGTCGAAATAGAGCTCTTGGCAGTGCATGCAGTAGATGCACTCGTTGACGTTGATGTGCCCCTCAGGATGAATTGCCTGCACCGGACATTCATTGGCGCAGCGCTGGCAGGGGGAGCCACATTCAGGCCAGCGGCGCAGCCACTCGAACATCCGGACACGCCCCGGAATCGCCAGTGCGGCACCAAGCGGGCACATATAGCGGCAGAAGAACCGCTCGACGAACAGGCCGGCTGAGAGCATCGTGAGAGCATAAATGACGTATGGCCATTCGCGAGCGAACTTCAGGACGATAGCGGTCTTGAAAGGCTCCACTTCAGCGAGTTGCTCTGCGAATGCGGTCGAGTATAGGGACATACCGAACAGGCCGAGAAAAATGATATATTTAATCGGCCACAACCGCTCGTGAAGGCCCCACGGCAATCGGTATTGCGGAATCTTCACTGCTTGGGCGACGTTGTTAAGCAGTTCCTGCAGTGCGCCAAACGGGCAAAGCCAGCCACAGAATGGTCCGCGCCCCCAGAATAGCAGTCCCGCGGCGATCGAAGCCCAAAGCAGAAAGATCAGCGGGGCCGACAGGAAATACTCCCAGCTGAAGCCGGTCAGCAGAGAATTGGCAAACGTCAGAACGTTGACAACTGAGAGCTGTGCATTCGCGTACCAGCCGAGCCAAACCAGAATGAAAAGCAGATAGCCGCGACGGATCCACGCATAAATCTTCGGGCGTCGCACCAAGGCATTCTGAAAGAAGAAAATCAGTGTCAGCGCGCCCAGCGCGACGATGGTCGTGCTGATCTTGACGATGTTGTCCCGCCAAATTTTCATCCACAGCGGCTCGTCTTCATCGACAGAAAAAGTTGCCGCGCCAGCCGATGCGGCGACAGGTGGCGCCGACGCCGCCGGTGTAGCCGGCTGCCGGACGAGCGCGGCCGGCTCGTGCTTCATGTAACTGTCCGGCAGCGTATATCCGAGATCGAAGGTGAGCCACGCCTTGTCCCGGGTACCGACGACTCGCTGAACCAACAGCTGCAGCACCCAGGGCTCGGTCGGATCGAACGCGAATTCTGGCGGTACCGTGAACAGGGCAACCTCCGGAAAGTCGGGAGCACCTTCGGCGGCAAGGTCCCCCAGCCTGGTATGATCGCGGTCGCGGAAACGGATGCTGTTGGTATCTTGAATCAATTCGATGCGGTCGAATATGCCGCCGCGAACGTAAGCATTCCCCTTGAACGAATACTTGCCCGATCCAGCGACGACCAAGGCTTGTTGACCTGGCTTGAGCCGGCCAGCGAGACGGTTAAATCCGTCATCGCCGAGCAAGCTGCGGCCGATGGTAGGAACCGCAACATTGGCGACGTAGAGGTCGATGAAGGTGTCATCAGGATCGCCCTCTTCTGGACGTGCTGCGGCCCCCGCATTGCCCGACTTTTCAAATGCCGTGTTCACCTCGCCGACGGAAAGAATCAATCGACGCACCGAACCGTCGCCGACGAGGCTCTGCCAATCGCGAATCTCGTTCTTGCCGGTATCCACCGTCTTCGCCGCCAGCGGCGCCACCGGGGCGATAGCGGTGCCCTGCGCGCCAAGCCGTCCGCCTTTGATCAGTTTCGTTGCTGAGCGAACGATACTGTCACCCATCACGAGCACAGTAACAGTCGCGCCGCTGACTATATCGACTTGCGGCGCGCGCGCATTTCCCTGCGCCACACTTCCCATGTCGGCGCCGATCAGCTTATTGACGGCCTCCATGACGCGCTTTTCCGGGATGCCCAAAAGAACGATGGGCTCCTTGTGCTCGACGAGCTTGAGACCGGTGATCATACCCCTCGGCGTAATGCCGACCAGAAGCTGGATCGGCTTGCCGGAATAACCCGTTGCGTTGGCAAAATCAGAATTCAGGTACACAAATCCGACAATTTGATCGTCTTTGTAAGCCGCCACGATTGCGGGATCGCCCTGCGGCGGTCCGAAGCGATTGGCGCCCGAAATGAGTTCCGACGGCTCCGCCTTGCTAAGGTAGTCGGTGAGCCGGCCTGCAGCTCGTGCTTCTGCAGCACAAAAAATCGCGGCAACAAGGATCAAAGCCGCAACGCATACGGTCGCAACCTCCCGGAGCTCAACAACGATTCTATGTATCAAAGGTGGACACTCCCGATCGCAGGGGCGTTGGTCGGGTCTGCGCGAACATCGTTGTCCAGCTATGTGGTGAATGTTCTACTTTCTTATAGAATAGGTCAACCTTTGTCCGAGGCTCGACATGCGCAAAGATCAGCTCCTGACCGCGAGTCCCCCGGTTGCGGTTCAAAGTCTTCGGGAACTCTACGCGATCGCGGTCGAAATGGCGGAACAGGCTGGCCGGCGCTATGGCGGCCTCGCAGCAAGAACCGACGAAAATTTTTGGCCGGTCCGCTGCGTGTTCGAGGTGCTGACGACCCGCGAGCACGATCGCGCACGAAGCCTGATCGCGGCATGCAGGGAGGCTTGTGGCAGACCGCCGAGCGCTTCCGATCTTCGCTGGATTCCAACTGGTCTGGTTCCAACGGACGAATTGGCGGATATCGGCAATTCGGGCCTGTCGACGACCTATACCGCGTGGACGCTCGCGGTTCGGCATCGTCAGCGGGCCTTTGTGTTCTGGACGTATGTGATCGCTCTTGCAGATGATCCCGAGGTGCGAAAGAAGGCAGAAGAACTGGCACAGGAGGCACTGCGAGACGGTAATGTTCTGCGGCGCGAGCGTCGGCTGGCTTGGCGAGAGGTCCGCAACAAGAGCGCCGCCCATGCGAGCAAAAGTGAATTGGAGCCTGTTTCCGCAGCGCTCCTCGAAAGCCTGCTCTACAAGGACATCATTGCGTGGTCGCAGAAATTGCCGCCCGCCCAGCGCGCGCGTCTTCTGGCGCTCAATCCGCTTCACCCACCTCAAGTTGGTCTCGCCGACAGCGGCGAGAATCGAACCGATACCATCGAAATCGAGCCGATCAGGCGTCGGGCCCTCCAGCGCGCGGAACAGCTCTCGAACATTTATCTTGATGATGCAGACAATGCCACAGACCAGGACAGTATGGAACTGGCCCAAAAACTTGCCGCACGCTCCATCATGCGTCTGGCGGGCCTGCGCGATATGGCCTCCGCCGACCGAAGCTCTGCCTGACCCATCCCGGCAACCCTTGGAAGCCGTGATCATTTCCCGGTACGTATCCGAGCGCCGGGCGATATCACGAGGCGCTCGCTGGATCAGCCAAGTCACCTCTTATAGCGCTGGGGCTCTTAGGGCGTGTGATGTTACCGCTGCCGGTCATTTCGCCTTTCCGCCCGACGCGCGATCCAAGCTTACCTCGCCGATGTCACGGCCAGGCTGATCGCTGAAATGGTTTGCTAGCTTTTGGGGAATTCCGTTCCATGCATCTGCATCGTCCGGCGTGCGCTTCTTCTGCGTAATGTTCGGCCAAGAGGACGCGAACTTGCGGTTAAGGTGCAGCCATTGGGATTCAGCCCCAGGGTCGGAATCCGGAACAATAGCCTCCGCGGGACACTCAGGCACACACACTCCACAATCTATGCATTCGTCAGGATGAATCACGAGCATGTTCTCGCCTTCGTAAAAGCAGTCCACCGGACATACCTCGACGCAATCCATGTACTTGCATTTGATGCAGTTCTCGAGGACGACATGCGTCATTAGAAACTCCCGACCGTCCTCCTCCGTAAATGCACTCAAGGCGCGCCGAAGGACAGAAGTCGATCATACAGTTGCTAGCTGACGAAGTCGTCCGAGTTTGTTTCTCGCTTTAGACGCACCCGCCAGACATCCGGTTCCTGTTCAAGATAAATCCAATTGCACCTGCTGCCGTCGTCACGAACTGATAGCGCAGTGGCTACGGATCGCTATCGGCTAGAACTTGAACGCTCTGCCCCATTTCCAGATTGTCGAATAGTTGGAAGATGATCGAATGACGGTGATAGGGAGGAATATCCTCACATCGACCACCTGTTCCGCGCGAACCCGAGCTTGTGACATACTGGTCCTATAAGATATATTTTCTCTACATCTTATCAGGTTTATTCGCGCCTGCAACATCAAATGATTCCAAAGTCCCACGCACGCACTCGCCCCGAAAGTTCGGCAAGATGCCGACTACCGCTTCTTCGGTTCACTGATAAGCATAGGGCCAAAGTAAACTGCGAATCCAAGAAAGGCAGCGGCCCACGCGAAGGCAGCAAGATGAAGCAACTGACTATTCCAAACCGAGACGATCACCGCGCATATCCGAGCAAGCGCTGCGATCACAACAGCAGCATACATTCCCTGAGTGACGGCAGATGGCGATCAGCGGCTGGCCCAAATGACCGAGGCTTGCGCGCGTCATTACCGCTAACGTCGTGACGCCGGCAGCTCCCGCCATCCACGCATGAATTCCTGCGCTCGGGGGAACCAAACCGAGAGCAGACGGCTGTGGTCGGTTGGCTTTTTGGGCTACTCGGATAAGGGAGCGACCATGGGCCTCGCGAGCTATGCGGTTATCCGTTACCACGCCTTCGAGCGTGGGCCTGACCGAACCATGAAGAAGATGGCCGCCGCGGGTCGATCCATCTGGCGCCTTCCCGTCATCTCCAATGGCTATATCGCCAATCGCGCTCAACACCTCGCACTGCTCCTCAACTTCGATCTTCTTGTATGTCTTTTTCTCGAAATCAAACCAGCCGATGGTGGCTTTCTCAAACGCGCCTATCGCGGTAAGAGAAGCTGCTGTTACGTTGGCTTCATTCGCAAACTTGGTCAGCGCGGTAAAAACTTCCTCGTCGCTTTCCAAGATGGCGACGCGGGTTTGCCGGCCCGCGTCGTTCGAAATGATTTTGTTCTTCATGATAGAGTCACGCAGCGCTGCGCTGCGAGTGCAGGCCTTCCTTGATCTCCTCAATAATCTTGGCGCTGAAGGCCTCAAGGTTCCTTGGGTTTCGAGAGGTGATGACCTCGCGATCCGTTAGGGTCACGAGGTCCATGTAAGCGCTCCCGGGAGACAAGCTGGCAACGGCACGCAATGCCTGAAAGCCGTCGGGAACTAAAACCTCCCCGACCGAGGAGGTCGTTGAAATTGCGCCAGCCACTCCTATTGAGGTCGTCGAGACAATATTTCTGTACAGGCTCACCCCTCGCGATCTAGCTCAGCCTTATCGCCAGATCGCAATTGTCGGGGCCGCCGACAGATCAGGCACGCGCGTTGGCAGGTTCACGACGCTTGGGGTCGGAATTGGACCAAGAAACGCATGTTTTCTTGCGAGCATTTTCCGGACGACGCAATCATTTCGTAGACGATGTTGTGTTCAAGTCCACGCCAGCACCGGCAGTTTACGGCGTTGAGCACACCCTCTTCACGGAACGCTCGGCGCTTTCTTTGCTCCGTTATTTCCTCGCCACACTGATTCGGCGCCTTATCCACCATGCCCCCACGGATGTAAGAAGCCACGTCGCGCACGCCGCGACAAAGGCCCACCAATAATTTCGACCGACCAAAACAAGAAAAGTTGCGGCGAAGGACAGCAGGGCAAGGCTTCCCAACGCAGCTCCTAATGCGTCGAGAGCTGCCGCCTGCTCTCCGCGTCGCTCCCCTTGAAGACCGGCTTCACGCTTTTTTCTGACTTCATGTTTTTCGATCAGCGTGGCGCTGGCACAGAAGATGGCGGGAAGTGCCAAAAAGAGACCGCCAATGGAAGGACCCAGAGAGCTGCTGATAAAGCCGGTGAACATGGTCGCCACTCCACCCAGGCCAAATCGAATGACGTATTCGTACCAGCGCCCCTCTTGCAGAGACGACAACGACATCCTGACCAACATCAGCGGCCACCGATCAACACAAGATGAAGGCCGAAGGCAATTGCAAGCCAAATTGGCAAGGACAACAGGGTCGCGGGCAGCGCCCTTACGTGCCCACGCATCAGCAGCTGGCAAACGAGAACACTGTAGAGCGCGAGTGCAATTGCTCCTATCATCATGGCTCGTGCCTGAATGGCGGCGTAGTCCGCTCCCTTCGTCGCGATCGCGATCGATAGAGTGGCCAACGCGACAGACGGCGCTGCACCGAACAGTCCGGCGAAGCTTTTTGGCCTCAGCACATCACCCAGCATCGCCAAAGCCGATACGATAAGCCCGCCCGCGGCAAAGCGGATGAGGTATTCGGTCATGCGCGATCCCTTCGTCTCGGCGTCCGCCGGAACCGTTTCTCAGCAGGATTATCCGGCTGATTTCGGTAACCCGTAAAGTGACGCAGAACCCGCTCGAGCACTGTTCCTAGCGTGAATCCCACGAGAACGTCGCTAGTCCAATGCGCCAGCAAGACAATACGACTGAGAGAAAGGCCAACAGTGGCGCTCCAGATAGCTCGACGCTGTTTTGGCGGGAACGAGCTGGCAAGCGCAGCGATGGCGATGAGCGACACTTGAAGCGTGGCCCTGAACGCCCGCCGCTATATTGAGGCCATGCTTTCCCGCTGGCCCTTATGGTAACCAACCTTGTTGCTGTCGCAGCGGGTGGAACTCTATCGGCCGTGCTCAAACAATAGAAAGGTCAGAAGCAGCTCACTCGCTCCCGCCGCGCGCCAAGACGATACGAACGGAACTACATCTCCATCTTGCGCTTGTCTCACCTAAACGGAGGCAATCATGGGAACACAAAAGACACGACCAGAGCCACGGCCCGAGAGGGGAACGGAAACGAAGCCAAAAACCGATCGGCTTCCTCCGTCAGCTGATGTCCCTGAAGAAAAAGACGACGTTGAGCCGAGCCCGAAACCATGGCCTGATTAGGACTTAGGGCTTAAGACTCCTCGGTCAGAGTCGGCACCGCCTCTCAACACACGCCGGACCGTAATTCGTTAGCTCTGCTCGTCATAACGGTCCGGCGCAGCGGCCGTGCTTGCCGGGCTCTTCTTTTGTCCGCTGGAAATATCCATTCCTGGCCCTCCACGACCTCGGAATGTGTAGATCGTAAGAGTCATCGCGCCGCCGCCGCACTCGCGCGGTCGGCATCCATATCGCCAGCCGCAATGGAACAAGAGTGAACCCGTGCGCCTACTGGTTGATTTCAGGTTCGACGAGCCGTGAGAGCTTGCGCAGGGATTCCTGCCAACCGAGATAGCAGGCTTCGACGGGAATCACATCCGGTACCCCTTGCTGTTCGATGTTCACTTCGGTGCCAACCGACACGCCCTTCAGGTCTACCGTGACCTTCATCTCGCCCGGCAAGTTTGGCGCATCGAACTTGTCCGTATAGACGAGACGCTTTCCCGGAACGGGCTCCATATATGAGCCCCAAAGGAGTGGCTTTCGCCCGTTGTGAAGTTCGGAAGGACATCCGGTGATTGCCGCTAACCTTCGCATCCAGCTCATGGACGGTGCAGGTAAACCCGTAGGCGGAAGCCAGCTCGCAATCGCATCTGGTTCGAGGAAAGCGCGTACAGCTTCTCGGGCTTGGCAGCAATGACGCGGTGCGGTCGGATCGTGTTGGGCATGGATGTCTCCTTGCAGTTTGATTTCATCAGAGTTGTTCGAATTGGCTCCGGGTGGAAGAAACACATGTCCACTAGCGATGCTCGTCCTCCCTTCCCACTGGATCGCGATTATCTTAACGACGGGAAGGGCTATTGTATGTTTCGCCGCTTGGGATATTCGAGTTGCAGGGCGACCACACCGGTGGTGCGCTCTCCGTAGCGCGCCCTGATCGCGTCCAGCGTCTGGTCGAGCGCATCGGAAGCTCTCCGGTCAGAAAATGTCGACACGCGCCGGTCTTCTGGCCAGTTCATCCATGAACGATCAGGGACGAGGCGAACACCATTGCGGCTCTCCATTGCTCGCGGCGCGGCAGCGTAGATCGTTACGCTCGACCGGTAGGTCCGCGACCAAGCATCGGCCGCCAGTGCCAGCGACACTTCGTCCATACCCGGCTCCAGCCGGATGCCGAGCTCCTCTCGGCTCCAGAAAGCCATCCTGTTGGCGAGCACGGTCGTCACAAAGGGGCGGGTGAGCGTGAACGCGCTGCTTGCATGGCGCGCGTTCCACTGTTCGAGGCCTAGGTCACGCGCGATCGCTTCCGCCCTGCCCCGACCGGCGATCGCCTCGATCAACGTCAACATCATTGGTATTGACGCGGTAATGCCGGTCGTCGTCGTCACGCGCTCGTCCGAGACCATCCGCCTGTCCGCGACGTATCGCATCGTCGGGCTCCGCTTCAACATCTCGCCGACATAGTACCAGTGCGTCGTCGCGCGTTTGCCGTCGAGCAGGCCGGCTGCGCCGACGATCTTGGCGCCTGCGCAGATGCCGATAATCGTCGCACCTTTTCCCGCCTGGCTCCTGAGCCAGGCAAGCGCGAACGGTCGTCGTCGCGGCTCATTGCGGGCACAATGACATAGTCCGCGCCTTCGGGATGCGCTGCGTCGAGCGCAACACCGCGGATGGCGACGGCGATCTTCTCTCAGATTGTAGAGGATTTCGCCGTTGGAGTATTCGTCGCATGGCTTGCAATTACTCGCAATATCCATCAGATCAGCGCTGTTCCGTAACATTCATTCCGCGAATCTATCGGAGCGTCTTAGATCAATCGAAGTTCCGCGAAAGGTTTGCCCTGCTCAAGCGCTTTTACGGACGGATACGAAATTCAACTTCGACTTTGCTCACGTCAACGCCAAAACGATCCGCAAACTCCCGTTTCACTCGATCGTAAAAAACATCATTCCCGGAATCGTCAGTCTCTGGGCTGCCGAGCTTCCTGACCTGAGGAAGCGTCAGAGCTTCATTCCAGCGTGAGATTGATTTTAAGTTCGCAACGGCATGCCCGTAGCTCTTCGTCGGATGTTCGTCCAAAGATGACCGGCCCCCACTGAGTGGTCCGATTGGAATGTTAGTTTAGAGATTGCATTTTGACTACCTCCCTAGGTGTTGGCCAGACGATGGCTTCGGGTGCCGGCGGTCGATATCCAAGCGATGAGTGTGGACGCACCGTGTTGTAGTGGCGTCGCCAGTTTTCGATCACGATCTGGGCCTCCTTGAGTGT
>Ga0209023_10003531_pt1 | contig 18587 bp, 21 predicted proteins | sample LakOneMetagenome_FD_187468 | JGI IMG/M metagenome (GOLD analysis project Ga0209023, IMG submission 187468) | Freshwater and sediment microbial communities from Lake Erie, Canada (SPAdes) (version 2) | ecosystem: Environmental > Aquatic > Freshwater > Lentic | place: Lake Erie, Canada...
AGATCGCGGCCCGAAACTGTCGACGGTGAGCGTGACATAGCCCCAAGCGGCGATCTGCCGGCCCCAGCGCTCGTCGAGCCGCCGGGCGCTGCCGTTGCAGCTATGCAGCAGCACCACGGCAGGCGAGGGACCCGCGCCGGCCGGTTGCCGCAGGTAACCCTGCAGCGGCTGCAGTCTGGAAAGCGGCGTCTCGAAATCGACCACGCTGGCCGATGGTTCGGCCAACGCGGTGACGCATCCGGCGAGCAGGCCGGCACCCAAGGCAATTGCTTTGACGAGGTGCATGACGACCTCCGTCGCGCCGAACAGCCCCCGTGCGACGCGCGATGTCGCTTATATACCCAAAATCTTCCGCGCGTTGGCCTTCATCACCTTCGGCCTGATCTCTTCGCGGATGTCGAGCTTGGCGAAATCGGCGAGCCAGCGGTCCGGCGTGATCACCGGCCAGTCGGAGCCGAACAGCATCTTGTCCTGCAGGATCGAGTTGATGTAGCGCACCAGGATCGGCGGGAAATATTTCGGCGACCAGCCGGAGAGGTCGATATAGACGTTGGGCTTGTGGGTCGCGACCGACAGCGCCTCTTCCTGCCAGGGGAAGGAGGGATGGGCGAGGATGATCTTCAGGTCGGGAAAATCCGCCGCGACGTCGTCCATGTACATCGGGTTGGAATATTTCAGCCGCATCCCCATGCCGCCGGGCATGCGGCTACCTCAATTGCCCGTCCTTGCAGTCGGACGAGCCCGGCTGGCCTCGTCGCAGTCGGTCGCCCAACGCTGCCTGGTCGCCGACGGAACCTCTCCGAATGCGCGGCGGTAGTAATTCGAAAAATGCCCCAGGTTGCCGAAGCCGCACGCAAAGGCCACCTCGGTCACAGATCCTCCGGTCCCGCATTTCAGCATATCCCTGGCCCGGTCGAGCCGGATGCGCTTTACAAAATCCATGGGCGAATAACCGCGGGCCTCGCGAAATGAATGAAACAACGTTCTCGCGCTGACTCCCGTCACGATAGCCAAGGCTTCGATAGTCACCGGCTGATCCCAATTTGCCTCGATGTAAGCTTCCGCCCGGCGAACCTGCCATGGAGCCGCGCTCTGGATCTTGCGACTCAGCTCGAGGCTGTAGTTGCTATCGCTGGCGGTCAGCAGCGAAACGATTACAGCTTGTTCAAGTTCTGCGAATGCCGGCGGGTGAAGGTCGTTCGCGGAAGAATCGATCTGTTCCGCCATGAAAAGGAATAATTGCTTTAAATGTTGTGCAGCTGGCCGGCGAAAGTCGACGGTCGATCGAAAGGTCACTCGATCGACGATCGAATCACCGATGAGCGCTTCAAGTTTCGTGGCCAGCGCTTTGGGAGCAACATACAGAATGAGTTGCTCGAATTCGGGGCTGTAGTTGAGGTCCACCGCATCGCCTGCCGACGCAAGGAGCGCGCGATCGCCAGCTATGTCTACCGATGCACCCCTGGTGTTCGCACCAGCGCTTCCGTTGAAGGAAAAAAGCAATGAGTAGGCGTCGAGGCTGGGGATCCATATGCGGAGCTGCGTACCATGCCGGCCGTAAGTGAGCGCGACATCCTGCAACTGGCAACGATTTGCCAGCGCGTCGAGTTTCTCCGGGCGGTTGCCGATATCAAATCTCGCACCGCGATAAAATTTCCGGACTAACTCTTCCAGCTCGGACAAATCGTTCGTCTGAACATGCGGAAAGCCGGCCAACGGCCTGGTCGAATGCATCTCAGCCGCGCCAGTCATGGAGATCGCCATCCCAAGAACGCTTTGCAACGAGTATGCTGGACTGGCAGGACCAGAGCAAGGTGACCAGCCGTGGAATTCCGCCGACTGGCCGATCTATGATTCTGCACTCACTGGTTACCGGGGAGGCGATGAGCCCTTTCTGGTAGACGAGTGACGTTCGTCAGTTTTGGGCTTTGAGTATCACGTCGATGGCCTGGATAACCTTCTTGTCCTTGTTGGCCTTGCAGTAGACGATAACCTCGTGAATCCCTTGTTTTACGCGATCGACCTTGAAAGTGTTCTTCTTGCCCAGGCCGTTATACCAACCGCTGTACCAAACTCCGAGGAAGTCGGCGTCCTCTTGATACGTTCCTGCCAATTGCGCGCAGGTAAGATCCTGAACGTGAATGTAACCCTTCGAGTCCGTATACGCCGTCAACGGAGTCTGGGCCTGGGCAGCCGGGGCAATGCAGACGACAGCAAGAATCACAAGCGACAAGCTTTTCATTTATCGAGCTCCTTTGGGACGGAAATATTGCGCCGCAGCCCTGATTAGGCGGCAACCTCGGGGGCCGGGGCGATATTCGAACCGGCTTGGCCGGCGGGCATACGCGTCGGGTAGTCATGTCGCTACTCAAAAGCCGCATCGGCCGGTTGCGGGATTTGAGTAGTCAAATTCTACGCCATGCAGGCTAGCTGGAGCCAACATCCTGCTTTCCGTATTGGCAATGGTTGTCCCGAGGCATGACGATCCGGAAGAAGATATTTCTGCTTGCCGGAATCCTGTTGGCAATCTTTGGCGTGGTCGTCGGCGCTGTCGCCGTCGTGCAGAAGCTCAATGGCGACCAGCTCGCCCACATATCCGATTACGAGTTGCCGCTGTCACGACTTGTCGCCGAATTCGACGTCTACACGGACAGATACGAGTTGATCGTACTGCGTGCCTTGGGAGTCGACCGCGACGATCCGACGCACCATCAGGCCGCCATCGCAGCCGCGGCGGCGACGCGGGGCGATCTGCGCGCGCTAGTCGAGAAGGGGCGCGTGCTGTTGCAGAAGGCGACAAGGGATCCCGAGTACGACACCGAGGATCGTGTCGAACTTGCGCGCTTTGCCGGCACCCTCAGATATCTCAGTCAAGGCCTTGAGGAATTCCTGGCCGTCGGAGATGCCGTGCTGGCAAAACTGGCGGACGGCCGGCGCGATGAGGCCTCGGCAATCTCAGTCGGCTTCGACAGATATGCCCAGGCTTTCGGTCCCGATCTTTCCAGGATTCGCCAAGACGTCTCCGATCTCATCGACAGGTCTACACGCAAGGTCCTGGAAAGACAGCGGCTGAACACTTTTCTGAGTTTCGGCTTGTTCTTCGCTGCTTGCGGCATCGGTCTGGCGATCAGCGCAGTAGGATCGACGCGCGTGGTCGCTGGTTTGCGTCAGCTGGTTACCAGCGCCAGGGCGATCGAGTCGGGGGAGAACAGCCTGCCGGTGCTGGTCCGGACGCGTGACGAGGTTGGCGAGCTTGCTCACTCGTTCAACCGCATGATCGAGGAGTTGCGGGCGCGTGACCGCATCAAGGACACCTTCGGCAAGTTCGTCGATCCGCGCATCGTCAACCGGCTGATCGGGAGCGGCGCGGACCAGCCGGAGCGGCGCAGCCTCACCATCTTTTTCTCGGACATAAAGCAATTCGCCGGCATCAGCGAGCAGCTCACGGCCGGCGCGGTGGTTCACCTGCTCAACAACTATTTCGGCGCGGTCGCGGAGGTCATTCACTCTCACTATGGCATCATCGACAAATATATCGGTGACGCCGTCATGGCATTCTGGGTTCCCCCTTTCTCGAAGGGAGAGGATCACGCCAGCGATGCCTGCATGGCCGCCCTTGCCCAGCAGGACGCTATCGCTGAGCTTCGGACCCGATTGCCTGAGATCACCGGGATGCGGCGAAGCCCGCCGGACCTCGTCATCCGGATGGGCATCGCAACCGGCGAAGCTGTGGTAGGCACGATCGGATCTGATGCGGCGCGGTCATATACTGTCATCGGAGACAGCGTAAACCTCGCCTCCCGCCTGGAGAGCATCAACAAGGTCTACGGTACCTTGATCATCATCAGTGAGGAAACGTATCGGCTCGCGCGGGAGGCCATTGAGGCCCGGGAGCTCGATCTCATAACCGTCGTTGGAAAGACGGAGCCGGTTCGCATCTACGAATTGCTTGCTCGGGCCGGCGGACTGGCGCCAAGGCAAAGCGAGCTTTGCGAGCTGTTCGCAGCAGGTCTTGCTGCCTATCGCCGGAAGGATTGGGCTGCGGCGCTGACCCAATTCGAGGCTTGCTTGCAAATCGTAGCCGACGATGGACCTGCGCGACTGTTTATCGAGCGCATTGCTCTGCTGCGCGAGGCGCCGCCGGATCCCGATTGGGACGGAATCTGGCACCATTCGGAGAAGTAGTCCGATGAAACCACATTACGTTCATGGTCAGAGCAGAAGCGCGGCGTAAACCTCCGATTGAGCTTCATTTGCGGGGGCGGCTTGACACGGCAGCCTTCCTTGGGCTCGCGCACCTGCTTGCCGCGCGGCAGGCATCGAGGAGAGCTTCGCGTATCTTGCTTGACTGGTCGGAGTTGGTCTCATGGCATTTTACGCGACCTTCGATTGCCGACGTTCAACACTGGCTCGCCTTTACGAAAAATGTCGATCGGGTGGCGATCGTTCACCAGCGCCGGTGGAATCGACAGGCTGCGTGCATTGCGGCCGTGCTGCGGACGAAAGATTGCCAGGTGCGTTCGTTTCGCTTCGACGGCCGCGATCGGGCGATAGCCTGGTTGACCGAGCGCCGCGCGTTGGGTAGCCGGCCGGCAAAGCCGGGCGGATGCGAGGCGCCGCAAGTTTTCGGTCACCTTGCGGAAATTGAGTAGTCGACCGTCCGGGGTTGCATGGATAGTTCGGCCGAGCAGTTCGGATCGTCCGGATCCCCCAGATACCAACACCAGGAGCAATGCAAGGATGTCGAAGCGATCGATCCCGGCGGGAGTATTTCTCGCAACGCTGTGTTGTCTCTCCGCAACCGGAGGCCATGCAGCCATGCTGGCGCCGGCACGAGAACAAATCGCCCCGTCCTTGCCCAGGGTGTTCGAAGAAGTGATCCCCGTCAGGGCTCCCGGACGTCATCAGGCAAATCGGAATATCCATGTCCACCATCATCACCACGTTCATGGTCGTCCCGGCCCTGCGAGAGGCGTCGTTGTGGTGAGGCCGGTCCGGCCCTTCGTCGCGCGTCCCTACTACGGCGCAGTCGTCGCCGGCGTAACGGTCGGCGCGATGATGGCAGCGACGACCGTCGCCGTCGCGCCGACGGCACCTTCGCCGTCATTGTGCTGGTACTGGGCTGATCAGGCCATGGTTCAGGGCTATTGGGACTACTGCAAGCCCCACTGAGGGCTTGCATATCGAGTTTGGTCGGCCGCGTGCGTGTCCGGCGGCACGGCTGCGGCGCGGGAAACAAGTGCGGGAGCCTGGCCATTGGTGGTTGGGGCTCGATGCAAAGGCTTGGTGAGGCGACGCGCGACCGCGATTGCGCGATTTGAGTAGCCGGCTTGGCCTGAAACCTGTTTCGCTCCTTCTGGTTTCACCGCTACTGGATGGTTTAGGGCGCATTCATGACTTCAGACCGCAATGGCACTGTGTTGAGCTCACGGCGTAAATTCCTCGGCGTCACGGCCGGAGCCCTGGCCGCGGGAGCCGGTTCGGTCGCAAGCAATTTCCCCCTGCAAAAGTCGGCGCAGGCTCAGACGGCAATCGACCTGCCGACCAAACGCACCAAGCGCTCCAAACCCAACATCGTCTTCATCTTCACGGATCAGGAGCGCTACACGTCAAAATGGCCGGCCGGTCTGTCGTTGCCTGCGCATGAGCGTCTGCAGCGGACCGGCGTGACGATGCACAATCACTACTGCCCGGCGGTGATGTGCACCTCTTCACGCGCGGTCCTTCTCACCGGTCTGCAGACGGCCGACAATCGCATGTTCGAGAACTGCGATGTCCCCTGGGTGAAGAATCTGTCGACCAAGATTCCCACGATCGGGCACATGCTGCGGAAGGCAGGCTACTACACCGCCTACAAGGGCAAATGGCACCTCAATCGCAAATTCGACAGCGAGGATCCGGATCGTCTGTTTACGAAAGAAATGGATGAATACGGCTTCTCCGATTATTTCTCGCCCGGCGATATCATCGGGCACACCCTTGGCGGTTACCAGTTCGATCCGCTGATCGCCTCCAGTGCCATTACCTGGCTCCGGCGCAACGGTCGCCCGCTGGCGGATGATGACAAGCCGTGGGCGCTGTTCGTCAGCCTGGTCAATCCGCACGACATCATGTATTTCAACACGGATCGACCGGGTCAGCGCGTGCAAGACGGCGGAAACCTGATCAAGCACGCCGCACAGGCTCCTCACCATCAGCTTTTCAAGGCGACGTGGGACACCCCACTTCCGGACAGCATCGGCGAGTCGTTCGGCGCGCCCGGTCGCCCCAAAGCCCATGGTGAATTCCTGAAGATCTGGGACTACGTGCTCGGTCACATTCCGCCCGAGGAAGAGCGCTGGCGGCGCTTTCATGATTATTACATCAACTGCATCCGCTCGGTGGACTCGCAGGTAGATCGCATGCTGCAGGAACTCGACGCGCTGGGGCTGACTGACGACACGGTCATCTGCTTCACGTCCGACCATGGCGAAGCCGCCGGTGCGCACGGACTGCACGGAAAGGGTCCTTTCGCCTACGAGGAGACGATCCATCTTCCCTTTTATATCGTCCATCCGGACGTCAAGGGCGGTCAGGATTGCCGCGCACTGACCGGGCATATCGACGTCGTTCCCACGCTCCTTTCGCTTGCCGGAGTGCCGCCGGAAAAATCCGGGGAGATCGCCGGTCGAAAGCTTCCGGGCAAGGACTTCAGCAAGGTTCTGACCAACCCCGGCGTTGCAGACACACATGCCCTCCACGAGGCGATGCTCTTTACCTACAGCGGCATCGGCGCCAATGACAGCACACTGTGGCAAGTCGTTTCGGAAGCGCGTGCTGCGGGCAAAAATCCGGCCGCTGCCATTCTCAAGAAAGGCTTCAAGCCCGACATGAAGAAGCGTGGTTCGCTGAGATCCGCCTTCGACGGACGTTACAAGTTCACACGCTACTTCGCCCCCGGTGAGCGCAACCGTCCGACCAACATGGCCGAACTCTATCAGCACAACGACGTCGAACTGTTCGATCTGAAGACCGACCCCAAGGAGATGAAGAATCTTGCGACCGAAAAGGCTGTCAACGCCGAACTGATCACGACGATGAGCGCCAAGCTCGAGAAGGCGATCAAGGAGGAAATCGGCGTCGATGACGGCCGCGAGATGCCTAATATTCCGCTGATCCAGTGGACGATCGATCGGGTCGATCTTTGAGCAGCCGGCCAAGCGGAGAAACCAGGTCATGAAGCAGCGACGATCGGGAATGGACATTTGCGGCAGTTTGCTGCGATCCGTGGCGCTTGCCGGCTTGATGGCCGGCGCCGGGAGTCCAGCCTGGTCGGACGAGGCGGGCGTCAGTGCCTATCTGCCCGGTACGTTCGGATCGATGGCGGCGGTCCCGACCATGCCGGGATGGGCGCTGGCGACGGTCTACTATCACACCTCGTTGAGCGCGGGCGGTAACGTTGCTGCCTCACGAGAGATCGAGGCGGGCAGATTTTCGCCGACCGTAACAGCCAACCTGTCCGTCAACCTCAATGCGACTGGCGACCTCTTCCTCTTTGCGCCGACCTATACGTTCGCTACACCGGTTCTCGGCGGCCAGGCATCCATTGGCGTGACCTCCGTTGCGGGTAGAGCCGGCGCAGGTATTAACGGCGCCTTGAACGCATCTTTGCCGCCGTTTTCCATTTTAAGGACCGATTCCATCAGCGATACGGTGACGGGCTTCGGCGATCTTTATCCGACCGCCAAGCTCAAATGGAATCAGGGCGTCAATAACTGGATGGTGTACGTCAGTGGCGACGTTCCGGTTGGCGCTTATAACAATACGCGGATCATCAATCTCGGCATCGGACACGGCGCCATCGATGCCGGCGGCGGTTACACCTACTTCAATCCGCAGACGGGTATGGAGTTTTCAGCTGTCGCGGGCTTCACCTACAACTTCACAAACACGGCTACCGACTACAAGAATGGTATCGACTCCCATCTTGATCTGGCTTTTTCGAAATTCGTCTCCAAGCAGTTTTTCGTCGGTGCGGTCGGCTACGTCTACAATCAGCTCACCGGCGATACTGGCTCCGGTGCCAAGCTTGGCCCGTTCAAATCGCGGGTCGAGGCGATCGGCCCCCAGGCCGGTTACGTTTTTCCGGTCGGCGATCTGCAGGGCGTTCTCAACCTGAAGGGCTACTGGGAGTTTGACGCGGAGAACCGGGCCAAGGGATGGAATACCTGGCTCACATTTGCGGTCTCGGCCGCGCCGCCGCCGCCCGCACCGATCCCGTCTCGGAGATAGCGCCTGGCGGACGAAGCAGGACCTTCCCCGGTGCAGTGAGAATGGCCAGATTTATTCTACTCGTGATCGCAATCACAATAGCCGGAGCCACTTCAGTGTCGGCGCAGACGCCTGACGGCGCGGGTACCGGCAGCATCAACAATGATATCGCCAATCCCGTTCATCGCCTCGACCACTTTCTCGAGAATACGCGATCGCCGGGTGGAGTGAACACCTGGACTTCAAAACTGCGCTACGAGCGCCCCTTCGACCTGGAAAACTTTTGGAAGATTGCGCTACGGGTCGAACTGCCGGTGGTTACCAGCAACGACAATCCATCGAGTTTGTACGCTACCGGCCTCGGGGACACCCAGTTTCAGGGCGTTGTAAGCAAGGAGCTCGATGCCCGCCAAGGCATCGGCTTCGGCGTCAGGTTCTGGGCTCCAACAGCATCAGCCGATGAATTCGGAAACGGCCGTTGGCGCATGGCGCCTTCGGCCGGGTATCGTTACAACTTGCCGGAATTGTCTGACGGCTCATTTTTTCAGTTTCTCGCCCGCTATCAATTCGATTTCGCCGGTGACCCCAAACGGAGTCACACGAGCAATCTGCAGTTCGCTCCGAGCCTCAACGTCGGATTGCCGCAAGGGTGGTCGATGACGTTGTTTCCATCGACGGACATTCGCTATGATTTCATGAAGCAGCAGTGGTTCGTGCCGTTCGACCTCGAAATCGCCAGGCAGTGGAACCACAATTTTCTCACGGGCGTGGAGATCGGCGTGCCGCTGTTTGAAACGGCAAATCCGGTCTACAAATTCAAGATCGAAGGACATATAGCGCTGCGCTTCTAGCCCAGCCGATCCCCGCATGAAAATTTCACACCTCGCCGATCGCTTTAACGAGGTGCATAGGGACATCCGCAGCGCTCGATAGCGCCGGTGCGACGCGCGACGCCTTATATACCCAAAATCTTCCGCGCGTTGGCCTTCATCACCTTCGGCCTGATCTCCTCGCGGATGTCGAGCTTGGCGAAATCGGCGAGCCAGCGGTCCGGCGTGATCACCGGCCAGTCGGAGCCGAACAGCATCTTGTCCTGCAAAATCGAGTTGATGTAGCGGACCAGGATCGGCGGGAAGTATTTCGGCGACCAGCCGGAGAGGTCGATATAGACGTTGGGCTTGTGGGTCGCGACCGACAGCGCCTCTTCCTGCCAGGGGAAGGACGGGTGGGCGAGGATGATCTTCAGATCCGGAAAATCCGCCGCGACGTCGTCCATGTACATCGGATTGGAATATTTCAGCCGCATTCCCATGCCGCCGGGCATGCCCGAGCCCACACCGGTTTGTCCGGTGTGGAACAGCGCGATCGCGCCGCCCTCGTTGATGGCTTCATAGAGCGGATAGGCCATGCGGTCGTTGGCGTAGAAGCCCTGCATGGTCGGGTGGAATTTGAAGCCGCGGACGCCGTATTCCTCGATCAGCTTGCGCGCCTCGCGGACGCCGAGCTTGCCCTTGTGCGGGTCGATCGAGACGAACGGGATCAGGACGTCGAGATGGTCGGAGGCAATCTCCAGCATCTCGTAATTGTTGTAGCGACGGAAACCGGTCTCGCGCTCGGCATCGACCGGGAAGATCACGGCGGCGATGTTCTTGGAGCGGTAATAGGCCGCAGTCTCCGGCACCGTCGGCGGATGCTTGTGCGGCGACTTGAAATAGTCGGCCATCTGCGCCTGGAAATCGTCATAGCCGTCATCGCCATGCATGCCGCAGGGTTCCTCGGCATGGGTGTGGATGTCGATGGCGACGACTTTCTCGATATCGGGCAGTTTGAGTTTGGGCATTTGGCGATTCCGGCGCTTGGTTTTCGGGTCTGGAAATTGATTATACTATATAACAAATTTCGCAAGGCACGAATTGGTCGCTTTCGCGGCGGAAGGGCAGACACCACCGCTCGATCGCTCAATCGGTGCTCCAGGTTCTTCGCTAATCAGCCCGCCGCAATCGCGGCTTTTGCTGCCAACGACGGACATCCTCGAAAGCCAGCGGCATATCTCAAACGTGCCAGCAGGAGACATGGAGACGCCGCCAACTGGCGAGCTTACTTCGTCTGGCGGTCGCGGGCCCGATGCGGTCTTAATCTCGAAACGACGATCGTCATCGATCGGTAGCCGGTACCCGGGATGCGCGTCGACCAGAAACAAGAGCCGAAGTTAGCTCAACAAGGTGCGCACCTTCGCGACGGCATCATAGATTTCGATCTGCAGCATCGGATAAGCCGACTTCAAATTTCGGGCCGATGCTTCGGCCTCTTCGACGGTGTCGAACGGCGACTTGAGTGACCATCGACAACGGTGACGAAGCCTTTCGTCGGCGGCCGGTCGGCTCTCGGTGCCTTGATCGGCGCCGCCTCGTCCGGCAAGAGAAGTTGTTTCTTCATGGCATCCTCTTGAAATTGCCGCGATGACAAGCGGATCTGTCCTGCGACGATTACACTTTATTGTTTGAGACGGGCGAGCGTAGCCACGCGGTCATCTGCGCGCCAGTTTCGGCCTGCTCCGCTCGCCTTATAATTGCTTCGCGAACGGCTCCAACGGGAAGCGAGTTGGCTTCGATACGCAGTCGTGATGCGTGTTCAATTAACCGCCGTTCGAGCGGCTGCGTCTTCGCAATGCCGTCCTGGCGCTGCGGAGTCTCTTGCCATCGCTGGGACATCGCGCTGCTTCCTTTCATGGAGCCAGGTGAGAGCGCTAGTGTCTCTCGGTCACCGATAGCGACCACACATGGAGCGATGATGCTCCAAACATGGGTATTCCACGGGTCAAATATAAGGGCCCTCTAGTGCCGCAATCGCCCGCGGGCTTCGCTTCAGGTCAATATCAGCTTGATCTGGCCATCTTCGATGGCTCCGGCCTCAATTGCGTCACGAGCCATCCTTTCGACGGTCGGCCAATTCGAGAGCAGATGTTTTTGCGCCTGCGCTTTCGTCGAGAACGCGGTTTGCAAAATGCAGTTCTGACGCGCGTTCCCATTCGCGATCTGAAAAACGACGGCTTGAGGCCCCTCGATAATTTCCCGTTCGGTCGGCTTGGGAAGCTTGCGCATACTGTTCCTTCTAAACTGGCCGGGCACGACCATTTCACGGGCAAGCGGACCGCTGAGGATGAATTTACAAATCTACGACCTTAATCGGCGAGGATCGCGACAGTCGCCCTCGTTTGAGGCTTTGCCTGGCGCGTCTGCGCCGGGTCACGACTGGTCTGGGTGTTGCGGACCGCCTCCGCCAGCATTTCGCGGAGCTCAATCTTCGTCTTGGGAGGTTGTCGCGTGCTCGATCTTTGCCAGGTTACCATCCACAACATATGGGGATGCGGGAGAAGAATACCACAGTCCGTTCAAATTTAACTTTCGTCAGGGCCAATTGCGGTTGATGCGTGAGCGCATTGCCAACGAGATTAGAGCCGGACCGATCCCGAAATTACCCAGGCGTTTGCGCGGGTCACGTTCAAGTCCAACAATCGCGGTGACCTGGCCAGGATCGTTATTCCGACGCTGATACTTCAGTGCAGCGAAGGCATCATTGCGCGCATCAGGACGATGGACGGCTTGCTTTTCGGCTCGGGTGAATTGATTATACTATATAACAAATTCCGCGAGGCGGTAGAAACAAGAGCGCGGAACAGGGAGAGGCGAGATGTCTCAAGCCAAGTCCGACGCGGAAGCCTTCGAGACCGATTTCTGGAAAGACGCCAATTTGCGCAAGGCCTGGGACGACATCGTGCCGGGCGCGCCGCGCCAGACCCTGCCGTACACGCTGACCAGGGAAGCGATCGAACTGTACTGCAAGTCGGTCGGTGAGACCCACCCGATCTACTTCGACGAGGCCTATGCCAAAACCACCCGCTATGGCGGGCTGATCGCGCCGCCCTCGATCCATATCCTGCTGATGTTCTCCTGCACGCCGGCCGACGACTGGATGCGCTCGCCGGGCACCGTCAATGCGGGCCAATCCTGGAGCTACAACATCCCGGCCCGGCCGAACGACGTGATCCGGCTCGAGGCCCGCGCGCTCGACAAGTTCATCAAGCGCGAGCGGCTGTTCGTGGTGCATGACAACGTCTTCTTCAACCAGAACGACGAAGTGATCTGTTCCGGCCGCGGCTGGACGATCCGGCCGGTGTAAGGGGAGGGTGCGATGACGACGTTTGAAAACCTCAATGCCGGCGATGCCATCGACGGGCCGAAGTTCGCGGTGAGCCGCGAATCCATCCGTCTCTTCTGCGACGCCTCGCTCGACTACAACCCGCTGCATCTCGACGACGACTACATGAAGGGCAATTTCGGCAAGACCAATTTCGGCGGCATCATCATGCACGGCATGAACAATTTCGGGTTGATTTCCCGCATGATCACTGACTGGGCCTATCCGCTCGGCGCCGTGCATCGCAGGCTGGAGACGCGATGGGTCAAGCCGGTGCGGCCGGGCGACACGATTCAGCCCACCGGGATCGTCAAGTCGAAGCAGGTGACCAAGAGTTCGCGCTGGGTTCTGATCGACGTCATGGTGCGCAACCAGGCCGGCGACAAGGTCGCGACCGGCGAGGCGATGGTGGAGTTCCCGAACGACTGATCCTGCTTCGCGGTTGAGCAGCTTTGCGAAGGCGCGCGATCACAAAGTCGCGCGTTTCGCATTTCTCCTTTTGGTTGTGAACTAAATCATATTTTCTTTTTGCTTGCAGAGCGAGCATGCGCCTCGGGGGACACGTTCACAGCCCAAGAGGTGAGAACCATGGCCAACCAACCCAATCTGTACCAGCTCTCCGGCGGCGGAATTCACATCACCTATTCGACGAGCGGCATCGCCGGACAACCGCATTTCACTTACCAGGATGCGCTTCAGGTCAAGAACTTCACCGGCAACCAGATCACGACGCTGCAAACCAGCATCGGAAAGCTTGTGACGGTGACGGTCCATATGACCGTGGACTCCGGCTCGACGACGTTCAGCGTGCTGCTGCCGAACGTCAACCTGCCGGATGGGCTGTTCGGCTCTGCGAACATCAGCGCCGAAGGCATCACGACCGTGCACCGGTTCTCGATCTTCCATATCCAGGGTCAGACCGAGTTCTACACCGCGGTGCCGATGCAGGGCACAGCGATGCACGTGCTGTTCGAGGCCGCCGCCGCCACGACAAAGGTGGCTTGAGGCCTCATCGGGCGTCGTGCCGCCGCGCGACGCCCACTACGCAGTATCCAGATACCGGTACTGTGCATGGGGTTGTTTTCGATATTTTGGTCAGGGCGCCGGCTTCGCGCAAAACCGTCGTAAAATCAGCAGCATCAGGAGCTGGAACACGGGTGGACGACCGGGCCGCACTGATTGACATCCAGCCCCGCGATGGCTTAGAAACCGCGCATCCCGGGCGGATCGCCGCTGGCGGGGTAAATCCCATTTTGCCACATTCAGGCAGGTATCGGTTCGGCCTTCAACACGGCCTTTCGAAGCATCAGGATTGTCCCATGAAGGTCCGTAACTCGTTGAAATCCCTGCGCGGTCGTCACCGCAACAACCGTCTGGTCCGCCGCAAGGGCCGGGTTTACGTGATCAACAAGGTGCAGCGCCGCTTCAAGGCCCGTCAGGGCTGAGCCCGGCCCGCTGCCTCCGCGCCCTCCGCGCTTCACAGGTCTTTGACGTCGCGCTGCTTTGCAGCGAGATTTTGTGCGTCTAGACTTAACCTATGGCTTTGAGATTCCCGGACGCCAGAATTGCGCTCCTCGCCGCTGTGCTGACAGCCGTGCCGCTGACGGCCTTTGCCCAGACCGATAAGCCCAACGACCCCCGCGTCATTCCCCCGCCGAAAGCCCAGAAGAAACTTCCGGAGGCCCCGAGCAAGCTGCCCAGGGTTGGCGCCGATCGCAACCGCGGGCTGGATTTCCTGTTCGGTGCGCTGAAGGCCGCGCCCGATGAAGCCAGCGCCAAGCATGTCGAGGCGCGGATCTGGGCGATGTGGATGCAGACCCCGAGCGACACCGCCGCGCTGTTGATGCTGCGCGCCAAGGCCGCGATGGACGCGCAGCAGATGGATGTCGCGCTCAAGCTGCTCGATTCCGTGGTCAAGCTGCGCCCCGATTATGTCGAGGCCTGGAACCGGCGCGCGACGCTGTTCTACCTGAAGAACGACTATGCGCATTCGCTGGACGACATCCGCCAGGTGCTGATACGCGAACCCCGCCATTTCGGCGCGCTGGCCGGGCTCGGCATGATCATGCAGGACGTCGGCGACGAGAAGCGCGCGCTGGAGGCGTTCCGCAAGGCGCTCGCGGTCAATCCGCATCTGGAAAAGGTGCCGGAGCTGGTCAAGACGCTGACCGAAAAGGTCGAAGGCCGCGATATCTGAAAATCCGCGATTAACTCTGATGCCGAACGCGCGGGAATGCAGGCCGCGTACGCGCTATTGTCGCTTGCGTCTTAGAGTATTCGTCACAGCGCCCTCACGGCGTTTGGGAGCCTAGCCATGAAGTCATTGCTGCTGGCCGGCGCAATGCTGATTGCGGCCGGAGATATCGCCTTCGCACAAGGCTATTGGGTGACCGGCAACCGCGCGAGCGGTAAATGCGAGATCGTCACCAGTAACCCGACCGTCGACAGCCAGGTCGGCGGCAACACCACGTTCGGAAGTGGGCCTTATCGCTCGAAAGACGACGCCAAGCTGGCGCGCTCGACGATTCGCTCATGTCCGCCGGAACCGCCTGAGCAGGCACCGGAGCCGGACAAGGCCGAGGATTGACGACCGACCGTCAGTGAACGGCGTTGCTGCCGCGGGCCATGCCGTCGAGGCCGACCGCGGCGTAGAACTGCGCCAGCTCGGCTTCGAGCTGCTCGTTGACCAGCAGCAGCGCCTTCAGCGCACCGCGAATGTCGCCGTTGCAGTTTGCCACGATCTGGTCGATGGCCGCTTCGCTTGCATTGGAAATCATGGCTGTTCTCTCCGTACTCAGGAACAAACGTCTGGCCGCCGCCGGGTTCCTGTGAATTCCGGGTACAGTTTCGGGCGTCGGTTGCCCATCAGACACGTCGACACGTGGCGAAAGTGTCAACGCATTCGTATAAAGTGGCGATGACGACTGGATGACCCCGTTATCCACAGGGGGCGCGCTTTGTGGATAACACCGCCGAAACCCCGCGCGGACTCCGCCCGTAGCTCTTTGGTGCGAAAGATCATTCAGGCAATTCCCATGGTGGCTGTCATTGTCGTGGCGACGCTGGCTGTTCTGGCGCTGGTCACGCAGGCCGGCGTGCTGGCGGTCGAGCGTGCGCATCCGGCTCGAGGCGCGATGGTCGAGGTGGCGGGTGGACGCCTTCATGCCGTCGAACTCGGTCGGCGCGACGCGGCCGGGCCGCCGATCGTGATGTTGCACGGCGCCAGTTCCAATCTCGAAGCGATGCGGCAGCCGCTCGGCGAGCGGCTTGCAAAGGATCACCGCGTGATCCTGATCGACCGTCCCGGCCACGGCTGGAGCACGCGTGATCGTCTGGAACACTCGACGCCGGAAATTCAGGGCCGGATGATCGCCGAGGCGTTGAGCAGGCTCGGCGTCGATCAGGCGATCTTCGTGGTGCATTCCTGGGCCGGGGCGCTGGGGCTGCGGATAGCGCTGGATGATCCGCGAACGGTAGCGGGCCTCGTGATGCTGGCCCCGGTGGCCTATCCATGGCCGGGCGGCGTCGGCCGCTACAACAGGATCGTGGCGAGGCCGGTGATCGGCCCGCTGCTGGCCCATACGATCACGCTGCCGCTCGGCGCGCTGCTGGTCGGGTCTGGCGCGCGCGGCGTGTTCTTGCCGCAGGAAATGCCGGACGGCTATGTCAGCGATACCGCGACGATGTTGCTGCTGCGGCCGCGCGAGTTTCTCGCCAATGCGCGCGACCTGGTGACGCTGAGGGCAGCCGTTGCCGAGCAGGCGCCACGTTATGCGCAGATCAAGGCGCCGGTCACGATCATCTCCGGCGACCGCACCGACAAGACGGTGTCGACCCACATCCACTCGCAGCCGCTGGCGGCCACGGCGCCGAACGCGAAGCTGATCGTATTGCCTGGGGTCGGGCATATGGTGCAGAACGTGGCGACCGATCGGGTGGTTGCCGAGATCGAAGAGATGATCGGCAAGCTCACCCCGAGCGCGGCGGCAACGGCGAACGCGAGATAATCGACCCAGTTCCATGGCCATGACCGCCGACGACATCATGGCGCATCCGGCGCTCGAACGTTGCGTTCGGGGCCAGGCGCAATCGCTGCGGTCCATGCACGACGCAAGCCCGCGGATTTCATCGCCGTTCGCGACCCAGCAACGTTGGCTGCTCGGTCATGCCGCGCTGGCGCTGTATTTTCGCAACGAGGTCGAAAACCCCGGCGCGGGCATGCTGGCCGAGCGCTTCCTCGAACTGGTCGAGCGCCACGACCTCGCCAGCCGCAACACCGCGTCGGATTTTCTCGGCGAGATGCACAAGTATGAATTGATTCAGTTCGTCGCTGGCAGCGAAGGCAAGCGCCATCGGCCGTTCGAGCCGGCGCCCGCGGTGCTGATGGTGTTGTTTCACTGGCACTCGGTGCATCTGGCGACGCTCGACGGGCTGGATGGCGGCGGCAGGGTAAAGGCGTTCCACGCGCGACCTCTGCTGCTCCGTGCAATCCAGCCCCTGATCGCCGATGGCCTGATCGGCTCGAACGACGTTCGCAAGCCGCCGAAGACCTTCGAGCTCTTCACGTGGATCAACGAGGGCGGTGCGGTGATGGATCGCCTGATCGCCGGTTGTCAGCCGGCCGCTGCGGGAAGCGAACGGATCCTGACCGACGTGATGTCGATCTCCGAACTGTCGCGCGACATCAGTCTGTCGCGGACTCATCTCGGCCGGAAGCTTTCGGAGGCCGAGAGCTTCGGAAGCCTCGGCTGGTCGGGGGCGCGGGGAAGATCGCCGCTATGGGTCTCGGCGGGCTTTCGCCGCGAATACCATTCGGCGCAGGCCGTGAAGCTTGCGATCATCGATGCCGCTTTCGAGACCTGCGTCGTGGCCGGTCGGCCGGCGGCGGATGTGGCCTGACTGAAATCCGTTTCGCGCAGGCTTCCATCCTGACAGGATCGGCGTAGCCTAGAGGTTGCGTTACGGCGACCGTTGCGGGTTCCGCTGCTCGTCCCGCCCGGCTTCGGCCGCGAGAGAATTTGCGATTACGGGCAGCCGACCGCGAGGGAGAGCGCCATGTACGCCGCTATTCGTCAAGGCAAGGCAAAGGCCGGCAAGGCCGAAGAGCTGACGCGCCGGATCAAGGAAGGCGCCATTCCCGTTATCAGCGGGGTCGACGGCTTCATGGGCTATTACGTGGTCTATGCGCCCGACGATACCGTTATCGCAATCAGCCTGTTCAACAACTATGCGGCGGCCGAGGAATCCAACAAGCGCGCGCTGGCCTGGATCGAGCACGATCTCGCGCCGCTGCTGACAGGGCTGGCCATGGCGGTGGCCGGGCCGGTGATCGTGCACACGCTGGCATAACGCCCAGCAGCCAGGTCAGCGGCGATTCCGCGTCGTCCTGCGGAATCGCCGGCTGTTTCGTCCTACTTGGACTTGGTCTTGCCGTCCTTGTCGTACTGCGAGACGTAAGCCCAGAGGTTGTTGATCTCGTTTTCGCTCTTGATGCCGGCGAACGCCATCTTGGTGCCGGGAATCTTGGCCTTCGGGTCCTTGATGTATTCCTTGAACAGCGCCTCGTTCCAGGTGATGCCGGAGTTCTTGTTGGCGTCGGAATAGGAATAGCCCTCGACGGTGCCGGACTTGCGGCCGTCGAGTCCGTTCAGCTCCGGCCCGACCTTGTTCTTGGCGCCTTCGCCGATGGCGTGGCAGGCCAGACACTTGTTGAACGAGGTTTTGCCGGCGGCGAGGTCGATGTCCTGCGCCAGCGCGCCTGAGGCCGCCAGGGTCAGGGAGGTGAGGGCCGTCAGCGCGATCAAGGTCGTTTTCATCATGGGGTGCTCTTCGTCTCTTCGGTGATTTGGCTATTGCCGCTTGTGGCATGGCGGGCTTCGACAGGACAAGCCACGAAACCTTGGCAGATTTCATGACAACGGACTTGCCCCAGAGAGAACTCATCGCAGCCGGTGAAGCAATCCGACCTTCGTGGCCTACCCAAGCTTGCTCAGACGTGCTTGATTTGGCATCACAAATCGATCACGCGGGGGCTTGGACACCAAGGGTTTGGATCCGGCGGCCCAGAGGAAAACGCGCATGACCATCTTGATGCCGGCTGCCGACCAGGCCGTGCTGGATCGCCGCGACGCCATCGTCGC
>Ga0209023_10003532_pt1 | contig 18585 bp, 17 predicted proteins | sample LakOneMetagenome_FD_187468 | JGI IMG/M metagenome (GOLD analysis project Ga0209023, IMG submission 187468) | Freshwater and sediment microbial communities from Lake Erie, Canada (SPAdes) (version 2) | ecosystem: Environmental > Aquatic > Freshwater > Lentic | place: Lake Erie, Canada...
AGGTGGAACTCGACTGACAGGAGCAGGTCGTCGACGTGCACCCGCTCGTCGGCGTTGTGGTAGCCGGCGTCGAGGACCTCGGTCGGGGTGGTGCGGAACGGCGAGAAGCCGTACGCCGCCGTGGCGCCGGCCGCGCGCATGAAGCTGGAGTCGGTGAAGCCGGTGCACAGCAGCGGCAGCAACGCCGTACCGGGATCCCGCTCGGCCACGAACGCGGCGACGGCGTCCGGAAGGGCGCCGACGGCAGGGGAGGCGGTGCCGGGCACCATCGCCTCGGGGAAGGACAGCTCATAGGAGACCCCGTCACCGAGCCGCGACCGCACGGCCCGCTCGACGGACTCGGCGGTTGCGCCCGGCAGGATCCGGCAGTCGAGCTCCATCCAGGCGCGGGCGGGCATCACGTTGCGTGCGGCCGAACCCGACAGCAACGTGGGCGCCATCGTCGTACCGCCCAGGGGCGGGAGCGAGTGCACGAACGTCGGGTGCAGCGCGACCGCGGCCTCGAGCGCCGCCGCCGGGTCGGCAGGCACGTCTGCCAGCAACGCACCCAGGGTGTGCCCGAGCAGCTCCGAGGGCTCGACCGTCGGCAGCCCACGTCCGACGCGCGTGAGCAGCTCCCCGAGAAGCGGTACGGCGTTGTCGCCCAGCGTCGGCATGGACGCGTGTCCGGCCTCGCCGACCGCGGAGACCCGGACGGGAAGCGTGCCCTTCTCGCCGACGGCGAGGGTGAGCACCGTGCGCCCGTCGGCGAGCTCGAGACGCTGCCCCCCGCCTTCGTTGACCGCCCAGGCCGGGCGGAGATCCGGCCGCGCCTCGAGCAGCCAGCGCATGCCGACGTCGGCGAATCCGTCCTCCTCGTCCGCAACGACGATCAGCCAGAGGTCGGCGCGCGGGCGGAAGCCGGTCCGCGCGAGCTCGGCGAAGGCGACCAGCCGGGCGGCCACCTCGTTCTTCATGTCGACGGCGCCCCGCCCGAAGAGATAGCCGTCGTCGTCGATGACCGCCTCGAAGGGCGGGTGCGTCCAGTCCTGCGGGTCGGCCGGCACCACGTCGAAGTGGCCGACGAAAGCGAGGTCCTCGGTCGACTCACCCGAGCCCCGGAGCCGCGCCACCAGGTTGGCGCGGGCCGGGTCCTTGGCGACGAGCTCGACCTCGACCAGGGACTCGCCGGGAGTGCCGCGGACGGCGTCGGCGAGGTACGACGCGGCGTACTCCGCCGTCTCGGTCTCGTTGCCGTTGGTGGTGTCGATCCGGATCAGTCGCCGGGTGACCTCGATGACCTCGTCGTGCAGGCTCATCGCGGCGTCACAGCCGCGACGCCGAGGCGGTCGAGCAGCCAGGCATAGACCTCGGCCTCGTAGGACAGGTGTCCGAACCGGCCAGACGGTCCGACGTGGGCGCCGGCGCCCGTCTCCACGCGGAAGAGGCACCGCGGCGACCACTCCGGGTCGCTGTGCCGCAGGGCGGCCACCCACTTGGCGGGCTCGCGGACCATGACCCGAGGGTCGTGGACGGCCCCGGTGACGAGCAGGTCGGGCCGGGTCCCGGCGGGCGGCAGGTTGTCGTACGGCGAGTAGGCGAGCATCCAGTCGAACTCCTCGCGCACCCGGGGGTCGCCCCACTCCTCCCACTCGGTCGCCGTGAGCGGGGTGGTCTCGTCGAACATCGTCGTGACGACATCCACGAACGGCACCTCGGCGACCACCGCCCGCCAGCGGTCGGGGCGCTGCGAGAACACGGCACCTTGGAGCAGCCCGCCGGCCGAGAGACCCCGCGTGGCGATCCGGTCGGGATCGACGAGCCCCTCGCGGGCGAGCCCGTCCGCGACGGCGATCTGGTCGTCGAAGGTGTGCTGCTTCTTGTCGAGCTTGCCGTCCAGGTACCAGCGCCGACCCAGCTCGCCGCCGCCCCTGAGGTGGGCGAAGGCGAACACGACGCCACGGTCGAGCAGGCTCGGCAGCGCCGGATCCCACTCCGGCTCGAAGACGGCCTCATAGGAGCCGTAGCCATAGACCAACGCGGGCGCGGTGCCGTCCAACGGCGTGTCGCGGTGTCGGATGACGGTCGCGGGAACGGACGTGCCGTCGGCCGACGGGAACATACGCCGCTCCGTGAGGTAGCGCCCCGGGTCATGGCCGGGTGCCTCCCGGTGGTGCACCTCGGTCACCGCGCCCGAGGCCAGGTCGACCTCGGACCAGACGGCCGGCTCGGTGTAGGACTCGTCGACCACCAGTACGGCGCCCGCGTCGTAGCGCGGTGTGCAGTCCAGGTAGACCTCCCCGCCGGGGAAGCGCGACCTGACGTCGCGGCCTGGGCCGGCGAGAGCGTCATGGGACAGGACCCTCAGGACGTGGTCGCCCCCGCTGCGCAGAGCGAGCACGACGCCGGCCTCGAAGGCGTCCACCCGCTCGAGCCGGTCCGCCGGGTCCTCCGGGCGCGCTTCGATCCAGGCCGAGGCGTCCTGGTCGGCCCCATCCGGGACGGGCGCGGTCATCAGCCGGAACTCGATGGCGTCGTCGTTGGTCACGATCAACAGGTCGCTGCCGTCCGTCGTACGACGGTGCTCGGCGTGGTAGCGCACGCCGCGGCGACGACCGCCCACCGACCAGGGGCCACGGGTGACGTCATGGGCGTCGACGACCCAGCACTCCGAGGTGCTGTTGCTCTCGCTCCACAGCACGACCAGGTCCCCGCTGCGCGTGCCGCGGACGACGAGCTCGAACCGGTCGTCGGGCTCCTCGAGCACCAAGACGTCCTCGCCGACCGCCGTCCCGATCCGGTGCCGCCAGACCTGGAAGGGCCGATAGGCCCCGTCGTGGACGGTGTAGAAGAACCACTGGGAGTCGGCGCTCCACGCGCCGCTGTAGTAGGTGCGGTCGATCCGGTCGCTCAGGTCCTCGCCGCGCTCGAGGTCGCGGAACCGCAGCTCGAAGACCTCGTCGCCGGCGCGGTCGAGGGAGTAGGCGAGCAGCCGCTCGTCGGGGCTCACCGACTCCACGCCCAGCGAGAGGTAGCCGGTGGCGTCCACGAGGTCGTTGATATCGAGCAACACTTCCGCACGATTTCCGTCAGTAACCGACGTCACATCCGACGATTCCGTCATCGAACCGGCCTCGCGGCGGAACTTTTCTCGTAACAACCGCGCGTAGTCCCTTCCCGCCGGGTGCTCGGTGTAGTAGGAAAAGGCCACGCGATGGCACCGTGGGGACACCTCGGTGGGTGCCACCCGCGAGACCATCTCGGTGCGGAGTGTCTCGATGAGGGAGTGCAGATGGGTGCAGGAGGAGTCGTAGAAGGCCCGCTCGGCGACGAGGTGGGCCATCACGTCGGGGGAGTCGGCCTCGCGCAGCCAGGCGTAGGGGTCCGGACGCACCACTCCGTGCTCGGAGTGCTCGGTCGTGTCGCGACGCGCCTGGGGCGGGGTCGCCAGAGGGCTGGTGGGCTCGGTCACGGGCGTCAACGTACCGGGCCCCGCTGGGCCGCCGCAGCAGCGTTGTTGCTGGGCTCGCTCGCCCCGGCCTTCGCGCTCGCCGTGGCGACACCGGCCGGTGCCGCCGACAAGGTGACCTTCACGGTCGCCTTCCAGAACGAGCCCGACTCGCTCAACCCGTTCCTCGGCATCGAGGCGGAGTCGTTCGAGATGTGGGGGCTGATGTACGACTACCTCATCGGCTACTCCATGGACGACATGGCCGTCGACAACTCGGGGCTGGCCGAGTCCTGGGACACCTCGGCGGACGGGCTGACCTGGACCTTCCACCTCCACCCCGGCGTGACGTGGTCCGACGGCCAGGACCTGACCGCGGAGGACGTCGCCTACACCTACAACCGGATCCTCGACGGAGGGCCCGAGGCGGCCACCTGGGGCTCCTACCTCAGGGGCGTCGACTCCGTGACCGCCTCCGATCCCGACACGGTCGTGCTGACGACCAAGAAGCCCAACGCCATCCTGCCGCTGCTCCCGATCCCGATCATCCCGGAGCACATCTGGAAGGACGTCTCCGAGCAGGACGTCAAGACGTTCGCCAACGACCCCGTCAACGGCACGCCCCCGGTGGGCTCGGGCCCGTTCCGGCTCGTCGAGGGCAAGGGCGGCGGCAGCATCTTCCGGTTCGAGGCCAACCCGGACTACTGGAAGGGCGCCCCGCACATCGACGAGGTCGTGTTCCGCGTCTACAAGAGCGAGGACCCCGCGATCGCGGCGCTCAAGACCGGTGAGGTCGACTTCGCCGAAGGGATCTCCGCCGTCCAGGTCGACGCCCTCCAGGGCCAGGACGGGATCACCGCGATCAACGGTGACTCGCCCGGATTCGACCAGATCGCCTTCAACACCGGCTCGGTCGACCTCGACACCGGGGCGCCGATCGGTGACCCCAACCCGGCGATGCTCGACGCCAAGTTCCGCTATGCGCTGGGCTTCGCCATCGACCGCGACCAGCTGATCCAGCGCGTCTACCAGGGCGCCGGTCAGCCTGGAACGACGATCATCCCGCCGGCCTACAGCGACTTCCGCTGGGACCCGCCCGCCGACGTCGCGTTCACCTTCGACCTCGACAAGGCCGGTCAGCTGCTGGACGAGGCCGGCTACACCAAGGGCTCCGACGGCAAGCGGACGAGGCCCGACGGCTCGCCGCTCGGCACCTTGCGTCTCGCGGCACGCACGGACTCGCCGACCTCGCTCGGGACGATGACCTACTTCAAGGAGTGGCTCGGCGACCTCGGCATCGACGCCAAGGTCGAGACCTACGAGTCCAGCAAGCTCACCGAGGTGATCCTCGAGGGCACCTTCGACATGTTCCAGTGGGGCTGGTACGTCGAGCCGGACCCCAACTCGATGCTGGACTACATGACCTGCGCGCAGCGCGGCAACTGGTCGGACTCGTGGTACTGCTCGGACACCTACGACAAGCTCTACGAGGAGCAGCGCGTCACCATCGACAGGACCAAGCGCATCGAGCTGGTCAAGCAGATGCAGGAGCAGCTCTACCTCGACGCCCCCTACCTCGTGACGGCCTACTCCTCGATCGGTGAGGCGTGGCGCAGCGACCGGTTCGCCTGCATGCGACCGCAGCCGGACCCGGGCGGGATCATGCTCGTCCAGTACGGCGTCTACAACTACCTCAACATGCGGCCGGTCTCCGAGGCCGACCAGTGCGCGGGCGAGAAGGGCGTCTCCCAGGCGACCAAGGCCGCCGCCGACAACGGCATCGGCTCGGGCGTCCTGATCGGCGGCGGCGTCGTACTCCTGGTGCTCCTCGGCGCCGGCGGCTTCGTGATGATGCGGCGCCGCGGCACCACGGGTGACCGCGAGTGAGGCGCCGATGAGCGTGGCGGTGGTCGGCGGCGAGACGCCGGCCGCCGAGGCCTCGGCCCCCAGGACGACCGGGCGCAAGAGCTATGGGCGCTACGTCACCGGCAAGTTCCTCGGGTCGCTCGGCAGCCTGCTGTTCATGCTGGTGGTCAACTTCTTCCTGTTCCGGGTGCTCCCCGGTGACCCGGCGCGCGTGCTGGGTCGTGGCCGGCTGAGCACGCCGGAGCAGGTCGCCGAGTACAACAAGACCCACGGCCTCGACCAGCCGCTGGTGCAGCAGTTCTTCACGTTCCTCAAGAACACCTTCACCGGTGACCTCGGGATCTCGATCAAGTACAACCTCCCGGTCTCCGAGATGATCCTCGACCGGATGTGGCCGACGCTGCTGCTGGTGGGCACCTCGACTCTGCTGTCGACGATGATCGGGATCTGGATGGGCATCAACCAGGCCTGGAAGCGCAACAGCTTCTTCGACAGGTCGACCACGGGCGGCGCCCTGGTCCTCTACTCGATGCCCGAGTGGTGGCTGGGCCTCGTGCTCATCGCGGTGCTCGCCGTCGGGCCCGGCCCTATCCCGAGCCTGTTCCCGACGGGCGGGCTGCATTCCACCGACGCCGGGTCCGGGGCGATCGCCCAAGGCCTCGACGTGGCCTGGCACCTGGCCCTGCCGGTCTTCACCCTCACGCTCGCCTACCTGGCGGAGTACTCGCTGATCATGCGTGCGTCAGTGCTCGACGAGGTGGGGGAGGACTATCTCACCACCGCCCGGGCCAAGGGTCTGCGCGACATCCAGGTCCGCAACCGGCACGCCGTCCGCAACGCGCTGCTTCCCGCCACGACGGTCGTCGCGCTCAACCTGGGGTTCGTGGTCAGCGGCGCCATCACGATCGAGAAGGTCTTCTCCATACCCGGCCTGGGCCTGCTCGCCAACGACGCCCTCGAGGGCCCCGACTTCTGGGTCCTCCAGGGCACGTTCCTCGTCGCGTCGGGGGCGGTCATCTTCGCCAACCTCGCGGCCAACCTGCTCTACGGCCTCCTCGACCCGCGGGTGCGGACATGAGCGCCCCGACGACCCCGGCAGCCGACCTCTCCGCCCGCGACCTCGCTCGCCAGCGGCGGCGGGCGTCGTTCTCACGCGGCTGGGCCGAGTTCCGCAGGCACCGCGCCGGGATGGTCGGCCTGGTGGTCATGCTGCTGTTCGTCGCCGTGGCCCTGGGGGCGCCCCTGCTCGCCAGTTCCGACGGCCTGTCCGTGACCAAGGCGACCGGCGGGGTGCTTGAGTCGCCGTCCACCCACTACTGGCTCGGCACCGACGAGAACGGCCGCTCGGTGCTCACCCTCCTCATCTGGGGGAGTCGGATCTCGCTGTTCGTCGGCCTCATGGCCACGCTGATCTCGATGGTGATCGGCACCCTGATCGGGCTGCTGTCGGGCTACTTCACCGGATGGGCCGGAGCGGCCCTCTACCGCGTCACCGAGTGGTTCCTGGTCATCCCGTTCCTGCCCCTCGCCATCGTGCTGGCCACGGTGCTCGGTCGGTCGCTGTTCAACATCGCGCTGGTCATCGGCGTCACCACGTGGCCGGCCACGGCGCTGCTGATCCGGGCGCAGACCCTGTCGATCAAGGAGCGCCCCTACCTCGAACGCGCCCGGGTCCTCGGGGCGGGGCGGGCCCACCAGATCGGGCGGCACATCCTGCCCAACGTGATGCCGATGGTCTTCGCCAACACGACGCTCACCGTCGCCGGCGCGATCCTGAGCGAGACGACGCTGAGCTTCCTCGGGCTGGGCGACCCGACCCGGGTGTCCTGGGGCTCGATGCTCGACTCCGCCTACAACGTCGGCGCCATCACGACCGGCTCCTGGTGGTTCTTCCTGCCTCCGGGCATCTGCGTGGTCCTCGTCGTGCTGGCCTTCACGCTGATCGGCCGGGCGCTCGAAGAGGTCCTCGACCCGCGGCTGCGAGGACGCCGATGAGCGCCCGCACCGACGCGCTGCTCGAGCTGCGCGACGTCAGCGTGACCTACCAGGCCGGCGGTCACGAGGTGCCCGCGGTTCGCGAGGTCAGCCTGTCGGTCGGTCGCGGCGAGATCGTCGGGCTGGCCGGTGAGTCCGGGTGCGGCAAGTCCAGCCTGGCCAGCACCATCCTGCGGCTCCAGCCGGCCACGGCCTCGGTCACCGGGGAGGTCCTCTTCGAGGGTGCCGATGTGCTCTCCATGCGCTGGGGCGACCTGCGCACACTGCGTTGGGCCGGGGCCTCGATCGTCTTCCAGGGCGCACTGCACTCTCTCAACCCCGTCCACCGGATCAGCCGTCAGATCGGCGAGGCCATCACCATCCACGAGCCGGACCTCTCCGAGGAGCAGGTCGACGAACGGGTCGGCGAGCTCCTCGAGCAGGTGGGCCTCCCGCGGCAGCGTGCGTCGACGTACCCCCATCAGCTCTCGGGCGGGCAGAAGCAGCGCGTCATGATCGCCATGGCGCTGGCCTGCCGCCCGTCGCTGATCGTCGCCGACGAGCCGACCACCGCGCTCGACGTGATGGTCCAGGCCCAGGTGCTCGATGTGCTGCGCGACCTGGTCCGCGACCTCGGCGTCGGCATGCTCATCATCAGCCACGACCTGTCGGTGCTCGGAGACCTGTGCGACCGCATCGTGGTCATGTACGCCGGCCGCGTGGTCGAGACGGGGCCTGCCGCCGACGTCTTCGGCCGCCCGCTGCACCCCTACGCGGGCGCGCTGTCCGCGGCGTTCCCCAAGGTCGGCGACCCGAAGGCCCGGTTCGCGCCGGCCGGGCTGCCCGGCGACCCGCCCGACCCGGCCGACCTCCCACCGGGGTGCGCCTTCGCGCCGCGCTGCCCGCGGGCCGTCGACTCCTGCACCTCGGCGGTGCCGCCCCTCGAACCTCACGGGACCGACCGGCAGGCGGCCTGCTTCCGCATCGGCGAGGGGAGCGCATCGTGACCGAGCCAGACGGGGAGCCCACCGTGCCGCCGCAGGACACCCTCGAGGCCAGCGGCCTGGTCGTCGAGTTCACCACCCGCAGTGGGGCGGTGGCCCGGGCCCTCGACGGCGTCGACGTCCAGGTCCGCTCGGGTGAGGTGCTCGCCCTGGTCGGCGAGTCCGGCTCGGGCAAGACCACGCTGGCCCGGACGATGATCGGGCTCGAGAAGCCGACGGCGGGGGAGGTCCGCTTCGGCGGCACCCCGCTCGACTACTCGATCCCCGGCCTGCGTCGCCTGCGTCGCCGTGTCCAGATGGTGCTCCAGGACGCGTCGTCGTCCCTCAACCCCCGCCACACGGTCTATGAGTCGGTCGCCGAAGGCATCCGGCTCCACGGCCTCGACGACAGCGACCCGCAGGGGCGGAGCGAGACCGAGCAGGTGGCGGCCGCCCTGTCCGCGGCCGGGCTGCGGCCGCCGGAGTCGTTGTTCCTGCGCTACCCCTACGAGCTGTCCGGCGGCCAGCGGCAGCGGGTGCTCATCGCCGGCGCGTTGGCGCTCCAACCCGAGCTGATCATCGCCGACGAGCCGGTGTCCTCCCTCGACGCGTCGATCCGGGGCGAGATCCTGGCGCTGCTGCTCCGCCTGCGCCAGGAGATGGGACTCGGGGTCCTCGTCGTCACCCACGACCTTGGGCTCGCGTGGAACATCGCCGACCGGATCGCGGTCATGTACCTCGGCCGTGTCGTCGAGGCGGGCCCGACCGAGGAGGTGCTGGCCCGGCCCAAGCATCCCTACACCCAGGCCCTGCTCTCCGTCGTCCCGGAGATCGACCGGTTGACGCCGGTGGTGCTGACCGGCGAGATCCCCGACCCGACGCGGATCCCCGGAGGTTGCCGCTTCCACCCGCGCTGCCCGGCGCTCCAGGCGGGGTTCGCCGAGTCCGCCGGGGTGGCCGACCGGTGCCAAGGCACCGACCTGCCGATCGTGACTCCGGCCGTCGAGGGCCACCACGTCGCCTGCCACCTGCCGACCCGCGTCCCCACGGAGGACCTCGTATGACCGAGACCTACGACTTCGCGGTCATCGGGCTCGGCGCACTCGGTTCCGCGGCGGCCCACCAGCTCGCGTCCCGCGGCCGGTCGGTCGTCGGGCTCGAGCGGTTCGCCCTCGGCCACGACCGTGGTGCGTCCCACGACACGAGCCGGATCCTGCGGCACAGCTATCACACGCCGGCCTATGTGCGGCTCACCCAGGAGGCGTACGACGACTGGGCGGCGCTCGAGGTCGCCGCGGGGGAGTCGTTCGTCACCGTGGTCGGCGGCCTCGACATCTTCCCGCCCGACCCCGCGATCGGACTGGCCGACTACACCGAGTCGCTGACCGCGCTCGGGATCCCACACGAGCTCCTCACGGTCGACCAGGTCGCCGAGCGCTGGCCGCAGTTCGCGCTTCCCGAGGGCACCACGTCGCTGTTCCAGGCCCGGGGGGCGATCGTCCCCGCTGCCCGGGGGACCGCGGCCATGCAGCGGCTCGCGGTCGCCCAGGGAGCCGTGCTGCGCGACTCCGCCCCCGTCACCTCCGTCCGTGACCTGGGGACCTCCGTCGAGGTGACCGCGGGCGGCACGACGTACTCCTGCTCGGGTGTCGTCGTCTGCGCCGACGCTTGGACCAACCAGGTGCTCACCGGGCTCGACGTCTCCATCCCGCTGACCACGACGCTCGAGCAGGTCACCTACTTCGGCCCTGCCGACCCGGCCATCTTCGGGCCGGGGGCCCTGCCGCTGTGGATCTGGATGGACGAGCCGTCCTTCTACGGATTCCCCTGCTACGGCGAGTCGACGGTCAAGGCGGCCCAGGACTGCGGCGGCCCACCGGTGGACCCCGACGACCGCACCTTCGACCCGGACGACACCATGCAGGACCGGCTGGCCGAGCACATGAAGTCGATGCTCCCGGGCTCAGGCGAGGTGGTCCGCTCCAAGCGCTGCCAATACACGCTGACGCCCGACCGCGACTTCGTGCTGGCCCCCGTGCCCGGTCACCCGCGGGTCCAGGTCGGGCTCGGTGCCGCCCACGGCTTCAAGTTCGCCCCGACGTTCGGCCGCATCCTCGCCGACCTCGCGGTGGACGGCTCGACCTCGTCGGACATCGGCGCCTTCGGCTTCGACCGCCCGGGCCTGACCGACCCCGGCTTCGAGCCGACCTGGATGGTCTGAGGCAGCGGCCTTCGGGTGGGTGTGCCCCGCCGTGGGGGTTGCGGTTTGGCCCAAATCCGCAGGTTTCGACACCCGCCGCCTGCGGTTTGCGTCCAATCGATGAGGTCTCGAGGCTCGCTTGGCCGTTTGGCCGTTTGGCCGCTTGGCCGCTTGGCCGCCTGGCCGCCTGGCCGCCTGGCGCCTGGCCGCCTGGCCGCCTGGCCGCCTGGCGAACGGGCGCGATGAGGGGCGAACCCGCGCACCGTCAATCGTGTGGCGACCAGCTGTCGACGACCAGGTCGGCGCGGGCGCGGGTGCCGTCGCGCTCGAAGTGGCGCGCCTCGGAGTCCATCCAGCGCTCCCAGTGTGGCCGGAGCGCCTCGCCGTCACGCTCGATCCCGCGGGTGAGACGGAGGTCGGCCGGGGCGTCCATCCACACCAGGGTCGTGATCGCCTCGGCCGAGGCGAGCGAGCCGGAGCCCACGCCCTCGATGACCAGCAGCGACACCGGGTCGACGAAGTGCTCCTCGGCACGGCCACCGGCGAGCCAGTCCCAGCGCCGGTAGCGCCCGGACCTCCCGCTGAGCAGGGGCTCGACGATCGCCTCCCGCACGAGGTCCGGGACCGTGTCGAGCCCGTCCCAGCCCTCGTAGAGGTCGTCCATGTGCAGGAGGGTCACCGTCGGCAGTCGTCTCCGGGCCGCCGCGACCACAGCCGCCGCGAGGGTGGTCTTGCCCGAACCAGCGGGCCCGTCGATGCAGACGAGACGGCCGGTCCCCAGCGTCGGCGGCCGCCCGAAGCAGTGCTGGCAGACCTGGGCGGCGGTCGCGCGGACGGAGGCCTCGACGGCGGCGGCGCTGGGGTCAGAACGCAAGGCCGAGCCCCCGATAGGTGGGCACCGACTCCACGAACGAGGCTCCCGTGAGCAGGTGGACCTCGGGGAGGTGCTCGAACAGCTCGCCGGACTTGGCGTGCCGCAGCCAGACCAGGTCGCCGATCCGCAGCAGCGCCGCCGGATGGCCGGTGACCGGCGTCTGCACCTCGCCGGCACCCTCGAGGGCGGTCAGATGCAGACCGGGTGGCGCCCAGGGGACGGGGAGCCGGTCGGCGCCGGCGGGGCCGGACGCCACCAGGCCACCCCCGTGCAACGTGGCGATCGTCGGCGTGGGCTTGCGGGTCACGGGGAGCCCGACATAGGCGGCCGGGCGGGGCTCGAAGGACTCGAAGTGGTCGAACAGGGCCGGCACCAGGAGGCCCGATCCCGCGGAGACCTCGGTGACCGTCGGATCGGCGGCGGACTCGGCCAGCGACCCCGACCCGCCGGCGTTCCACAGCCTGAGCGCGTCCGGGCCGACCGCGGCGCGCAGTGCGTCCGCCAGCTCGCGGCGGCGTACGGCGAGCTGGGCGAGTGACGCGCCCTTGAGGCGGCGTACGACGAGCGAGCGGGCGCGCTGCCGGGGCACCGCATCGGGGACCCCGGCGACCTGGCCCTCATAGGTCATCACTCCGACGAGGTGGAACCCCGGTCGGGCGGCGACCGCCGTCGCGAGCCCGACGACGTCGGCGGTGTCATAGAGCGGGGAGCGTTTGGGTCCGACCAGCTGAGGGCCGACGCGAAGCCCCGCGTCGATGTCGATCGCGACCCGGATCGGGACCGCCTTGGACGCCCGCACCGAGTCGACGAGGTCGAGGTGGTCGACGCTGTCGACCATGAGCGTGATCGCGGCCGCTGCCGAGGGCGACGCGACGAGGCGGCCGAGGGCGGCCCGGTCGACCGAGGGATAGGCGACGAGGAGGTCGTCGCTCACCTCCTGGTCGTGCAGCCACAGCGCCTCGGCCAGCGTGAAGGCGAGCACGCCGTGGAACCCCGGGGTAGCCAGGGCTCGCCGGATCAGCGCAGGCACCCGCAGGGACTTCGAGGCGACCCGGATCGGTGTGCCGGCGGCCCGGCGGACCAGGTCGCGGGCATTGGCGTCGAAGGCGTCGAGGTCGACCACCCCGACCGGGGTGGCCAGGTCACCGGCCTCCTGGCAGGCGGCGGTGAGCCGAGACCACAACCGGTTCCGGTCGATGAAGCCCTGGGGCATCAGGTGATCCCGCGCTTGCGGAGGATGGCCTCGATCTCGGCCATGTCCGCATCCACCGGGTCGGCGGCCCGGCCCTTCGGCAGGGCCGGACCGGCACCGTCGGCCACGGCCTGCCGCGATCGCCGCCCGCGGGGCTCGGCCCCCGAGCGGTCGGGCGCCCGACCGGCCGCGACGAAGAGCACCACGGCCACCACCACGAGGATCACGCCCACCCAGACCATCGGGCTGAAGATCAGCCTGGAGGCCCAGAGCGTCGTCGCGTCGATGAACCGCAGCAGCAGCGTCAGGGTGCCGGTGAAGAGCAGGCCGAACGGCAGCAGCACGAGGGCCGCGCCGCGCAGCGCCGAGCGATAGTTGCGCCGACGGTAGGACAGGTAGGTCCACCAGCCCGCGAAGGTCGCCAGCGAGATCGCCAACGCCCACATGATCGGGTTCACGGTGTAGTAGCCCACGCGACAAGGGTGGCACATCGGTGGCCACCGGGCCGAGGCCCGAACCGGGTGGATGGGAGGATCGACGGGTGCCTGTGCCCGATCCCGACCTCGGTGAGGTCGCTCCCGAGGTCGCTGCCGCGCTGGCGTCGTACGCCGCCGACGCGAGCACCTATGCCGAGGCGCTGGCGGCGGTCGCGAACACCCGGCTGCTGCTGGCCATGGTCGAGGTGCCGGCCGGGACCTTCGCCGAGGGCGAGCACCACGATCACGGGCACGACGACGACTCCGGCCACGGCCACGGTCATGGCCACGCGCCCGGCGGTACGGCGATGGCGGCCGTGTCGATCCAGCGCCCGGACGGCCGGCGCGGCATGCTCGCGTTCACCGGTGTCGAGCCGCTGCGTCGATGGGACCCGGCGGCACGACCGTTGCCGGTCACCGCGCGGGAGGCCGCCGAGACGGCGCTGGGCGACGGTGCGGAGGCCCTGCTCGTCGACCTGGCCGGCCCGGTCCGGCTCGTGGTGGACGGGGAGGACCTCGAGGGCGTGGCCGGCGGCTGGACGCTGGGCCGGATGGGGGAGAGGAGCGTCTGGATTCGGCCGGCGCCGGAATGATCCGGTAGCATCCTGGGTTGACCGATCTGTCCCGGCTTGCCGGGATCGATCATCCAAGCGGAGGCAGCCTCGCGTCGTCTCCCACCCGCATCGGCCGCCACAGGTCGTCGGGTCCGGTCCGAAGGGCTTCAACCCGCGGTTCACGCCGTGTGGGTGATCGGCCCGAGTACTGGCCTCCGCTTGCACCAGCGGAGGCCTTTCGCACGTCCGGCGCCGGACGTCGTGGCCTCCGACACCATGGCACCCAGGAGGACACATCAGCACCGAGCTGCGTATCAACGACCGGATCCGGGTTCCCGAGGTCCGGCTCGTCGGACCCAACGGTGAGACCGTGGGCATCGTCCCCACCGGGGAGGCGCTCAAGCTCGCCCAGGAGGCCGACCTGGATCTCGTCGAGGTTGCGCCGACGGCCCGCCCGCCGGTCTGCAAGCTCATGGACTACGGCAAGTTCAAGTACGAGAACGCTCAGAAGGCCCGCGAGGCCCGACGCAACCAGACCAACGTGATCATCAAGGAGATGAAGCTCCGCCCCAAGATCGACCAGCACGACTACGAGACCAAGAAGGGTCACGTCGTGCGGTTCCTCAAGGCGGGCGACAAGGTCAAGATCACGATCATGTTCCGTGGCCGTGAGCAGCACCGTCCGGAGCTGGGCTTCCGGCTCCTGCAGCGCCTGGCCGAGGACGTCACCGAGCTGGGATTCGTCGAGTCCGCCCCCAAGCAGGACGGCCGCAACATGATCATGGTGCTCGGCCCGCACAAGAAGAAGGCCGAGGCCAAGCTCGAGATCAAGGCCGCCAAGGCCGAGCGCGCCGCCGAGCGCGCCGCCGCCGAGGCGGAGGAGCGCGCCGAGCGCTCCGCAGGCAACACGGCAGCCCACACGACGGGCACCGTCAAGAAGGAGCGCGGCCGGTCGGAGAACCTCGATCCGGAGATCGAGGCCTGACCCACGGTCCCGCACCATCAGGACCGGCACCACGAGGACCACCCGGGCGCGGCCACCGCCGCGCTGCACCGAAGAACGCGAAGAAAGAGCGAACAGATGCCGAAGAACAAGACCCACTCGGGCGCTGGCAAGCGCTTCCGGGTGACGGGGTCGGGCAAGATCCTGCGCCAGAAGGCCGGCCTGCGCCACAAGCTGGAGAAGAAGTCCTCCCGCGTGACGCGCCGCATGTCCGGCACCACGGAGATCGCCCCCGCCGACGTCAAGAGGGCCAAGAAGCTCCTGGGTCTGTGACCCGCCCCTTCCCCGATCCAGTCTTCAGCATCAAGGAGAAACCCAGATGGCACGCGTCAAGCGGGCAGTGAACGCCCAGAAGAAGCGCCGCACCACTCTCGAGCGGGCCAGCGGCTACCGCGGCCAGCGCTCGCGGCTCTACCGCAAGGCCAAGGAGCAGGTCACCCACTCGCTGGTCTACGCCTACAACGACCGCCGCAAGAACAAGGGCAACTTCCGTCGCCTCTGGATCCAGCGGATCAACGCGGCGGCGCGCGCCCACGGCATGACCTACAACCGGTTCATCCAGGGACTCAACCTGGCCGGTGTCGAGGTCGACCGCAAGATCCTGGCCGAGCTGGCCGTCCACGACGAGGCCGCCTTCGCCGCCCTGGTCGAGACCGCCCGCGCGGCGCTCCCTGAGGACGTCAACGCCCCCGCGGCGTCCTGATCCTCCGACCTCCGATCGGCGGGCCGGCGTGACCGAGCTGCTGACCGCACGTAGCGGTCGCATCAAGGCTGCGCGCAGGCTCGCCGATCGTCGCGTCCGGCGAGAGGTCGGCCGGTTCCTGGTCGAGGGACCGCAGCTGATCGAGGAGGCCTACGGCGTCCCTGACGCCGTCGTGGAGGTCTATGCGACCCCCGAGGCAGCGCAGAGGTACGCCGACCTGCGCGACCGCTCGCCGGCCGAGTGGCAGCTCACCGAGGACCGGGGCGTCGAGGCGCTCTCCGACACGGTGACGGCGACCGGTGTGGTCGCGGTATGCCGTTCCGACCGGGTCCTCACGCCGCTGGCCGAGGCGGTCGACGCCTCGGCGCGGCTGGTCGTGGTGTGCGCCGACGTACGTGACCCCGGCAACGCCGGCACCGTGATCCGCAGCGCCGATGCCGCCGGCGCCGACGCCGTCGTGCTGGCCGGTCGAAGCGTCGACCCGCTCAACCCCAAGACGGTGCGGGCCACCGTGGGCAGCCTTTTCCACCTGCCCGTGAGCGTCGCCGGCGACATCGGCGAGACGCTTGCCCTGCTCCGCGAGCGGGGCCAGACGATCCTGGCGGCCGATGGTGCGGGAGAGGTCGACCTGTTCGACGCCGACGAGCTGCTCGCAGGCCCCACGGCCTGGCTGCTGGGCAACGAGGCCTGGGGCCTTCCCGCAGAGGTGGCGGCAGTGGCCGATCACCGCGTGCGGGTGCCGATCTTCGGCGCTGCCGAGAGCCTCAACCTGTCCACGGCCGCGGCCGTCTGCCTCTATGCCAGCGCCCGCGCCCAGCGGCGCTGACACTGGCCGGCGGACACGCGACCGCGTCGGGAGCCGAGAGCCCGCGGCCCGGTCGTCTAGAGTGCCTGACGTGGCGGAGCCCCAGCCGAGCAGCCTGCAGTTCTTCGCTAACGCCTACCCTGACGGCACGCTCGGCGCGGACATCAGCGGCACGGTGACGGTCATCAACGACATGGCGGCTCGCATGCTGCACGTCACGGTCGGCGAAGCGATGGGCAAGCCACTCGGCGAGGTCCTGATGCTCCAGGACAGCCAGGGCCGCAGCTGGCTCGAGCACAACCGCCCCTTCGACTCGATCAACATCCGCACCGGCATCCCCGAGCAGAGCTGGCAGCTGCCCGACGGGACCGAGGTGCTGGTCACCGCCCGGCTCGTCCGGCGTGAGCCGCTCGGTGAGCTGCTGGGTGTCGGCATCGGCCTGCGGGGCGGCCGGGGCCGGGCCCGGCTGGACCGCGAGCGCTCCGACCTGGTCGCCACCGTGGCCCACGAGCTGCGGTCGCCGCTGACCGGGGTCAAAGGCTTCGTCCAGGCCATGCTCAACCGCTGGGACAAGCTCAGCGACGAGCAGAAGAAGCTGATGCTCACCACCGTCAACGTCGACGCCGACCGGCTCAGCCGGCTGATCGCCGAGCTGCTCGACGTCGCGCGCATCGACACAGGCCGGCTGTCCATCTATGCCCGCCCGGTCGACGCGGCACTGCTGGTCGGCCGGGTCGTCGACTCCGTCCGGGCCGGCACCGCTCGCACCATCGCCTACACCGCGCCCGACGAGCTGCCCGAGATCGGGGCCGACCCGGACAAGTTCACCCAGGTCGTCACCAACCTGGTCGAGAACGCCGTCCGTCACGGGGAGGGCGCCATCTCGGTCACCCTCAGCACGGACCCGGCGGTCGGCGACCGCGGTGCGGTCGTGCTCACCGTCGACGACGAGGGCGACGGCATCGCCCCCGACATCCGTCGACGGGTCTTCACGAAGTTCTGGACCGGTGGCGTCAAGGGCGGCTCGGGGCTGGGCATGTACATCGTCAACGGTCTGACCCGCGCGCACGGTGGACACGTCGAGATCGACGATGCCCCCGGGGGCGGTGCCCGCGTCCGGGTCAGCTGGCCCGTCGCCGACGACGATTAGCCGTCGCCCTGAGCGGGGACTGGGTGGGGGACAACACACCACTCAGGAGGACACGTGCACACTTCCCGTTCCACCCGGCCGTCGACACGGCTGACCCTTGTGGCGGCGGCGCTGGTCGCCGGGCTCATCGGCGGCGGCGTCGCCTACGGTGCGGGCAGCGCCACCGACGAACAGCAGCCCGCGATCTCGACCTTCACGCCGAAGCGCGCCGACCAGGTCACCAACATCGACGTGCTGCGCCAGCAGATCCGCAACTACTACGGCGACCCGCTCGGCACCGGCGTCGCCCCGGCCGACGGCAACTACGCCAGGGAGGCGCGGTCGGTGGCGCGCCGGGGTGAGCACTACCTCGCGGCGCGCGACGAGCTCACGCCGGCCGCCCACAAGGCGATCGTCCTCGACGTCGACGACACCACGCTGCTGACGTGGAACTACGAGGTCGCCAGCAACTGGGCCTACAACCCGACCACGAACGGCGAGTTCGTCACCGGGCAGCAGTTCCCCGCGGTCTTCGGGATGCCGCGGCTGGCCTGGCAGGCCAAGCGCCAGGGCTATGCGATCTTCTTCATCACCGGTCGGCCGAGCTCGCAGGAGGCGGCCACCTTGGGCAACCTGACCAAGGACGGGGTAGGCGTGGACGCGGGCTATCCGGCGCCGACCATGCTGTCCGGTGGCGAGGACGGGCTGTTCACCAAGCCCGACGTGACGGCCTACCCCGACTACCTCCAGGCCGCCTGCGCCGGCGACCCGGGTGGCAAGTGCACGACCATCCACTACAAGTCGGCGACCAGGGCCTACCTCGAGTCGCAGGGCTATCGCATCGTCGCCAACTTCGGGGACCAGTACAGCGACCTGAAGGGCGGCCACGCCGACCGGTCCTTCAAGCTGCCGAATCCCAACTACTTCCTGCCCTGACCGCCCGTTCGGGCCGGGCCCGGTGGGTCCGGCCCGAACCTCCACACAACCTCCACAGGTCCTACGCACCTCGCCGCAGGCTGCTCCCTAGGGTGAGGAGCATGGTCGCGGACAGCAGCCGGCGCAGCATCCTCGTCGTCGAGGACGAGCCCGTCATCAACGACAGCGTGACGCGGCGGCTCGTGGCCGAGGGCTACCACGTGGAGCAGGCCTGGGACGGCCCGGCGGCCGTCGCCGCCTGCGCCGTACGCCGGCCCGACCTCGTCGTCCTCGACGTGATGCTTCCTGGCTTCGACGGCATCGAGGTGTGTCGCCGGATCCAGCGGCAGTTCCCCGTGCCCGTGCTCATGCTCACGGCTCGCGACGACGAGGCCGACATCCTGGCCGGGCTCGCGGTCGGCGCCGACGACTACCTCACCAAGCCGTTCGGCATGCGCGAGCTGGTCGCCCGGATCTCGGCCCT
>Ga0209023_10003533_pt1 | contig 18584 bp, 18 predicted proteins | sample LakOneMetagenome_FD_187468 | JGI IMG/M metagenome (GOLD analysis project Ga0209023, IMG submission 187468) | Freshwater and sediment microbial communities from Lake Erie, Canada (SPAdes) (version 2) | ecosystem: Environmental > Aquatic > Freshwater > Lentic | place: Lake Erie, Canada...
GCGCCAATACCAGCTTCACCGCTTCTTCCTTAAGTTCTGGGGTGTACGTCTTTTTCGATGTCTTCATAAAGGCTCCTGTTGATGAACTTTACCAAACAAGAGTGTCCAGAAAAATCAGAGTACCTCACATATACATCCTTCCTGGCGCGCTCAACACTGGCCGTACCGGGTCGCCGCCTACATCCGCTGGCGAACATATTCCCCGGTTCCACATATCAGGCAACGTGCTTGTCGCGTTGGCGAACGGGCCGCCGCCTTTCGATAAATCCTTGTCCAGCCGATTACCGAAACGGTCGATGCGCTGCCCATTTTTTGTACCAGCTTGGTTGAACAGCTCGCGGTATCCCCAATAGAAAGGAATGACCGGACTGTGCGTCGTGTTTTCGGTCGTGCGCTTGAAAAAAACAGCATCCGGATCGGCTTCAAGCACGTTCTTGTCTTTGGCAGTCGGCATCCGGTAGTTTCCAGGCACGAACCGTCCCGGCTTGCCATGCAGGCGCATATCGAGCCCAGCGCACAATCCTTCTTCGACCGCACCGAAACCGGTGCCGACATCGTTCACGCCATGAATGACGATGACGTTGCACGGCAAGTCCGGCTTGACGTCCACCTTCTTGTCGGAATTGCGTTCGCATTGCAGGACGCTCGCTTCCTGCCCAATGCAATAGGGTTCCCGCGGATACAGCATGGAGCGCCTCCTTATTGTTCGTCGGTGAGAATCCGGATCTTCGCGATATGCATCGCGTCGCGCTCGAGCAGCTCTGTCTTGCCCGCGGCATCGCTAATACCCTTGAGCGTGCTGCCATCACTCATCTCTATCTCGAAACGTCGGTTCGCGGCAGGCGCAGCGTCCTTGTCATGGGCACCATACTTGAGAACAAATTTCTGGTCAGGGCTACCGCTTTCGAAAGTCGGCAGTTCGGCGGCCATCGTTGCCGGCCCGTCGAGGGGAAATTCGCTGCCTGCTGTTTGATGTCGCCCTTGGTGCCAAGGACAATGCCCCCACCGACCTTGATGAACGAACCGTCTTCGGCAATGAGATGGATCTCCTTTGCCATCAGCACTACCTTGCCGTCGGTGGCAGTGACCTTGACGTTTTTGGCGGAATTGACTTCTCTATCGTCGTGCTGGCTCTGCAGCAAGAACTTGCCATGATGGGCAATCGCCTTGATACCGTTGTGGTGCGAAAACAGGGATACGCCTTGTCCCGCATTCAGGTTGAAGCGCTGACCCGCAGTCAGTTGGATGTGTTGCTGCGCCACGATGTCGGCATTGGACCCTGCGTAACTGACCAGCTCCTTCGACGTGGCGAAGCTGATCCCATCGGGCGCACTGACAGCGATCATGGCGCTGCCAGTTGCCATTCCTTCAGGCGCGGTATTACTGCCGTGTTCCCACTGGCCCAACTGCGACTTGAGTTCGACCAGCGGCGCAGTATCGAGCGGCAGCGCCTGGTGCTCCACCGCGTAGCGCCCCAAGCTCTGGCATTGCTCCAGACATTGTTCCATTAACGACAGGAATTCGGCCCGGGCCAGTTGATTGTCCACAGCGTTCAAGCGCTTCCATGCCGTCAGCAGCATGCCCTTGGCGGCGCGCACGGCCACATGTTCGTCACTACGCAGCTCCGCACCTTCTCCACGCGGCGCGCCCTCGCCATCGCGGCGCGGATGGCGCAATTCCCCTAGGTTGAGTTGACTATGGCCGTGTTCGCTCGCCAGCTGGGCACTGATCTGCCCCGGCGTGTCGTCCATGCGCAATTGGTTGTACCGCTGGCCTTTTATTTCCCGGCTCTTGATTCCCGACAAAAAGCGGTTACCCGGCAGGCTACCGGAATGGCTGAAGTCCGGTGGCGGTGTTCTGCCGCCGTGGACGCGGCCAGTGATGACCGGCTTGTCCGGGTCTCCGTGCAGGAAAGACACCAGGCATTCGTCCCCGGCGCGTGGAAGCGAGATTGCACCGGTATGATCTCCGGCCCAGGAGCTGGCTACACGCAGCCAGGCCGAATCGGTATCGCTATCCGATGCCCCCGCGCCTTGGGCGTGTGCGTGGTCGCTGGCGCGGCAAGCTGGGAAACGTACCTTCACCCGGCCACGCTGATCGCAGTGGACCTCTTCCTCGCCAGGGGTAACGACGATGACACTCTGCACTTGCGCGACCGGTACATCCGTACGCGGGTCGAATGCCGGCACGATGGGTATGCCGCGTCGCACACAACTGAACCGGTTTGCATAGCGGGCTCCGCGTTCGGCACTCGCGCGTACGAGCCCGGCGTCAAGCTGACGCCATTTATTCAACGCGAAGAGACGTGCGATCCTGTCGCTCAGGTCTTTCGGCAGATTGTTTTCCGCATCAATGCACAGGCCGGTAATGACGAACTGTCGATCTTCAGCACGATGCGTATCGATTTCCGCATGGCCCTCAATAGCAATCCACTGACCGATGCCTAAGTCACGTACACCACTCTCGGCTTCAAAATGTTTGGCCTCGTATTCGCGCTGCTGCATGCGTAAGGTTGCCAACGTACGGAAGTCCGCATTGCTGTCACCTGCATGCGGTGCCTCAACTAGGTATTCGTCGACCTTCGAAGCAAACCTGTTTCCAACGTTTCCCTGGTCATGTTGAGCTGGAATCGAGGCCTCGGATGTCGAAGACTGTTTGTAGTCCCAGGAATGGCGAGTGACCTGCCCGGCTATCAGCAAGCGCGACGCATGCCAGGCCGTGACGCCATCTCGGTTTTCAGTTCCATCGTCGCGGTGATAGCGCACCGTCCCGGCCGTTCCCTGTGCGAGGGCATATGGGTCGTCGAACAGCACAAGCCGATGACCTCGAACGGCATCGTGACGGGTTGACTCGCCGGGTTCGAAAAACCATGCCAGGCCGCGCCGCCTCCATAAGCGGCGTAGAAATGCAGCATCGGATTCGTTATATTGCATCGTGAATTCGCGCGCAGGATACGATGCAGCCGTCAACAATTTGAAATCGAAAGCACGTGCGAGGACCGGATTGTCATGCAGCCATTCACGCAGCAAGGTACGCGTAATGTCGATCTCGCTGGATTGCCGGAACACGCGGGTATTGATGCGCGCCTCCATCAGCGAGAGCGCATCGCGAACGACAAGCTGATAAGTCGCGAGTGCGCCGTCGCTTTCGCCTTCGGCAGCCTGCGCCACGATCCCGCATACCGAATGCAGCTCGCCCCGATCAGTTACGAATTGCAGTTCTACCGCCATGGCGATGAAGGTTTTCAGCGGTAAGCCAGCACGGCCGGCCACGCAGAGAAGACGGTATTCGATCCCGCCACACATATCCGCCTGGCCTTTCACATGTTTGACCAATAAGCGCTCTGTCAGCGTTCCTTGCTCGCCTGACAAACGCAAACGAATAGGACGATTGGCGTCGGTCAGCTCCTGATACAACAGGTGAATCTGCTGTGAATGCATAAAGAGGTTCCATTGGCAGGATTGGAAATGCGCCATCGATACGCCGATGACAGCTACCCACGCGCATGCCCGTCAGCGCAGCGAGCGACGACGGATCAATCACGTTAACCAGTGGAATGTTGAAGGAGTGCGGAGGGAAATTATTGACCTGAATCAAGCCCTCAGAATCGCCAGACTCGTTTTTCGCCCCTGTCCGCAGGTTGCGGCGTGGAAGCTATTTGTACTGATACAACGGCCGCTTCACGATGATCGGCCGGATATCCAGCCGCACGTTATAGATCGAGTAGGCCTCGGTCGCCGACGACATATAGCCCACGCTGTCCCCTGTGCGCGAGAACTTGAACTCGAAGCCGAGATCCGGCTGCACCGAATTGGCGCTGTCGAGGGTGAGGCCGATGGCTTCCGGCTGGTCGCTGTCGATCAGCTTGCCCATCAAATCGACCACGGTGCTGTTGCCGAGGATGTCGGCCGAGAACAGCGGTTCACGGTAGTAGGGCCGGGCCGGGTCGAGTCGCCCGTCGGCCTTGTCCGGCGCCGGCGTGAACGAATGGCTGGCGATGTTGAAGCGGTCGCCATTGTCGAGGTAGCTCAGGCGCACATTGCTGACATTGAAGGCGCCCTCCTGCGCATTTGCCGCCGACAAATCGACCACCAGCGCGCCCTTGTAGCCGATCACCTCGACGTCGCGTTGCGGCCCCACCACCATCGCCGTGTTCTCGTCGATGCCCAGGCCCAGCTTGTAGCCTTTTTGTAGCATGGCCGGCAGCATGCGCGCAAAGCGGCCGCGCACCAGCAGGTGCTGGTCGACGAACACGTCGTCGCCGATGAAGCCGAGTCCGGGCGTGATTTCCTGGCCGTCGGTGAGGCCGAGTTTCAAGGTGGCGAGCACCGGTTTCGGATGACCGAACATGGAGCTGCTCATGATGGCGGCGCCGGCGCTGGTGCCGGCGATCACGCCGCCGCGCCGGTACATGCTCCACAGGGCGTCGAGCACCAGGCTGTTGGCGCCGTCGGGGCGGCGCAGGGCGGCGGTGATGCGGGCCTGGTCGCCGCCGGCGAAGTAGGCGCCGCCGGCGGTGCTGACCGCCTTGGCGAGTTCGGGATTGTCGGCGGCGGCCTGGTAGTCGGTGCCGGTCAGGCGCACGGCGACCGGGACGAAGAAGGCGTTGGCGCCGTAGCGGTTCAAGCGCTCGACCAGGAAGGCGCCGGATTTTTCGGGATTCGCGGAAGCCGAGGCGAACACGGCAATGCGTGCGCCCTTGCCACCAGCGAGTTCGACGATGCGTTCCCAGACGGCGGCATTATCCGGACGCAGCGCCCCGCCGATGATGACCAGCGATCCCTTCGGCGGCGCTTCGGCGGCGCGCACAGGATGCCCGGCCAGCAAGGCCAGCAACAGGGCGACAGGAACAGCGAACCGGACCATGATGCGCTCCTTTTCGGACAGTCAAAGCGTAAGCCTGATTCGAGAAAGACGTCGCCATGTTGCGTTCTCTCAGGAGACGTAAATATTGGGAAAATAGCGCTCCATCAATGTCTCCGGCTTGCTCGGCGCAGTAAAACCGAAGCGCTCGTACAGGCTGTGGGCATCGCCCGTGGCGAGGGTGAAACGGCGCAGGCGCTGCAGGCTGGGATGGCGCAGCACGGCGGCCACCAGCTGCTTGCCGTAGCCGTGGCCGCGGTATTCCGGCAACACGAACACGTCGACCAGGTTGGCGAAAGTGGCGAAGTCGGTGATCACGCGGGCAAAGGCGACTTGACGGCCATCCAGGTAGCCGCCGAAACACAGCGAATTCTCGATGGCGCGTTCGACGACCGGTCGCGGGATTCCCACCGCCCAGCTCGACTGCTCGCTGAGGAAGCGGTAGATCATCGGGATGTCGAGCTGCGACTGGTCGGTACTGACCTGGAAACTGGAATCGTTGGTAGTCATCCTGAAACCATCTGCGAAAAAACCAATTCTAGCGCCATTTGCCGAAACGATAAGTTTCGATTGCGTCCGGATGTCAGCGCGCGTCTTCGTCGTTCGGCAGATAGCGTTCCGGCAAGCTCAGGTGCGCATCTTCCGCGCGCCAGATCAGGTTGGCGATCCACCAGCGCTTGCCATCGTGTACCAGCTGGATGCTGTTGATGCCGCGCAGGAAGGGCTTGGTGTCGTGCGGCGCCCTCAGCAGTTCATAGGTGCTGAACACGTGCACCAGCTGGCCGAAGGTTTCGGTGCGGCGCGCGATTTCGCGCTCATAGAAACCGTTGGCGCTGAAGGTGCTCATGTTGCGGCTGATGTAGTCCTCGACCGTCATCGGGCGCAGCGCAAACGCGCCGTGATTCTGCGGGACGATCATCGACAGCTTGGCGTCCGGCACGAACAGCGCGCGCATGCGGTTCCAGTTGCGCGGTGCGCCGGCCGGGCCGGAAATGACCTCGTACAGGGCGGCAACGGTGGAGTCGACCGAGGCGCCGTCGGCTTCCTTGACGGTTGCCGGCTGGGCCGGCGCGGTATGCACCTGTGCCTGTGCCGGCGCGGCCTGCTGTGGCTGGGCCTGGGCAGCGCCGCCGGCAATCAGGGCCGCCAGGGCCAGGGGGAACCATCCTTGCTTCATCTTTTTCTCCGTTGCGTCAAACCTGAACAAGCGCATGATGGGCGATTTTTGCGTAATTGTCATCCGGCCCCTGCCCCGCCGGCAGGTCGGCCGGGCGGTTTATAATCGGATAAATCAACCGAAAATTCCCCATGACTTCACAATTCTCCAAGAAAGCCGAGGCCTGGTCGGCGCGCTTCTCCGAACCCGTCTCCGACCTCGTCAAGCGCTACACCGCGTCCGTGTTCTTCGACAAGCGCCTGGCCCTGTTCGACATCCAGGGTTCGCTCGCCCACGCCGAGATGCTGGCCGCGCAAGGCATCATCAGCAACGAAGACCGTGCCGAAATCGAGCGCGGCATGGCGCAGATCCGCGGCGAGATCGAGGCCGGCAGCTTCGAGTGGCTGCTCGACCTGGAGGATGTGCACCTGAACATCGAAAAGCGCCTGACCGAACTGGTCGGCGACGCCGGCAAGCGCCTGCACACCGGCCGCTCGCGCAACGACCAGGTGGCAACCGATATCCGCCTGTACGTGCGCGCCGCCATCGACGACGTGCTGGCCCTGCTGAACGGCCTGCGCACCGCGCTGACCGATCTCGCGGAGCGCCACTTCGACACCATCATGCCGGGCTTCACGCACTTGCAGGTGGCGCAGCCGATCACCTTCGGCCACCACATGCTGGCCTATGTGGAGATGTTCGGCCGCGATGCCGAGCGCATGCAGGATGCGCGCCGCCGCGTGAACCGCCTGCCGCTGGGCGCCGCCGCGCTGGCCGGCACCACCTTCCCGATCGACCGCCTGCGCGTGGCCAAGACCCTGGGCTTCGAGGACGTTTGCCACAACTCGCTGGACGCCGTCTCCGACCGCGACTTCGCGATCGAATTCACGGCAGCGGCGTCCCTGATCATGATGCACGTGTCGCGCATGTCGGAAGAACTGGTCATGTGGATGAGCCCGCGCATCGGCTTCATCGACATCGCCGACCGCTTCTGCACCGGCTCGTCGATCATGCCGCAAAAGAAAAACCCGGACGTGCCGGAACTGGCGCGCGGCAAGACCGGCCGCGTGTACGGGCACCTGGCCTCGCTGCTGACCCTGATGAAAGGCCAGCCGCTGGCCTACAACAAGGACAACCAGGAAGACAAGGAACCGTTGTTCGACACCGTCGACACCGTGCTCGATACGCTGCGCATCTTCACCGACATGGCCGGCGGCATCACCGTGAAAGCCGAGAACATGCGCGCCGCGGCGCTGCAGGGCTATGCCACGGCGACCGACCTGGCCGACTACCTGGTCAAGAAGGGCCTGCCGTTCCGCGATGCGCACGAAGCCGTGGCGCATGCGGTGCGTGCCTGCGATGTAGCCGGCGTCGATTTGTCGGAGATGTCGCTGGAAACGCTGCAGGGCTTCTCGCCGCTGATTGGCGAGGATGTGTTCGCGATGCTGACGCTGGAAGGCTCGGTGGCGGCGCGTGACCACGTGGGCGGGACGGCGCCGAACCAGGTGAAAAAGGCGATCGAACGCGTACGTGGGCAGTTGAAGGACTGATCACAGATTACGGCCCGGCGGCGTATTCCGTGGGTCGATGATGGGCCGGCGACGGTTCCCGTACGGTGGGCACGCCGTGCCCACGCGGGTACGTGCGTCTCACCTGGACTCGTGCCGGGAAATATCGCTCGCATGGTCTCACCGTGCCGCGATTAAAAACATCGAATCGGACTGCGACTGGCGGATACGTCGCGAGCGACACCTCAATGCCGCCGTCCGATTCATACGCACGTAACCGCGTGGGCACTTCGTGCCCACCCTACGAACGCGACGGCGCCGTAGTCGTTGTGGAATGATCCTTGTGCCCACGCGATCGAAGCGCGAAATCTCCAGTTGCCGCACACAGCATTCAATGTCAGCATGCATGCTTGATAACAACATCAAACACGCATGGACACCCAGCTCTGGCTGATCTGCTTCCTCACCTTCGTCATCCACCTGATCGGCACCCTGGCCTATTCGGTGCGCATCGCCGGCGTGCGCACGCGCCGCATCGCGGTCTCGTTCGCCCTGTTCAGCATCCTGGTGCTGGTCTCGCGCACTTCGAATTCCTTCCTCGGCCCCTTCCTCGCCAAGCGCGTCGAATCGAACCTGGCCGGCACCATGAGTACCCACCTGCTGTCGGACTTCCGCTGGCTGCTGGTCTCCGCCTCGCTGGCGACGATTGCCGGCGCCCTCTTGATTCCGACCTTCCAGCGCGTGTTCTGCCGCGCCGTCGAGCACTTCCAGGTGCACCGCTCGGTGCCGAAGCTGATCCTGCATGGCTTCTTCAAGGGCGGCCTGTCCTACATCCGGCACTCGGCCACGCTGCCGTCCACGCCGCAGGTGAGCAAGCCGGCGAAAACCGGCGCCGTGTCGTGGTCGATTTTGCTGTTGAACGTCGGCGCCGCCGCGCTCTGGACCGTGGGCGTGTTCGCCGCCCTGTACGCCGGCGCGCTCGACCCGGCGGTGCGCGTAACGTCCAGCACCCTGTCCTCGATCATCAACGGCGGCGCCACCATCATGATGGCCGTCTTCATCGACCCGCATTTGTCCGGCATGACCGACGACGTGGTGGAGGGCAAGCTGGACGAGGCGGAGTTCCGCCAGGGCATCGTGTGGCTGGTGGGCAGCCGACTGGCCGGCACCTTGCTGGCGCAAGCGCTGCTGGTGCCGTCGGCCATGATCATCGTCTACGTGGCGCGCATTATTTGAAGGATTGCAAGGCAGCGCACGCTTTCCCGGCATCTGGCTAGAATCACTTTCAAGCCATATCGCAAGGGAATCACATGCATCGCTATAAAAACATCAGCGGCGAATCCGGCGTCGTTGCCTACGACATCGGCCGGCGCTCGATCACCGTGGAATTTCGCAGCGGCGAGCGCTATGTCTACACCGACGACAGCGCCGGCGCCGACAACATCACGGAAATGCAGCGCCTGGCCACGCTCGGCAGCGGCCTGTCGACCTACATCAGCCAGATCGTGCGCGAGCGCTATGCGCAAAAATTGAATTGAATTGGTATCCATGAAACTCGACACCCTTCCCGACCGCAGCTATGCCGTTTTCCTGTTCGACATGGACGGCACCCTGCTCACCTCGATCCGCTCCGCCGAACGCGTCTGGACCGCCTGGGCCACGCGCCACAAGCTCGACGTCGACACCTTCCTGCCGACCCTGCACGGCAAGCGCACCCACGACACGATCCGCCAATTGAAGCTCCCCGGCGTCGACCCGATCGCCGAAGCGGCCTGGATCACCGCCGCCGAGATCGAGGACGTGGCCGACATCGAGGCTATCGACGGCGCCGCCGATTTTATCGCCAGCCTGCCGCCCGAGCGCTGGGGCATCGTCACCTCGGCGCCGCGCAAGCTGGCCGAAGCGCGCCTCTCGGCGGCCGGCCTGCCTTCGCACCGATTGCTGGTAGCGGCCGAAGATGTCGAGCACGGCAAGCCGGCGCCCGATCCTTTCCTGCTGGGCGCGCGCAAGCTCGGCGTCACCCCGGCCGAGTGCCTGGTATTCGAAGACACGCAAACCGGCCTGCGCTCGGCGGCGGCGGCCGGCATGGATGCCATCGTCGTCACCCTCACCCACGCGCATCCGATGGAAACCGATGTGCCGGCCATCCTCGACTACGCCGACCTGCAGGCCCAACTCGGTGCCGACGGCGGGCTGCGCGTGCTGCGCAAGGCCGCCTGATCAGCCTTCCTGCTGCGGCGCCTGTGGCATCAGCCAGAACGCCACCAGGATCACGTGGATCACGGCGCCGAGCGGCGCATACCACAGCGACAGCAGGATCGCCGCCGCGTACAGCCCGATCGAGATGCGGTTCTTGCGGCGGCCCCAGGCCATGGCGTGGCCGCCTGCGCTGACATCCACGCGCCAGGCCAGCAGCATGAACGAGATAGAGCACAGCAGCAGCACCACGCCATACAGCGCCACCGGCAGCGGCGCCATCGGGTTCTCGCCGGCCCAGGCGGTGACGTAGGGGATCAGCGACATCCAGAACAGCAGGTGCAGGTTCGCCCACAGCGCCGCGCCATCGACCTTGGAGACGCGGTCGAACAGCGCGTGGTGGTTCACCCAGTAGATGCCTACGTAGACAAAGCTGAGCGCATAGCGCAGCCAGCCCGGCAGCATCCCTGCGAGGTCGGCCACTTCGGTGCCGTGCGGCGGCTTCAGTTCCAGTACCATGATCGTGATGATGATGGCGATGACGCCGTCGCTGAAGGCCTCGAGCCGGCCCTTGCTCATGGTGCGGCGCGACGTGCTTATGACGACGGTGCTCATGGCGCCACCAACTGCGCGGCCGGTTCCGGGCGCCACACGTGGAAGGCCAGGATCGCCACCGGCAGCGCCAGCGCCACGAAGCCCAGCGCCAGGTAGGCAAACGCCGCGGCCGCACAGCCCAGGGCGAATGCCAGCACGGGCCAGAAGAACTTGGCGCAGCGCGCGGCAGTGGCGGCATCCGCCGCGCCGCGCAGGCGGTCGACCGTGTCGATGACGAGCTGGGTCACGTTTCCCGTCATCATCGAGGTTGGCGCCAGGTGGCTCAGCAGCAGCTTGCTGGCCGCGCTGTGCGCGCCCATCGCCGCCGTGCCCAGCAGCCCGGCCGCCATCGCCAGCGCGCCGACAGTTTTACCCACCGGCTCGGCCAGCATGCCGCAGACCATGAAGCCCAGCAGCAGCACCAGCTGCAGCAAATAGACAGGCCGCGTGGCGGCGGTACCGCGCCGTTCGCAGCGCGCCACCAGCAAGCGGCAGGCCGCAACGCCGAGGATAAAGGCCGGGAAGGCGATCAGTTTCAGCAGCGACGGCGTTTGCGTGGGGTCGGCCAGCGACACCGCGATCAACACGAAGTTGCCGGTCACGTGGGCCGTGAACAGGCCGAACAGGGCGATGAAGCCGAAGGTGTCGACGTAGCCGGCCAGGAAGCCCATGCTGGCGCCCTGCAGGCGCTGGAATTGTGGGATCGTCATGATCAGAACGCAAAGCAGCTGCAACCGAAGGCGCCCCAAAAGCCACCGAAGTCCGACACCGGCACATTCGATTTGCGGGCACGATCGTGCGCGTGGGCGTGCACGCCGCAGGGGCCGCTGCACTGGTGGGCCATGGCCGTCACCGGCTGCTGCGTTTGCGGCGCGGCGCGGCGCCAGTGCCCCGGCACCTTCTGCACCGGCGACCATTCCGGCAGCACCGGAATCGGCGCCGGCCCGTGGCCGGTGAACTCGGCCGCGCCATACACCACCTTGCCACCGACCACCGTCAGCACCGATTCGATCGCCTTGATATCCTCTTCCGGCACGGTAAAGAAATCGTTCGACAGCACGGCGAGGTCGGCCAGCATGCCTTCCTGGATGCGTCCCTTGCGGCCCTGCTCGTTCGAGAACCAGGCGCTGCCGGCGGTCCAGAGTTCGAGGGCCGTTTCGCGCGGCAGGTGGCCATTGTCTCCGTACAGGGCCAGGCCGCCGACGGTGCGCCCGGTGACCAGCCAGTACAGCGCCGTCCACGGGTTGTAGCTGGCCACGCGGGTGGCGTCGGTGCCGGCGCCGACCGGCACGCCGCTCTCCAGCATCCGCTTGATCGGCGGCGTGGCGCGCGCAGCTTCCTTGCCGTAGCGGTCAACAAAATACTCGCCCTGGAAGGCCATGCGATGCTGGATCGCGATGCCGCCGCCCAGCGCTTTTACCCTGTCTATACTGCGTTCGCTGATCGTCTCGCAATGGTCGAACATCCAGTGCAGGCCGTCGAAGGGAATCTCGCGGTTCACCTTCTCGAAGACGTCGAGCATGCGCGTGATCGATTCTTCATACGTGGCGTGCAGGCGGAAGGGCCAGCGGCTTGCCACCAGGTGGCGCACCACCTTTTCCAGTTCGTCTTCCATGCCGGCCGCCAGTTCGGGGCGCGGCTCCAGGAAGTCCTCGAAGTCGGCCGCCGAAAACACCAGCATCTCGCCGGCGCCGTTGTGGCGGTAGTAGTCGCTGCCCTGCCCCGGCGTGACCATCTTCGTCCAGCGCTGGAAGTCTTCCAGCTCGCCGCCCTTGTTCTGGGTGAACAGGTTGTAGGCGATGCGGATGGTCAGCTGTTCTTCACGATCCAGCTGCTCGACCACCGCGTAATCGTTGGGGAAGTTCTGGAAACCGCCGCCGGCGTCGATGGCGCTGGTGATGCCGAGGCGGTTCAGTTCGCGCATGAACTGGCGCGTGGAATTCACCTGCAAGTCGAACGGCAGCGTCGGGCCCTTGGCCAGGGTGGCGTACAGGATCATCGCGTTCGGACGGGCGATCAGCATGCCGGTGGGGTTGCCGGCGGCGTCACGCTGGATCTCGCCGCCCGGCGGGTTGGGCGTGTCCTTGGTGTAGCCGACAGCGCGCAGGGCGGCGCGGTTCAGCAGCGCGCGGTCGTACAGGTGCAGGATGAAGACCGGCGTGTCGGGTGCGGCGGCGTTGATCTCGTCCAGCGTCGGCAGGCGGCGCTCGGCAAACTGGAACTCGCTCCAGCCGCCGACCACGCGCACCCACTGCGGATGCGGGGTGAGGTCGGCCTGGTCTTTCAGCATGCGCAGGGCGTCGGCCAGCGACGGCACGCCTTCCCAGCGCAATTCGAGGTTGTAGTTCAGGCCTCCGCGGATCAGGTGCAGGTGCGAATCGTTCAGGCCCGGGACCACGGTGCGGCCGTTCAGGTCGATCACCTGGCTGCCCGCTTCGCGATAACGCATCACGTGCTCGACATCGCCGACGGCGAGGAAGCGGCCGTCCTGCATCGCGACGGCGCTGGCCTGCGGCTGCTCGCGGTCGAGGGTGGCGAACTTGCCGTTGATGAGGATGAGCGGCGCGCTGGCGCCACGGTTGGACTGTGCTTGCATGTGCTGCTCCTGTCGCCGGGCGCTGGCCGGCACGATGGTGAGATGAAGGTCCGCCCTGGCGGCGGACCTGTGGTCGGCTTGCGGTAAAGGCTTAGCGGGTAGCCGGCACCGGGGCCAGCACTTCGTTCTGCCCCCCGTTGCGGGCCGCGGCCTTGTGCACCATCGTGTAGGCGTAGTCGACACCCATGCCGTAGGCGCCGGAGTGCTCGCGCACGATGTCCATCACGGCGTTGTAGGTGTCGCGGTGAGCCCAGTCGCGCTGCCATTCGAGCAGCACCTGCTGCCAGGTGACCGGCACCACGCCGGCCTGCACCATGCGCTGCATCCCGAAGTCGTGGGCTTCTTTCGTGGTGCCGCCGGAGGCATCGGCCACCATGTAGATTTCGTAGTCGCCTTCGAGCATGGCGCACAGGGCGAAGGTGGTGTTGCAGACTTCGGTCCACAGGCCGGCCACAATGACCTTCTTGCGGCCGTTGGCCTTCAGCGCGTCGCGCACCTTCTGGTCGTCCCAGGAATTCATCGAGGTGCGTTCCAGGATCGGCTGGCCGGGGAAGACGTCCAGGATTTCCGGGTAGGTCTTGCCGGAGAAGGAATCGGTTTCCACGGTGGTGATGACCGTCGGGATGCCGAAGGCTTTCGCCGCCTTGGCCAGGCCGACCACGTTGTTCTTCAGGGTCTGGCGGTCGATCGACTGCACGCCGAAGGCCATCTGCGGCTGGTGGTCGATAATGATCAGCTGCGAGTTTTCCGGGGTCAGGACTTCGAGTTTGGCGTTGTTCATGGTGTTCTCCTTTGGTATTGTCGTTGCCGGGCTTGGCCGCGGCGGGTTTGGAAAATTGTCAGCCTTGACGGGTGTCGTCGGCTTCGGTGCTGGCGTTGGCTGCAACGCCGGTAATCTTGGTCTGGCATTCGCTGGCGAACCAGGCGCGGGTGAGCGGAGTACCGTCGATCACACGCTTGGCCACCGGCACGATCTGCTCGCCGGTCAGCATGCCCAGCAAGCCGATCAGGGCGATGGCGGGCGGCGCCGGGGAGCGCACGTTGATCACACCGTAGAGCACGCCAGCCAGGATGCCGGCGCCGAAAGAGATCAGGTAGACCATGGTTCGCTCCTCGTCTTTTGCGTTGATTGAAACCGGATCGTTCGGTAATTTCGTCGAATGCCACGGCTGCCCGTGCTGCCCTTTACTGCTCTGTATCGCTCGTTGTTTGCTGCGATGAAGTCATTATGCGTGGCGATAATGGAAACGAAAAACGGGAAATTTGTGCTTCTATAATCGAAATTTTCGAATACCTGTTTTGCTGATGTTGCAGCTACCGAAGCTGACCGAAAAAACCTTTGACCTTGTTGATGAGATGAAGATTCCTGCCACGTCCTACCCTTTGGTTTTGCTGCCCGGTTTCATGCTGGACGAGACGCTTTGGGATGAGGTCGTTCCGCTGCTGCAGTGGGAGGCGCCGGTTCACCGCTTGTCGCTGGGGCCGGGCACGACAACGGAAGAGATTGCGCGCAGCGTGGCTGCTGCAGCGCCGGAGCGCTTCGTGCTGGTGGGCTTTTCGCTGGGCGGGTATATCGCGCGCAAGGTAGCCGAGCTGTTTCCGGAGCGGGTAGTGGCGCTGGTGCTGGTCGCCAGTTCATTGGAATCGGATACCCCGGAACGGGCCAAGGCCAAGCAGGATGCGATCAGGGCGCTGGACCCGTCCACATTCCGTGGCTTGAGCACGGGGTCGATTGCGCAGTCGCTGCATCCGGATCGGCGTGGGGACCGGGAACTGGTGACGCGGATCAGGGAGATGGGCAGGCGCCTCGGTTATCAGGCGATGGTGGTGCAGTCGGGATTGCGGCGGGATGGGATTGCAGCGGCGACATTGACGTGTCCGACGCTGGTGATCGGGGCGGACCGGGATGCCCTGCGTAGCGCGGATGAGACGGAGAAATTGGCTGCGGCGATTCCCGGTGCGATGCTGGAAATGACGAAGCATTCCGGCCACATGTTGCCTTTAGAGCAGCCCCATGCATTGGCTGCGATCGTCAAGACCTGGCTTGACGCATTGGAAAAGTTGTCCTGATTACATGTACGTCATCCATGCAGTCAAGCTCATCAATATGCAACACCCGCCGTAAAATTGACGAAATTGCGTGACAGTTGCCTTATCGCAATTTAAGATTGTGGGCCTTCATCACACTTCGGCTGCACGCCTGTGCCCGCCTCTGCAATGAGCAACCTCAACAATATCGCCGGGTGGCGGGAGCGCATCTTTGCCTCTCTCCTGACAGTTGTACTGGTTGTGGGCGTCATATCCACCGCCGTCGTCATTCCCTTCCTGATCCAGAACGACATGTGGCAGGTGGGGCTTGCCGATGGGTTGGCGTTGGCCTGGATGTTCGGCATCTGGCGCCTCAAGCGGCTCTCGTATGCCGCCCGTGTCCTGAACTTCCTGGCGGTGGTCTACGTGCTGGCCATCGTCCTGATGCTGTCCGTCGGTTCCGCCAGCCTGAGCTACCTGCTCGGCCCGCCCCTGATCGCGGCCATCCTGCTGAACCTCCGCTCGGCCATGATCGCCACCGCCCTTGGCGTCGCCGCCCTCATCGTGGCCGGTGCGACAGGCCATATCGAATTAGCCGTGCCGGGCATGAGCGATGCGCCGCTGAAGTCGTCGGTCGTCGCTTCCATCAATTTCAGCACGGTGGGCGTCATGCTGTCGCTGACCTGCAGCACCCTCCTGCAAGGCCTGGCGCGCTCGCTCAAGGAGCTCGAACTCACGTCCGCGGCCGTGGCGCACCTGAACGACATGGTCCTGATCCTCAAGGCTGCCGACACCCCTGGCCCGGAGCAGCCGATCATCTTCGTCAACGATGCCTTCCTGCAGAGGATGGGCTATGCACGCGACGAAGTCCTCGGCAAGGACTTGTATCTCCTGCGCGGCCCGGACACCGATGACACCGTCTTTACAGGCCTGTTCGGGGCAATGGCGGCGAACCGCTCCGCCAAGGCCGAGCTCATGGTCCACACATGGTCCGGCGCGGCGTTTTGGATGGAAATCGAGGTCATGCCGTTCACCCGCGAGGAGGAAAGCGCGCACCACTGGGTCGTCGTCAGCCGCGACATCACGGAACGCCGCACGGCGGCGGACGCCATCCACCGCCTGGCGTTCTACGATGTGCTGACCGGCCTGCCGAACCGGCGCCTGCTGATGGACCGCCTCACCACCATGGTGGCGCGCAGCCAGGCCGAAGACACCGTCAGCGCGGTGCTGTACCTGGACATCGACAAGTTCAAGAACGTCAACGACGAACGCGGTCATGCAACCGGCGACGTTTTGCTCGAACATGCCGCCGCACGCTTGCAGCAGGCCGTATGCGGCAGCGACATGGTCGCCCGCATCGGCGGCGACGAATTCGTAATCCTGCTCGACAGCCGCGATCCGCATCCGGACACCGCATCACGCCGCGCATTGGAGGCCGCCGGCCTGGTGCGCGCGGCCCTGGCGGCGCCGCTCGACCTCAAGGGCCAGCCCTACCATATCGCCGCCAGCATCGGCATCGCCCTGGCCAGGCCCGGCGGGCCGGGTGCGCACGACCTGCTGCGCGAAGCCGACACCGCCATGTACCATGCAAAAGCGGGCGGGCGCGATGGCGTGATGGTGTTCGCGGACGCCATGCTGGCCGACGCCCAGCACGCACTCACGCTGGAACGCGACCTGGGCGCGGCGCTCGATAACGGCGAACTGGCGATGCACCTGCAGTTGCAGGTCGACGGGCGCGGCCTGCCGGCCGGCGCCGAACTGCTCATGCGCTGGCGCCGTGCCGATGGCAGCATGGAGCGGCCGGACATCTTCATTCCCGTGGCTGAATCGAGCGGCCTGATCGTGCCGATCGGCCACTGGGCCTTGCGCCAGGCATGCGCTGCCTGGCTGGCGCTCGACCGGGCCGGCCACGCCTTGCCCCTGTCGCTCAACGTCAGCCCCATCCAGTTCCGCCAGCCCGACTTCGTCGAGCAGGTGCAAAGGATTTTCGACGAGATGGGCGTGCCGCCCCAGCAGTTCATCTTCGAAGTGACGGAAGGCCTGCTGATCGAGGATATCGACCAGACGATCACGCGCATGCACCAGCTGGCCAGCCTGGGCATCCGCTTCTCGGTCGACGATTTCGGGACCGGCTATTCGAACCTGGGCTATTTGAAGAAAATGCCGCTGTACGAGCTGAAGATCGACAAGAGCTTCATGCGCGACACGCCGCAGGACCACAACAGCACGGCCATCGTCCAGTCCATCCTGGCGATGGCCGCCCACCTCGGACTGCGCGTGGTGGCCGAAGGTGTGGAGACTGCGGCACAGGCGTGCTACCTCGGGCAGCACGGAGCACCTTACATGCAGGGCTACCATTATCACCGGCCGATGCCGCTGGGCGACGTGATCGAGCGCCTGCATGCGGCCGAATGCGCCTGACAGCCTTTACTCGTGGCGGTATACGCGCGGTTCCAGCGTATGTTCTTCGACGGCAGGCGCATCAGCCACCGCCGCAGCTGGCGCCGCAGCATCGCGCTTCGGATACGGCGTGCCATCCCTGTGTGTATAGCTGTTGGATGCCCCGTCGTACACCAGGTCGATGTCCGGATAATTCGCCCGGTCAGCCGGAATGTTCGGCCCCACCGCCACGAACAGCGCATTGCCCCAGCTGCGGTTCACCAAATGGTGGCCGTTCGGTTTCCCCGCCGGGAAGGCCGCGCAGTCGCCCGCGCGCATCAGGGTTTCGCCCTCGTCGGTAACCAGGGTGAGCTCGCCCGACACCACCATCACGAATTCGTCTTCATGCGTATGCCAGTGGCGCTGCGACGAGGCCGCGCCCGGCTTCAGCTCGACCAGGTTGACGCTGAACTGGCTCAGGCCGCCGGCTTCGCCCAGCGCTTGGCGGCTGCGGCCGTTGACGATCTCGGCGAAGGGTTCGGGATAACCGGTGCCGGTCAACACGGGGATACTGCTCAGGTCTAGCCGCGACATGCTTGCTCCTTGACGAATAAGTTGGGCGGCCGACCTGACCGGAAAAAAGCCCGTGTCAGCCGCGTTTCTGTACCAGCGTCAGGATATCGTAACTTGCCACCAGTTCGTCGTTCTGGTTCGTGACTTGCACGTCCCAGGCCACCACGCCCTGCCCGCGTCCCTGTTCGTCCGTGCGGTTGCGGTCGACCTTGCGCTTGCACGTCAGGCGTGCGCGGATGGTGTCGCCGATCGCCACTGGCGCCACGAAGCGCAGGTTATCCAGGCCGTAGTTGGCCAGTACCGGCCCCGGCGCCGGCGACACGAACAGCCCGGCCGCCGCCGACAGCACGAAGTAGCCGTGCGCGATGCGCTTGCCGAACTGCGTGTCCTTGGCGGCGATCTCGTCGAAGTGCATGTAGAAGTAGTCGCCCGAGATGCCGCCGAAATTGACGATGTCGGCTTCGCTTACGGTGCGGCGGTGCGTCAAGAGAGAATGGCCGATTTCCAGGTCTTCGAACCAGCGGCGGAACGGGTGGATCTCCGATTCCTTGACCGCCCCGCCGCGCACGTACTCGCCCGTCACGGCGGTGAGCATGGTCGGCGAACCCTGCACCGCCGCGCGCTGCAGGAAGTGTTTTACCGCGCGGATGCCGCCCAGCTCTTCGCCGCCGCCGGCGCGGCCCGGGCCGCC
>Ga0209023_10003534_pt1 | contig 18582 bp, 15 predicted proteins | sample LakOneMetagenome_FD_187468 | JGI IMG/M metagenome (GOLD analysis project Ga0209023, IMG submission 187468) | Freshwater and sediment microbial communities from Lake Erie, Canada (SPAdes) (version 2) | ecosystem: Environmental > Aquatic > Freshwater > Lentic | place: Lake Erie, Canada...
GGCGGAGGTGTCCGGGTACCTGGTGGACTCCGCCGCCTTCAAAGCGGTTGGGACGAGCGATCCTCGTCCGGCGGGTTCGATTCCCGTCCACCTCCGCCACAGCGTCCCTGGACGTTCATGTGCAACCACCGATGGGGGTCTGACCAGGGAGTTTGTGCGGTGGGGTGCATGGACGTCCAGGGACGTTCACAGACTGCAAGTCTCAGTGTAAGTCTCAGTGTCACGCATCAAGGGCTAGCTTGAGTGGGGTACAGCATTGAAGGGAGGGTCCTGTCGTGCCCCGTGCTCCTCGTGGCAAGCGCGTCGATGACTTGTCGACCGGGTCGTTCATGGTGGTCAACCGCGCGCAGCGCGGTCAACCGGACCCGTTCTTCGACAAGTCTCGCAACGTCTGGGTCGCGCCGTGGCGAAAGGCCGACGGCAGGATGGGTCGACCGACCGGCCGGACGCGCGCCGCTGCTGAGGCGTCTCGCGACCGACACGTCGCTGCCGAGTTGGAGGCAGGGAAGTTCGCACCGCTCTCGGGCGGCTTCCACGCCGATACCACCCTGACCGAACTCTCACGCTGGTGGCTTGATCACGTGGCCCGTCACCGCGTGCGCGTCACCACCTGGTCCACGTACGAGAAGCAGCTGCGTGTCGTCAACGAGCGACTGGGCGATGTACCCGTCCGAAAGCTTCGGCCAGAGCAGGTCGCCGGTGTGATCGCTGACATCACACACGCGGGCTCCGCTTCGCGTGCTCGGAACATCCGGATGCTGCTCGTGCAACTGCTCGACGAGGCGGTCAATCTCGGCCTCGCGGAGGACAACGTCGCCAGGAAGGTGCGCTCACCTCGGGTGCCGAAGGTCCAACGACTAACACTCTCCCCGGCTGAGGTGGCGCGGCTGGTCAGCGTGTGCGACGAGCGCTACGTCGCTGCGGTGGCTCTGTGCTTCGTTCAAGGCTGGCGTGTCAGCGAGGCGCTCGGGCTGGCTTGGCAAGACCTTGACCTTGACGCTGGAACTGTTCGTCTGCGACGAGGCGCCACGTACGCCGACGGGATCGGCATGGTGCTCGGCGCACCGAAGACCAGCCGCACCGCCGGCCGGCAACTACTCGCTCCAACGACGCTCACGCTGCTGGCGGCGCACCATGACCGCTGGCAGCGCCTGAGCGGAGAGAGGGTCGTGCCGTGCCCCGAAGTGTCGTATCAGGGTGAGTTGCTCGACCTCGTCTTCGTGAACCCCGCCGGACGTCTGATGCTCCGCCAGCACGTCGACAAAGCGATCCGCAAGGCCGCGGAGGCGGTAGGGCTCGACCCGTCGGAGATCGGTACGCACACCGGTCGCCGCTCGGTCGTGACGAATCTCTATGCGTCGGGCGACCTCGACCTTGAAGACGTGGCGCGGTTCGTCGGCCACTCGGATGTGTCCACGACACGCGGCTACGTACAGTCGGAGGGGGAGCGACCGCAAATGGTGTCGCGCAAGGCGTTCGGGATCCTCGACCCCGGAGGGGACGTAACCGGACGATGAACGCAGCTCGACGAGATCGCCGGGTTGCGCGCGGGCCGATCAGATTCCGCGATGCGGATGCGACAGTGCGCAGTCGACCGCGTTGAACGATTGATTGGGAGCCGCCGTGCACTTGCCCTCGGCACGGCACGACTGAACCGATGCGTTCGACTGGGCGCCGCCCACCATTCACCGTTCCCAGACAGCCGATCAGGTTCCTGAACCGCAGGTCGTAGGTTCGATTTCTACCGGGGGCGCTCTGCAAATCGGCTCTCCACCAGGGGAGACTAGCTGGTAGAGAGCCTGCTCAAGGATCTCGTGGGCGGGCCGGAGTGACCTCCAGTGACCGTGATTGACCGCCATCGGCCTCTGTCATTGGGAGGAGATTGGGAGGAGAAGTTGCCTGGCGCTTCCTCGACCAAGGCGACTGTCGGAGAGCGTAGTGCTGACGGCGCAGACAGCGACAACGACTACGTTCAGCCCCCGACGTTGCCCATCGGGTCGAGAACCCGAACGTCAGCAGGGGCGTCACATGGACGAGGCGACGTTGCGCATTGCTCACTTCTCCTCTGGCTCCAATCATCGCCGAGGACGGTCGGGCCATTCGTACCATCAACCGGAGTTGATTGGAAGGGTTCGAATCCTCTGTTTGGACGCGGCGTGGATGGCGTTCACCACTGCGGCGACCACGGCGGGTACGGCGACTTCGCCGACGCCTGTGGGTGGTTCGGTGCTCGGGACGAGGTGTACCTCGACGGTCGGCATCTCGGACAGTTGCAGCATGGGCGAGTCGTCGAAGTTCTGCTGCTCGATTCGCCCGGCCCGGTGGGTGAGGGCGCCTTTCGTGACGGCGGTCAGCCCGAATGCGATACCGCCCTCGATCTGTTGGACCACCATGTCCGGGTTGACGACGAGACCGCTGCGCGCAGGCGATCGCTGTCGGGGAGCAACTCGCGACGCAGCTGGACCGGATCGACGCCGAGCGATCCGGCGATCTCGTCGAGGAAGCATTCGGTCGCGAAGGCGTTCGGCCAAGCGAACGTCGCGCGCCACGGGCCCGTCGGCAATGGGATCTCGACCAGGGTGGCGGAGTCCTGTCTGTCGGTGATGAGGTAGGGGATTGCCTGTTCGATTTCCAAGACGTCCGTCCCGCCGGTGTACACGATGCCGTTGAGACCCGGCCCGACGACGACGTGACGGAACAGGTTGAGGGTGTTGGTGGCATCCCACCCGGCGCGCAGCCAATGTTGGGTAGGTGCGTGGGGGAAGTCGTGTTGGAGGTCGTCGGTGCGGCTCCAAGTGACGAGGACAGGCACTCGTGCAGCGCGACTAACTTCGGCCGCTTCGACCGCGTAGTCGACCTCGAGGCGTCGACCGAAGCCGCCACCACACTGAAGGACCTCCACAGAAACGGGCAGCCCGAGTGCGTCGCCGACCATCTCCTGGACGCTCAACGGATTCTGGGTCGACACCGAGATCTCGTATCTGCCGTCGTGTACGTGCGCAAGACAATTCAATGGCTCCATCGCGGAGTGCGCGAGGTACGGCGTTTCGTAGACGGCTTCGAGGATCGTGAGGTCGGCGGGTGCGGGTTCGGTACGTGCTGCGTCGATCGCCTGTTGGAGTGCAGCCCTGATGCCATCGGTGCTCCAGGTCGCCAGCTCACCTTCGTCCCACACGACGGTCAGGGCGTCGCAGCCGCGTAATGCCGCCCACGTCGATGTCGCGACGACCGCCACCCCGTTCGACACTTCCACCACTTGTTCGACTCCCGGCGTGGCGAGGGCTGCGGTGGCGTCGTAGGAGAGTGCGGTTCCGCCCGGCACGGGACATCGCGCCACGGCGGCGAAGCGCATGTCCGGGCGACGGGCGTCGATGCCGTACAGGACACGGCCGCGCACGATGTCGTCACCGTCGAGTCGCGGCACCGATCTGCCGATGCGGCGGAAGTCGGTCGGGCTCTTCAGGGGTGCGTCGGCTGGCACCTCCATCGTGGCCGCGGTCGTGACCAGCTCGCCGTAGCCGAGACGTTCGCCTGTCGCGTCGTTGACGACGGCACCGTCGTCGGCTCGGCAGGTCGCCGCCTCGACCCCCCACTGGTTGGCAGCTGCCGCGACGAGCATTGCGCGAGCGGTGGCGCCGGCGCGGCGCAGTGGTTCGAAGTTGTCTCTGACGCTGCCGCTCCCGGCGGTGATCTGGCTGCCGATCGCTTCGTTCGCCGGTGATTGGACGACGAGTACGTCACCGATGTTGACCTCCAGCTCGTCGGCGAGGACCATGGCGAGCGATGTGAGAACTCCCTGGCCCATTTCGGATCGGTGGACCGTGAGGGTGATGGCACCGTCGGGGTCGATGCGCACGAACAGGTTCTTCGAACGGCACGACCACGGGCTGCGGCGACGTTTCTGGAACTGACGTTGTGCTCGGCGGTGTCGCCGCGGTGACAGCGGGGGTGGCCGAACTATCGACCTGCGCCTCGGGTTCTTCAGAGCCAGTTCCGTTGTCGCCGGTGCAGGCAGCGACGAGCAACCCACCGCCACCGTCCGTCTGATCCGGTTGGACCGACGGCGCCGACGTCAGGGCCGGCCCGCTGCCTTCTTCAGGCGCCGTAAGGGTGCTTGACGTTCCACTCACGTCAGTGCCGTCACTGGCACACCCCACGAACAGGGCCGCGGTAGCGGCCACCGACACAAGACACCGAAGTTGAGCTCTCATGCCGGTCACGATGAACGATGCCACCGAAAGGGGACCGAAAGCCGCGCACGTCCGCGCTCATTCGATCGATGAACACTCGCCCCCCAGTCAGCTCGATCGAGGATCCTGCGCGTGGTATGCGTCGCGCATCCAGCAGCTGATCTCGTCGTCGAGGTCGTCGACGCTGGTGACGTCGCCCGAGTGGGTGCACATCCCTGTCGTGGCCTTGACCCGCGCCGAGCGTGGAGCGAAGAAAGGTGCGACGGTCCACGCGTGTCAACCCTCTGCAGCCTGTCTCACCGCACGTTGCACTCTCAAGTAGGTGCCGCATCGGCAAAGGACATCGGCGAACGCGGCTTCGATCTGTTCGTCGGTCGGGTTTCCGAGGTCCTGCAGCAGTGCGACGGCAGTCATGATCTGCCCTGGCTGGCAGTAACCGCACTGAGCTACTTGCTGGTCGAGCCACGCGGGCTGCACCGGGTGACCGCCATCATCGCTGAGCCCTTCGATCGTGGTCACGTCGGCGCCGTGTATCGAGCTCGACGCCACGACGCACGACCGACCCAATCGGCCGTCGCAGCACGCTGCATGCGCCGCACGCGCCGATGCCCCAGGAGTACTTTGTGCCGGTCCCAAGACATCCCGCAAGACCCACAGCAGAGGGCATGTCCGACTCGACGCCCACGATCTGTGGTTGATCATTTGAGATTGAAACGAGTTCGCCCACGCCGCCCTCCCGATGATTACGTGACTCTCGCGGAACTGTCGACCGACGCCTCTGCGCAGTCAAGAGCCAATCGCATGACCAAAGTCCTGGCAAGGCGACGTGCCTGTCCGTCATGCAACTGGGGACCAATCCGAGCCGAGCGGTCTAGCGAGCGGCGGGCGAGGCCTGACACAGTCGCCGCTCAACACACCAAGCGGAGGGGTGACGTGTGAATTTGATGGAATGCCGAGGCGGTCTATTCATTGATCCCGAACTCGTCAGTTTCGTAGAGACAGAACTCGTCGCAGGCACCGATCTCACGCCCGACGCAGTCTGGTCAGGACTCTCCGATCTGGTGCGGGATCACGGACGTCGCAACAAGCTGCTGCTCGAGGAACGCGACCGACTGCAAGAACTCATCGACGATTGGCACCGCAATCGGGCGGAGACGGAGTTCGACGTTGTCGAGTACCGAAGGTTCTTGGTCGCGATCGGGTACATCGTCCAGCAAGGCTCTCCGTTCACGATCGACACAGATGGCGTCGACAGCGAGATCTCGGAGATCGCCGGCCCGCAGCTCGTGGTACCAGTAACGAACGCCCGTTACGCACTCAACGCCGCAAACGCGCGGTGGGGTTCGTTGTACGACGCGCTCTACGGCACGGACGCATTGGGCGGTTCGCCACCAGGTGGTGAGTACGATCCGAAGCGAGGGGCGGGTGTCGTGACGTGGGTGCGCGAGTTCTTCGATGACGTGATTCCGCTCGCGAAGGGGTCTCACGCCGACGTCTTGTCATACGGCGTTGCCGGGTGCGACATGATTGCTCAGCTCGCGGACGGTTCGAAGACAGGCCTCGTCGATGGTCGAGGCTTTTTCGGGTTCACGGGCGAAGCCGTCTCCCCAGCGAGCGTTGTCTTTGTCCATCATGGCTTGGGGATCGAAGTCGTCATCGATCGCGCACATCCCGTTGGTGCCTCGAACCCGGCGGGAGTCGCCGACGTTCGGCTCGAGTCAGCTGTGACGAGCATCATCGACTTGGAGGACTCCGTCGCGACGGTCGACGCGACAGACAAAGTCCAGGCATATCGGAACTGGCTGGGTTTGATCGACGGATCGTTGACTGAGGAGGTAGCGAAGAGCGGTCAGACGTCGATCCGTCGCCTGGCCGAAGATCGCGTCATTGTTGGCCCCGACCGTCAGTCGCGATCACTTCGGTCGAGAGCGCTCTTACTGTCACGAAATGTTGGTCATCTCATGTCCACACCAGCGGTGACGGATGCGACAGGCGAGCAGATTCCCGAGGGCTTCCTTGACGCGATGATCACAGTAGCGGTTGCCCGGCGGGACATCATCGGGCCGAGTCGAGGCCGAAACTCGCGCACGGGCTCGATCTACATCGTCAAGCCGAAGATGCACGGTCCCGACGAGGTCGCGTTTGCATGCGAAGTCTTCGACACCGTTGAACGGTGCCTGGGATTGCCACCGGAAACGGTCAAGCTCGGCATCATGGACGAGGAGCGGCGGACGACGGTCAACCTGACAGAGTGCATTCGAGCAGCACGATCGAGACTTGCCTTCATTAACACCGGTTTCCTCGACCGAACCGGCGATGAGATCCACACCTCAATGGAGGCCGGCGCAATGGTCCGAAAGACCGACATGAAGTCACAGCCGTGGATACGAGCGTACGAAGACTGGAATGTCGACGTCGGTCTCGCGTGCGGTCTACAGGGCCGAGCCCAGATCGGCAAGGGAATGTGGGCCGCACCTGACAGGATGAGCGGTCTACTAGCGGAAAAGATCGCGCATCCCCTGGCGGGCGCAACCTGCGCTTGGGTGCCGTCTCCGACGGCCGCTACGTTGCACGCCACCCACTACCACCGAGTGGACGTCGCATCGCGCCAAAGTGAACTGTCGGGCAGAACAAGGGCATCACTCGACGAACTGCTCACGATTCCAGTCGCACCGCATCCGCGCTGGACGGCGGACGAAGTGCAGTCAGAACTCGACAACAATGCGCAGAGTATCCTTGGGTACGTCGTCCGCTGGGTGGATCAAGGGATCGGTTGCTCCAAAGTGCCGGACATCTTCAATGTGGCTCTGATGGAGGACCGAGCGACGTGCCGCATCTCGTCACAGCACATTGCGAATTGGCTTCGGCATCGGATCGTGAGTACCGACCAGGTCGACACGACTCTTCGCAAAATGGCTCAGGTGGTCGACGATCAAAACTCGGGAGACCCGCTGTACCAGCCGATAGGCCCACACTTCGATGGCCTGGCCTTCAATGCGGCACATCAGCTCGTCTTCGAGGGCGCAGAACAACCGTCTGGCTACACGGAACCGATACTGCATCAGTACCGACAGTGGGTCAAGCACGGATACCACAGGGAGGCACGACCGTGATGCACGCCGAGATGACGCTCACTATTGCCCGGCTGATCGTGGCGGGCGCGCTCGCAGGTGGCCACGAGAAAGGACTGAATCCTCTCGCCGTCGTAGTGCTGGATGCCGGGGGCAACGTCACTGCGTTCGAGCGCGAGGATGGAGTCGAACAAGCGCTTCGAGATCGCCTTTGGCAAGGCGTACGGTGCCCTCGCGTTGGGCGTCGGGTCACGCGCTCTGATGAAGCGTGCGGAGGAACAGCCGTACTTCGTGGCAGCGGCCACCGCGGCGATCGGCGGGGCGCTGATACCCGTGCCTGGAGGCGTGCTCGTCGCCGACAACGCTCGCATCATCGGTGCCGTCGGTGTCTCCGGAGACAATTCGGACAACGACGAGGCCGCCGCGGTGCGAGGCATCGGCAACGCGGGGCTCGAATCGGTCACCGGGTGATCGTGGGCTGCTCCCAAGCAGCTGCCGGTGTCGCGACGGAGCGCACCAACTCGATGGGGTGAATCGCCGGTCGACTAGTACCGTGGGCGATCTGTTGCCGGCAGGACACACCGGTCGCAGCGATGATGGTCGAATCGAGTTCGGCTCTGATGGCCGGGAAGAGTCGATCATCCCCGACGGTCATCGACACCTCGTAGTGTTCGTCCTCAAACCCAAACGACCCCGCCATGCCACAACAGCCGGCATCGAGTTCGATGATTTCGGCGCCAGGAATCAGTCGAAGTAGGCGCAGTGTGGCGGCAGTGCCCACTTCGGCTTTTTGATGGCAATGACCGTGATAGACGATGCGCCGGCCAGAGAGCCACGAGGTCGCCTGCAACTCGATCCGGCCGTCGCCGATCGCGGTCGCCACGAGATCCTCCACCTCGCGGACGCGGCTCGCGACGTCTTGAACGACCGGATCGTCGGGCCACAAGGCCCGGTGTTCGTCGACAAGCGTGAAGAGACATGAGGGCTCGACCCCGACGATCAGCGACCCTGTCGGTGCAACGGCAGCCAGTAGTCGGCCGAACGCACTCGCCTGTTCTCTTGCTCGATCGAGTAGACCCTTGGAGAAGCTCGCTCGTCCACAGCACGCATTGCCAGCAAGGTGCACTCGGTGACCCGCCCATTCCAGAAGTTCGACAGCCGCCATGCCAGGTCCAGGCTCGTTGTACGACGTGAATGAGTCGGCGAGCATGACGACCGGTGATTCGCCGCCGCCAATGGTCGACACATCTCGGCGGTCGAACCACCGAATGAGGTTTTGTCGGTGGAACAGCGGCAGTGGACGCATCGCAGTAATGCCCAGCCATCTCCTCAGCCAGCGCCGAAGCAAGCGGGATCGACTCGCCCCGTTCGAAATCGGCGACGTCGCCGATCCGATTCGGTTGAGAAGGCGGACGTGGCCAAACACGCGAGACCGCAACGGCACCCCGTGCCGGTCGTGCCGGTGCGCGAGTGCTTCTGACTTCATGGTGGCGACATCGACGCCAAGCGGACATTCGCTCTTGCACGCCTTGCACATCAAGCAGAGGTCCAGGATCTCGTGGAGACGGTCGTCCGCGAGCGCAGCGTGGGGATCCGGGTCGGAGAGCGCCATCACGAGCGCGTTCGCGCGGCCGCGCGTTGAGTGCTCCTCGTCAAGCGTGGCGATATAGGACGGGCACATGACCCCCGATGTTGTCTTTCGGCACAGCCCGATGTTCATGCATCGATCGGCAGTGTCACGCATCCCCCCGGACCCTCTGAAGGTGATCCGCGTCTCCACGGGTGCTGCCGGGCGCAGATGAGCGTCTCGCAAGTTGTCGGTCATCGACGGCGCTTCGACGATCTTTCCGGGGTTCAGCACGCCTGCGGGATCGAACAACCGCTTTACATCGACCATTGCCGCGTACAAGGCATCACCGAAGATTTGCCGGTTGAACTCGCTTCTGGCCAAGCCATCGCCGTGCTCGCTTGAATTCACTCCGCCGTACTCGGCCACCAGATCGCGCACTTCGGTCGCCACGGCTCGCATGACAGCGATCTCATCTGGTCGAGAAACATCCACGAACGGACGAATGTGGAGGCACCCCACAGAGCAATGCCCGTAGTACCCGGCCTTCAGTTGATGCCGGTCGAGGATCTCTGTGAACCGCGCGATGTACTCCTCCAGATGGACGGGATCCACCGCAGTGTCCTCGACGAACGCGAGCGGTCGTCGCGAGCCGTCGCTCGCCGCCATCAGCAGCCCGAGGCTGGACTTGCGTACCTTGAGGAGAGCGCGCTGTTGTGCTGCTGTGACTGCCAGCAGGGTGTGGTACCCGTGCGAGTGCAGGCTCCACAGGTCCGACACTTCCTGCAGCCTTGCCGTCAACTCTTTCTCGTTGTCTCCGCTGAAGGACACGAACAGCAAGGCGCCAGGATCGCCCTTGAGAATGGAACCGAGTTCCGAATATTCGATCCGCTCGCGCGAAAGGTCGAGGATGACTTTGTCAATCAACTCAACCTGCGAGGGGGAGCAGGACAACGCATCCGCTGTCGCTGCGATCGCCGATGGTGTATCGACGAAGTGACCGATGGCGTACACCGTTCGCAGGGGTTTGGGCACGAGGTCCACCTCAGCCGAGGTCGCGATGACCAGCGTGCCTTCCGAGCCGACGACGAACTTTGCAAGGTCGAAGGGCCCGTCGAGAAGCCGGTCGAGACGATAGCCGCACGCGCGTCGCCAAAACTTCGGGAACCCCTCCTCGATGACACTCCGATTGCGTTCGACTAACGCGCGGAGCTCCCGGTTGATCGTTGCCTCCAATGTCGCCGGATGCGAAGCGTCCGAGGATATGCGCGGCTGCGGGCCCAGAACAGCTGTCGATCCGTCGGCCAAGACCACTCGGAGCGAGCGAACGTGATCGATGGTCATCCCGTATTGCACGGAGCCGCTGCCGGCCGAATTGTTTCCGATCATTCCTCCGATGGTGGCCCGATTGCTCGTGGAGGTGTCTGGTCCGAACATCAATCCGTGCTGCGCCGCCATGTCGTTGAGCTGATCCTGCACCACTCCTGCCTGCACCCGGGCCACGCGCCGGACAGGATCGATGTACTCAACGTGGTTCATGTGGCGAGATAGGTCGAGCACGAGTCCTTCGCCCACCGTTTGGCCGGCCAGACTGGTACCCGCGCCGCGCGCAACCACGCTGACGCCGTGGCGCCCGGCAATGGTGACGGCGGCTGCGACGTCGTCGTGATCACGAGGAAATATCACGCCGAGCGGCAGGATCGAATACATGCTGGCGTCGCGTGCGAAGAGGTGACGAGAGTAGCTATCGAATCGGGCCTCACCGCGGACGTGTTTGGAGAGTTCAGTGCGAAGGCCAAGTGGATTGGACCGGGGGTGAGGGTCGGTCATCGTGACAGCACCTCTACGGCCGCGACAATTCCTTGTGGGTCCACCTCGAGGCCACAGTGTTGAAGTCCGGCCTGCACTCCTGCGAGAGTGCCGAGCAGCTCGAGCTCACCGATGTGACCAAGATGTCCGATGCGAAAGACACGACCTGCCAGCCGTCCGAGACCTGCACCCAGAGACAGATCGAATCGATCGAGAATCGTCGCTCGGAGTGCATCCGCGTCGGCTCCCTCTGGCAGCATCACTGCGGTCAAACTGGGCGAGTACTCGCGATCATCGGAGCACACCAGTTCGAGGCCCCAGCGCTGCACGGCGGCCCGAGTTGCGCTAGCGAGCCGCTCGTGACGAGCGTAGACGTTCGCGTGACCTTCGCTCTCCAGCATCGTCAACGCGGCTTGCAAACCGAACAGCATGTTCGTCGCCGGTGTGTACGGAAAGAGACCGCGGCTGTTTGCGTCCAGCATCGGTGTCCAATCCCAATAGCCGCGCTGAAGCCGTGCAGACCGAGCTCTCTCGAGCGCACGGGTGCTCACGGCATTGAACGCGAGACCGGGCGGAAGCATGAGGCCCTTCTGTGATCCGCCGATCGTCACGTCCACGTTCCAGCCATCGTGGAAGTACGGTGCCGATCCCAACGACGAGATGGTGTCCACCATGAGGAGGGCGGGATGGTCGACCTCGTCAAGCACCGAGCGAATGTCGGCCATTCGACTGAGCACACCGGTGGAAGTTTCGTTGTGCACCACACAGACGGCCGCGATGTCGCCGTTTCGATCCTCAGTGAGCCGTTGCGCGATGAGCGAGGGGTCCACGCCGTGGCGCCAGTCACCTGGGATCAGATCGACGCGCAACCCGAGCGAGGAGGCGAGTTCTGACCACAGCGTGGCGAAGTGTCCTGTCTCGAACGCGAGGACGCGGTCACCGGGACACAAGGTATTGACGAGCGCCGCCTCCCAAGCACCCGTTCCCGACGATGGATAAATCACGACGGGTTGTGTCGTGCCGAACACGGCCTTCACACGTTGCAGCACATCGGTCGCAAGCTCGCGGAACTGCGGGCCGCGGTGGTCGATCGTGGGAGTCGCCAACGCACTCGTGACCTGGAAAGGGACGTTCGTTGGTCCTGGAACTTGAAGAAAGTGACGGCCACCTGGCATCGGCCCGTTGTACCGCGGGCCACGGATGCCAATGTCAGACGGTTGGATCGTCGTGTGGCTCAGTGTCGGAAGCGCGCTTGCGTTTCGTACGAATCCCACGCCTCGGCGAGTCGACGGACCCCTTCCTCGATCACGTGCTCCGGCGCCACGAACGGAAGCCGAAGGTAATTCTGGTGGCTGTCGTCGTGACAAAAGATCGGACCTGGAGAAAACTCCACCGAGTGTCGTAACGCCAGCTGTGAGAAGCCGTACGCAGTTCCGTGGGGAAGTTGGACCCACATCGAGAGTCCCCCTTGCGGCCGACGCCACGACCAACTGGGCAGCAGTTCCGTCAAGCTTCCCGTCAAAGATGCCAGCAGCGCTGTTGTCTGCGCTCGGCGCTGGACGGCGATCTCGTCGAGGTGGGGCATCAGATTCGCCATGACGAGTTGGTCGATGATGGGCGTACCATTGTCGCTCACGGCCTTTCGCCGAGCCAACTTCGCGATCGTCGGTTCGGAGGCGCGGATCCATCCGACGCGCAGGCCAGCCCAAACGAGTTTCGACCACGACCCGACCGTGATGACCCACCTGTCGGGGCTGAAGGATGCGATCGGTGGCAGCCGCTCGGTTTCGTCGACTCCAAGGTCAGCGAGCGCGATGTTCTCGATGAGCGGCAGCTGCATCCGGTCCACGATTGCGGCGAGTCTGCGCCGACGATCGAGAGACAGCTGTGCTCCGGTCGGGTTGTGGAAGTCTGGGACTACGGCAATCAACGCAGCGCTCGAGCGTGAGATGACATCGGGGAGCATCTCCACAGCCATGCCTTCGTCGTCGACAGGAACGGACCAGATCCGCGACCCGTTCGCGCGAAGGACGTCGAGGAGTCCAGCCCAGGTGGGGTTCTCGACGACGACAGGTTCGCCGTCGGGGACGAACAGCGATGCAAGAAGCGACATTGCCTGTGCGACACCTGTGGTGATCAACACCTGTGACGGCTCGGTGCGCACTCCGCGTGAGGTGAGATGATCCGCGACGACCTCGCGTAGCCGTGGATGACCGAATGGGAGGTAGCCCATGCCGGTGAGTTCGTTACTGGACGCGACTTCGAGGAGCGCGTCAGTTACTCCGATCGGCTCGAAAAAACTGGCTGCGGCCATCTCGATGAGGCTGGGAATCTCCTGAGACGTAGCCCGCAGCAGCCGACGCACGCCGAAGGACGCGATGACGTTGTTGTCAGGGACCCGTGATTCCATGCTGCGAGACTGCTTGGCCACCCACGTGCCGGCGCCCTGCCGGGCGTCGAGGTGCCCTGACGCCTTCAACCGGTCGAACGCTGTGACAACGGTGGTGCGACTGACGGCCAGATCCTTGGCGATTGTGCGCTCGGGCGGAAGGCGCATTCCCGCCAACAGATCGCGGCGGTCGATTGCCTGTGCGATGGCATCGGCAAGCTGGCGGTGAAGCGGGCCGGACTTGTTGGCCCAGACTCCCAGAATCTCAGCAAGACTTCGGCTGACCACATTGGCGGGCATCACACACCTCCAACCCAATAAGTGATGATTGGCTCTGTACGCCCCGACATCGCAGTCCTATCGTTCGACGAATCTTGTGGGGACCATATCCAATCAAGCGCTGGTACAGGTTAGAACACAGGCTTTAGAAACCAATCACTCCGGATTGGCTACGAATGGGGGAGGACGAAATGTCTCGGTCAGACTGGGAGCAAGAAGCTCGACGGGCCCAACACCAACGTGAAGAGTGGGCCGCAGACGTGGCGTCGCGAATGCGGCGTGCGTCGCAGCACACCCCGAGCCGGCGCGATCTGTTGAAGTGGATGTCAGCCGGCGCTGGCGCGCTCGCAGCTGCGCCATTGCTCGCCGCGTGCGGCAAGGACGATGACACGTCCTCGAGCCCCACGTCCGGATCAGCAGGACCGACGTCAACCGGTGCCGCGACCACCTCAACGGCCCCTTCGGTAGTCAGCATCCCGGACGGCAGCGGCCAGACGCTCGTGGTGTCGGTCTGGGGCGGTGAGACGGAACGGGCGTTCAAAGAGACCGTCGCTCCTGTGTTCAAGGAGCTCACCGGCGCTGACGTTCAGTTCGACACAGGGTCCGGAGGCGAGCGGTTCAACAAGCTGCTGGCACAGGCCGCGTCGCCTTCAGTCGACGTCTTCATCAACTCGGGCGAGAACGTCTTCCAGGCGAACAGTCAAGGCTTGCTCATTGACATCGACCCGGCGAAGGTCCCCAATCTGTCGAAGATTCCAGACTGGGCGCAACTCTTCCCGTTCGGAACGAGCTACGGCCTGCTGGCCTACGGCATCGCCCGCAACGAGGACCTGGGGGCCTTGAGCAGTTGGACAGATCTCTGGCGCGATGATCTGCAGGGCAAGATCGGTGTGCCCTCGATTCAGGGGACGCAAATGCCGGCGTTTCTCATCACGATTGCGGACCTCTACGGAGGCTCACAGGACGACATCGAGCCAGCGCTTCGTGAGCTGGCCAAGCTGGACCCGGCGGTGCTGGTTACCTTCTGGGGTGAGTATGCCGATCGGGCGAACTCGGGTGAGCTGCAGGCATTGACCGACTTCAACTACCAAATTGTTGGTGCGCAGGACGCCGGGATTCCGTTCGTGTTCGACTTCCCAGAGGAGAAGGCCATCGCAGCGGACAATACGGTATCGATCGTGAAGGACCGACCGAACACAGACCTTGCCCACGCGTTTCTCGATGTCACACTTGACGCCGAGGTTCAAACGAACTTCTGCGGCGAATGGTTCGGTTCGCCGGCAAACGTCGACGCCACCATCGCCCCGAAGATCGATGGGCGGGTGCCACTCGCAGCTGACATCATCGACAAGGTGAGATTCTTCGATCTGGAGTTCATCGCCTCGCACCGCGCGGAATGGACGGAACGGCTCAACGCCGAAGTCCTCCCGAACTGGGAATGACCCGTTTCGGCGCCAAGCGCCATCAACCACAGCGTTCGGTCACGATCGGAAGCTCCGGACTGGGATTGCTGCCGGCGGTGGTTGCCTTCACCCTTGCGGTGGCCTGGCCAGCGATCTCGATCTTTCAGCAGAGCCTGGACAAGAACCCACTTGCCGCCGCGGACGTCGCCCATGACCCCGTTGACAACTTCTCGACGCTGTTCAGTCAGCCGCTCTACCGGGCGGCCATGGTTCGAACGATTCGGGCGAGCGCCATCTCCACGATCGCGAGCCTGGGACTGGGGTTGTTGATCGTAGTCGTCCTCACTGCCTTCCGCCGTCGAGAGGTCGCATCATTGTGGCTGTTTGTGCTCCTCGCGCCAATCCTTTCCGGCCCAATCATCACCGTGCTCGGATGGATGGGCCTCTTCGTTCGCGACGGCATCGGATACGAGCTCGTCAATGCCATCCGACCACTGATCGGGGGCAGTGAAGGGCGTGTCATCGAGACGGAGGTGGCGATGACGATCGGCATGATCCATTGGACCACGCCGTTCGTGGTTCTCACTCTCTACCCCATCGCGCGGTCAGTCCCTCCCTCGGTCATGGACGTGTCCTTAACTCTCGGGGCGACTCCCATGCGCACGATCCGGAGGGTCATGATTCCCATGTGTCGACCGGGCCTCGTCGCCGCGTCGATCGTGGCCTTGGCAATGAGCTTGAGTGCCTTCGTCAACGCTCGCTTCCTCGGAGGAGAGCGCAACCTTGTACTGACCACCCTGGTCAATCAGCTGGTGAACACGTTCAACCCCACCCTCGCGGCTGCGGCGTCAACAGTCCTGGTCATCATCGGACTGCTTCTAGTGGCGGCATACGGGCGCGTGCTCGCGCGGATGGAACGGCTGTGACGACCATGCGTAGGCAGCGTGGCTGGTTGCCCTGGAAAGGGGTGCGCGTGCTGGGCCTGATCGTGGGCTACGGTTTCGTAGTAGGTCCCCTCTTCCCAGTGGTGTACCAGGCGTTCAACGAATCCAAGATCTTCCCTGCGCCGTTCGAAGGCTTCACGTTTCGGTGGTTCCGCGACCTCAGCGACCACGAGGAGTTCCGGCAAGGTGCGCTCGTCAGCGCAAAGATCGGCTTGGCAGCGACTGTGCTGGCATTGATCATTGGAGTGTGCGCGGCGTTCGCCGTGGTCCGCGGGCCACGCTGGTTGCGGGGCTCAAGCGTCACGGCGGTCCTCATGGGCCCCATCATCATCCCGCAGATCGTCATCGGTCTTGCCATCCTGCACCTTGCGAACCAGTTGTCAATCAACGTCGGCCTTCGAGGCCTGGCCATCGCCCACGCCGTCTTCGTCTCCCCTTTTGTCATCCGGATGGTTGCGGCCGCACTCGAGACGCAAGGGACGAACTTCGAGCACACCGCGATGGTGCTCGGAGCGAAGCCACGAAGCGTTCTGCGGACCGTCACGCTCCCCATGTTGAGACCCGCCCTCATCGCCAGCGGCGTCTTTGCATTCACGCTCTCGTTCGTGAACGTGCCGCTCTCGTTGTTCCTCGCTCCGTCGAGCGATCGGCCGCTACCCATCAGCATTTACCAATTCATGTCGAGCACGCGGACACCGCTGCTCGCCGCGTTGTCCGTAGTGCTCGCGGTCGTCCTCCTGGTGATCGCAGCCACCGTCGAGAAGGTGCTTCGAGTGAGGTTGCTCCAATGAGCCAAGCGCAGTCGCTAGACCTGCGCGGAATCAGCGTGGACTACGGCAGGGGTGTGGTAGTCGCTGACCTCGATCTGCACGTCGGCGCCGGACGAATCGCTGTCCTCTTGGGGCAAAGCGGATGCGGCAAGTCCACCACCCTTCGTGTCATCGCTGGGCTCCTGACCCCCTCCGCAGGCAGCGTGCACTTCGGTGACGACGACGTGACACTTCGGCCACCCTGGCAACGAAACCTCGGGCTCGTATTCCAGAACCATGCTCTGTTTCCACACCTGAGCGTCCAGCTCAACGTGGAGTACGGCCTCCGGGCCAAACGGGTTCCGAGGCGCGAACGCGCACGCGAAGCGCTACAGATGCTCGAAATGGTCCACATGGATGCTTTTGCAAAATCCATGCCGAGTGAGCTGTCGGGCGGACAGTCGCAACGCGTGGCATTGGCGCGAGCTCTCGTGTCGCGTCCGCGCCTGCTGTTGCTCGACGAGCCGTTCTCAAGTCTCGACGCCAACCTGCGCGACAGGATGCGTGCAGAGGTCACCGAGGTCGTACGCCAGGTCGGCGTCACAACGGTCATGGTCACCCACGATCAAGACGAGGCCCTGTCGATGGCCGATGACGTCGCGGTGATGTCGGCCGGAAGAATCGTTGAGGTTGGCCCGCCGGCAGAGATCTACAGCCGTCCCCGAAACGCGTTCACCGCCCGCTTTGTCGGCGCATCCAACTTCATTCGCGGTGTGGTCGAGCGGGACCAAGGCGAGGTTTTCCTCACGGTGGGAGATCGCAAAATCCCGCTTGACGCCGAAGGGGCACGGCACGACCACGTGGCACTCGCGGTCAAGCCGGAACACATTCTGGTGAATCCGCCCCCGTCTGCCGAGCACAGATTCCCCGCCACGCTCGAGGCGTCAACCTTCCATGGCGCACAGCGCCAGCTCGTCTGGCGAGTGCCGGCCCTTGCCGGCCTCGCGTTGCGGGCTCGAACCACCGATGACGCGCTGCGCCTCAGCCCTGGTGACGTTGCAGAGATCGGCTGGTACTCACGCAGCGCCTCCGTCGTGGCAGACGACCCGATCGAGCCTGATCAGTGAACACTGCAGCAACTTTCAACCTCGAGCCCGCGCTGAAGCGCATCCGTCGCGACGCTCGACTTGCCATCGACGTACTCTGCGCTCACATCCGCCAGCCGAGCCTCAGCGTTGATGGCACAGGCATGGATCTCGCTGCCGAACAAGTGGCCACACTGACCAGGGCGTGCGGTTTTGGCGTGCGAATGCTCGCCTCGAAAGGGTATCCGGCGGTGTACGGCGAACGAAGGGCGGGACCAGACTGCCCCACCATCCTTCTCTACGGCCACTACGACGTCCAGCCCCCCGGGACGCTCGATGATTGGACTTCGCCACCATTTGATCCCGAAGAGCGAGACGGCCGGATTTACGGGCGGGGATCCAGCGACAACAAGGGCCAACACATCGCCAACTTGTACGGACTCAAAGCCCTATTCGACACGTGTCCCGACTTGAGCATCAACGTCAAGATCCTCATCGAGGGTGAAGAGGAGATCGCTTCGCCAAATCTCGGCGCAATCCTTCGTGACAACCGAGAGCTCCTCGCGGCTGATCTCGCCGTGATCTCCGACGGGCCGATGCACGTGTCCGGCCGTCCAACAGTCGTGTGCGGGAGTCGTGGCTTGATCTACCTCGACGTCTCCTTGCGTACGGCAAACCATGATCTCCACTCCGGATCGTGGGGAGGCGTCGTCGACAGCGCAGCGTCACTATTGGCGAGAGCGCTCAGCACGCTGCACGCCCCAGACGGGTCGATCGCTGTGCCGCACTTCCAGGACCGTGTTAGAGAGCCGACCGAGACTGAAAGGAACGTCGCACAGTTGCTACCGATCGACGGCGCTGCACTTGTTACGAGCGTCGGAGCGGCGCACCCCACTGGTCCGGCCGATCGCACAGTGGCGGACCGGCTCCAGTTTCATCCGAACATCAACATCGCGGGCTTCTCTTCCGGCTACTCGGGGCCCGGCATGAAGACCGTGATCCCAGCAGTTGCCGCCGCGAAAGTCGACGTACGGCTCGTCCCGGACCAGGTGCCGGACCAGATCGTTTCGTTGCTCACGTCGTGGCTTCAGCGATC
>Ga0209023_10003535_pt1 | contig 18581 bp, 18 predicted proteins | sample LakOneMetagenome_FD_187468 | JGI IMG/M metagenome (GOLD analysis project Ga0209023, IMG submission 187468) | Freshwater and sediment microbial communities from Lake Erie, Canada (SPAdes) (version 2) | ecosystem: Environmental > Aquatic > Freshwater > Lentic | place: Lake Erie, Canada...
TTCCGATCTCTGCCCGAGGCGGCCACCCTGTGGCTGGCGCGGCTGATGGCCGGGCGCCGGTGGATATGGATCGCGGGCAACCACGATCCGGGGCCGATCATGCTTGGCGGCGAACATCGGGGGGAGCTGACGATCGGCAACCTGACCTTTCGCCATATCGCCGAGGCGCGGGCAAGGGGCGAGGTTTCGGGCCACTACCACCCGAAATTCAGGATCGCCGGGCAGGCGCGCCCTTGCTTTCTGACCGACGGCGCCAGGATGATCCTGCCGGCTTTCGGCACCTATACCGGCGGCATGGAGGCGCACCATCCAGATCTGCGCGGCCATTTCGGGCCGCGGGCGCTCGCCATTCTGACGGGACGGGTGGCGCGGCCGGTGCCCTGCTAGGCCTGCGGGCATGCGATCAGGCGGTCAGGCCCTTGGGCTCCGGCAGGCGGTTGGCGCGGCAGGTCGCGGTCAGCGTGTTGGCCAGGAGGCAGGCGATGGTCATCGGGCCGACACCGCCGGGGACGGGGGTGATCGCACCCGCGACGCGCGCACAGCTGTCGAAGTGCGCGTCGCCGACGAGCTTTGTCTTGCCGTCGCGCTCGATCCGGTTGATGCCCACGTCAATCACGGTGGCACCCGGTTTCACATAGTCGCCGGTGATCATCTCGGGCCGGCCGACGGCGGCCACCAGGATATCGGCACCCCGGCAAACCGCGGGCAGGTCCCTGGTTCTGGAATGGGCGATCGTGACCGTGCAACTGTCGCCGAGCAGAAGCTGGGCCATCGGCTTGCCGACGATGTTCGACCGGCCGACGACCACCGCATTCAGACCCGAGAGCGATCCAAGATGATCACGCAGCATCATCAGGCAGCCCAGGGGCGTGCAGGGTACCATGGATTTCTGCCCGGTGCCAAGAAGCCCGACGTTCGAGATATGGAACCCATCGACATCCTTGGCCGGGTCGATCGCGTTGATGACGAGATCGCTGTTCAGATGGCCAGGCAGCGGCAGCTGTACCAGAATGCCATTAACCTCGGGATCGGCATTGAGCCGCGCGATCAGCGCCAGAAGATCCTTTTCGGATGTTTCGGCGGAAAGCTTGTGTTCGTAGGAATTCATGCCCACTTCGATCGTCGACTTGCCCTTGGCCCCGACATAGACCTGACTGGCCGGGTCCTCGCCCACCAGCACAACCGCCAGGCCGGGGGTAATTCCGTGATCGGCCTTCAGGCGCGCCACATGATCGGCCACCTGGCCCCGCACCCTGGCCGCAAAGGCCTTGCCGTCGATGATCTGAGCCGTCATTCGTTGCGGTCCTTTCCCAATATTCGTTCTTCGCGGGCAATCGACCAATCGACCAACCGCCGCCAGAGGGTCTCGGCCAGATCGGGGTCGAGCCCCCCAATCTCTGCCTTGACGCGCACGTTGGCCACCACTTCCTCGACCCGCCAGTCAATGCGCGCCGGCATCTTCAACGGCGCCTTGAGGTCGGCGGCCCGGTCTATGTAGCCGACGCGCTTGGCCAGCAACGCCACCAGTGCCGCATCAACCGCGTCGATCCCGGCGCGCACCTCGGCCATTGTCGCGCAATCGGCCGCCGCTTTCGGGGGGGTGGTCATTCCTCGGGCCTCCGTCTTGTCAGGGTCGCCCGCGTCTTAGCGCGCGCGCGACCGATCCGCAACGAAGGCCCGGGAGACTTTCGTCAGAACAGCCCCTCGACATTGCCCTCGGCATTGAGGCGGATAACCTCGGCCGACGGCACCTTGGGCAGGCCCGGCATGGTCATGATCTCGCCGCAGATGACGACGACGAACCCCGCCCCGGCCGAAAGGCGCACTTCGCGGACCGGCACCGAATGGCCCGTCGGCGCGCCGCGCACGTTCGGGTCGGTGGTGAAGCTGTACTGGGTCTTCGCCATGCAGACCGGCAGGTGGCCATACCCAGCCACTTCCCATGCCTTCAACTGGTCGCGGATCGACTTGTCGGCCAGAACCTCGTCGGCGTGATAGATGCGCTTGGCGATGGTTTCGACCTTCTGGAAAAGCGGCATGTCGTCGGGATAAAGCGGCGCGAAATTTGCCGATCCGCTTTCGGCGAGGCTGACGACCTTTTTCGCCAGCTCTTCGATCCCTGCCGAACCCTTGGCCCAGTGCTTGCACAGGATCGCCTCGGCGCCCTGCTCGGCCACATAATCCTTCACCGCCTGAACTTCCGCGTCCGTGTCCGAGAAGAAGTGGTTTATCGCCACCACCACCGGCACGCCGAAGCCCTTGACGTTGGCGATATGGCGGCCAAGGTTCGGGCAACCCTTCTTGACCGCACCAACATTCTCGGCGCCCAGGTCGGCCTTCGCAACACCGCCGTTCATCTTCATCGCGCGGACTGTGGCGACGATGACAGCCGCCGAAGGCTTCAGCCCCGCCTTGCGGCACTTGATGTCAAAGAACTTCTCGGCACCGAGGTCGGCACCGAAACCGGCTTCGGTGACCACATATTCACCCAGCTTCAGCGCGGTTTTGGTGGCGATGACCGAATTGCAGCCATGCGCAATATTGGCGAACGGGCCGCCGTGGACGAAGGCGGGGTTGTTTTCCAGCGTCTGCACCAGATTGGGCTGCATCGCGTCCTTCAAGAGAACGGTCATCGCCCCGTCGGCCTTGATGTCGCGGCAATAGACCGGCTTCTTGTCGCGGGTATAGGCCACAACGATATCGCCAAGGCGCTTTTGCAGATCCCTGAGATCGTTCGACAGGCAGAGGATCGCCATGACTTCGGATGCCACGGTGATATCGAACCCGGTCTGGCGCGGAAAGCCGTTGGCAACGCCGCCAAGGTTGATGACGATGTCGCGAAGCGCGCGGTCGTTCATGTCCATGACCCGTCGCCAGCTGACCCGGCGGGCGTCGATATCGAGCGTATTGCCCCAATAGATATGGTTGTCGATCATCGCCGACAAAAGGTTGTGGGCCGAGGTGATCGCATGGAAATCGCCGGTGAAATGGAGGTTCATTTCCTCCATGGGCACCACTTGCGCATAGCCGCCGCCTGCGGCACCACCCTTCATCCCGAAGTTCGGCCCAAGCGAGGCTTCGCGGATGCAGACCACGGCCTTCTTGCCGATCCGGTTTAGCCCGTCGCCGAGGCCAACCGTCGTCGTTGTCTTGCCCTCGCCCGCCGGCGTCGGGTTGATCGCGGTCACGAGGATCAGCTTGCCGTCCTTCTTGCCGGCCAGCCCTTCGATGAAGCTCTGGCTGATCTTGGCCTTGTCGTGGCCGTAGGGAAGCAGGTGTTCGGCCGGAATGCCGAGCTTCGCACCGATCTCGAGGATCGGGCGTTTCTTTGCCTCGCGGGCAATTTCGATATCGGTCTTGTGCGACATTCAGGGGCTCCTCTGATGGCTTCGGCGCTTCGCATCCGTTGGGTCAGGTTCTAGCCAGCGTATCCTGTGGAATACGGACGGATTGCGACACAACGGGCGTCGGAATCGCCCAAGCCTGTTTCACATCGAAACCGAAGTTACTGCAAGGAAAAAATGTTGCCCTTTATGAAATAACTGTGGCAACGCCACAAGCCGGGTCAGCTCTGCACTCGGGAATATTCGTGGCAAGAAACCCGCGGGCGTCAGCCGGTGCCAACCATACCCAATTCGTCGCTGCGCCGCCGCGCAAGCTCTTGCGAATAGCGTTTGAGGCACCAGGCTTCGGTCAGATAGCCTACGACGCGCCGGTCTTCACGCGTGGCCACAACGGGCAGGATCTCGGTCTGGGCGTCGGAAAAGGCGACAAGGATCTCTGCGATGGCGGTATCGGGCACAACGAAGACGCCACGCGCGGTGGCGAGGTCGTACGCGACGAGGTGGATCGACATCTCCGTCAGGTCGGGGTCGTGCAGGGCGGCCACATCGATGAGGCCCGTGAACCGGCCGGCGTCGTCCGTGGCGAACAGCCATTTGCGCGACCCCAACGGGACCAGCACCCGCAAATCTGCAACAGGCATCTTTTGTGAAACGATGCGCGGGTCGGCGCGCATCAGGCGCCCGGCCGTCAGCGCGCTGACCCAGCCAATGTCCTGCGCCCCGTGCACACGCAGCCCGCGCAAATGGAAACGCCAGGTCGAGAAGGAGTAGCCGAAGGTCTGGCGCACCGTGGTGCCCGCGACCAGCACCCCGACCAACACCCCCAGCGTGACCGGCAGATCGCCCGTCGCCTCGAGCACCAGGAAGATCATTGTGAACGGCGCGCCGATGATTGCCGCGCCCACCGCGCCCATTCCGACCAGCATGAAGGCCGAATGATCAGCTACGATCGCCGGCGCCGCCAGGTCCAGCATCTGCACGAAGGCCGCCCCCAGCAGCGCTCCGATGAACAGCGACGAACTGAACAAGCCGCCACGGAACCCTGTCCCCAACGACAGCGCCGAACCTGCGATCTTGCCCGCCAGCAACGCCCAGAGCGCCCAGAGCGCCCAAGGCGCGTCGAGGTGAAGCTCGATCGCGCCATGCCCCGAACCCAGAACCTGCGGCGATCCAACCGCCAGAACGCTTAGCGTCAGCCCCCCGATCGCAGGCCGCAGCCAGGCCGGCAGGCGCGCGCGGCGCATCGCGCGTTCCACCCAGGTGGCGGATTTCATCGTCAGGATGCCAAGGCCGGCGGCGAGCAGACCAAGCACCGCGAAGAGCAAGTAATAGTAGTTCGGGATGTCGAAAGTCTGGTTGACTGCGAACAGCGGCTGGGCGCCGCCGAACAGCCGTACCGCCATCACCCCGGCCATTGACGCAGTGGCAACCGGCGCCAGCCCGCGCGCGGAATAGGTGCCGTGCACCAACTCGAACCCGTAAAAGGCACCGGCCAGCGGAGCGTTGAAAGCTGCTGCGATGGCCGCTGCGGCGCCCGCTGTCACCATCAGCCGCTGATCCTCGCGCCGCAGGCCGAACCGGCGCCCAACCCGCGCGAAGATTCCCGCGCCGAGTTGGCTGTACGCAGCCTCCATCCCCACCGAGGCGCCGCAGGCGTTCGAGATCAACGTCAGCCCGGTCAACCGCGCGCTGTCGCGCAGCGACATCTGCCCGCCGTACAACGCATTGGCCTCCACCGGGTCGACGATGTCGGTCGGCCGCAGCCGGTTCAGCACCAGCGTCACTAGCCCCAACACCAGCCCCCCCAGCGCCGGCACCAGAGCCAGCCGCCACGGGTCGAGCGAGGTCTGTGCGCTGAGGTATTGAGGCGCTTTCAGCGCGAAATCAATCTGATGCAGCACCGAGACCAAGTGGCGCAGCCCCAGCGTCACAAACCCGACCACAGCACCCATAACCGCGGCGCAACCGATCAGTCCAGCCTCGGTATTGCGCACGGTACGACGCAGCCAGACCTCTCGCAGACGCAAGGCGCGCGACAGTTGGTTCGGGCGGACAATGGGTAGATCGGTCATTGACGGACCTGCGCGCGGTTGCGTTTTCGCCCCATACGGCGCGCGCGTGGTCATGACAACTGTCCGGCGTCAAAAAAACCGTGATCAGGCCTTGCAGGCCGCGTCATAAAGCGCCCATGCCCGCTGATCGGGAACATGCAGCCTGATCCGGTCGCCCAGGCGAAAGGCCCCCGGCCGCTCGACCCAGGCCGTTACACCGCGCCGGCCCTGCGCCGCGGGCTTGAAGGTGGCGCCAAAGCCGGGATGCGCGGTCTCGATCCCGCGTGCCGGCAGCGTGCACGGCCGGTTTTGCATATCGACGACCAGCGTCGCGCCGCTTGGCCCCTGCAGCCGTGACGACGGCGGCAGGTGCGAAAGGTCGGGAATTCCCGAGATGACCATCGACGCGCCGACCAGGGCCGGGTCGAGAGCTGCGAGCCCCATGGCGCGGGCAATGGCGTCAAGCTCTTCCTGCGAAAGGATCGACAGTTGCCGGGTGTTGCGGATTTCGGTTCCCTGCGGATATTGCGCCGTCACCCGCGAACAGGACGGCCGCGTCAGCCCGCCATGCGCTTCGCCCACGACGCCGGCAAAGGTCACCTCGATTTCGGCGACCGGCGCTGCGGCGAGCGCCGCATCACGGTCCGCAACGCGGCCGAGCCAGGCGATCGTGCCGGAATGATCGGTGGGGGTCAGCGCGGGCATCCAACGCCCCCGACGGTCAGGGTCAGGAAAAGCCGGCGGAAGGGAAAGAGAACCGCCCCGTCCGGCTCGACCGGATAGGCAGCGGCAAGCGCCTGTTCGTAGCGCTGGACGAAATCGGCCGCCTCGCCCGCGCTTAGCCGGTCGAGGAAGGGCCGCATCGCGGTCGATTCGGTGAAGCACCGCACCGGGTGGCCGTCTGGTGAAGGTTCAAGCCGTTGAAGATATTCGGTTTCCCAGACTGTGACCCGCCCCAGGCTGGCCATCAGCCGGTGATAGGCCACGGGGGCGGCGACGGGCGCCTGCCAGCCGGAAAAATCGAACCGGTCCGGGTACATGTCGCCGGCGAAATCGCGCAAGAAGCGGTGCGACGGCGCCCCGAACTGGCGCGGCATCTGCACGGCCAAAACACCTTGCGGCGCGAGCAATCCGGCGAGCCGGGGCAGAAGGCTGGAGTGGTCCGGCAGCCACTGGAGTGCCGCGTTGGAAAAGATCAGCGCCGGTCGGTCTTGGGGGGCCCAGGCCGCGATGTCCGCGTGGATCAGGCTGTCATAGGCACCCGCCGCCCTGGCCCGTTCAAGCATCGCAGGCGATCCGTCCACCCCGGCAATCCGGGCCTGCGCAAAGCGCGCGCGAAGCGCCGCGCCGACCGCCCCCGCACCGCAGCCCAGATCGACAATCGGGCCCGGCGGCAGGTCACCCACCTGAGCCAGAAGGTCAAGCGCCGGCCGCAGTCTCAGATCGCCGAAGCGCGCATAGATTTCCGGGTTCCAGTCGGCCATGTGCTCCCCTCACGCCGACGGTTCAGGCTCCAGCCCCGGCTTTGCGGCGCGGGCACGGCCCGCCTTCGGCACGAGTGACGTCACAGCCGCGCTGGCAGACTCGCCACCTTCGTCATCGCCGCCGAGGCGCTCACCAGCAACGACCTTGCGAATTTCGTCACCCGTCAAGGTCTCATATTCCAAAAGGCCCTTGGCCAAACGATCGAACTCGATCTGCTTATCCAGGAGTATCTTGCGTGCGGTGCTGTAGCCTTCGTCGATCAGCCGCTTCACTTCGCTTTCGATCAGAACCTTCGTGTCGGCCGAAACCGAAAAGCCGCCCGTCTGCCCCTGATAGCCCTGATGTGCCTCGGAATAGTCTATATTACCGACCACGTCCGACATGCCCCACCGCATGACCATCGCACGTGCAAGCGACGACGCCTGCTGAATATCGCCCGACGGGCCGTTCGACACCGACTCGTCGCCCCACTTGATGATCTCGGCGGCCTTGCCGGCCATGGTCATGGCGATCTTCTGTTCGCACTGGTCCTTGTGCCAGTTCAGCTGATCTATTTCCGGCAGACTCATGACCATCCCCAAGGCGCCCCCGCGCGGGATGATCGTGGCCTTGTAGACCGGATCGCATTTCGGCAACGCCATGCCGACGATCGCATGTCCCGCCTCGTGATAGGCGGTATGCTCCTTCTGTTCGTCGGTCAGCACCATCGACCGGCGCTCGACCCCCATCATCACCTTGTCCTTGGCATTCTCGAAATCGTCCATGGTCACGAAGCGGCGGCCATAGCGCGCCGCCATCAGCGCTGCCTCGTTCACCAGATTGGCCAGGTCGGCGCCCGAAAAGCCGGGGCTGCCGCGCGCGATGACGCGCAGGTCGACATCGGGGCCAAGCGGCACCTTGCGGGCGTGAACGGTCAGGATCTTTTCACGCCCCTTGATGTCGGGGTGGCCGACATGGATCTGGCGGTCGAACCGGCCTGGGCGCAGAAGCGCAGGGTCGAGCACGTCGCGCCGGTTCGTGGCAGCAACGATGATGATGCCCTCGTTCGCCTCGAACCCGTCCATCTCGACCAGAAGCTGGTTCAGCGTCTGTTCGCGTTCGTCGTTGCCGCCGCCGATGCCCACGCCGCGCGACCGGCCCACGGCGTCGATCTCGTCGATGAAGACGATGCAGGGGGCGTTCTTCTTGGCCTGTTCGAACATGTCGCGCACCCGGGATGCGCCGACGCCCACGAACATTTCCACGAAGTCCGACCCCGAGATGGTGAAGAACGGCACGCCCGCCTCGCCGGCGATAGCGCGCGCCAGCAGGGTCTTGCCGGTGCCCGGCGGGCCGACGAGCAGCGCACCTTTCGGGATCTTGCCGCCAAGACGGCTGAATTTCTGCGGGTTGCGCAGAAACTCGACGATCTCTTCCAGTTCTTCCTTGGCCTCGTCGATGCCGGCCACATCGTCAAAGGTGACGCGGCCCTGCTTTTCGGTCAGGAGTTTGGCCCGGCTCTTGCCAAAGCCCATGGCCCCGCCCTTGCCGCCCCCCTGCATCCGGTTCATGAAGAAGATCCACGCCCCGATCAGCACGATGAACGGCAACCATACACTGAGCAGCGACAGAAAGCCCGACTGGGCCTGCTTTTCGGCGGTGACCTTCACATTCTTGCCAATCATCTTTTCGACAAGCTGGTTGGTCAGTTCCTCGCCAGCGGGTTTGATCGTCACCCAGTGCCCGCCGTCGGCGGTGCTCACGATCAATTGCTCGCCGTCCATATCGACGCTCGCCACCTGGCCCGCATCGACCTTCTGGATGAAATCGGAATAGCTGAGGCTCCGGGCATTCATCGTCGCCTGATCGCCGCTGAAAAGCTTGAACAAGGCCAGGATCAGCAGGAACAGAACAGCCCAGAAAGCGATGTTTCTCGCATTACCCAAAAGAGGTCTCCTCGAAATGCGCGCAGTGCCACTTGGGGCCAGGGCGGGACCCCCGGCGGGCACAGGCTTTCCCCTAAAATAGAGATTGGGGCGGCAGGTTCAATGGACGATTAGCGAAGTGAAGAAATCCTCGGCGCCGTGGTGCAATTCGGCGCCCCAGCCGTGCGCCGCGTCAAGGTGCGGCACCGCGACCAGATCGGGTCCGCGCCAGATGGCCGGCAAGGCCAGCGCCGTGGCGCGCGGCAGCCCACTGGCCCGCCAGCCAGGCAGCCGTTCCAGCCCCGCCGGGCCAAGCGCGCGCACCGTTAGCCCGGCCCCGTCAGGCCCCGAAACCCGCCAGCGCCCATCCCAGAGCCCCGGCGCCGGCACCTCGGGCCCGACGGCGGCCGGTTCGCGGGCGACGCGCAACGTCGCTTTGCGCGGCAGGATCAGGCAGCCGTGCAGGGTGGTTCTTTCGCCCCGTTCGGCCGCCGCCAGCGCCCCCTTCAGCGCGACAAGGCGCGGGCGGTAGTCAGCCCGGGCGACCCAGCAGAGCGCGTGGGCAAGGAGCCGCAAGCGGGTTTCCTCGGCCCCTGCCGCGAAGGTTTCACGGTCAAAGATGACGTCCCCCGCCTGGATCCACACCGCCGCGCGGGCAAGATCGTGCGCCATCCGCGCCAGCGCCTGTCGGGCCAGCCGCATCCGGCCGGCGGTTTCGGCCAATGTCTCGGCCGCGATCCCCAGGGGCGCGAGCGCGGCCAGCATGTGGCGCGCCTGGACCCGGTCATAGCGGGCATCTTCGTTGCCGGGATCGTCCGCCCAGGTCAGCCCACGCGCGGTCAGCCATGCGCGCAGGTCGGCCCGCCGGGCGGTCAGCAAAGGCCGCCACCAGTCGATCCCGCGGTCGCGCCGCCGCACCGCCATGGCCGACAGGCCATCAACGCCCGATCCGCGCGCCAGTCGCAGAAGGAAGGTTTCTGCCTGATCGTCGATGGTATGGCCAAGCGCCACCGCGCCGATCCCTGCGGCCCGCGCCCAATCGGCCATCAGCCCGTAGCGTGCGCGCCGGGCCCGGTCGGGCAGATTGCCCTGCCCATCCCAGCCCCTCCAGTGCAGCGTCTGATGCGGCACATCCAGGCTGTGGCAAATGCGCGCGACCCCGGCCGCCTCGGCCGCCGCTTCGGGCCGCAGTCCGTGATCGACAGTCACGGCGGCAAGCGTCGGGCCACCCGCAGCCGCCCAATCGGCCAAGAGGTGCAGCAGGGCAAGGGAATCGCTGCCACCCGACACGGCCACGCCCAGCCGGGGGGGCGGCGGTTCGGGCACGAAGGCGGCGCGCAAGACGCTTGGCAGCGCCTCGGCCCCGCCCGTCACTGGCAGCCGAGCTTTTGCTTGGCGGCGGTCGCGTCGGCCGCCTCGGGTGCCTGCGGAAAGCGCACACCAACCTCGTTCAGCGTGACGCAGGCATCCTGGGTCTGCCCCAGCAGCCCGAGCGAGGCACCAAGTTTCAACAGCGCCTTTGGCGCCGCCTTGCCCTTGGGGTCAGCCGAAAAAGCTGCCAGATAGGCTTTTGCCGCGCCGGTCGTGTCGCCTGCCTGTCCGAGCGCGTCGCCTTGCATCACCTGGGCGCTGCCGGTCAGCGGGCCGCCGGGATAATCCTGGGCAAAGGCGCCGAACTTGTCGGCCGCGCCCTTGAAGTCGCCCCCGTCAAAGGCCTTCTTGGCCGCATCGAAATCCGACTGTTCGCTGATCGTCAGTTCCTGCCCGGCAGCCGCATCGCTTGACGCGGCTGCGGTGCTGCCCGCGGTTGCCGGCGCCTTGGTCACCGCCGCAGCGACCGGGGCGGCATCAGCCGCAACAGACCCGCCCAGTGTCGGGGTCGCGGGCAGCTTCGACGTATCGCACCCCTTTTCCAGCTCGCACAGCCGGAATTCCAGGTCGCCGATCCGGTTGGTGCCGTCGTTGACGACCTTCTCGACCCGGATCTGCAGCTTTTCCGTATCGGCCGTCAGCCGGGTCAGTTCGGCCTCGAGCGCGTTCATCCGGTCGAGCGCCGATGCCCCGCCCGCCGCCTGAATCGCCGGCTGACCGCCCGCCACCAGTTGCGATTTCAGCGACTGCAACTGCGCGCCAAGCTGGTCGAGCTCCTTGCGGATGTCGGCCAGCGTCTGGGTCTTGTCTGCGGCCCAGGCGGTGCTGGCGACAGACAATGCCATCGCCAGCGACAAGACCTTGAAAAACGGTCGGATCATCGTTGCCCCCAAGGCCCGCGCTTACGCGCCCGCGCCCGCCGAAATCACCGTGACCGCGCGGCGGTTCTGCGCAAAGCAGCTTTCCTCCGAACAGACCGCGATCGGGCGCTCCTTGCCGTAAGACACGGTCTTGAGCCGGGCCCCGGCGACGCCCTTGGCGATCAGATAATCCTGCACCGCGCTGGCGCGGCGGGCGCCAAGCGCGAGGTTATATTCGCGGGTGCCCTGTTCGTCGGCATGGCCTTCGATGATCGCCGTATAGGCGGGGTGCTGGGTCAACCACACCGCCTGATTGCTCAGGATCGTCTGGGCTTCGGGCGTCAACGTCGACTGGTCGACAACGAAATGCACCTTGTCGCCGATGGTCTGGGCGAAATAGGCCGGCGAATTGGGGTTGGACGGATCGCCGAGCGCGCCCGAGTTGATGCCACCCATGCCACCCGCGCCATTGGCACCGATCCCGTTCGCGCCATAACGATTGGGGTTCTTGCAGGCCGAAAGCGCCAGAACGCCCATCAGCATCACGATCACAGAAATCTTTTTCATTCTCATACCGCCTTTTCGTTTTTATGGGCTCGATGCCCGATCATAGCATTCCGTTTCCCGGATGAAAACGCCGCCCGCGCCCTAGCGCAGCAGCGGCGACCAAGCCGGATCCGAGGCATCTCCGACCGTGGGGACAGCGTGCAGGTTGCGCCCCGAAATATCGACCGAGAACAGTTTCGCATCCCCCGCCGCGCCCGGCGTTTCGCGGGTGAACATGATGACCCGCCCATTCGGCGCCCAGGTCGGACCTTCGTCGAGGTAAGACCGGGTCAGCAGCCGCTCTTCGGTGCCGTCGGTACGCATCACGCCGATATAGAACGATCCGCCGTTCTGCTTGGTGAAGGCGACAAGGTCACCCCTGGGCGACCAGACCGGCGTGGAATAGCGCCCCTCGCCCGAGGAAATCCGCGTTGCCTCGCCGCCGCGCGCCGACATGACATAGATCTGCTGATTGCCGGAACGGTCGCTTTCAAAGGCGATCTGGCTGCCGTCGGGGGAAAAGCACGGCGCGGTTTCGATCGACGGCGCATTGGTCAGCTGGGTGATCTGACCCGATGCCAGGCTCATCGAATAAAGGTCGGTGTTGCCGCCCTGCTCCAGCGAGAAGACCACCGTGTTGCCATCAGGCGAAAAGCGCGGCGCAAAGGTCATGTTGCCCTGAAGATCAGCGATCGAGCGGCTTTTCAGCGTGGCCAGATCCATCAGCTTGATCCGCGGAAAGCCGGTCTCGAACGACGTATAAAGAATACGGTCGCCGGTGGGCGAAAACCGCGGGGCCAGGACGATGGTCGAGCTGTCGGTCAGGAACTGGGTGTTTGCCCCGTCGTAATCCATGATCGCCAGGCGCTTTTGTCGGGCGTCCTTGGGGCCGCTTTCGGACACGAATACCACACGGCTGTCGAAATAGGCGCCTTCGCCGGTGATCCGGCTGTAGATCTGGTCGGCGACCTTGTGGGCGATCCGCCGCCAGTCGGCCGTGCCTCCGCCGAATTGCAACCCGTCGCCGAGCGCTTGGCCGGAAAACACGTCGAACAGGCGGAACTTCACGTTGATCCGTCCATCGGTTCCCGCTGCCACCGCTCCGGTGATCAGCGCCTGCGCGTTGACCGCCTTCCAGTCGTCATAGGCCACCGGCGCGTCAAAGCTCGCCACCTGGCTGATATAGGCATTGGCTGGAATTTCGCGGAAGAGCCCTGTGCCAGCAAGGTCGGCCGCCACCACCTGCCGGACATTGGCGGCGATCTCGTTCGCGGCGGCGTTTTCCGCGACAAAGGCCGGCGCTGCAAAGGGAAGGGGCTCGATCACACCGTCCTCGATCGTGATCTTGAGGGGGCCGTTCTGGGCAAGGACCGGCGCCGCGAACAGGCTGAACCCAGCCAGCGCCAGGGAAAGAATGCGCAACATAGGTGCTTTGCCCTTTTTCGCCAGAGGTGAAGGTGATCCGCGCCGGGTGATGGCGGCGCTTTGCCACAAAGTCGCGGCAAAGGAAAACGGGAAATGGCGCGGGCGCGGGTTCATCAGCGCATCCTCATCTTGTCGGGGTTGAAGACGATCTCGATCTCGCGCCACTGGTCGTATTTGTCGGCCGGTAACGGATAGCCGTTGCGGGCACAGCGCAGGATGGCGCGGCGGCCCGCTTCGAACGCCTGCTGGGCCGACGTATCGTCGCCGCCCTCGTACCCGATCATGTGGATCGACGCCGCGTCAGGCATGCCATCCTGTCCCATCTTCACGCCAACGGTCACCACCGTGTGCAGCGCGTCGGTCGAAAGGGCGCCCACATTCCAGCATTGCTTGACCGCCACCACCAGCGCGTCCTTTTCGCCGCTGGTCAGCGGCGGGCCCGACGCGGCAGTGCCGGTGCCGGGCGACGGCGTGTCGCTCGCGGCGCCGGCAAGCACATCGGCCAGCGCGGAATTGACGGCGGCGTCGGTCGCGGTGCTGTCGATGGCGGGGCTTTGCGTATCGGCGGGTGCGCTATCGGGCGTCGCGGCGGGTTTCTTGACCGGCTTTGGTTTGGGCGTGACCGATGTCGCCGGCGCGGACGAGGCCGACTTCGTCTGGTCCTTGTTCGCTTCGGTCTTCAGAACATCGCCGGTTTCCTGGGGTGCTGTTTCCTTTTTCGGCTTTTGCGGCGTCGGCTTGGCGGTGGGCGAAGGCGCGGTCTGGGACTCGGTCGTGTCGGCGACCGCGGCGTCGGGCTTCGGCGCCTCGGTCGGGGTTGGCGCCACGATCTGGGCAGCCTTCTGTTCGGGCTTCGGGCTCTGATCCGGCGTCACCGTCGGCGAAGGCTCGGCCACGGGCGCGGCCTGGGGCGTGGGCGGCGTGTCGCTGACCTGTGCTTCGGGTGGGGTCAGTTCGGTCACGTCGGGGGCCGCATCGGGCGCGGGCTTGGCCACCGGCTTCGGTAAGGCCGGTTTGGGCTTGGGCCTGGCTTCCGGTTTGGGCGCGGGCGGCTTTTCCGCCGTTTTCGGGGCCGACGGCTGGGCAGGGCTTTCGGTCTTGGCGGTCGGCGCCTTGGCGGCAAGGGCCGCAAAGTCCCTGGAAGACATAAGCGATACTTCGGTGGTCGCCACCGGCGGCGGAACATCGCGCCTGAAGAATATCCCGCCCAAAATCGCCCAGAGCAGCAAGGCCAGATGCCCGCCGACCGAAACGATCAAGCCGATACGCTCTGATCCGTCCCTGGGCATGCGCCCCTGCCCCTCAGCCGCCGTTTCCGGATGCGCCGTTGAATTTCGGCCCACCCGTGTCGGTCACCAGAACGATGTCGGTGAAGCCGCCGGAATTCAGCGCGCCCATCACCTGCACCACCCGTGCATAGGGAATCGCCCCGTCAGCGCGCAGAAACAGCTTCTTGTCCTGCCGCTCGGCCGCGATCGCCGAAAGCTTGGCAATCAAGTCGCCATCCGCGATCTTGGTGTTCTGGACGGAAATGGCACCGTCGGCCTGAAGGCTGATGGTCAGCGGCGCTTCCTGCTGGGTGGGCACCGCCTGTGCCGCGGTCTTCGGCAGTTCCAGCGGAACACCGGCCGTCAGAAGCGGCGCGGCCACCATGAAGATGATCAACAGGACCAGCATCACGTCGACCATCGGCGTGACGTTGATCTCGCTCATGACTGCGGCCTTGCCGCGCGACCCGCGCCGGCGGCGCCCGCCCCCGCCTGGTTTCATGACCCCACCCGCCATGGCTCAGGCGTCCAGCTGGCGCGACAGGATGGTGGCGAATTCGTCGGCAAACGCCTCGTATCCGCCGATGATCCGGTCACTGTCGGTGGAAAGCTTGTTGTAGAAGATGACCGCCGGGATCGCGGCCAGAAGGCCAAGTGCGGTGGCCACCAGCGCTTCGGCGATCCCGGGCGCCACGACCGCCAGCGAGGTGTTCTGCGAAATCGCGATCTGCTCGAACGCGACCTTGATGCCCCAGACCGTGCCGAAAAGCCCGATGAAGGGCGCGGTCGACCCGACCGTGGCGAGGAAAGGCAGCCCCCGCGTCAGATCTTCGGTTTCCTTGACGATCGCCACGTCCATCGACCGGTCAATGCGCGCCTGCGCGCCCGCGATCAGCCCTCCATCCTGACGGTGGCTGCGCCGCCATTCGATCATCCCGCTGGCAAAGATCTTTTCGCTGGCGCCGTCAGGCTGGGCCCCGATCTTTTCAAAAAGCTCGTCCAGCGGCTCGCCCGACCAGAAGGCCCGGTCGAATACCCCCGCCTCGTTTCGCGCCCGTCGATAGGCGATGAATTTCTGGACGATGATCGACCAGGACCAGACCGAGGCCCCGGTCAGCATCAACATCACCAGTTTTACCACAAAAGACGCGCGGAAGAAGAGCGCGATCAACGAAAAGTCGATCTCCTGCGCGTGGGCTAGGCTTCCAGTATCCATATCACTCTGCTCGCCGGTTGGGCCGCGATTTTGCTGCGGCTCTGTTTGGACGTGATTCTACCCGGGTTTCTTGGCGAAGGAAACCGCGCCGCGCTGACTTTCGCGCGAGAATTCGCGCGGCGCATGCGCAATGGGGGCAGTATCAATGCACGGCGGGCAGAAACCGCTGGCGGATATCCGCCGGAAACCTGACGGGGGCGCCGGCATCGGTCAGGCAGACCAGCGTCACCTGTGCCACAAAAAGCCGCTCGCCCGCCCGCAGGACCTCTTGGTCGAGCACGAACCGCGCACCGCTGGCGACGGCGGGCCGGGTCGTCACCAAGAGTTCGTCGTCGAACCGCGCCGGGCGCAGATAATCGGCCTCGATCCGCCGCACGGCAAAGACTATGCCCCGTTCTGCCTTCAGGCGCGCCTGATCGACCCCGAGCGCGCGCACCCATTCCGTTCGTGCCCGCTCGATGAACTTCAGATAATTGGCGTAATAGACGATCCCGGCCAGGTCGGTGTATTCATAGTAGACGCGCAACGGAAAGCTGTGGGTCATGGGTCGGGCCTCTGAACGCATTGTGGTCCACGTGGAGCATGTCCTGCAAAGTTAGACGCCGATTTTGCCGAAAGACCGGTGAAGAATAAAGAGCCCGCGCCCCGGACCCGGTTCCGCAAGCTGCGGCACGGGCAACCCGCCGCCGCCGCCGATGTGTCCCGTATGGTCAAACCACGCCCATCCGGTTACCAATCATTTCCGAAAGAACCCTTCAGGAGGCACAATGCCGCATTCTGTTATCGAGGAAGACCTGACAATCGACGGTAATATCGTGTCGGCGGGCGGGGACGTGAATGTCAAGGGGACGGTCAACGGCGACATCACCGCACGGTCCGTCGATGTGGCGGTCACCGGTCAGGTCAAGGGCGCGATCGAAGCCGATATGGTCAAGGTCCAGGGCAAGCAGTCCGGCCGCATCAAATGTTCCGAGCTTGCGCTCGAGCGTCAGGCCGAAGTGAAATCGGATGTCACCGCCCAAACGCTGTCCTCCGAAAAGGGCGCACGTCTGATCGGCAAGGTCCAGATCACCGGCTGAGCCGCGCTGCAAGCCGCAGGGCATGGGCCGGGTCGGTCGCGGCACTGGGCAGGACCGGCGCATAGGCCGCGCGGATGACATCGGCGATCTCGGGGCGCAGGACCGCGGCCCCGATTGCGCGGGCCAGGGGTGGCTGGCCGGCAAAGGCACGGTCCGACCAGCACAGGATCATCCGGGCCGCCTCGTTCAACGCCAGCACGTCCGCCGGCAGATCGGCCAGCGCACCCCCCATCCGCACGAAGGAAAAGCAGGCGCGGATCGCCCCCGTCCCGTCAAACCGGAACTGCCGGTAATTGTCCGCGCCCTGCCCTGTCAACCGTGCGACCAATGGACCAAGCCCCTCGACCAGCCGGTCGAGGTTCGGCACCTCCAGCAACTCTTCCCAATCGCGAAAGAAGAAGATCATCAGATTGGCGCCCAACTCCGGGTCGGTCTCGGCCATCTGGTGCCCGGCCAGCGCCACCATCGCCTCGATCGCGCCCTTGACCGCGCCGAGTGTCGCATCGGTGACGCCGAACACCACCGGCACGATCGGCCGGCCCCAGCGGGCAAAGTGATAGGCCCCGTCCGGCGCGACAAAAAGCCGCTCGATCTCGTCAGGCCGCACCGCTTCTTTTCCCAGTCATTTCCCGTCCCCCATTACCCCGCGAGGGGTCGTTCCCGCCAGGGCCATGCATCCTATTTCACGAAAAGATCGCTCTGCCCCGGCGCCTGGGGCCCCGCCAGGCCGAGATGCGCCCAGGCTTTCGCCGCCAGCATCCGCCCGCGCGGCGTGCGCTGGATCAGGCCTTGCTGCAAGAGATAGGGCTCGATCACCTCTTCTATGGAGTCGCGCGCCTCCGACAGGGCGGCCGACAGAGTTTCCACCCCGACCGGCCCGCCCGCGTAATTCTCGGCGATCAGCGCCAGATAGCGCCGGTCGGCCCCGTCGAGGCCAAGATGGTCGACACCGAGCCGGGTCAGCGCCGAATCCGCGATCGCCCGGGTCAGCCGGCCATCGCCCTCGACCAACGCGAAATCGACGACCCGGCGCAAGAGCCGGCCGGCGATGCGCGGCGTGCCGCGCGCGCGCCGGGCGATCTCGAGCGTTCCCGCGGGGTCGCTTTCGATCTTCAAAAGCCGCGCCCCCCGGGTGACGATATGGTCAAGCTCGTCGATCGTGTAGAACTGTAGGCGCGTCGGAATGCCGAAACGGTCCCGCAAGGGCGTGGTCAGAAGCCCGATCCGCGTCGTGGCGCCGACCAGCGTGAAGGGTTGCAGTTCGATCCTGACGGTGCGGGCGGCGGGGCCTTCGCCGATGACGAGGTCAAGCTCGAAATCCTCGAGCGCGGGGTAGAGCACCTCTTCCACCGCCGGATTGAGACGGTGGATCTCGTCGATGAAAAGAACGTCGCGGGGTTCGAGATTGGTCAGGATCGCGGCCAGATCGCCGGCGCGCGCCAGAACCGGGCCGCTTGTCATGCGGAAGTTCACCCCAAGTTCGCGCGCCATGATTTGGGCCAGCGTGGTCTTGCCCAACCCCGGCGGGCCGTGAAAAAGCGTGTGATCCATGGCTTCGCCGCGTATCCTGGCGCTTTCGATGAAAACCCGCAGATTGGCGCGCGCCTCTTGCTGGCCGACGAAATCGTCCAGCGTCTGCGGCCGGAGCGAGCGGTCGAAATCCTCGGGCTGCGGGGTCGCGCGCAATGTCGGGTCGGGCGTGGTCATGGCCTGCCTCGGGGGCTCTGCCCCCCGCCCCTGCCGGGGCGTCCGCCGGAATATTTGTGCCAAGATGAAATCATGTCAGGCCTTCGGCGCCAAAAGCCTGAGCGCGGCGTGGATCAGGGTCGCCGGGGCGGAGGCGGGATTGGCGCCCGAGGCTTCGGCCACGGCAGCGGCAGCTTCGCCCTGGCCGTAGCCGAGATTGACGAGGGCGGAGAGCGCATCGGCGGTGGCGCTGGCGGACGGGTTGGCGGGCGCCGGGCGCGGCGGGACGGTCTTGCGCGGCGGCGCGTCCGCCTCGATGACAGCGCCGTCGGTATCGGCGCTGTCA